>Ga0209240_1000882_pt1 | contig 12163 bp, 15 predicted proteins | sample GraSoi_2013_80cm_FD_185828 | JGI IMG/M metagenome (GOLD analysis project Ga0209240, IMG submission 185828) | Grasslands soil microbial communities from the Angelo Coastal Reserve, California, USA - Sample 9_17_2013_80cm (SPAdes) (version 2) | ecosystem: Environmental > Terrestrial > Soil >...
TGTACGCCGGGATGAGCATCGCCGGCGGCGCGATCGGCCTGCTCGGCGGCGGCCTGCTGACCACCTACGCCTCGTGGCGCTGGGTGCTGTTCGTCAACGTGCCCATCGGCGCCGCGGTCGCGCTGGCCGCACCGCGGGTGCTGGCCGAGACCCCGCGCCGCCGCGGACGGTTCGACCTGCCCGGCGCGATCACCGGCACCGGCGGGATCGCCGCCCTGGTCTACGGCCTGTCCACCGGCTCCTTCAGCAGACAGCACCGGCGTCGGGCATCACGGCGACGCGGCCACGTCGGCTCGCCGCTGACCCTCGCCATCATCTCACTGGCCCTGGGCGTCCCGATCAGTGCGATCGCTGTCGCGGCCGGAACGCACGCAGCAGGCGTCATGGGCTTGGTCGCCATCGCGCGACACTGAAAACAAGGACTAGCCGCAGGCTCCGTCCAACGCTCAGCCTCGCACAGCTCTGCCCCACCGGATGTATTCCTAAAGCGCTGACGGCCGTCGCATACGAGGAATAGTCAAGACCTGTGGATCGGCGACGGCCGCCGCTCAGGTCAGCGGAACCTTACCTGGACGACCGGAAACACAGGAAGTGCATAGCGCACCCTGCGTGGGAGGCGGCGGACAGCCCGAAGAGTTAGAGGCACCATCCCAAGTGCGCGTGGCGGCACGAGGTCACGAATCCCTGCGACACCAGGGATCTGGCTGATCGCCGCGCGCTCCCCAGGGTTGAACAACCACGACCACAGCTCGACCGCCTGGTCACGCTCACGGCCATGCTGCCTCCGGGCCAACTCGAGCAACTTCTCGGGCACGACGTCGAAGACGAAGACCGAGCCAGGAAGCCGCTCGCCGATTGCCGCGATCAGCTCATGGACCTCGTCCCGCTGGAGGTACGGGAGCTGGCCCTGAGCGGTAACCAGCACTGGCTCCGCCGGATCCGGCTGGTCGAGCCAGCCCGGGTCGAGTGCCGACCCGGCATGGCTGCGTTGTCGCGGACCCTCAGGCAGCACCCGGCGGCGAAGATCCAAGGTCGCCGGGAGGTCGACACTCAGCCAGCGCATACGGCCGTTGTCCAGCCGCGAGAGCTGGGTCTCAAGGCCCTCGCCGAGCGCAACCACCATGCCGGCCGGATGCGAGCCCAGGAAGCGACGCACCGCGGCATCGAACGTAGCTACCCGGACCGCATGCCACCTGGCACCCCCCGAGGCGTCCGTGAAGTCGTACTGGAGCCGGTCGGCAACCTCTATGGCGAGCGGGTCCTCCAGCACCGAAGCACCCGTGCGCGCTGCGGCGGCGCGTCGACCGAGATTCCACAGCAGCGTCTCCGGCACCCCGGACAGGTCGACGGGTATCGGCTCCATCCTCGCGATGGTAACGGTGCCGCTGTTAATTCTGCTCACCGCGGCCCGCCTCGGGTGGCCCGCTGGAAATCGTGCCCTTCCGGATGGGACACCTGTGGGCACCTCGACGAGCCGACCCGGCAGCGTCCGCGCGATCGGGCTCGCGTAATCGAACCAGGTGCTGTCCAGCACCGCACCGGGCAGTGCCTAGCGACAGGGAGCGTGGCGAGAACCGCCAGCGACTGCAGATCGGCAGGCATACTCTCCGTCGTCCGGGCGCGACGAACGTCACAAGGCAAACCACCGTCACCGGTCGCCGGCGAAATCCTCGCTGGTGCCCAGGGCGGCGCGCAGGACTCTCTCAGCCGCATCAGCCTCTGCGCGGGCACTGATCGCGTTGGTGTGCGCCCAGCCGAGGTCGCCGAGGCTGATCGAGTCGTAGGCGACCTGGGCGTCGTGCGCCGCTTGCGCTAATTGCCGCGCGGCCTCGTCCAGGTCAACGCTGAGGTGAGCAGTTTCTGAGATCGGCATTGCTTCGCCTCCTCCGGTCTGTGGGCTACCCGGGCAAGCCGGTGTTATGCGCCCCACCCCCGGTCTGGCAGGCAGGCGCGTGAGGATCGTCAAATCGCCGCGGCAGGCCAGCGGCGCGCGGGGCAGCCAAAGACCAGCGGCTTGCGCCGGGTTAGCCCGGCCGTCCAGTCCCCGCCTGCCGAGTCAGGACCTGCGCCCGGAGGAAGAGTGCATCGATCGCTCGCCGATGTCCCGCATGCCGCTGCCAAAGGCCGAGCAGCAGCTGATCCCGGTCCCCGATACCAGCGATCTCCGCAAGCTGCTGGCCGCGTGCGCTGACATCCCCGAGGCGGCCGCGCCCGCAGAGCGCAAGAGGCTGCAGTTCGAGGCGCTCCGGGACAGCGCGCTGCTGCGGCTCATGGCCGAATGGGGCTGCGCCCGGCGTTGATCAGGATGTGGGGTCAGCCAGGGGCAGTAGATACGCCGAGAGAGATCCTCACGGGAGACAGCAGAGGAACTGCGCTATTTGGTCCGGAATGACTATGCCGAGCGGCAATCACGGGCAGGAGTCTCAGATGACAGGGACAGCCAGTCTGGCATTAGCGATTGCCGTCGGCTGCATGGTCGCCGGATGCGGCGGCGAGAGCACTGACTGGTATACGGCCGGCAAGGCCCAAGCATGTCCCGGCCGAAGGCCGGGCGCCGGCCAGCAGGGCCAGCTCGGCAAGGAGAGAACCACATGATCTTGACAGCCATCTATACAGGAGGATCCTTCCGCGTGCACCAGACCGGCTGCCCCGACATCGCCAGGTCGCGAGCCCAGCACCCGGATCGCGACGTCCGAGAGCTAGGCGAGGTGGCCAGCCAGGCCGACGCAATCGACGCGTTGTGGCGCGACGCGGCCAGTAATTACGTGGGCAGGGAGCTGGAGCAGGTGCTGGCGAGCTGCGCGGCCGAGACGCACTTCATCTGGTGCACCCGGGGGTTGCCCAGGTGACCAGGGAGAGCCCGCGCGTGCGCCGCCTTCCGGCGGCCTCGCTCATCGGAGCAGCCGTCGGCATGCTCCTCGCCGCCCGGCGCGGGCAGGCACAGGATTCCCGCCGCAGAATAAGCGAGACGAGGACCTCAAGCCCGTCGCCTAATCCAACACCAGCAGCCGCCGGGCCCGGATAAACCAACCGGGCCCGGCCGCAGCATCCGAGCGGTGCCGCTCCACTGCCGGTACGGCATCGGTTCGTGCCCGCCACGCGTCAGTGACCAGGCGGAGCGCAGCCAGCCTCAGCTATCTTCAGCGTTCAGGACGCCGATGAGGATACCGTCCGGGGTGGTGACGAGCAGGTGCGCGACGTGGCGGTCGTGCATCCGCTGGCGGGTGGCGTCGAGGTCTTCGTGGGCTCGCACGGTGATGCCTCGTCCGCTGCCTCAGCCGACGCGTACGAGATAGTCCTGGTAGAGGGTGACGAATCCGTCCGCATCGAACGTGATGTCGGCCTGGTAGCCGTCAGTGCAGTAGCGCACCACCCGGTTGCCCAGCGGCTCATACCGCTGCCTCGCCGGTTCCGCGGTCATTTCCGGGACGCGCACAAAGCGCATGGTGTACTCGCGCGCGGCCGCGCCTTCCTTCAGGAGCGCGTCGCGGGCAACGGGCAGGGAGTTGAAGAATGCCGAGTGGTGCAGGTCGAAGAAGTCCGCGTCGCCTAGCTCAACCCGGATGCCCGGAGCGCCGTCCATGGTGAGCTCCAGCACCGGTCCGTCGAGCTTCCAGCGCAACTCATAGGCAACGCCAATCTGCGTGCCGCGGGCACGGTCAAGGCCCTCAACCCACACGATCTCCATCCTGGGCGCGTCGAGCCCGCGCCAGACGAGGGTGCGTACTGCCATGATCACTCCGCACGGTCATGCTGCCGTCAGCGGGTGCTCTCGGCGGCCGGTATCTGAACCTGGCAGCCTACGCGTCCGCTCAGCGCCCGAGATCTTCGGCGCTGCCGTGCTGGAAGCGGCCTGGCGCGTGAAGCTAGCGGGGAGACAGCACGAGGGCTGGGATGATGAAGGCGAACATCGCCGCAACGGGCAGCTCGACTGACCCTAGTGCCCACAATGCAGACAGCCCGCGCGGCAGCGGCGAGATCCACAGCACAGCTTTGGCTAGCCGGGATACCCGCGGGGGACGGCAGGCGGCGGCTGGCGCTGGCTCTCGGCCGCGGCGGTGCGGATGAGCTGGAGGTCGGCTGGGGTGCTGAAGGCCATCCTGACCCTGCCGCTGTCGCGGACGATCACGTAGTCAAGGGGAGGCCAGCTCCGTCCGCTGATCCGCCGTGCTTGCACGCTCCGTAGCTCGCGCAGGTCTATGGTTCGGGGCCCGCTCCATGTCCACGCAGTCAGGAAGCGCCCGGACTGGGTGAGCAGCCGCCGTTTCCCCCGGGCGTTGGACAGGGCCCGCACCCCGATCGTGCCCAGCCCGGCAGCGCAGCCGAGCCCGAACGCGAGCCCATCGGCCTGCACACCGAGTAGTGCGACCAAGAGCGGGGTCAGCCCGATCCCAGCCACCGCCGCGGTCGCTGCCGACACCACCACCCGGCTGCGCTGCAGCGACTGCTGGGCCGGTATCTTCCTGTGCTCCCGGGCCCGCGAATCGGCGGACGAATGGGCGGTGGCCATGGATCTCCCGGCGGCTGGCAGGGTCAGGTGGGGTGTCGCGCGGTTCACCTCACAGCAGTGCTACAGGGTATCGCCCGCATGGTGCGGGGGCGCTCGAGTACCGCCGGGAACTCGCCTGCGGAGCATAGCTGGCGCCGTTCCTGGCGCAGTGATGCGCTCGGGAGCCAGCATTGACGGCCGCCGCCGAGTTGGCAACTGCCTTGCTGGCCTCAGGCGCGGCTCCCGGCCGCAATGAGGGGATAGGCGGCGACGGCGATGATGAGGATGACGATGATGGCTGGTCACGCACCCCGACGCCCTGACCGGCCGGAGCAGATTCGCCGCCATGACCGGCTCGTGTGATGGCACGGTTACGGCAACGAGGCCACCGACGACTAAGCCGCCGAACTGCACTACCGGATTGCCTCGCCCCTAGCAGGATGGGTAGCCGGAGGGCACGCAGAAAGCCCAGTTCTGAGCTCATTGCGACGACGCCGTCACGCCTCACTCGGCACGCACATAGCGGCGGTTCGTGGTTAGCCGTAGCGTCCACGGTCAGTGACCTTCTCGCTGGAATCCCTCGTGCATGGGCGAGCGCTGCGGCTGTCAGCCGTTGAGTGAATTTCTGGTGAGTTCGATGCCGAGGTTGTCGCGAATGTAGATCTCGGTGTGCTCGGCCAGCCAGGGGCTGGCGGCCATGCGCTCGAACCTCTCGATCAGCCGCTCGTCGACGGCGTCGGTGAGGTGCAGGATACGCCAGCGGTTCAGCGGCCGCAGTTCGGTGCCGCCGACCGAGTGCTCGACGTGGAACAGCGGCTGGCCGGGGCCCGCGCGCAGCAGCGTGCCGTCGGCGCTGGCGACCTCGCGCACGCCGAGGAGGGTGAGCTTCTGCTCGTGGTGGTTGAGGAAGGCGCGTTCCAGGATCAGGTCCTACCGCTGCGGGTTGAGCCACAGCCGGTGCAGCGAGCACCGGTCCAGGTACTCGCCGCCGTGTCCGGTGTGCCGGTTTCCAGGAACGGTCGCTGCCGGCCTGCGCGACGAACGGGATGTAGGTGCCCGGGTGGGCGGCCTTGCGGACCTCCATTCACACAGCATGCCGCGGGTGAAGGTCAGCGGTCTGCCGGTCGTGTAGCGGGCCGCGGGCACCAGGTTGACGTCGGTGTCGGGAAGCTGGTCGCGGGTATGGCCGGGGTGTCCCGGGCACGGGCGAACTCGGTTTCGAAGGGCGATAGCCCGGTGGCCCCCGGCCGCCATTTCGCCAGGCTGACAGCCTCAGAGCCGGATGCGGAGCAGCTGGCGCTGACCTTGACGGGCATGCAGCGCGAAGCGCCGGGCACGCCACGTCGCCCTGCACTCCGCCGTCGGCGCGGCTCCCGGGCAGCGAGGCGCGGCGTTACCCGTGTTTTCCCCGTTACTGATGCGTTTAGGGGGATGAATCTCAAGGAGGTTCGTGGTGGACGGTTATGACTTCATCGTCGTGGGTGGGGGGACGGCCGGCTGCGTGCTGGCCGCACGGTTGTCAGAGGACGCCGATTCCCGCGTGCTCCTGCTGGAGGCCGGCAGCCGGCAGCCGCTGGAGACAGCGCCGGCCGCCTGGACGACTCTGCAGGGGACATCGGCGGACTGGGCCGACACCTCGGTGGTGCAGACCGCGACCGGGACGACGATTCCCTGGCCGCGCGGGCGTGGCCTCGGCGGCTCCTCCGCCATCAACGGCATGTGCTTCACTCGCGGTCATCGTTCGAGCTATGACGCGTGGGTCACGGCCGGCGCCAAGGGCTGGGGGTTCGACGACCTGCTGCCGTACATGATGCGCAGCGAGCATGCCGAGGGGCGCGATCCGGCCGTCCGGGGGGTCGGCGGACCGCTGACGGTGGCACCGGCGCCATCACGCCATCCGGTCTCGGTCGCGGGCCTGGCCGCGGCGGCCGAGATCGGTTACCCGGAAGTGGCCGACATCAACAGCGGACTCGAGGAGGGTTTCGGCTGGTCGGACCTGAACATCGTCGACGGCAAACGGCAAAGCTCCGCCGACGCCTACCTGGCGCCGGTCCTGCACCGCCCGAACCTCGAGGTGATATCTGACGCGCTGGGACACCGGGTACGGGTGGAAGACCGGCGCTGCACGGGCGTGGAGTACAGCGTGGGCGGCGAGGCGTTCACGGCGGGATGCCGGGGAGAAGCCGTGCTGTCCGCGGGCACGGCGGGATCCGCGCAGCTGCTGTTGCTGTCCGGCATCGGCCCGCAGTCCCACCTGCGCCAGGTCGGCGTCGAGGTCGTCCTGGACCTTCCCGGGGTCGGGGCGAATCTGCAGGACCATCCCAGGTCCACAGTCGTCTACAGCCCGGCGCGGCCGATCCCGGCCGGCGTGAACAATGCGGAGGTGATCGGCCTGATCCGCAGCGACCCCGCCCTGGATGCACCCGACCTCCAGCTCCAACTCCTGGAGATTCCGTACTACGCACCCACGCTGCCGCCCCGGCTGCCCGTTCCCGGCCAGGGCATCACCATCGCCTTCGCCGCAGTGACTCCCCGCAGCCGCGGTTCCGTCCAGCTGTCCGACGCCCAGCCAGGAACGCCACCCCGCCTGGACCCGAACTACTACGCCGACCCGCACGACCTGGAGGTGATGGCCGCCGGGTTGCGGGTCGCCCGTGCGATCGGGCGGGCCTCCGCCCTTGACCCGTGGCGCGGCGAAGAGGCCCTGCCGGGCCCCGACGTGCGTGAGGCCGACAGCGTGCGCACCTACCTGTACAAGAGCCTGCGGACGTACTCACACCAGGTGGGGACGTGCCGGATCGGCACGGACGAGATGGCCGTCGTCGACACAGACCTGCGGGTGCACGGGATCAGCGGGCTGCGCGTCGCCGATGCCTCCGTGATGCCCTCCATCGTCTCCGCCAACACCATCGCCACCGTCTACGCGATCGCCGAACGAGCAGCGGGCCTCCTGCGTACCCATTCCTACTAGGGGTCGTAAAACGAATCGTCCGCGGCTCGCGATGAGTTGCTGCTGGTTCAAGGCGTTCAGCCGCCGTCCTTGAGTTGCCCGACTGCGAGCAGGGCGCCGGGCTGGCATCCGAGCGGGTCACAGAGCAGGGTGAGGATGGAGAAACGGATTGCCCTGGCCCGCTTGTTCTTCAGTACGGACCGGGGGTTCGCCACGGTTATCCCGGCCCGGCCAGCCAGTTCGGTAAGCGTCATGCCCCGCTCCGCGAGCAGCTTGTCAAGACGATGGGCCACGCGGTGCTCCGTGCCCCTGGGCAGGGCCTCCATGTGTCAGATGAGCCCTTCCGCGTCCTTGGTGCGGTCGCTCGCCGCGTCCGAAATTACGCTGCTCACGTTCGAAACCGGTCAGGCATTCCGCGCGCGCAATGCGGGCCTTAGCGTCAGGAAGCTGAGTAAGCCGCCAGGGCTAGCCGGACCACAAGTCCAGCGTCCACGTCAGCTAGATCCGCGGCGAACTCAGTCAGTACCTTCTCGGTGGCCTGCTCGTCACTCAACCGGTCTTCGAGAGCCTCACGCTAGACGGCACGCACGTCGCTGGCCGTGTCATCCGACCACCGTCCAGCTCCCCAGGCACCCCGATCTGGGCGCGACCGCACCCAGGACGGCGTAGGCCGTTAGCGCGCATAACGGCGGGTATCGCACGTCGAGCATTCTGTGCGCTGGTAACTGAGCGTGAATGCGTGGTCAGATCGCCGCCTGGCCGTGGTCGTGTCCGGCAGCGCGCCGGCCTCGATGCGGTCGCGCCCGCTCGTGTGCGGCTGGTGGTCGAGTCGCGGGCGATGCATGTGACTGGCCCGGGAGTGCTCGCCGGGCGCATAATCCGTTGGCCCGACCCGCGGAAGACGCCGCGGTCGGCGGGCTGGTTGCCGGGCGCGGCGCCGACCGCGCGAGAGCGGGGACGGCCAGCACGGATACAGCAGTGAGCAGGTCGCGGGCGACCAGTTTCAGCTCCGCCCACGCCAGCTTCCTGAAAGGCCGCACGCCGCCCTGTCCTGCTCCTGCCGCGGCGCGAGGCGAGGGGTGCCAGCCATTCTGCGGGTCCTGCCAAAGCCAGGTTCGGTCATGGCCGTACGCCAATCCGCGGGAAGCGGGTCAGGCTATGCTCGGGGCTGAACGGACCACGGGCAGGAGATGACCGGGGAGCGCCAGCGCCCGGGCAGGGCGCGGTGCCGGGAGGAAGGCAAGGCCAATGGCAGGCGAATGGGCCGGCGAAATGACTCGCGGCGAGCCGGTGCCGTTCGACACCAGCGTGGCGCACGTCGCCCGGGTCTATAACTACTGGCTGGGCGGGAAGGACAACTTCGCCGCCGACCGGGCGGCGGGCGACCAGGCGATCAGGGCGTTCCCGGATATCGGGTTGTCCGCGCGGTCGAACCGCGCGTTCCTGGCGCGGGCGGTGCGCTTCCTGGCCGGGGAGGCCGGCGTCCGCCAGTTCCTGGATATCGGCACCGGCATCCCCAGCGCGGACAACACCCATGAGGTCGCGCAGTCGGTCGCGCCGGATTCGCGGGTCGTGTACGTGGACAACGACCCGATCGTGCTCGCCCATGCTCGCGCGCTGCTGGCCAGCGGGCCGGAGGGGGCCACCGGCTACATCGACGCGGACCTGCGCGATCCGCGGCAGATCCTGGACGGCGCGGGGCAGTTGCTGGATTTCGGCCGCCCGGTCGCGGTGATGCTGATGGCGATCTTGCAGCACCTCGATGACGCCGATGACCCGTACAAGATCGTGGCCACGCTGATGGCCGCCGTGCCGCCGGGCAGCTACCTGACCATCTCGCATCCGGCCAGCGACATCGACGCCGAGTCGATGGCCAAGATGGCGGCGGCCCTGAACCAGACGATGTCGGAGAAGGTCACCTTCCGTGACCACGACGCGGTGGCCAGGTTCTTCGACAGGCTGGACCTGGTAGAACCGGGGGTGGTGCAGGCATCGAAGTGGCGGCCGCGGACCGAGGCCGAGGCGGCCAGCCCGGCAGCCCTGTGGGCCGGCGTCGCGCGCAAGAAATAAACAGACATCATTCACGGCGCCGCCCGACTTGCATGTGATCGATCTCGACAGCGGCCAGAACACCCAGGTCACCGGCCTCAACGACCGGTGGCTGACCAAACCGCCCTTTGCGGCCCGCCCTCTCACCTTCACCACCGACGACCAAGCCGAGGTCGAAGACTGGTACCTGGAGCCCCGAACCGGGGAGCGCCCCCACCCCACCGTGCTGAGCATCCACGGCGGCCCCTTCGCTGCCCACGGCGCGGTCTTCTCGGTGGACGACCTGCTGCTGACCGCCGCCGGCTACGGCGTCCTGCACATCAACTACCGGGGCAGCTCAGGCTACGGCGACGACTTCGCCCCCATGCTCCTCGAAGACCTGAGCCGCAGCGCCCCCGCCGACCTCCTCCAAGGCGTGCAGGCCGCGGTGGACCGGGGGCTGGCAGATACCAAGCGGATCGCAGCGTTCGGGCTCTCCTTCGGCGGGTACCTCACCGCGTGGCTGCTCACCCACAGCAACCGCTTCCGTGCAGGTCTCGCCGAGTGCCTCCCCTCCGACTGGGCAGGCATGCTCGGCTCCGATATTCCCGAGGTCATCGCCACCTGGATGAACAGCCCTCCGGGCCACGGTGACAATCCATGACACCGTACGCCCGGATGTCACCCTCCGCGCACGCCGCTGCCTGCTCCGCGCCCCTCCTGATCATCGAGCACGAAGCCGACCTGCGCTGCCCGGCCAGCCAGGGCGACATCCTCTACAACGAGTTGCAGCTTGCGGGCAAGAAGACAGAGATGCTCCGCCTCCCCGGCGTGCCCCACGTCCCCTACAGCGCCAGCCTGCCCACACGGATCGCGCGAGCCCAGGCGCTGCTCGACTGGATGAACCGGCATGCTCGCTGAACTTGCCATTTAAGCCTGCCGGCAGACGTCCGTGCGTCTTGACGCTCCTGGCGGCTGGCGTACCTCACGACCCGGTAGCTTCGGCGAACGAGCGCAGAACAACCGGCTCTGCACCCATCGCAAGCGGCACCGTCTGAGCCTGTTCACCGTGCAGATCGGCGGCGATGCGCGCTCTCCTGCCATCACTGGAGTGACCGTAGGTAACCGGCCAGCGATTGATGCGCTGGCCGCTCGCGTATCCGGTTTGAAGCCCGCTCACCCTACAGACGTCGCTGAGCACGGCGTGGGCAACGGACGCTCAAGCGGATGCATCGCCATCGGCCTGTCCGCGTGCAGAGCGGCATGACCGGATGTCGGTCGTGGGCTGGGTCGGGGCAGGCTTGTGCGCTGTGCGGCGCGCGGGTGAGCCAGACTTGGTATGCGGACATCCGTATGAATACGTTCTCCAGCACGCAGCGGGCCGATTTGTTTTCGTGCGCCCCCGACCGGAACCTTAGGCGGCGCGCCCCTGGTAACGATTGCCGAGTGCGGCTAGATAGGAGAAGCGATGACCACTAACCCGGCGCTTGCTCAGTTGCAGTTCCTCAACGGCGCCTGGGACATGGAGTTGTCCGATGCCTCGTTCCTACCCGATCCGGACACCAAGGTCCGTGGGTCGGTCACCTTCGAGTGGTTGGAACACGGCGCGGCCCTGGTGATGCGAATGGGTGATGCGGCGACCCCCGCGGCGACCTGGCTCATCGGCAGGGATGACGCGGAGCCGGACTACTGCGTCCTGTACGCCGATGACCGCGGGGTCTCCCGTGTATACCGGATGAGGCTGCGCGACGGGACCTGGCGCATGTGGCGGGACACGCCTGAGTTCGCTCAGCGGTTCGATGCCCAGGTCAGCGCCGACCAGGCGGAGATCACCGGCTCTTTCCAGAAGTCAGTTGATGATGGGACGACCTGGGACCACGACTTCAAGGTCCGTTATAGCCGGCCCGGCACGCCGTGACTTTCGCAGCGGCAGGAGCGGCGGAGTTACGCAGAACAGCAACCGCAGAGCGCCAACTCTGCGAGATCAGCCGGTAACGGACGCACCGAGCGCGGCAATTGCGGGTGTTCACGGGGCCGCCTGTCGGCATGGTCGCGGGAGGGCTGGTAGCTGTGGTATCGAGGTGGGCGGCGGGTTAACGAGTAGGGGTGGTGAGCGTCGGGTGAAGCCGGTGTTGGAGGGTACGGTCGCGCTGGTGACCGGGGCGTCGAGTGGCATCGGTGCGGCTGCGGCATCGGTGCTGGCCGACCGGGGGGCAGCGGTGGCGCTGGCCGCGCGGCGGCGGGACCGGCTGGAGGAACTGGCCGCGGGGATCAGGAGCCAGGGCGGCGCCGCGCTGGTGGTGGAGTGCGACGTCACGGACCAGGAACAGGCCGCGGCCGCGGTGGAGCGCACCGTCACGGAGCTGGGCCGGCTGGACACGCTGGTCAACAACGCTGGGGTCATGCTGCTTGGCCCGGCGGCCGGGGCGCCGCTGGCCGAGTGGCAGCAGATGGTGGAACTCAACGTGCTCGGCCTGCTGTATTGCGCTCACGCCGCGCTACCCCATCTGCGGCGCGCCGCAGCGGACGGTCGACGCCAGGTCGCCGACATGGTCAACATCAGCTCGGTAGCGGGCCGGTTCGCGCGTAACGGCAATGCGGTCTACGCGCTGACGAAGTTCGGCGTGGGCGCGTTCAGCGAGTCGCTGCGCCAGGAGCTGGCCGGGCAGTACGTGCGGGTGTCCCTGGTACTGCCC
>Ga0209240_1000886_pt1 | contig 12132 bp, 10 predicted proteins | sample GraSoi_2013_80cm_FD_185828 | JGI IMG/M metagenome (GOLD analysis project Ga0209240, IMG submission 185828) | Grasslands soil microbial communities from the Angelo Coastal Reserve, California, USA - Sample 9_17_2013_80cm (SPAdes) (version 2) | ecosystem: Environmental > Terrestrial > Soil >...
TGCACGCTGCCGATCTGGTCCGCTTCGAGCAGCGAGCGGCCCACTTCGTAACCGCGAGCCGCTAGGAATGTGTAGGACATGCCGCCGCCGATGAGCAGCCGGTCAGCCTCGTCGAGCAGGTTGGCGATCACTGCGAGCTTGTCTGACGGTTTTGCGCCGCCCAGCACGACGACGTAGGGCCGTTTCGGGTTCTCGGTGAGCTGGCGCAGTACGGCGACCTCGGCCTGGACCAGCTTTCCCGCAGCGTGCGGCAGCAGCGCAGGCAGGTCGTAGACGCTCGCGTGCTTGCGGTGCAGGGCGCCGAAGCCGTCGCCGACGTACAGGTCTGCCAGGGCCGCGAGCCGGCCGGCCAGTGCGGCGCGCTCAGCGTCGTCCTTGCTGGTCTCGGCTGGCTCGAACCTGACGTTCTCGAGCAGGCCGATCTCTCCGTCGGCCAGGCCGGCCGCCAGCTGCTTGGCCGACGGCCCAGCCACATCGCCAGCGAGCGGCACCGGCCGGCCGAGCAATTCGCCGAGCCGGCCGGCGACGGGCCGAAGCGATGGCCCGCCCGCGGCCCTGGCCGCGTAGTCGTCACCCTTAGGCCTGCCGAGGTGCGCGCAGATCAGCAGCCGCGAGCCTCGTCCGGCCAGATTTGTAATGGTCGGCATGCTGGCCCTGATCCGGCCGTCGTCGGTGATCTGGCTGGTCGAGGTCCCGGCAAGCGGCACGTTCAGGTCGGCGCGCAGTAGTACGGCGCGGCCGCCGACCTCAAGGTCAGCGATGCCTCGCATAACCTAGCCGCCCAGGCTACTGGCAACCATCGCCGCCAGGTCAGCCAGGCGGTTTGAGTAGCCCCACTCGTTGTCGTACCAGCCGATCACCTTCACCTGGTCGCCCGAGGCCATGGTGAGCGGCGCGTCGAAGGTGCACGACCAGGGCGTGCCGACGATGTCGGAGGACACGATCGGGTCGGTTGAATAATGCAGGTAGTTCTTCAGGGGCCCGTCGGTCGCCGCTGCCAGGTAGGCCTCATTGACCTCCGCCACCGTGGCCTCGCGCTCGAGCTGGACGACCAGGTCGGTAACCGAGCCGTCCATCACCGGCACCCGCATGGCCATCCCGTCTAGCTTGCCTTTGAGCGCGGGCAGCGTCAGCGCGGTGGCCTTGGCCGCGCCGGTGGTGGTCGGGATGATGTTCTGCGCGGCCGCCCGCGCCCGGCGCAGGTCCTTGTGCGCGAAGTCCAGGATCACCTGGTCGTTGGTATATGCGTGCACCGTCGTCATCAGGCCCCTGACGATGCCGAAGCTGTCGAGCAGCACCTTGGCGAGCGGCGCGACGCAGTTCGTCGTGCAGGACGCGTTCGAGATGATGTGGTGTGCGGATGGATCGTACGACCCGTCGTTGACGCCCATCACGATCGTGATGTCCTCACCCTTGGCCGGGGCCGAGATGATGACCTTCTTCGCACCGGCCTCGATGTGCTTATGCGCGCCGTCGTAGTCGGTGAAGATGCCGGTGGACTCGATGACTACATCAACGCCGAGATCACCCCAGCCGATCTTGGCGGGATCGCGCTCGGCCAGCCACTTGATCTTTGAGTCCCCGGCCACGATGCTGCCGTCGACAACCGATACATCGACGTTCAGGGTGCCGAGAACTGTGTCGTACTTGAGCAGGTGGGCGAAGGTCCTGATATCGCCGAGGTCATTGGCAGCGACGATTTCGATTCCGGGCTTGTCCATTGCGTGGACTGCACGCCAGAAGTTCCGCCCGATCCGGCCGAACCCGTTGATACCTACCCGGACAGTCACCTCGTCCTCCCCCTTCGCCTCGTCGCTGCCTGCGGGCGCTCGGCTCGCCGGCATCGCTGATCATGTGCCACGCCGCACCCTAACATCGGGCCGTTACCGATCGCAGGGGCGCATCCCGGCGGCAAGACTACCCGGCGTCCGGCGCGGTCTGGCCCAGGCCGACCCGCAGTGAGTAAGCTTCCCGACAAGTCAATGGATGAGGGTAATATGAATGGATTCGGCGGCCCGGGTCAGCCCGGACGCGGCAACATTGGCATGGCCGTGCTCGCCGGGGCGGCGGTCGCGATCGTAGGCGCCCTGATCTGGGGCGTGATCGCCTACTCGACCAAGTACCAGTTCTCGATCATGGCTGTACTGATCGGGTTGGGGGTCGGGACCGTCATGGCGAGAGTCAGCGGCGTCAGGAGTATGGCGCTGGGCGTCGCCAGCGCGGTGCTCGCCGTCGGCGGCTGCGCGCTGGGCAGCCTGGTAGCCGAGATCCTGATCTTGGAGCGGCACGGCGCGCCGATGAGCTTGATCCTGGCGCACCTCAATGGTGTCTTCAGGTTGTATCCCCACGCCGTTGGTGGCCTAGGCTTCCTCTTCTGGGCGTTCGCCGCCCTGTACGGCTACCGGATCGCGATGGGCATGCCGATGCGCTGGGGGTTCGGGCGACGCCGGATGCGCGCCCCCCGCGGGCCAGTTGCCGGCCAGCCGTACGGGACACCGGTCCAGCCGTACGGGACACCGGCCCAGCCGTACGGGACACCGGCCCAGCCGTACGGCGACATGCCGCACGGCAGCTATGACACCGGACAGGGTTTTGACACCGGACAGGGCTATGGCACCGGACAGGGCTATGGCACCGGACAGGGCTATGGCACCGGGCAGGCGCATGGCTCGGCGCCAAACAGCCCGCCGCAGCCGGGCGACGCCGCTTCGGGCCAGGCGGAGCCTGGGTTCGGGTTCAAGGAGCCGCCGCCCGGATTCGGCTCGCCGCCGCCGCCCGCGCCCTGAGGGATCAGGGGGCGAGCATGTCCGGGGTCAAGTGCGCCTCGGTCGTGGGAACGCCGAGCTCGACCGCGCGCTTATCGGCTAGGGCGAGCAACCGCCTGATCCGCCCGGCGATCGCGTCCTTGGTCAGCGGCGGCTCGGCGGCCTGACCGAGTTCCTCCAGGCTCGCCTGACGGTGCTTGATCCGCAGCTCGCCCGCTTCGATCAGATGCTCGGGTGCCTCGGCACCGAGGATCTCAAGCGCACGCTCGACCCGCGCCCCGGCCGCGACCGCAGCGCGGGCGCTGCGGCGCAGGTTGGCGTCGTCGAAGTTGGCGAGCCGGTTGGCCGTGCCGCGCACGGCCCGCCTGATCCTGCGCTCCTCCCAGGCCAGCACGCTGTCGTGCGCGCCGAGCCTGGTGAGGATCGCGCTGATCGCGTCGCCATCCCTGATCACGACCCGGTCGATCCCGCGCACGTCGCGGGCCTTCGCCTGGATCCGCAGCCGCCGCGCCGCGCCGACCATGGCCAGCGCCACCTCGGGTCCCGGGCAGGTGAGCTCGAGCGACATGGACCTGCCCGGCTCGGTCAGGGACCCGTGCGCGAGAAAGGCGCCCCGCCAGGCCGCCTCGCAGTCACAGATGCTTCCGGCGACCACCTGCCTCGGCAGGCCGCGTACCGGCCTGCCGCGTCCGTCAATCAGGCCGGTCTGCCTGGCCAGGCTGTCGCCGTCCTTGCTGACCCTGACCACATACCTGTTGCCCTTGCGCAGTCCGCTTGGGGCCAGCACGATGAGTTCAGAGCTGTGGCCGAAGACCTCGATGATGTCCTTGCGCAGGCGGCGGGCCGTGGCGCCGGTGTCCAGCTCGGCCTCGACCATGATGTGCCCGTTGGACAGGTGCAGCCCCCCGGCGAACCTGAGCAGCGTCGACACCTCGGCCTTCCGGCAGCACGGCCTGAGCACGCTGACGCGGCTGAGCTCGTCCTTCACCAGGCTGGTTAGCGCCACCACTCTCACTCCCCCTCGAAAATCCGCGCGAGCGCGCCCGCGAGCAACAGCGGGTCATGCCGGTCCTGGCGGCCAGCCAGGGCAATGTCGGCGAGCACCAGTCGTGCGCCAAGCAGGTCGGCTGCCTCGTGTAGTTCTCCTGCCGTGTCCCGGACGGCGGCCTGATCGGCTAGCACAACATCGATGGCCAGGTCCGGAGCATGGCGGGCGAGCACCTCCAGGTGAGCACGCGGCGAGAACCCTTCGGTCTCTCCCGGCTGAGGCGCCAGGTTCAGCGTGACCAGCCTCCTGCCCGGGGTGGTGACAAGCGCGCTGGCCAGCTCGGGTACCAGCAGGTGCGGGAGCACGCTGGTGAACCACGAGCCGGGGCCGAGCACCACCCAGTCTGCCTCTGCGACCGCCTGCACCGCTTCGGCGCACGCGGGCGGGTCGGCAGGGACCAACGACATCGACCGTACCCGCCCCGTCGTCTTCGCGCATGCGACCTGGCCTCGAATCGTGCTGATCTGAAGTGGGAACTCCGGGTCAACCCCCTCGACCTCGGCCTCAAGCTCAAGCGGGACCGCAGCCATCGGCAGCACCCTGCCGTGCGCGCCGAGCAGCCTGGCCACCCAGTCGAGCCCGGTGACCGTGTCGCCGAGAAGGTCCCACAGCGCGACGATCAGCAGGTTGCCGACCGCATGGCCACCGAGTTCGCCTGGCCCGGCGAACCTGTGCTGCACCACCTTGCTCCAGGTCGTGCCCCAGGAGTCGTCACCGCACAGCGCGGCGAGGGCCATCCGCAGGTCCCCTGGCGGCAGGACACCGTACTCGCGGCGCAGCCGGCCACTCGACCCGCCATCGTCGGCGACGGTCACGATTGCGGTGAGGTCGCGGGTCACACGGCGCAACGCCGACAGCGAGGAGTACAGGCCGTGCCCGCCGCCGAGCGCCACGACCCGGCGGCGGGCCGGCCTGACCGGGTTACTCACGCCCGAGATCGCGATGCGAGACCTGAACGCCGGGCCATGGCCCGGCTAGCCTGGATGCGAGTTCCTCGGCGACCACCACGCTGCGGTGCTTCCCGCCCGTGCAGCCGACCGCCACTGTCATGAAATGCTTGCCACTGCGCTCGTAGCCATTCAGCGTGATCTGGAGCACGTCGAGGTAGGACCGGATGAATTCCTCCGAGCCTGGTTGTCGCAGCACATAGTCCCTGACGGCCTGGTCCTGTCCGTTCTGGGCCGCGAGCTCAGGAATCCAGTGCGGGTTCGGCAGGAAACGGCAGTCGGCGACCATATCAGCGTCGACCGGCAGGCCGTACTTGAAGCCAAACGACAGGACGATCACCCGCACCGCCGTGTCGCTCTCGTTGCCGAACGCCTCACGTACCCGAGACCGCAGCTCATGGATGTTCATGGCAGACGTGTCGAGTATCAGGTCGGCCTCTGCCCTGATGCTCTCCAGCTGGTAACGCTCAGCGGTGATCCCGTCGATGACGCGGCCGTTCTCCTGCAGCGGGTGGGGCCGCCGCACGTTATCGAACCTGCGCACCAGCGTCTCGTCGCTGGCCTCGAGGAAGACGACGAACGGGTGCGCGCCGATCGCATCGAGCTCGGTGATCGCCGACTTCAGGTCCGTGGAGAACGCCCTGCTGCGGATGTCCACGACGGCGGCCACCCTGGGTACTTCTGCCCTGGCCCGCCTGGCCAGGTCCAGCATCGTCACGAGCATGGCGGGCGGCAAGTTATCGGCGACGAACCAGTCCAGATCCTCCAGTGATTTCGCCGCCGTGGAACGCCCGGCCCCCGACATCCCCGTGATGATGACCATCTCAGGCGCGGCGGCGTGACTGGTCATCTGATCCCCCCTCCGTTTGCAGCGCGACAGAGACCATCTCAGGCGCGGCGGCGTGGCTGGTCATCTGATCCCCCCTCCGTTTGCAGCGCGACAGAGACCATCTCAGCGAGCCGCGATCCGAATCCTTCCACCTCGGCGATCTGCTCGGCGCTTGCTTCCCGCAGCTTCCTGACCGATCCGAAGTGCTTGAGCAGGGCAGCCTTCCTCGCCGGCCCGAGCCCGGGCAGCCCGTCAAGCTGACTGGCCCGCTGGGCGGCAGTCCGCTTTGCCCGGTGGTAGGTGATCGCGAACCTGTGCGCCTCGTCCCGCACCCGTTGCAGCAGGTACAGGCCCTCGCTGCTGCGAGGCATGATCACGGGGCTGTCCTCGCCCGGCAGCCATACCTCCTCCAGGCGCTTGGCCAGCCCGCATACCGCGATGTCGGTGATGCCGAGGTCAGCAAGGGCGCGTATGGCCGCGTCGACCTGGCCTGCGCCGCCGTCAATGACGAGCAGGCTGGGCGGATACGCGAACTTTCGCCGGTCCGAATCCAGGTCGGTGCGCTCGGGGTCGGCCGCGACGTCCGCGTCTCGCTCGGCCAGGTACCGGCGGAACCTCCTGGTTACGACCTCATAGATCGCCGCGAGGTCGTCGGTCGCGCCCCTGATCGCGAACTTGCGGTATTCGGACTTTCGGGCCAGGCCGTCCTCGAACACGACCATCGAAGCGACGACATGGGTGCCCTGGAGGTTGGAGACGTCGATGCACTCGATCCGCAGCGGCGGCGTGTCCAGGCCAAGCGCGTCCTGTATCTCCTGCATGGCCTGGCTGCGGGTGCTCAGATCGCTCGCTCGCTTCGTTTTGTGCAGCGCGAGGGCCTCGGTCGCGTTCTTCGTCACCGTCTCAAGCAGCGCCCTTTTGTCGCCGCGCTGCGGTACCCGCAGGCTGACCCGGCCGCCCCGGCGGGCAGCGAGCCATTCGGAGACCGTTTCGGCGTCTGGCGGCAGGACGGGCACCAGGACCTCACGCGGCACGGCCTGCTGGTCCGCCTCGGCCCGCCAGTCGGCACTTGCCCGGCCGCCAGTCCTGCTCAGCTCACCCCCCGTGCTCTCCGTGATCTCATGGTGGGTGACCGGGTCATCGCGGTACACCTGGCCGAGAAAGTGCTCGACGAGCTCGCCGGTGCTGAGGTCCTCGACCTTGTCCACGACCCACCCGCGCTGTCCGCGTACCCGGCCGTCGCGGACGTAGAAAACCTGGACGGCGGCCTCCAGCTGGTCCTCGACCAGCCCGATCACGTCGCAGTTCGTGCCGTCGGGCAGCACGACGGCCTGCTTCTCCAGTGCCCGCTGCAGCGCCTGCAGGTCGTCGCGCAGTCGCGCCGCCCGCTCGAACTCCTCGGCGCGGGCCGCCTCGTGCATCGCCGTCTCGAGTCGCCTGGTGAACTTGCTGGTCTGGCCGGCGATGAAGTCGCAGAACTCCTCGGCCAGCTGCCGGTGATCCTCCGCGCTGATCCGGCCGACGCAGGGCGCCGAACATTTGCCGATGTAGCCGAGCAGACACGGGCGGCCGATCTGGCCGGCCCGCTTGAAGACGCCAGCCGAGCAGGTACGGATCGGGAAGACGCGCAGCAGCGTATCGACGGTGTCCCTGATCGCCCAGGCGTGCGAGTAGGGGCCGAAGTACCTGACCCCGCGCCGCTTGGTGCCGCGCAGGACCGTGGCCCGGGGGAATTCCTCGTTCATGGTGACGGCGAGGTACGGATAGCTCTTATCGTCGCGGTACCTGATGTTCCAGCGCGGATCGAACTGCTTGATCCAGGAGTATTCGAGCTGCAGCGCCTCGACCTCGGTGCCGACTACCGTCCACTCGACGCCGGCGGCGTCTTGCAGCATCCACTGCGTCCGCGGCGCCTGACTCGCGAAGTCGGCGAAGTACGAGTTCAGCCTGGCGCGCAGGTTCTTGGCCTTGCCGACATAGATCACGCGGCCGCGCTTGTCGCGGAACTTATAGACGCCTGGCGACTCAGGAATCGAGCCGGGCGCCGGCCGGTACGTCGCCGGATCTGCCACGCAGCAACTCTATTCCCGCGCGGCGACAGACACGGACGACGCGGCGGGCGCGTGCATTGAGCGACGCGGCGGGCGCGCGCATTGAGCGGCGCGGCAGGCAAGCAGCGCGCCATGCGGGCTTGCCGCGGCTCAGCAGTCGTAGTATACGTATACGTGTATGACACTCGGAGGTCCGATGGAGACGCTGATGCCGAACAAGACGATCTACGTGTCGGACGATGATCTGCCGTTCTACGAGCGAGCCCAGGATCTGGCGGCCGGCAATCTCTCGGCTGCCATCTCAGCGGCGGTCCGCCGGTACGTCGAGGTGGAAGAGGGCCGCCAGGAGGGTTACGACGAAATCATCGTCCGGGTTGGTGCCGGGGCCGGCCGGAAGGTGAGATTCTCGGGCGTCCTGCTCGGCGAATGGGGGCGCTCGACAAGCACTCGGGAGGAGATGTTCCGGGTGTACCGGAGCCGCAAGGGCAAGTTCGTCCTGCACCTTGAGCGATCCCCCGAATGGACGCCCGGCGCGGATCCGGCGAAATGGTCCACCGGGTGGCGCAGCTGGGTCGGGAACTGGGGCGCCACCGAGACCTGGGGCTCGACCGTTGGTGAGGCGACGCTCAACGTCGCGGATTCGCTGGCCGCACTGCGCGACCTCATCCCCCCGGAGCTCTACGACCTGATTGCCGCTGCGGCTGAACAGCCTCCGGTTGAGGACCTCGACATCTGAAGTCGCGACGAAACGAGCAGGCACATGACGACCCTCGCGATCAGGGCAACCGCGCTGAGCTGCTAGGCCAGGGATCCTTCGGCCGGGGCGAAGAGCACGACGGTCGCGAGGTCCTCGCTCACATCGGCGAACCGGTGGACCTCGCCGGCCGGCACATAGATGACCGAACCTGGCCCGACCGCTACTCGGTCCCCGCCAGCCTCGAACGTGGCGCGTCCCGTCGTGACCACGTAGATCTCGTCCTCGGTGTGCGGCGCCTGGTCGTCGACAGAGCCCGCCGGAATCGAGTAGGTGCCGACACTGAGGTCGGGCACCCGCAACTGCTCGACCCAGTGCGTTGCCCCGTCCGCCCTGGTGAACTTGCCGGCTCCGTCAATGATTCTCATGTCAGGACAGTATGCCGTCCGGCGCTTCGCGTGCCGTCATGTGCCAGGCTGTGCTGATGCTGATCGTGCTGATCGTGCTGACCCTGCTGGCCGACGCCGCCTGGGTGTACCTGCTCGTTGGCCACGGCATGTTCTGGCGAACCGACCAGCGGCTGCCGCCAGGCGGCGTCGCCGGCACGTGGCCCTCGGTCGTGGCCGTGGTGCCGGCCCGCGACGAGGCGGCCATGCTGCCCGAGACACTCCCGACGCTGCTGACCCAGGATTACCCGGGGCAGCTCACGGTGCTGCTCGTCGACGACGAGAGCACCGACGGCACGGCGGGTGTCGCGGCCGCCCAGGGCAAGCAGGCAGCACCCGGGCGGCTGCAAGTGCTCGCCGGCGAGCCCACTCCCCCCGGCTGGGCCGGCAAGGTCTGGGCGATGTCTCAGGGCCTGAGCGCCGCTGGCGACGCCGACTACATTCTGTTCACCGACGCAGACATCGCCTACGCGCCTGGAACGCTCCGCACCCTGGTCGGTGCCGCCGTGTCCAGCGACCGTGGACTCGTCTCCCAGATGGCGCTGCTGCGCACCGACACGCTCGCCGAGCGGCTGCTGATCCCGGCGTTCGTGTACTTCTTCGCCCAGCTCTATCCATTCCGGCGGGTGAACAGGCGCGGCGGGCGGACGGCGGCCGCGGCCGGCGGCTGCATGCTGGTACGCCGCGGCGCGCTCGAGGCGGCCGGCGGACTTGAGCCGATCAGCGACGCCAGGATCGACGACGTCGCCCTGGCCGGCCTGCTTAAGCGGGTGGCGCCGGCCGACACCTGGCTCGGATTCAGCACACACGTAGTCAGCTGCCGCCGGTACAGCCGGCTGGCGGAGGTCTGGGACATGGTCGCCAGGAGCGCGTACACGCAGCTGCGCTACTCACCGGTCGCTCTCGCGGGCACGGTCGCGGGGATGGCACTGCTGTACCTGCTGCCGGTCGCAGCGGCGCTGGCCGGCCTGCTGCTGCCGTCTCCCTGGCTCGCCACCGCCGGGTTCGGTGCCTGGGCGGCTATGTCGGTCACCTACCTGCCGGTGCTGCGGCTCTACCGGCTCTCGCCGGGCCGGGCCGCGTGCCTGCCGCTGATCGGCGCGCTGTATACGGCGATGACGGTCAGCTCGGCCAGGCGGCATCGCGCTGGGCAGGGCGGCGAGTGGAAGGGGCGCGTGATAGTCGCGTCCAGGCGATGACGATCGGAGGCACGGCCCGATGGACACCAACGCGCTCCGCGCCCTGCAGCAACCGCTGAAGGATGCCTATCGCGCGGATCCGGCGCAGGCGCTCGTGACGCTCCGCGCCGAGGGCGAACTCGGCGCTGAGACTATTAGCTGCTCGGTGGCCACCGGCCGTGCGCTGGCCGAGGCCGACCTGCACCCTGCCTCCGGTGGTGACGGCTCCCTGGCCTGCTCCGGCGACATGCTCCTGCAAGCCCTGGTCGCGTGCGCGGGCGTCACGCTCCGCGCGGTGGCCACGTCGCTGGGAATCGCGGTGTCGGGCGGGACCGTGCACGCCGAGGGCGATCTGGACTTCCGCGGCACACTCTCGGTTAACAAGGACGCGCCGGTCGGGTTCACGGCGATCCGGCTGCGCTTCGACCTTGCCACTGACGCTACCGCCGACCAGGTCAGCCGGCTGACCGAGCTGACGCTGCGGTACTGCGTGGTCTACCAGACGCTGGCCGGCCCGGTGCAGCTGACGGCCTCGGCAAGCGCCAGCTAGCCCTCGAACGCCTCGGGCGGCGGGCAGGAGCAGACCAGGTGCCGGTCGCCGTATGCACCCTCGATCCGCCGGACCGGCGGCCAGTACTTCGAGCGCCGGTCACCGCCCGCTGGGTAGGCGCCCTCGGTTCTGCCGTACGGATGGTCCCACTCCTCAGCGAGCAGCATCGAGGCCGTGTGCGGGGCGTTCTTCAGCGGGTTGTCCGTGGCGTCGAAGTCTCCCGTGGCGACTTTGGCGATCTCGCCAGCGATCGCGATCATCGCGTCGCAGAACCGGTCGATCTCGGCCAGGTTTTCGCTCTCGGTCGGCTCGACCATCAGCGTGCCGGCCACGGGGAACGACATCGTGGGCGCGTGGAAGCCGTAGTCGATGAGCCGCTTGGCTACATCCTCGGCGCTGATGCCGGTCTGGGCAGTCATGTGCCGCAGGTCGAGTACGCATTCGTGCGCGACCAGGCCGCCCTCGCCCGAGTACAGGACGGGGAAGTACTCGTCGAGCCGCCTGGCGATGTAGTTGGCGTTGAGAATCGCCACCTGCGTGGCCCGCCGCAGCCCGTCTGCCCCCATCATCGCCAGGTACGCCCAGGAGATGGGCAGGATTCCCGCTGACCCGTAGGGCGCAGCCGCGACCGGCCCGGTGCGGAGCGCAGCGGGCAGGTCATCGTCGCCTGACCCGACCACCGCGATACCGGGCAGCACCGGATGCCTGGGCAGGAAGGGCGTCAGGTGCTCCCTGACGGCGACGGGACCTACGCCGGGACCGCCACCGCCGTGCGGTATGCAGAAGGTCTTGTGCAGGTTCAGGTGCGATACGTCGGCGCCGAACGACCCGGGCTGCGCCAGCCCGACGAGCGCGTTCAGGTTGGCCCCGTCGACGTATACCTGGCCGCCAGCGGCGTGCACCAGGTCGCAGACCTCGCTGATCGTCGGCTCGAACACGCCGTTGGTCGACGGGTACGTAAGCATGATCGCCGCGACCGCGCCCTCACGCTGTTCCAGCTTGCTGCGCAGGTCATGCAGGTCGATGGCGCCGTCGGAACCGCACTTGACCACGACCACCTTCATGCCGGCCAGCACTGCCGACGCGGCGTTGGTGCCGTGCGCCGACTCGGGTATCAGGCAGATCGTCCGCTCCGGCTCGCTGCGTGACCGGTGGTAATGGCGGATCGCCAGCAGGCCGGCGAGTTCGCCCTGCGAGCCGGCGTTCGGCTGGAGCGAGACCGAGTGGTAGCCGGTGATCGCGATCAGCGCGTCCTGGAGGCCTTCGATCAGCTCGCGATAGCCGGCGGCCTGGTCCGCTGGCGCGAACGGGTGCAGCCCGGCGAACTCGGGCCAGCTGATCGGCTCCATCTCGGCGGCGGCGTTGAGCTTCATCGTGCACGAGCCGAGCGGGATCATCGACCGGTCGAGCGCGATGTCGTAGTCCGACAGCCTGCGCAGGTACCGCAGCATCGCCGTCTCGCTGCGGTAGGCAGAGAACACCGGATGGGTGAGGAAATCGCTGGTCCGGCGCAGCCCGGCCGGGATCGCATCCGGCCCGCTGACGGCCGGCGCCAGCGCCTGGCCCGAGCCTGCAATGGCCGCCACCACGGCAGCGACGTCATCGTCGGTGGTCGTCTCGTCGC
>Ga0209240_1000891_pt1 | contig 12086 bp, 11 predicted proteins | sample GraSoi_2013_80cm_FD_185828 | JGI IMG/M metagenome (GOLD analysis project Ga0209240, IMG submission 185828) | Grasslands soil microbial communities from the Angelo Coastal Reserve, California, USA - Sample 9_17_2013_80cm (SPAdes) (version 2) | ecosystem: Environmental > Terrestrial > Soil >...
ATGGGCCGATCAGGTCAAGACCAACGGCTGCTATGCTTGCCACCAACTCGGTAACCGCGCGACACGCGTGATTCCGGCGGCGCTCGGCACGTTCAAGAATTCTGTCGAGGCCTGGGAACGCCGCGTGCAGTCCGGGCAAGCGATGACAGGGATGGCCGCCGCCCTCGGCCGGCAGGACCCGAAGATCTCGATTGCAAACCTCGCCAACTGGACCGATCGGATCGCCGCCGGCGAACTGCCGTTTGCGAAGCCCGATCGTCCCCAAGGTATCGAGCGCAACATCGTAGTCACCCAGTGGGACTGGGGTGATGCCAAGTCCTACATGCACGACCAGGTCTCGACCGACAAGCGCAAGCCGACGGTTAATGCTTTCGGCAAGCATTTCGGCGCCACCGAGGAGAGCACGGACTGGTTCCCGGTTTTCGACCCGGCGACCAACCAGCCTTCCAAGGTCAATATGCCGACGCGCGACCCCGGAATGGAGTCATCCAAGAACAACACCATGGCGCCGTCGCCCTATTGGGGCGAAGAGGCGATCTGGGATAGCAAGTCCAGCGTCCACAGCTTGATCATGGACGAGAAGACGCAGGTCTGGTTCACCTCGAAGGTCGGCAAACCTGAGAACCCGGCCTTCTGTCAGGCCGGATCGGATCACCCATCCGCCAAGGCCTTCCCGATCAAGGAATCCACCCGACATCTCGCGGTGTATGACCCGAAGACCAACACCACCAAGCTGATCCGAACCTGCTACAACACTCACCACGTCGTATTGGCGGAGGATGCTGATAACACCGTTTGGATCAGCCAGGGCGGGCCGCAGCAGGGCGTCATGGGCTGGCTGAACCGCCGGATCTACGAAGAGACCGGCGATGAGGCCAAGGCCCAAGGCTGGGCGCCGGTGATTATCGACACCAACGGCAACGGCAAGGTCGATGATTACGTGCAGCCCAACCAGGCCGTCGATCCCACCAAGGATAAGCGGCTCAATGCCGGCCTCTACGGCGTCGGCGTGAACCCGTCTGACGGCACCGTCTGGGGCGCCGTGCTCGGCTATCCGGGCTATGTGCTGCGGTTCGATCCGAAGACCAAGCTGTCGGAAGTCTATGAGCCGCCGTTCCCGGGCTTCGGCCCCCGCGGCTACGATATCGACCGCGACGGCGTCTCCTATGTGCCGCTGTCAAGCGGTCACCTCGGCGCCTTCGACCGCCGCAAGTGCAAAGGCCCACTCAACGGCCCGCAGGCCGCTGAAGGCAAGATGTGTCCGGAAGGCTGGACGCTGACGCCGTTCCCAGGCCCGCAATTCCGCGATGTCGCAGAAAGCGGCAGCGCCGAGGCGAGCTATTACACCTGGGTCGACCAGCAGAACACGTTCGGCCTTGGCAACAACGTTCCGTTGGCGACCGGTAATGCCAACGAATCGCTGATGGCGCTCGTCGATGGCAAGTGGGTCAACATGCGGGTACCCTATCCGCTGGGCTTCTTCGCCAAGTGGATCGATGGCCGCATCGACGATCCGAATGGCGGCTGGAAGGGCCGTGGTCTGTGGACGACGGACGGCAACCGGACACCATTCCATCGTGAAACCGGCAAGGGAACGACGCCCAAGATCGTCAAGTTCCAGCTTCGTCCGGACCCGCTGGCGAACTGATCTCACGCAATTGGGCCGGGTGCACTTTGCCCGGCCCAAATCTCAACCGAACGCCCGGCGCCTTGTGCCGGGCGTTCGTGTTTGGGCGCATCGAAAAAGCTTGGTAGCGGATGTCGCTACGCTCCATCCGAGCTAGGCCTCAACGCTATGCCGCCCGATCCGCGAGCAATCGCCGCATGACCTCGGGGTCGCGCTCGATGGCCAACAGTAGCGCGCGGGCTGGCGCGTCTGGGGTGCTTCGGTGCTGCTCCCAATCACGCAAAGTCGTGATGGGCAGGTGGAACGCTTGGGCAAATTCCGCCTGTGTCATTCCAAGACGCTGTCGCAGCATCTTGACGCGCGATACCCGGCGCATCTTCGCCAGTTGCTCGCGGGTGAGAGGCTGCGCATCGGGGTCGGACAGCGCGGCCGCTACGGCCTCTTCATCGGTCATGGCATTGAGCCGCGCCCAATCGGTGTCGCCCCGCGGCAGGGTGTCACCAGGCTTTACGGTCACCCGCGTAGTACCGATCTTGCTCATGTCGTGTGGCCTTCCGGGCCGATATGATTCTGCAGGTGTCTTCGTGGTGTAGCGTCACGATTACGAACAGCACATTGCTATGAGTCATACCGATAACCTGAATCCGCTCCTCGCCGTATACGAACCGTGTGTCGATTTCTTCCACACGGTTCGGGTCTTCGAGCGCAGCGATGGAATCCATAAAATCCACGCCATGTTTGCGAAGGTTCACGGCGGCTTTGCCATCGTCCCACTCGTATCGCACGTAAAAATAGTACCGGATATCGGTAGTGACGGCAAGTGGGCTACCGGTCTCCCAGGGGCAGGAACGTCAAAACGCGAACGCCTCTTCTGGCCAAGTCTCTCGTCCCGGATGGGTTCCAGTTTCTCGAGAGTGCGAATCGGCACTACTTGGCACCCGTCGCACAGGCTCGCGGCCACGCGCTCGACGTGTTAGGAAGGCCTAGTAACTAGCAGAGTGGACCGAGATGAGCGTTGCGCTGAAAAAACCAATCGAAGAATTCAAAGGCGAGGACATCGCCGCGACGATGCACACGATCGGTGTCAACGCCCGCGCTGCAGCCAGAATTCTGGCGACCCTCAGCGCAACCGAAAAAAACCGTGCAATTGCGGCCATGGCGCGCGCGATCAGGGCCGCGACTGCCCCGATATTGGCGGCCAACCGCGAGGATGTGGCGGAAGCCGAGGAGACGGGCGCGACCGCCGCCTTCATCGACCGTCTCCGGCTCGATGAGAAGCGGATCGCCGCCATGGCGGATGGCGTCGACATTGTCGCGGCGCTGCCTGATCCAGTTGGCACGGTCATCTCGGGCTGGGATCGGCCCAATGGAATGCGAATCGAACAGGTTCGGGTCCCGCTTGGCGTGATTGGGATCATCTATGAGAGCCGGCCGAATGTCACCGCGGACGCCGGCGCGCTCGGTCTCAAGGCAGGAAATGCCGTCATCCTGCGCGGCGGCTCCGACAGTTTCCGGTCCTCATGCGCCATTCACGCCGCCGTCGCGGCCGGCCTATCTGACGCCGGCGTGCCCGAGACCGCAATTCAATTGGTGCCGACCCGGGATCGCGATGCCGTGGGCCTGATGCTGGCGGGCCTCGACGGCGCAATCGACGTGATCGTTCCCCGCGGCGGCAAGGGGTTGGTGGCCCGCGTGCACGCTGAAGCGCGCCTGCCGGTGTTTGCTCATCTTGATGGCAATTGCCATGTCTATGTGGACAAGGCCGCCGACCCTGATATGGCGCGATCGATCGTGCTGAATTCCAAGATGCGGCGCACCGGCGTCTGTGGCGCCGCCGAGACGTTGCTCGTCGACAAAGGCGCCGCCCCAACTCTCCTCGCGCTGCTGGTGCGCACGCTCATTGATGCCGGATGCGAAGTGCGTGGCGACCGCGATGTCCAGGCTGCCGATCCTCGGGTAAAATGCGCCACCGAGGAGGATTGGAGCACCGAATACCTCGACGCCATCATTGCGGTGAAGCTGGTCGATGGGGTCGATGAGGCCATCGCGCACGTGGAGCGCTATGGCTCCCATCACACCGACGCCATAGTGACGGCCGACCGCAGCGCCGCCGAGAAATTCTTGCAGCGGGTCGATTCGGCGATCGTGCTGCATAATGCCTCAACGCAATTCGCCGACGGGGGCGAATTCGGCTTCGGAGCGGAGATCGGAATTGCCACCGGACGCCTGCATGCGCGCGGCCCTGTCGGTGTGGAGCAGCTCACGACCTTCAAGTATCGCGTGCGCGGTTCAGGTCAGACGCGTCCATGACTATGGCGGCCGACGCCGTCTTAGCCACGCCTCCTCTCTGCCCTCCCCCGCATGCGGGGGAGGGTGTCAGCGGAGATCCTCCTTCGCTTGCGGGGGAGGACAGGGAGGGGGGCGCGAAAGCATCCTCGGCCGCGTCGAACGCTCGAGGTTACCGGATTCCGGTTCATTATCCCGGCCAACGCGTAGGGCTGTTCGGAGGAACGTTCGATCCGCCGCACGAGGCGCATCTTGCCGCTTGCCTGCTGGCCATGAAACGACTGGCGCTCGACCAGGTGTGGTGGCTGGTCACGCCCGGCAATCCGCTCAAGAACACAACGGGGCTTGCTCCTCTCGATGAGCGCGTGGCGGCGGCAAGCAATCTCGCCCGGCATCCCCGCATGGAGGTTACCGGCATCGAAGCCGAGATCGGCGTACGTTATTCGTACGACATCATCCGATATCTGGTATCGCACTGCCCGGGGGTCCATTTTGTCTGGATCATGGGAGCCGACAATCTGCGCTCTTTCCACCGCTGGCAGAAGTGGCGCGGCATTACGAAACTGGTCCCGATCGCCGTGATAGATCGGCTCGGTCCGAGCCTTCGTGCAACCGGCAGCGTCGCCGCGCAAGCGCTCGGTCACCGGCGCGTCCGGGAAAGCGAGGCGGCATCGCTGGTCGGCCGTCGGCCGCCGGCCTGGATTCTTCTGCATGGTTTGAAATCACCGTTGTCCTCGACGGCCCTGCGCGCGGTGCGCCGGTCGCAGAAGCTTCGCATGCCGCAGGCAAAATAGAACGCACTTGAGTCGAAGCCTGGTAGCCCGGATGGAGCCACCGGGTCCGGCGGAGCCTGCTATCGGGCCGGCCTACCGGGTCCGGCCTCCGGCCGGCCCGATGGCAGGCTCCGCCGGACCCGATGGGCCGGCCCGATGATAAACTCAGCGTAATCCGGGATAGGCTGACCCCGGATTACGCTGCGCTCCATCCGGGCTACCAGGCTTCACAAGGCGGTTGAAACCGTTAACCACTTGCTCCTATCTTAAGGGAGTGGCCCCGGGCAGGGTGCCCAGGGCAGCGGAACCGAAAGGAAAGGACCTCTGTCGACAGTTGCAATCTCGCGGGGCAGCACTCGCCGCAGTCCCGATCTCGTCTCAAAGGTGCGTCCTGACGCCGATGAGACGCTTCGCATCGTCCTCTCTCGCCTCGACGCCATGAAGGCTGAGGATACCACCACAATCGATTTGCGCGCCGAATCGGCGATCGCCGACTACATGGTTGTGACCTCCGGAAGGTCCAATCGTCATGTCGGGGCGGTGGCCGATCAGGTGCTGGAGGGCCTCCATGAGGCTGGGCTTACCGGCGTGAGAGTCGAGGGCCTGCCTCATTGCGATTGGGTGCTGATCGACGCCGGCGACGTGATTGTTCATGTCTTCAGGCCCGAAGTTCGCGCATTCTATAATCTCGAGAAGATGTGGTCGCGCGGCCGCGCAGCCACGCGCCAAGCGAGCTAGCGCCGGCACCCTGGAAACTTCGCTCCCCCCCTTCCCTCCCCGGCTCGCGGACGAGGGAAGAAAGGGGCGGTTGGCACGCAAAGCTATGGCAACGCGGAGTTCGCTTGATGCGCATTGTGGTCGCCGCGGTTGGCCGCCTCAAGGCCGGCCCCGATCGCGAGCTTGCCGAACGTTATCGCGATCGCGCCATCAAAGCCGGACGTGCGTTGGGCCTGCGCGGTCCCGATGTCATCGAGGTGAGGGAGAGTCGCGCCCGCGAAGCGGAGCGCCGCATAACCGAGGAGGCGATCGCGCTTAATGGCGCCGTTCCGCACGACGCCGTCAAGGTCGTATTGGACAGCAGGGGTCAAAATGCCTCCAGTGAGGCTTTTGCCCAGCGAATTCGCGCGTGGCGCGATGGTGGCCGTCAGGCCGTGTGCTTCATCATCGGGGGAGCAAATGGTCTTCCGGCTGGCTCGCTCGATGACGCCGATATGAGCTTTGCGTTCGGATCAGCAACGTGGCCGCATCAGCTTGTCCGAATCATGTTGATGGAGCAGATCTACCGGGCGATGACGCTTTTGTCCGGCCATCCCTACCATCGCGATTGAGGTTGCTTGACAAATATGGGGCGATGGGGCGATCCGTCTGTGTGTGGGGCTATAGACATGATGGCCTGATACTGCCCCAATTCGTCCCTACAAACGGCCGGTGGCTATACGCCAAATTGGCTTTTTCCAATTCGCCGGGAGCCCCGGGAGCCGATGACATCCCCTGACCGAGCGGCGCAGGTGTGGCGAAACGGCGTAGTGGTCGCAGCGTTGCTGGTATGGGCGGCCGGATCTGTCGGAACCGCGCTGGCACAATCTTCGCGATCGGGAGCCAAAACGCTCAATCTTAATACGGCAAAACAGCACGATCAGGAGCTCGATTCGATCCGGGCCGAGCAACGCAGATCTTCCGAAACCGAGCAACAGCTTAGCACCGAGAATCGTGTGATCGCCGACGAGCGCCGTCGGCTCAATCAATCGCTGATCGCCTCGGCCTCCCGGATTCGAGCGACGGAGGAGCGGATTGCGGCGATGGAAATCCGCCTGCGTGAGTTCGATAGCCGTGAGGCGAACATTCGCAAGTCGCTCGACGGGCGGCGAACGCAGATCGCCGAGGTCTTGGCAGCACTGCAACGCATCGGACGGCGGCCACCGCCCGCCATCTTTGTCGGGGCGCGAGACGCCGTCGAATCGTTACGTATCGCGATGGCGCTTGAAGCTGTGCTCCCGCAGATGCGGAGCGAAGCCGACAAACTTCAGGTAGAGCTAACTGACCTTGCGCGCGTCAAAGCTGCGAAGGCGGCCGAACACAGCCAGCTCGCGGCTGACTTGGCCGACCTTGCGATCATGCAGAAAAACATGGCGTCGCTCATTGACTCGCGCCAAGCACGGCAGTCCGAGGTGGAACAAGCCATCACGGCCGAGCGCCAGCGGGCGGCCACGTTGTCGCGGCAAGTCGACAATCTCAAAGATTTGATCGGGAAACTTGAGCCTGCCAGCGACGGCACGAAACGTGCCACGCGTGCTCAGGCCCGCTCGGGTGACGAGTCAAAGACCCCTAATGGGGCGCGATCGGCCCTTGCGGCTCTCAACGATCCAGCCCGAATGGTGCCTGCGGTTGCCTTTGTTTCCGCCAAAGGCAGGCTGTCTTTGCCAGTCAGCGGTACCAAAATACGTGAATTTGGGGCTCCCGATAGCGCCGGGAGCAATGAGAAGGGGGTTTCGATCGCGACCCGACCGGGAGCGCAGGTTACCGCACCGTGCGATGGTTGGGTTGTTTACGCTGCGCCCTATAGATCCTACGGACAACTCTTGATCCTGAACGTGGGCGGCGGCTATCATGTGCTACTTGCCGGAATGGAACGAATTACGGTTGACCCCGGCCAGTTCGTTCTAACCGGAGAGCCGGTGGCGGTTATGGGAAGTGGCACGCGAGTTGCCTCTGCTTCGGCAGCCGGCTCCTCTTCTGTGGTTGGTTCAGCTCAACCGGTGCTCTATATCGAGTTCCGGAAAGATGGCACACCGATAGATTCCACTCCGTGGTGGGCGACAACTGTAAACGAAAAGGTTGGTGGATAATGCGCAAGACTTCTCTGGTTCTCCTAGGCGCGGTCGCCGGCGCTGCAGTGACGCTCGTCGCGGTTCAGCCGTCATCCCGGCTGCTGATCAGCTCGACCGCAAGGGCGGCGCAGGCCGATACCTACCGCCAGCTCAATCTGTTCGGCGATATCTTCGAGCGGGTGCGCACGCACTACGTGGAGAAGCCGGACGAAAGCAAGCTGGTCGAATCGGCAATCAACGGCATGCTCAATGGGCTCGATCCGCATTCGAGCTTTATGGACACCAAGAGCTTCAAGGATATGCAGATACAGACCCGCGGCGAGTTCGGCGGGCTCGGCATCGAAGTCACGATGGAGGATGGGCTGGTCAAGGTCGTTGCGCCGATCGACGATACCCCGGCCGCCAAGGCGGGCATTCGTGCCAACGATATCATCACGCATCTCGATGACGAGCCGGTTCAGGGCCTGACCCTCAATCAAGCCGTCGAGAAGATGCGCGGGTTGGTGAACACCAAGATCCGCCTCAAGATCATGCGCAAAGGCAGCGATGCGCCGATCGAGGTTGCGATTATGCGCGACAATATCCGCGTACGCTCGGTGCGCATGAAGGTCGAGGGCGACGATATCGGCTATGTCCGCATCACCCAGTTTAACGAGCAGACCTCCGACGGGCTGAAGAAAGCTATCACGGACATCACCAGTCAGGTGCCGAACGAAAAGCTCCGAGGTTACGTCGTCGACCTGCGGAACAATCCCGGCGGCCTGCTCGATCAGGCCATCTCGGTTTCCGACGCGTTCCTTGAAAGGGGCGAAATCGTGTCCACCCGCGGACGCGATCCCGAAGAGACTCAGCGCTTCAACGCTCGGCCGGGCGATCTGACCAAAGGCAAGCCGGTGATCGTTCTCATCAACGGCGGCTCGGCATCAGCGTCCGAGATCGTGGCAGGAGCGCTGCAGGATCATCGCCGGGCGACCCTGGTGGGAACCCGCTCGTTCGGCAAGGGTTCGGTGCAGACCATCATCCCGCTCGGTTCCGGCAACGGTGCGTTGCGGTTGACCACGGCTCGGTATTTCACGCCGTCCGGCCGCTCCATACAGGCCAAGGGCATCTCTCCCGACGTCGAAGTCCTGCAGGATGTCCCGGAGGAAATGAAAGCGCGGGCCACCGAGGCCACCAAGGGTGAATCCTCTCTGCGCGGTCACCTCAAGGCCGAGGGCGACGAACAGGCGGGCTCGCAGTCCTACGTCCCGCCGGACGCCAAGGACGATAAGGCGCTCAGTATGGCGTTCGATCTCCTGCGCGGCACCAGGACCAATGCGGCGTTCCCGCCGAACCCGAAGTCGGCTACGCTCCCGAACTGATCTTCAAACGCAACTCAAGCATAGCCCGGCGGCCCCGTGCCGCCGGGTTTTTTTGATGCCAGTGAGTGCAACGGCTAGCAACGACCCGCGCTAAGGGCAGCCTGCGAACCGTCCGCTTCGAGACGACGCCCTTCGGCGGCGAGCCGGCAAGAGGCGCCTCGGTATCGCGCAGCTGTGTCGCGGCCTTGCGGTCGAGAAACGGTCGATTGTACGGATCCGCTTGAAACTCGCCGGATTGAGACTTGCTTGGCGTTTGCGGGAAGATGCTTCCCAGAATTGATATTCGGGGAAAATCTTTCGGAGAACCGCCGCACACGGCGGTGGACAAGCGTCACTATTCAGTCTTATTATTGCCTTGTATGGGGCGCCCGGCCGTAGGCGCAGGGGGGTCGTCGTGTTTCGTTCGTTGCCGGAGCTGAAGCGAGCCATCTGTCTGACGATCGCAGCGGCAAGTTTTGGCTTTTTGGGCCATTCTGATCCGGCTGCGGCTGACTTTCTCAGCGAGCCTGGCGGCTCAAATCTCGTCTTTATAAGTCAACATGAATATACCCCTTTGCCGCTTGGCTCGGTCGAGGCGGGCAATTGCCCCTACGCGGTGGGGGATGCGAGATCAGTCATCGCAGTTTATGACGTGGCCAAGGCGGCTATAGACGCCAAATTGCGATCTTTGTATGCCGCGGGCCAAAGAAAAATCTCTTTGGTTCTTTGGCACTTTTTCAATCAGTATACCTATGCTCCGCCGCAGACGACTTATCTGAACACGTATTGTGAGATGGTGTTTGCCGACGGCGTCCTCTCAACGAAACACCAGGCCAATCTTTCGGCATTGATCGCGACGATCAAGACGATCGGGTTTACTCAAATCAATTTTCGCTTTGTGCCCACGGATGTCAGCAATCCCATGGAATGGAACTCTTGGGACGAAGCTCAGTTTCAATCGAACTGGAATCTGATTTGGCAAACCCGCCAGTTGATCTATCAGTCTCTGAATTCAGTTCCAGGAGCCAGTCCACCACGGGTGCTCTTCGACTTAGGCGCGGAACTGGGTGGCATGTGGGCCGTTCCTCAACAATATGGTCCGGTGAATCCCCAAGTCCTTCGGCAGTACGTGACGACCTTGTGGTCAGTCTATACCTCCAATTACGGCGTTTCAGATACGACAGGCTTCTCCATCGTTCCGGGTTTTTCAGGTCAGATCAGCGCGCAGATTTCGGCCTATGACTCGACCACCGGCGGTCGACCCAATGCCTATGGCTTTGATCTGTATGGCAACGAGCCAGCCGTCGCAGCCGGTGACTATTCTTCTTTTGATACCCAACTCGACTTCATATCATCAGAGCTTGGCTCTGCGGGCGAGCTTTCAAAGGAACTTTTCGTCCAAGAAACTTACTTCAACTCCATGCTCGCCCGCAACGCGCTGTCACAGGCGACCCAGAAAGGAATTTCATTCCGGTATCTGTTCCAATGGCCGTATCGCGCTGGCCACGCGACCGACATCGTGGATGTTTTTGACCTCAGTCCATATTTCTCCTACGCATCGAGCGGCGCGTCTTACCCATCACTTTCCCCATTATTTTTTCCGCCTGGAACCTTCATTTACCAAGATAACCTTTATTACACCAATGGTCACGACTACTGCCGGTACACAACTGTCGGACCCTATACGGGGGGTACCGTCGCGCGGATTCCCGCAAACATGAGAAATGTCGGCTTCTGCAGTCCTGCGATCCCGACGGGGTGGTTCAGAGTGAGCGACCGGCTGTATTATTCATATGGCTCGACATATTGTTCGTCGCGCGGTCCCGACGCGGACCAGGTATCTGGCAGCACCGTCTTTTGGGGAATCTTCAGCATGATGACTAATCTCGGCAGCTGTCAGTGAAGCGCTGGAACCGGTATTCTGAATGCTGGGTTAAAAAACCGTCGAAAACTGCGGCTTTTTCATCACCGGGGTTGTGGCTAGCCGCGACCCGTGCCAAATGCAGCCGAGCCCGTCAACCATTCCACGTCCAATATGCCCCGCTTCGAGGATTTGCCCTACCGTCCGTGCGTCGGCGTCATGGTGCTCAACAGCGCCGGCCTGGTCTTCATCGGCCGCCGGTCCGAGGGACCCGAACACATCGACGAAACCCACGTCTGGCAGATGCCGCAAGGCGGCATTGATCGCGATGAAGATCCATGGCCGGCGGCATTACGGGAACTTTATGAGGAGACCAGCATCCGATCGGTCGAGCGTCTCGGGGAGATTAACGACTGGCTCTCCTATGACATTCCGCGCGACATCGTCGGCCAGGCATGGGGCGGCCGGTATCGCGGCCAGACCCAGAAGTGGTATGCGCTGCGCTTTATCGGCGACGATAGCGAGATCAACACTTCATCGCCGGGAGGCGGCGTCCATGATCCCGAATTCATCGCCTGGAAATGGGAGCCAATGGCACACCTCCCGGATCTCGTGGTGCCGTTCAAGCGATCGACCTATGAACGGGTTGTGCGGGAATTCGCGAAATTCGCGAGCTAGAGCCTGTAGGGCGCAATAAGCCACCGGGTCCGGCCTTTGGCCGGCCCTATGATAAACTCAGCGCATTGCGCCGTTCCGGTGCGAAACACGGTCGACGCTCGACAGACCGACGTCGTCAAAGCGAGTTTGACATGAGGCGGCGCAATGCGCTTGCGCTTATTGCGCCCTACGCGCTGTTGAGTCGCCGCGTCAATGACCGAGCGCCGACTTGAGCGTCTGGAGTTGTTCCAGGCGGGCGCGCGCTTTGTCGCGGCTCAGGTCGTTATCGGCGTCCGCAACGTCTTCCTCGCTATCCCGGATGGCTTGGGCGATCATGGCGGCGTCGATTTCCGCCACCGGCACGGCCTGTTCGGCCAGCACCGTCAGTCCGCTCGGGCCCATTTCCGCCAACCCACCCCGCACAACGATACGTTGCGGTTCGCCATTGCCGTAGATGGTTAGAAGCCCCGGTTTGAGCGTCGCAATATATGGCGCATGGCCGGCGAGGATACCAAACTCGCCTTCCTCACCCGGAACGTCTACCTGGCTAACCTCGCCCACATATACCAATCGTTCGGGCGCGACCAGTTCGAAGTGAAATGTGGCCATGATGGGTAAACCTATGCCTCGGCGGCGAGCTTCTTGCCCTTTTCGACCGCCTGTTCGATGGTCCCGACCATGTAGAACGCCGCTTCCGGCAGATGATCGTACTGG
>Ga0209240_1000893_pt1 | contig 12083 bp, 14 predicted proteins | sample GraSoi_2013_80cm_FD_185828 | JGI IMG/M metagenome (GOLD analysis project Ga0209240, IMG submission 185828) | Grasslands soil microbial communities from the Angelo Coastal Reserve, California, USA - Sample 9_17_2013_80cm (SPAdes) (version 2) | ecosystem: Environmental > Terrestrial > Soil >...
GCATGCGGAGGACCCGCCGCCGGTCACGCATCTGGTGACGGCGCACAGACCTTAAGGATGGTCGTGCTGCGCGCGGATGGTGCTGACCATCCCGACACTCCCGGCGATGTCACCTAACGTCACAGCCGGGTGTCCTGACGACCATCCAGGCCCTCCGTCGCCGTCACGCTTTCGCGATGTTTGCGTAGTTCAGAGGGTTTCCTATTTCTTTGGTAGTCATTCCTGCTGAGATGCCGGCCTTCCAGCGCATACATTCAGCACCTGCCCGTTAACGTTACCCTGGCTACGGACGGTGACCATGGCCGACTCGGGTGCGTTGCGTGTGAGACGCGCTAAGGCCCATAAGGCCGGGGATCACTCGCTGTGCGTGCGCTGTGCGGCCGTCCGGCCTGTGGCTGCTGATCCAGAAGGGGTCGCGCCGGTTTCGGATGCCGAGGCGGAGTTGCGGCAGCTTGCCGGCCTTTTGGCGGTTGCTTACCGGGCTCAGCCGGAGAATGCGCTGCTTGCGCGGGAGTTGCGGATGACGTTGCAGGCCCTGTTGCCTGCCGCCGGCGGCCAGACGCTGGATGGTGAGCTTAACGAGCTGTTTGCAGGGCTGCGCACCTAGGTTCGCCACGCCTGTCACTCTCGGTCGGCCGAACCTGGCGGAGGGGATCGCGAAGACGGCGGTGCTGCTCGGCTTCGAAACATCGCTCGGCCGGGGCCTGATGCCGTGGCAGCATGACTGGAATGCGCTGGTGACGGAGATGGATCCGTCTGGCGGGTTCGTTTACCGGCAGGGCGTGCTCGAGGTGATGCGGCAGCAGGGTAAGACGGTTGACCTGTTGTCGCTGATGGTGGCGTATGGGTTGCGGCGGCCTGGTACTCAGATCGCGTATGCGGCGCAGACGCGGCTGGATGCGCGGAAGCGGCTGCTGGATTCGTGGTGGCCGCGGATCAAGCGCAGCAAGCTGGGCCCTCCGCTTATCGAGGTGCGGAAGGGTTCGGGCAGTGAGGCGCTGCTGTTCCGGAACGGGTCGATGCTCAGCCTTATCTCCGGGACGGAGACGTCGGGGCATGGTGACAGCCTGCACTTGGCTGTGATCGATGAGGCGTGGGCACATCAGGATGATCATGTCGAGGCGGCGGTGCGGCCGACCCTGATGACAACTGCCGGGCAGTTGCTGGTGGTCAGCGCGGCAGGGACAGAGAAGTCGTCTTACTTCCGGGCGAAGATCGACGTGGCCCGGGCGCGTGCTGAGTCAGGCGTGGCAGGCAGGGCCTGCTATGTCGGCTATTCGTTCGCTGATGATGAGGATCCCGCAGATCCGGAGACGTGGCGGCGGCGGATGCCCGCTCTGGGGATCACCGTGACGGAGGAGACGGTCACGGCGGATCTGGATGACATGGGGATGCCGGAGTTCCGCCGGGCGTACGGGTGTCAGTGGCCGGAGGTAGCGAACCCGGGTTGGGCCGTGATCACCGAGGACGCATGGCGGGCACTGGCTGATCCTGGTTCGTCGGTTCCGGATCCGGTGGCGTTCGCGGTGGAGGTGGCGCCGGGCCGGACGATGGCGGCGGTCGCGGCTGCGGGGCGCCGTCGGGATGGCCGGACGCATCTCGAGGTCGTCGAATACCTGCCGGGGACGGACTGGGTGCCCGGCCGGCTGGCTGAGTTGCGGCGCAAGCACCGGCCGTGCGCGGTTGTGCTCGATCCGTCGAGTCAGGCCGGGGCGCTCATCGCGGACATTGCCGCCGCTGGCGTGGAGGTGACGGCGCCGTTCACTGCCCGGGACGCGGCGCAGGCGTGCGGCCAGTTTTATGACGCAGCGCAGGCCGGGCAACTAGCACATATGGGTCAGTCGTCCCTGAATCAGGCGATGCGGTCAGCTGTGACGCGGCTGCTGGCTGATGCGTGGGCGTGGGATCGACAATCTCCGGCGGATGACATCAGCCCGCTGGTCGCGGTGACGCTGGCGGCGTGGGGGTTCACGAAGTTCGGCCGGTCACGGATACCGCCGTACAACATGCTGAGGAGCGTCGGATGACGACAACAGCGGTCATGGATCGCGCCGCATACGAGCGGATCAATCAGCAGGCTGCCGATGTCCGCAGCGGTCACACGCTGCTGTCGGTCATCGCCGGCCTGTTCTTCGCCATCGGGTGGGCGGCTGGCCGGATCTTGCCGTGCGTGATGTGGTGCGGGTATGCGGTGCGTGAAGGTTTCCGGACTGCGCATGGCCCGTCGCGGAAGATGCAGATTGCCGTACTGCGGGCGCAGATCGGGGACCTGAACACGCAGCTGTCGCGGTTCAGCGGATGAGATCGTGCCGTGGATCTGGTTGAGCGGCTGAACGCGCAGGTAGCCGAAACCCGGGCGATCGGTGGGGTGCCGTGGCAGCCGTGGAGCGACCCCGCGGCAAGGTTCGACACGGGCGGCCCCGCCCATCCGGCGCGGCAGGGCCGCGGCGGCGTCGACGGCGCCCTGGCCCTGCAACCGGTGTACAGCTGCGTGCGGTGGATCGCTGAGGGTGTCGGGAAAACCCCTGTCCTGCAGTACCGGGATACCGGGTCCCGGAAGGTGAAGATGCCGCCGGGCCAGTTCATCACGTCGCCGTCGGCGTATCTGCGGCCGTTCGACTGGAAGGCCCTGGGAATCACCAGTGCGCTGCTGCACGGCATGGGGATCGCGCTGATCACGAACCGGGATGGCTATGGGTATCCGCTGTCGGCGGAGTGGCTGCCGAAAGACCAGGTCGCGATTGTTGACAGCCAGCCGTTCAACCCGCTGAAAACCAAGTACTTCTATGCCGGCCGGCCTGTGAGCCGGGAGGACCTGTTCATCATCCGGGGCCTCTCGGTGCCGGGCCGGACGGAGGCGATCTCCCCGATCGCCGCGTTCCAGGCGTACATCGAGTCTGGGCATTCGGCGCTGGAATTTGGGACAGGATGGTACAGATCGGGCGGTTTTCCGCCTGGCGTTTTCCGCAACACTCAGTACGAAGTCACCGATGAGCAGTCGGCGGACATCAAGGGGAAACTGGTGCGGGCGATCCGCCGCCACGAACCCCTCGTGCACGGCTCGGACTGGGAGTTCAGCCCGATCACGGTGCCGCCGAACGAAGCCCAGTTCATCCAGTCGATGCAGCTGAACGCCACTCAGATCGCCTCGATTTACGGGGTGCAGCCACGCCGGGCCGGCGGTATCCACGGCGACTCGATGACCTACTCGAACGTGGAGATGGATGCCATCAGCGAGGTCACCGACACACTGGATCCGTGGCTGGTCCGGTTCGAGGAAGCCTATTTCGAGTCGCTGCCCCGGCCGCAGCTCGCGGAGTTCGACCGGGACGCGAGGATCCGGCATGACATCCGGACCCGGTATGACGTGTACCGGGTCGGCCGGGACATCGGCGTGCTGAACGTGGACGAGGTCCGGGAACTCGAGGACCGGGAGCCGCTGCCGAAGCCGCTGAACGACACGGATTATGACGGCCAGGACTTTACTCCGCTCCAGATCCAGGTCGCAGCGGCGCGCGGCCTGTCGCGTGAGCTCGGGGTCGGTCCCGAAGGCGAACCGCCGCCGCAATCGGTCAAGACAGGCGGCATCCCCGAGCCGGGCGCGCCCGCGCAGCCCGGCCAGCAGCCAGCACTGAAGCCGTTCCCGCCGCCGGTGAAACCCGTAGCGGTCAACGGGAACGGAAAAAGCCGCAGGACGTGAAAGGAACCCCGTCGTGGCGCAGCTGACGACCCAGTCCATCAATAACCTGCCGGACTCCGATTTCGCTTTCGTGGAACCGGGCGGGACGAAGGACGCGGAAGGCAAGACCGTCCCGCGGTCGCTGCGGCACTTCCCCATCCACGATGCGGCGCATGTCCGCAACGCCCTGGCGAGGGCACCTCAGTCGCCGTTCGGAGAGAAAGCCATGGGCAAGATCAAGGCCGCTGCGGTGAAGTTCAATATTGACGTCGCATCCGACGGTGGCCGGGCACTCGCCCCTGACTACCCGGAACTGCGGATTACGCCTCAGCATGTCGAGATCCGTGACATGGGCAGCGACGGGAAGTGGATCGGCGGGTATGCCAGCGTGTTCCTGCCCCGCCAGTCCCGGAACCTCGGCGGGTTCGTCGAGGACGTGGCGCCTGATGCCTTCAATGAGGCCCGTGCGGGCGGCTGGCAGGACGTGGTGTGCCGGTTCAACCACGACTCGAACATGGTTCTCGGTACCACTGCGGCGACGACGCTGCGATGCCGGACCGACAACGTGGGCCTGGATTACATGGTGCTGCCTCCGGATTCCCGTGCTGATGTGCGGGAACTCGTGCAGCGCGGCGATATCCGGTTCTCGTCGTTTGCATTCCGGTGCCATGCCGGCGGTGATGAGTGGGGGATCACCGACCAGAACTTCCCGCGCCGCACCCTCCATGATGTGGAACTCGTTGACGTCGCGCCGGTACTGACTCCGGCGTATCCGGATGCGACCGCGGCGGTGCGCGCGACCACGGCCGCGCTGCGGTCGCTCGCCGATCACATGCAGATCACCGTGGATGAGGTCCGCCAGCTCGCTGACGCCGACGAGCTGAGGACCCTCTTCATCCGCACCGACAAGCCGATCTACCGGCCCGAGCCGAAGCGGCTCTTCGGGCCGGCTGCCGCCGCGATGCTGCTGTCCCGCCGCGACGACCCCTACAACTAGGGCGCGTGACCAGGAAGCGAAGCCCGCTTCCTGCTGAACCGCCGAGCGAAGCCCGCCGGCAAGACCTATCCAGACCGGCTGGCTTCAATCAGGAGGTTCACCATGGCCAGTGAAGTGACCAAGCGGCTCCGTGACCGGCGTCTCAACGTGTGGGAAGAGGCCAAGGGCCTCGCCGACACCGCGGCGACGGACAACCGGGCGTTCTCCGCTGAGGAGCAGGGCAAGTGGGATGTCCTGAACGAGGAACTCGACAAGCTTGACACGCGGATCAAGTCGGCGCTGGATGCCGAGCAGCGTGCCAAGGACGCCGACGCGGCGTTCGACCGGGTCGCCGGCCGTCAGCCGATGACGGTACGCGGCGGCGACGGGGCCAGTGCCGGCGATTCGCAGGCTGAACTGCGGGCGTTCTGCCGCGGCGATCAGGGTTCCCCGAAGCACTGGAACGCTGAGCCTGTTATGGGCCGCAAGTATGACAAGCGGTCCGTTGAAATGCGGACACTGTCCACGCTGACCACGGGTGCTGGCGGGAACCTGGCGCCGACCGATTTCTACGATGCCCTGATTGCCCACCTTATAGAGGTTTCGGGCGTAATGCAGGCCGGCCCGACGATTCTCAACACGGCCGGCGGGGAAGTGCTCCAGATCCCTAAGACCACCAGTCATTCAGCGGCCGCGTCGGCGGCGCAGGCTGGCACGCTGGCGAGCTCGGACCCGGCGTTCGGCCTGGCTCAGCTGCAGGCTTACAAGTACGGCATCATCATCCAGGTTGCCCGCGAGCTGATAGATGACTCCGGCGTAGACCTGCTCGGCTACCTGGCGATGCAGGCCGGCCGGGCGATCGGCAACAAGTTCGGCTCCGACCTCGTCACCGGGACCGGCACCAGCCAGCCGGCCGGGTTCCTGCCCGCGGCGACTGTCGGCGTGACCGGTACCACGACCGGCAAGGGCGGCGCCGCGCAGTACGCCGACCTGGTCGACCTTGAATACTCGGTGATCGCCCCGTACCGGCAGTCGAGGTCGTGTTACTGGATCGCGGCCGACAAGACGGTCGGCGGGTTCCGGAAGATCCTCGACGGCCAGTCCCGGCCGATCTGGGAGCCGTCGATGGTCCTCGGCTCCCCGGACCTGCTGCTCGGGAAGCCACTGGTCGCCGATCCGTTCATGCCGGCGGTGGTGACCGGCGCGACTTCCGTGGCGTTCGGCGACTTCAGCCAGTTCTTCGTCAGGCTGGTGGGTCCTGTCAGGTTCGAGCGGTCCGACGATTTCCTGTTCAGCCAGGACCTGGTGGCGTTCCGGTGCGTGCTCCGCGGTGACGGCACCCTGGTCGACCTCACCGGGGCGATCAAGAAATACCAGGGACCGACTACATAGCGGAAGGATGAACTGATGGGACACAAGCTCAATCCGCTGGCAGACCTGTCCGGGGAGCAAGTGGATTTCCCGGGCCTGCCTGCCGCGCAGGACGACGCGTCGCAGGTGTCCGGGCAGGACCCGCAGTCCCTGTTCGGCATCCCGGTCTCTTACCAGTCGGGTGCGGCGGGAACGCCGGCGCCGGGCGGTGAGGGGCAGGGCGCGCATGACGTGAACCAGCCGAACCAGTACCCGGGCACGGAGCCGATCTCCGGGGTGAGCCTCGGCGGGTCCGGTGCGCCGGGGACGGCTGGCATCAACCCTGACCAGGCACCTTCGGGTGGCCGCCCGGTGATGGTGTCGAATCCGAACAACTATCAGGGCACTGCGGGCGGAGGCTCGGGGACTCAGTTCATCACGGTGACTGACGCCGTGTCAGGCCCGGATGACTGGACGGCGCCGAGCCCTTACCCGCCGGCAAACCAGATCGTGCCCGGCGACTATTACCCTGTGCCGGGCGGTCCGGGTAATAACGCCGGCCGGGGCAGGGTGCTGCGCGGCGGTTTCATGAAGGGGCAGCGGTGATGACCAGTCCAGGGGAGATCAACCTGATGAACGCGGAGCCGGGCAGCGACGTCGGCGGCGGGCCCCCCCCGGCGCGGCCGCAGCCGGCCGATCCCCCCGGTGACCGCACGGGAGGATGGCTGAAGGTCGGCGCTCAGGCACCGGGCGGCAGTGAGTTCGATTACGCCAACGGCTATTTCGGCGCCGACGGCCCGGCGCCGTGGAAGCAGGCCTGACATGGAGGACCTGTCTGCCCGTTACGGGATCGCGCTGACACCGACGTCGCAGGAATCCGGGAACATAGTGTTCGACCCGTCGCCGGCGATGACCGCGCCGGGGTCGCTGCCGGCCGCGCCGCTGCCCGGCCCGGTGACTGGCGGCCATATTCCGGGACCGCATCCGTCCGGGCCGCAGATCGCGGTGTCGTCGCCCCGGCCGCATCCCGGGACCGGTTATCCGGCCGGGGCGGCCGGCTGGGTCGAGGCGCCGGACGCTGATGACCAGCCGGCGCCCAGCCCGGCATGGAAGCAGCTCTGAGCATTGCCGGAGGACATCTTCCAGCCGCAGTGGACAAAGGAGCAGGCCCGGAAACGCGCGCCGCTGCCCGGCCAGGGCGATCATGCGGTGACCCGGAAAGCCTGCGGCGGATGCGGCGGCGGACGGCTGTGGCAGTGGCTCGACCTCGGCAAGACACCCCTCGCCGACCGGTTCCCGGCCGCTGCCGGTGATCCGGAGGCCTGGCATCCCCTCGGCGCCGCCGTCTGCGAGGACTGCTGGCTGTCGCAGATCACCGAGATGGTCCCGGACCGGGACCTGTTCGGCGAGGGTTACGGGTTCCTCACCGGATCATCACCGTCAGCGGCCAGCTACTTTGAGCGGTGGGCCGGGTGGGCGCTGGACTTGTTCGGCGCGCAGGCGGAACGCGGCGTCGTCGAGATCGCGTGCAACGACGGCACCCTGCTGCAGCATTTCGCTGCCGCAGGGTGCCCGGTCGCCGGGTTCGACCCCGCTGTCCCTGCCGCAGCGGCCGCGCAGGCTACAGGCCTGGACGTGCGGTGCGAACCGTTCACCTGGCAGGCCGCGCAGGCGATCCGCGATGAACGCGGCCCGGCCGGGCTCGTGATCGCCTGCAACGTCGCTGCGCATGTCAGCGACCTGTGGGAATTCCTGTCCGCTATCCGGATGCTGATCAACCCTGGCGGCGTGGCCATTCTGGAGTTCCAGTACCTGCCGCGGCTCCTCGCCGGCGGCCAGTTCGACCACGTTTACCATGAGCACCGGTTCTTCTTCACCCTGGACGCGTTCGCCCGGGTGTGCGGGGAATCCGGTGGCCTGACCATTCTCGCTGCGGAGCAGGTCGCCGCGCAGGGCGGCAGCCTGCGCGTCGTCATCGGCGACGGGGAACCGTCAGCCGGGGTGGCTGCGCTGCGGGAGTCTGAAGGGTGGCTGCGGTCCAGGAACGCCTACGCGGCCGCGCAGGGCCACGCTGAGTTTGCCCGCGCCGAACTGCGGTCCGTGCTCGCGGGCCTCGCCGGGCAGGGCGTGACGGTCGCCGGCTATGCCGCCAGCGCCAAGTCCTGCACGCTGCTGAACTTCTGCGGCATCACGCCTGACATGGTCAGCCACGTTGTCGACATCACGCCGCGGAAGGCCGGCCGGGTGACGCCGGGCACGCACATCCCGATCACCATGCCCGGGGAACGCGCTGAACCCGGCGCGTATCTGCTCCTCGCCTGGAACTACCTGGGTGCGGTGGTCCGCCGTGAACGCGCGTTCCTGGACGGAGGCGGGAAGCTGATCGTCCCCGTCCCGGTGCCGGTGATCCTGTGAAGTTTCTCGCCCCGGCGGTCACGATCATCGTGACCAGCCACATGAAACCGACTCTCGGCGAGGCGCTGGAAAGCGTGATCACGCAGACGCGGAAAGATTTCCAGTGCCTCGTCCTGGACTCGGGGCAGTGGATCGGGCAGCCGGGTGATCTGTCTGCGGCGATGGATGCGGTATACCGGAAATATGCGCAGCATCCTCTCATCGAATGGGTGTTCACGGGGGAGCCGCCGGACCTGATACGACGCAAATGCCCGGTCGCGTGGGTGACGAACGAGGCGATCCGCGCCGGACTGCCCCGCGGCCGGTACGTGTGCACGTTCTATGACGATGACATCTACGATCCTGAGTTCACCGAGGAGATGGCCGGGTTCCTCGATCGGCATCCTGAGGCCGGGGCAGTGTGGTGCAGCGAGTACCGCGCGGTAGGCCGCCCGGGAGCGGCCGCAGAGGTGACGGGGACGATCCCGGCGGGCGGCCCGAAAACGGCGGGACAGATGGATTGCCAGGTCGACGGGGCGCAGGTGATGTTCCGCCGCGAGATGCTGGACCGGATCGGTGACCCGTGGCTGCCTGAGGACGCCGATGAAGGATCATGCCGTCATTCGGACGGGATCTTCCTGGAACGGCTCGCACAAGCCGCAGGCGTCATCCCGGCGGTGAGCCAGTTCCTGGTGACGCACCGGCACACGCCGTTCTCAAGATATTCGCCATCATGACCATAATCGGCAGTGCGTGGGGCGTCCACGACCGGGTCCCCGACTATAAGGCGTTCTCCTCGCCGGAAGACTTCACTGCCGCCGACCCGTACGCACAGGGCGGCCCGTCCGGATGCGGCTTCTACCGGATTGTCGTCCCGTTCGATGAGCTCGCTCGCCACGGATGGCGTACCGCCTACTCGGCCGGCACGCCACCGCCGGCGTTCGAGGAATACCGGATCGTCACCGGGCAGCGGCTCGACAAGCACGCCGCATTGCCGGACTGGCGGCGGATGCGGCTGAAGCACCGTCTCATCTATGAGATCGACGATGACGTCTTCAGCATCGACAAGCTCAACTGGATGGCCCACGGCGTGTTCAGCCGGAGTGATACGCGGGATGCTGTCATCCACGCCGCTCAGGTAGCCGACATCGTCACAGTCTCTACCGGCCCGCTCGCCGAGGTGATGGCCAGCCAGACAGGACATCCTGATATCCGGGTGCTGCCGAACTGTATCCCTGACGGCGTCCTGGACATCGAACGGTACCGGAACCGGCGTAAGGTGACTGCCGGGTGGCAGGGCGGCGCGTCGCATGCAGCCGACATCGCGATGATTGCCCCAGCCGTACGTGACTTCCTGGATCTGCCGAAAACCGAATTCCATCTGGTCGGTACCGACTATTCGAAGACGGTCGGCCGCAAATGCCGGTTCACGCCATGGATCCCCGCGGCCGCAGACCTGGCGTACTACCAGAGGATCGACTTCGATATCGGGCTCGCGCCCCTGACCGGAACCCGGTTCGATCAGTCGAAGTCGGCGATCAAGGTCCTGGAATACGGGGGACTCGGCATCCCGTCGATCGCGTCGGACGTGACCCCGTACCGGGACGTGGTCGTGGACGGGGTGACGGGATGGCTAGTGCGCACGCCGGAAGACTGGTCGCGGCGGCTGCGGGACCTGGCGTGCGACCCGGCGATGCGCGACGAGATGGGCGCTAAGGCCCGTGAGGTGGCTGCGGCGCATGCAATCGGCGCTTGCTGGCAGCAGTGGGCTGATGTCTATGAGGAGCTGCTGTGAGAACAGTGCGGATGGAGTACGGGATTTCAGGTGGCCGTGCGGACGGCACGGACTGGCCGCCGGCTGGCGGCCTGCTGGAATGCAGTGATGCGGAGGCCGCCGAGCTCGTCGCCGCGCATCTCGCGGTCTGGGCTGATGGGGAGCCTGAGGTGGAAACGCCGGAAGACACTCTCGATACGGGAGTCGAGATGCGCGGTAAGCCGATCGTGAACGCGCCGAAAGCCGCCTGGGTGGAGCACGCCGTCGGCCAGGGCTTTGACCGCGGCGAGGCGCAGGCGATGAACAAAGCGGACTTGATCAACCGGCTTAAGGAAGGGCCGACGGTCACTTGACGCGAATAATGGTCACCGGTGCGGGCGGGTTCATCGGTCATCATGTGCTGGAGCACCTGCTGGTCAACACGGACTGGCAGATCCTCGCCACGGACAGTTTCCGGCACAAAGGTAAGACCGACCGGATCGCCGAAGTCCTGCACGGTCACCCGGACTGGGCGGCACGGGTCACCATCATCACGCACGACCTCGCCGCACCGTTCACCCAGGCCACCGTTGATCGGATGGGTGAAGTCGATTACGTCATCGCGATGGCGTCCGAATCACACGTCGACCGGTCCATCGCGGACCCGGCGCCCTTCATCCGCAACAATGTCAACGTCGCACTATCCACGCTTGAAGCTGCCCGGACGCTTCGGCCGCGCACGGTAATCATGATCGGAACTGACGAGGTCTACGGTCCCGTGGAGCGCGGCGGCGGCGGCCACCCGGAATGGGCGGCGATCCTGCCCAGCAACCCGTACGCGGCGAGCAAGGCCGCGCAGGAAGCCATCGCGATCAGCTACTGGCGGACCTACGGCGTGCCCGTCGTACTCGTCAACTGCATGAACGCCTATGCGCAGCGGCAGGATCCCGAGAAGTTCCTTCCGCTGCTCATCAAGCACATCAGCACCGGTGTCACGGCTCCGATTCACGGCCGGCCTGGCGACATCGGATCACGGCACTACATTCATGCCCGCAACATCGCCGATGCGCTGCTGTTCATCTTCCGTGAGATGCCTCCAGTCAAGTTCCCGGTTGCGGACCGGCCGGACCGCTACAACATCGCCGGAGCTGAACCCATCTCAAACCTGGATCTGGCTGCCGAGGTCGCCCGGATTATCGGCAAGCCGCTTCGGTACGAGCTCATTGATTTCCATTCGGCACGGCCCGGCCATGATCCGCATTACGGCCTGGATATGGGCAAGCTGACGGCAGCCGGGTGGAAGCCGCCGGTGGATTTCGCGGAGTCGCTGGAGCACACGGTCCGGTGGACACTCGCCCACGAGCACTGGCTGGAGGACTAGGCCGTGACCGCGACCGTCCTCTACAACGACGCCAATGAATTCGCCACTATCACGAGCCCCACATTCAAGAACGCCGCCGGCACGCCAACTGACCCGACTACGGTGACCTGCCTCGTCACCGACCCGGCCGGCATCGCGACCTTGCATACTTACCTGGGCGCGGCTCCCGCCGACATCACCAAGGTCAGTGCAGGTATCTTCCAGCTGCTCGTGTCCTGCTCGGCCACGGTCGACGGGGTGTGGACGTTCAAGTGGACCGGTACCGGCGTTGTGCTCTCCGACGTGGCGGAGGGCACGTGGACGGTCACCCGGATCGACCAGACCCTGTATGCGACCGTGGAGGAGCTGAAGTCCCGCCTCGGCACGACCGGTACCGGCGATGATTTCGAGATGACCCTGGCCGTCCAGGCCGCGTCCCGCTCGATTGACGAGATCTGCGGCCGGTACTTCTGGCGCGGCACCGACACCCGCACCTACGTCCCCGAATCCATGTGGCGGCAGCCGGTCGATGACCTGGTGTCGGTCACAACGCTGAAGATCGACCGGGACG
>Ga0209240_1000894_pt1 | contig 12072 bp, 12 predicted proteins | sample GraSoi_2013_80cm_FD_185828 | JGI IMG/M metagenome (GOLD analysis project Ga0209240, IMG submission 185828) | Grasslands soil microbial communities from the Angelo Coastal Reserve, California, USA - Sample 9_17_2013_80cm (SPAdes) (version 2) | ecosystem: Environmental > Terrestrial > Soil >...
CCGCCGTTATAATGAGGCACGTCAGGAATGAAATCACGTCCACGGCACGGCTCAAACCCGGCGCGATTGCCGCTATGAGTTAGTGACGTTTTCGGCGCGCCGAGGTCTTCGCCCCACCGGCACCCAAAAAAAACAAACAAGCCTGGGCTTACAGCCCAGGCCTGAAATCTGTTACCGCTTGGCGGTAAAAATTGAGAATGCCTTACCTGCGGAACACGACGTTGGGCGCCTCGTGTTGCTCTGGCGGACAGGGAGCGTTTAGCGGCACGTCACTTGCCGCTGAGTTGGCTTGTACCAGTTGATTAGAAACCAGGTACTCTTCTAACTCTTCGCCGCTGATATCGGCCAACATTGTGCCGTTAACTTCGACGCAGGGTGAAAGGGGTTGCCCGCTCTTTTGCTCCATTTCCCAGCGAAATGCCGGGTTCTGGATAATGTCTTTCTCTTCGTAAGGAAGGTCGTACTTCTTGAGCACCGCCCGAACGCCATGACTCCAGCCGCACTGAGTCTTCACGTAGGCAACGATTTGCGGATTTTCCATAAAATTTTCGATAGGTATCTGTTTGTGGTCTTGCCCCCTCTTCGGATCAGGCAAAAACCCAAGTTTCTCGGGACTACGTCGAGGCGGCACAACGCCGCCTCTAAATAGACCAAGTTAAAGCTTCAGCATTTTTGCCGGATCGCAACCAGTGATTATCGCTTTCGGTCTCCGGGGCGATACTCTTCTTCGGCTGCTTGGAACGCCTGCTCCAGTCCGACCATATCTTCACCGGGTCGCAAGCTGTCGAAGGCTTCAGTCTCACGCCGCAATTCCTCATCGGAGTAGTGGGCAGCCTTGATCGATAAACCGATCCGTCTTTCCGCCTTGTCTACCTTGATAACGCGAGCCTCAACCTCTTGTCCGACTTTCAGGACATCTTTCACTTTCGCCACATGCTCTTCGCTCAGCTGAGAGATGTGCACTAAGCCATCGATGTCATCCTGGAGCTGTACGAACGCCCCGAAACTGGCAAGCTTCGTGACTTTTCCGGTTACGAGATCACCGATCTTGTATTTCTGGTCGATCTCCTTCCATGGATCGGACTCAAGTTGTTTGATACCAAGGCTGATCCGCTGATTGACCTTGTCGATATCCAGGACAATCGCTTCGACCTCGTCATTCTTTTTCAGAACCTCGCTCGGATGATTAATCTTACGGGTCCAGCTGAGGTCGGAAACGTGGATCATTCCGTCGATACCTTCCTCTAGCTCAACGAAGGCGCCGTACGCGGTCATGTTACGAATCTTACCTTTGACCACAGAACCCATAGCATAACGCTGTTCAATCGCGTCCCAAGGATTCGGATCTAACTGCCGTACACCGAGCGAGATCTTCTGTTCTTCCTTATTGACGCCCAAAACGACGGCTTCAATTTCTTGACCCTGAGTCAAAACATCTGACGGCCGGGTGATGCGTTTGGTCCAAGAGAGCTCGGATACGTGAATCAGTCCTTCAACGCCTTCTTCGATTTCGACGAAAGCCCCGTAAGGAACCAGGTTCGTGACTTTTCCGCGTACCTTGGCTCCGACCGGGAAGCGTTCCTCGATCTTATCCCACGGATTGCGTTGAGTCTGTTTGAGGCCGAGGGAGACCCGTTCCTTTTCTTTATTGATATCAAGGACAACGACGTCGACTTCCTGGCCGATCTTGAGAAGTTCACTTGGGTGAGTAAGCCGTCCCCAAGTCATATCGGTGATATGCAAAAGTCCGTCCATCCCATCCAGATCGATAAAGGCGCCAAAGTCGGTGAGGTTCTTTACCGTACCCTTCACCGTATTGCCGACCTGTACCGATTCCAGGAACCGGCTTCGCTTTTCAGCGCGTTCCTGCTCAATGATTTCTCGCCGGCTAAGGACCACGTTCTTCCGTTCGTCGTTGATCTTAACGATCTTGAAATCGTAGGTGTTCCCGACGAACTGCTGGAGATCACGAGGTGGAACAATATCAATTTGCGACCCGGGTAAGAATGCCTCGACGCCGATATTAACGGTTAACCCGCCCTTTACGACTGCTTTGACCTTACCTTTGATCAGGCCGTCACCCTCGAAAACCTTAACAATCTTGTCCCAGTTTTGTTTGTGGGCTGCCTTTTCTTTGGACAACACCACCATGCCGTCCTCATTCTCCAACCGCTCTAACAATACTTCGACCTCGTCACCGACTTCCACCTGATCGATATCGTCAAACTCGGACGAGGGAATCACGCCTTCGGACTTGTATCCAATGTCGACCAAAACTTCGCGTGGGCGGATTTCTAGGATTCTGCCCTTAACAATGCTGCCTTCCTTAAAATCGCGCAGGGACTTCGCGATTAGCTCCTGCATTTCAGTCATAAAAGAGTTACAAACATCAACAAACCTCGGGTTACCTTAATTTTGCTCCGAACCGAGCAACCCACACGGGCGGCTATTCGCGGAATCAGAGGGAGGCAAAAGATAGCTATCGGAGAGAGGGGTGCAAGCACAGATTCCCGATGGATGGAACGGCTTTTGCGTTTATAGCACAAATTGGGCGACTTGCGTTGCGTAAAGTTAGCGGATTTTACCCGCCGCGGCTGTTACAGTCTGCTAGGGCTTCAGCCTTGGGCTATGATCTATAGCCGCTTCGCGGCAAATGCGGGACGATGCCGTCCCGCCGTCCTTCGATCGTCAATGATTAAATCCAGAGTTTGGTTTCAGGCACACCATCCCCACGGCGCGGCTCAAATCCGGCGCGGATTGCATCATTTTGGTAGCCTTATCCTCGGCGCGCCGAGATCTTCGCCCTACCGTAACCGGCTAAAGGCGCCGGTTACTTCATCAAGAGTACCGAGCGGGCGCGCTTGATTTCTCGAGTGATTTTCCGGTGTAGATAAGCCGGCATGCCGGTTACGCGGCGAGGCAGGATCTTGCCGCTTTCCGTAACGAACTTGCGCAGGAGATCCGGGTTTTTGTAATCGATCGCCTCAAAGGCGATATCGATCCGGCGCCGCGGCATTGCGCGATTGGCTCGGCGGAAATTTGACCGTCGTTTAGCGTTTTTGGGTTCCATGGGCTACTTAACTTCGCGATGCAGCGTGTGCCGGCGAAGGAAAGGATTATACTTCTTTTTTTCCAAGCGGCCCGGAGTATTTAGACTTTTCTTATTCCGGGTGGAAACGTAACGGGAAACTGGTTTCCCTTCCGCCCGAGCTTCGGTGCATTCCAAAATGATAATGTCGCGAGGCATAGATTAATCCTTAGCTTCCGGGGTTGATTCTTCCTCGTCTCCCTCTCCGCCTTCCTCGTCTGTCAGGCCGAAAAGCGAGGTGACAGGCTGGCGGATCCGAGTCGCTTTTCGCTGTTTCTCGATCTGAGTTTGGCACTCAACCGTGAAACGGGCAAAAGGTATCGCCTCAAGCCGGGCGTGCGGAATTGATTTTCCGGACATCTCGCACACTCCGTAAGTGCCTGCTTCGACGCGTTTTAGAGCTTCTTCAATCTCGTACAACGCATCTTGTTCCTGGGAAAGCAAGCTGAGAGCAAAGTCTCGATCGTAAGCATCGCTGCCGGCGTCCGCCTGATGCATGCCGAATGCCGAAGCCTCACTGCCTTCTGCCCGGGCTCGTAATGTGTCCCGAGAAACTCCCATCATGGAGTCGAGGAGCGTGTCGCGCAGTTGCAGCAGTTTTAGCTTCTGTTTGCGAAGAAACGGGGACAGTTTCTCGTCGCCGTTATCCTTGGGCGCCGACGGGAGGGAGGTGGAGAATGCCGAGGAAACAGGTGTCTCTCTCGTTTCGTCCGCAGGTAAGTGCCCGTTTGCGGACGCGTCATCCTTTTTCTGTATTTTCGATTTCGCCATAAAAGATTTGTGCAAAGCTAGTTCGCGCGCCGCCTACCCCCTGGAAGAGGCGAACATATACTGGCAATTGCCTTCGGGTTCAAGCGAAAGATTGCGGGAAAAGCGACCGTTGATTTTGCCATTTCCAGAGGAGCGTTTTGTCACGATAACTAGTCAATTTGTTCGAGACAGATTCGACGCCGGATCCCTCCCGGATGTTTAAACTAGCCTGCAAAAATCGCATGGAAGGAGTATCAGGCGTCCGCCGGATGGGGCCAAAGGACGGTGGGGTCGGTAGGGATGAGCTCCCGCCCATCCGAAGAAGGAGCCAGGAGCCAGAATCCAGGAGCCAGGAAGGTTTTCCGTGTATTCCGTCGTTCGTTCTCGAAAACAAATCCGCTTCAGCGACCCGATTTTGCGAATGCAACCGACTTCCAGGCCGACCGGATGAAAGCGTTCGAATTGCAGGTACAGCACTGTCTGGCCATGCTGCCCTCCTGACTCCTGGGTTCTGGCTCCTGGCTCCTTCTTGGGGATGAGAGGGAGCTCATCCCTACCGTTTCACTACGAGCTCGCGCTCGAATACCGGTTGAGCGCCGTTTTCCAAAGCAAACGGCTGGCTACGATCATTAAAATAGATGCTGCCGCCAAGTGTCCTAATAATGGCCAGGGGTTCCAGGTCGCATGGATTAGCAACCGAGCAGGGACGTTTGTGACCACCATTACCGGAACTACCCAGCTAAAGATAAACTTCGCCAGACCTTTAAACATGGAGTCTGGATAGCGCGCCAGACTAATCAAGCTGTAGTAGCCATACGTGATTCCCTGGGTACGGACAGTCCAAAAGCTGACGGTAGCAAAGGCTAGCATCGCTGCGTAATGAACTGATATCCCACATCCGATAGCGACCGCGTAAAGCAAGATCTGCCCTGGTGACGGCATCACGTGCAGTTGGACTAACGAATAGGAAACAATCGCGACGCCGATCAGCGCGTTCACCATACCGTCTATGCCGAACTGGCGCAGAGACACCGTGAATTGAGCATCGATCGGCTGCAAAAGGACGAAGTCTAATTTACCCGTCCGAACCAGCTCAGATAAGTTGGTCAGGTTAAGGTAAAAGAATCCTTGGAAGATCTGACTGATGATTTGGTATGTGCCGACCAAGAGGACCATATCCCACTTGGTCCAGTCGCCAATGGCACCGACCTGCGCGTAAATGACCTCAATAAAAATGAGTTGGCCGACAAACCAAAGTGCATCCGTAAACAGCCAGAGAACAAAATTCAGCTTGAAGTTCATCTCCCGGACAAGGGAGTTCCGCAACATTATGCGGTAAACTTCAAGGTACTGGCTGAGACGCGTCACAGAGTTCGACAGAAGTCTTCAAACCGGTCCATACCTTTCTTGATAACGTCAAGGCTGGTTGCATAGCTGAACCGAACCGTGCGGTCATCTCCAAAGGCAATTCCGGGTACCACGCTGACATTCGCTTTGCTCAGCAGACGGTCAGCGAAGTTTTGAGAAGTCAAACCTAGCTTGCCGATGTTGACGAGAACGTAGAAAGCGCCAGCCGGCTTTACGATGCTCACGCTAGAGATCTTGGCGAACCGGTCGACAATGTATTGCCGGCGCATATCGAATTCATCCCGCATGTCGGCAACACTCTGTTGGTCTCCCTTTAAGGCTGCGAGCGCCCCTTTTTGGGCAAACGAACAGGGATTCGACGTTACGTGACTTTGAATCGAGTCGATAGCTCTAGCGATCGGGTCGGGTGCACCTAGATACCCGAGCCTCCAGCCGGTCATCGCATAAGCCTTGCTAAATCCGTTTACGGTAATGGTCAGGTCGTAAAACTCTGGACCGAGTGACGCAATGCTGACGTGTTCGAGGTTGTCGTAAACTAGCTTCTCATAGATCTCATCTGCCAGAATCAGAATTTCTTCTTCTGCGGCCACCGCGGCGATCCCTTCGATCTCTTCCCGGGTGTAAACTGCTCCCGTCGGATTGTTAGGCGAGTTGATGATGATCATTTTGGTTCGAGGCGTCATTGCGTTCTCGAACTCATCTCGGGTGATCTTCCAGCCGTTCTCTTCCTTGGTCTGGACGAAGATAGGATCAGCCCCGGCCAACCGCACCATTTCAGGGTAGCTTAGCCAGTAAGGGCTAGGAATGATAACTTCATCTCCCGGTTGGCAGGTGGCTAGAATGGCGTTGTAACAGGAGTGCTTAGCTCCGGTACTGACGATAATTTGGCTCGGCTTATAGCTGATGCCGTTCTCCTGTTGCAGTTTGTCAGCGATCGCCTGACGTAATTCCGGGATTCCGGAGCTTGGTGTGTACTTCGTAAACCCGGATTCCAGCGCAGCGATAGCAGCGGCCTTAATATGCTCCGGTGTATCGAAGTCCGGTTCACCGGCGCCGAAGCCGCAGACGTCAAGTCCTTCGGACTTCATCGCCTTTGCCTTGCTATCAACTGAAAGAGAAAGAGACGGAGTTAGGCTGTTCGCTCGTGAGGAAAGTTGCATAAAACCTTTCCTGACTATATGTGTCAGGCACCTATTTCAACCAAGGATTTGTCTGCTTTGGTTCAATGGGGCGTTCCACAGACCACGACGACATTAACTGAGCCGTCTCTGTGCTAGCAAAGTCGTCCACTTGCCGCGGCTTCGGGCTTCCTTCAATTCCAGCCCCGATCGTTTCAGCCAACCTTTTATTTCAGTCGCTTGATCCCTAAGGATTCCGGAAAAAATGAAAAAGCCTTCTTGGCGAGCTGATTTTACCAACTGGGGTAGAGCTTGACGAAGCAGGACGCTATACAGGTTGGCGGCAACGACGTCATACGCTGAGTCTGGCTCAAATTGTAAGACGTCTTGGCGCCAGATGCGGACCTTTTTGGAGTAACCATTCAACCGGGAATTTTGCTTGGCAGTGCGCACTGCCACTGCATCCGCATCGAAGGCGTGGACTTGACCGGCGCCGAGCTTCACCGCAGCCAGAGCTAAAATGCCGGTCCCGGTTCCCACATCCAGGAAGGCCCAACCCGGCGGTTGCCGGTCAACAATATCGCAAAGGAGACGCAGACAACCTGCCGTAGTCGCGTGTTCACCGGTGCCAAAGGCGAGGCTGGCTGGAACGAAAATAACATCGGCATCAGCCGTTTCGCTTGGCTCGGGGTCACGGTTGACGATGCGTAGTCTGCCCCGAATCGGGATCGGCTTTTTCTGGACGATCGACTTGACCCAATCAGCCGTAGATCGACTCAGATTGCGGATTTCACCGCCGAATTCCTTTTTTAGAATGGCGGCTTCGGACCGGGTAACCGCGAAGATCTCTAGGCGGACCCGTTTGCTGCCGCTCAATTGAGTGATAACCAGCCGCTCCCAGCCCAGCCAGAGCAACCGCTCTTGCCAGCTATCTACCCATTTTTCGTGGCATATCTTTCTCCATGCCAGCGTACTTTGCGACTCAGGTTTCATGTTATATGTAACCCGCAGCCGGCCTGGCCGATTAAATTCAGGCTCATTTTTTTAGGTGATGCCGGTTACGCCGCCGATAATACTTGCCTCGGACAAAGGTAGTTTCTACAAACGAAAAAGCTCATGTTCCATCACATCGTTCTCTATAAACTGAAGCCGAATATCAGCGCTGCTCAGCTCGAAGTGATCATGATGCAAACTCGAATCCAACTCCTCAAGATCTCGGTTGCCGCCAATGTTCGCTGTGGTCGAAGGACGGATAAATCGAATCCTTGGGGTTTTTTTATCTCGGTCGATTTCGATTCGAAGGAGCGTTTGCGGATTTTCGAAGAGGACCCTTTCTACATCAAGTTCGTCGAAGAGATCATCAAGCCGAATATGGCTGAGTCTCTGGTGCTCGATTTCGACGGCGACCCGAAACCCAAGTAGGCGAAACGGCGAGTCGGCGACGGGGCGAGTGGGCGACTATATGCGCGCTAGTGGACGCAGTCGACTGAGTGGACGTAGTGGACAGAAATGCCTCCAGCAGGCTTTCGCTGATTTAGCTTTAGCTCAATTCCACTCAGTCCACTCCGTCCACTCACCCTCGCCGTTTCGCCCACTCGCCCATTCGCCGTCTCGCTTCAGGCCGGTACCGCCTGCCGGTGGCGTAACAGATCGGCGTAAAGTTGAGCGAACGCGCGGGCTGAAGCTGTCCACGAAAAATCGGCTGCTTCGCATCCGGCAATTAATTTGTTCCAGGTCTCCGGTTGTCGCTTGAGCCAAAAAGCGCGCTGGACAGCGTCCCAGATAGCCTCGGGATCGTCTCGGTAGTAAACGAGACCAGAACCGTCATTCTGAATCGGGTCAAAATCGACAATAATCTGGCGGAGCCCTCCTCGGTTGCCGGCGATGGGGACAGTACCGTAGCGCATCGTAGTCATCGCGGTGGTTCCGCGAGATCCTAGCGAACCGGGGAACAGAACCAAATCAGCTCCTGCTAAAGTCAGGCTTTTGAGCCGGGAATCGTTTTCCTGCTGCCACGCAAACCGCTTGGGATATTTCCGTTCGGTGACCATCAGGTCGGGAACCAAGCTGTCGTTGGTGGCGGTACCGAGAAGTATAAAACGCAAGTTGCTGGTCAGCAGGCGATCGAACACAGGAATCACGTGGTTCAGTGCTCGACTATCGCCTTCGTGGATCGGGCAGACCATGAGCAGATCGCTGTTGGTGGATTCTAGCTCCAATTGGTTCACGATCGCTTGGCGACAAGCAGCCTTACCGTTTCCAGAGTCAACTTTGACCTTCCGTCCAAGGAGCTTTTCGAACGGGGGATTGGTAACGGAATAGTCGACGCCAAAAGGGATGCCGACCGTGCGATTGGAATTTTCTTGGAGGACCAGGTTCAGACCGTACCCGGCCTCTTGTGTAAATGACTCGTGGAGAACGAGTTCTCCTGGAAATACGATGGTGTCGGCGTAGACAATGCCACCCTTGAGGAAGTTCAGTCGATTGTAAAACTCAATCCCGCGAGGTGAAAAGTAGCCACCGGGAAGATTGGTCAGAGCGAAGTCGAAGCTCCAAAACGAGCCCTGGTATTCGAGGTCGTGGACGCTCAACGCGGTCAAGAAGGGCAAGCGCCGGTCTTTTACAAAGACGGGGATCAAAGCGGTTGGCCAGTCATGGCAATGAATGACTTCGAGGGCGGGACTCATCTGGCGAGCCAGCTCGACCACTGCCTTCGCGAAAAAGATAAATCGCTCCGAGTTGTCCTCGTAAGCCCGATCGTTTCCGGAATAAATTCCGGACCGGTCAAAATATTCATCCCGGCGAACGAGATGAACGGGGATGCCTTCGGGGGTTTTTGTGAACAGAAACTCGGCAGTCACTCTTTTTTCGCCCAGGGCGATTTGGGTTTGGTCGTAGGACGATTCCAGGTGGGAGCGCCCTTCTCTGACGGAGCGATATAGCGGCATCGCGATGCTGACGTCGTGTCCGAGGCGTTTCAGCTCTAACGCCAAAGTGCGCACCGTCTCGCCCAGATTTCCAGTAGATGCGAGGGGAGCGAATTCACTCGTTGCCATTAAAATCTTCATACCTTAGTGTTCGTTAGGTCTTAATGAGGTGAATGACTCTTCTATCTGCCGTGCGCAGCCTGCACAGGCTAACAAAAAATCGATGGCACGCGCTCTTTATCTTTCAAGTGAAACGATCTTGTCAAAGGTCTGCGCCTTGATAATGTGCCGCATTCTGGCACGTGAGCTATGACTTTGGGCTCTCTTTTATCTGTAGATCAAATTGTCCCGGAAATGAAATCCACCGAGAGGTGGGCGGCGATCGTTGAATTAATCGATCTCCTCGTCGAGAAAGGCGCTGTCCGGAAGGCCGACCGTGAATCTGTTTTGGCAGCATTACGCCAACGCGAGGAAACCATGAGTACGGGCATCGGTTTTGGAATCGCCATTCCGCACGCTTCATCCAACTGCGTCAACGAAGTGGTGGCGGCGTTCGGTCGGTCGTCTGCTGGTATAGAGTTCGACTCTCTGGACAATTCGCCCGTTAAATTCATCGTTCTGTTTGTGGTGCCCAAAGATCAATTTCAGGTGCATCTCCGGACGTTGGCTGCTATCGCCAAGTTCTTGAACGACAAATCGGTGCGTGAGCAGCTCGGGAGAGCGGAATCGGCCGAAGAGATTCTCGCCATCTTCGATAATAGAGCGCCGAAAGCCCAAGCTTCTTAAACGATGCCAACAGTGGCGCAGACACTGCAAGAGCGCCTTCGCGACGCCTTGGCAGCGCTGGAGCTTACATCAGATGATCCCGTCCAGGTCGTGCCGACGGCGGACCCAAGGAATGGGGATTATCAGACCAGTGTCGCCATGGTTTTGGCCAAGGCGCGCCGGGAGAACCCGCGTGCTTTAGCCGGCCGTATCGCCGAAAAGATAAATTTGGCCGGGATCAGCGGCCCAGCGGAAGTAGCAGGTCCTGGATTTATCAATTTTCGGTTAGACCCAGAGTATGTAGCTCAAAGACTCGTTGCTCTTTCGGAGGATTCGCGTCTGGGTGTCGAGAAGGATTCGAATCCCAAGACACTGATCATTGAATTTAGCTCGCCGAATGTTGCCAAACCGATGCATGTCGGCCATATCCGGTCGACCATCCTCGGTGATGCCATTACTCGGGTGGCGCGCTTCTTAGGGCATCGGGTCGTCACCGACAATCATCTGGGAGATTGGGGGACTCAGTTTGGTAAAGTCATTTACGCGTGGAAGCATTTTCGGGATGACAACGCGCTGGAGACCGACCCCATGGCTGAGTTGGTCCGTCTGTATCGGGAGGCGGATCTACGGTCAAGAGAGGATTCTGCGGTGTTGGAGCAATGCCGGCTTGAGCTGGTCAAGTTGCAACAAGGCGACCCAGAGAATCGGACTATTTGGGAACAAGCGGTTGCCCTTTCCCTTCGCGAGTTTGCTTCCGTTTATAAGTTGCTCGGCGTCGAGTTCGATGAACAACTCGGCGAAAGTGCTTATGACGCAGAACTACCTTCGATGGTAGAACGCCTGTTAGCAAAGGGCGTAGCTGAGATCAGTGACGGCGCGGCCGTTATCTTCGATAACGAAATTTCGGAAACACCGTTCATGATCCGCAAGTCCGACGGCGGATTTGGTTATGCTTCGACCGACATCGCTACGCTCGAATACCGGATCAAAAGGTGGAATCCAGATGGTATCTGGTATGTGGTGGGCTCACCGCAACAACTTCATTTTCGGCAGTTATTCTCGGTTGCTCGCCGGCTAGGATGCCGGGTTGACCTGGAGCATATCGCGTTCGGTAGTATTCTGGGAGAAGACCGAAAATTGATGCGCACGCGTTCCGGAGAGTCCGTTCCCTTGCGCGAATTATTGGAGGAAGCTATCCAGCGCGCGGGTGAATTAGTCCGAGAGAAAAATCCGGCGTTAGCCGACACTGAATCCGGCGAAATCGCCAGGACCGTAGGACTTGGCGCCGTTAAGTACGCTGAGCTTTCTCAACATCGGTTGACCGATTACGTGTTTTCGTGGTCGAAAATGCTTTCTTTTCAGGGAAACACAGCCCCCTATTTGCAGAACGCTTACGTGCGGAGCAGAGCAATCTTTCGCCGGTTGGATGGACCCTTTCAGCCGCCTTCTCACATGGTTTTGGCCGATCCAGCGGAGCAGACTTTAGGGAAAGAGATTTTACGCTTTGGCGAGGTCGTACCGACAGTATTGGATGGCTTCAAGCCAAACGTGCTGGCCAATTTTCTCTACGAGCTTGCCGCCAAATACCACGTCTTCTACGAGCGATGCCCGGTCCTTACCGCCGAGGGTGAGACACGAACCAGCCGCCTCCTGCTTTGCGACCTATTCTCCCGGACGATAAAGACCGGTCTGACGCTTCTCGGGATTGAGGTCCCAGAGCGAATGTGAGGAGCCAGGCGGCGTGCGCCATCGGTCTCGTAATCGTCCTCGTCCTCGTCCTCGATGAACGTGAACAGGCCCGGACATTTTAAGCGCTTGCCTCGCGAAAAGTGCGGGCGCTAATGGGACCCTTGGTCACAACCCCACTACTGATCGGGCTATTGGGCATGGCGCGGTCGCGGTTAGAAACAACCTATAGAACCAAATTCGAGGACGAGAGATCTGAGTTGGTCCGTCAAGGTTTTTTGAGGAATTTTATTCACAGCTTCTGATGAAGCTAAGCGGCGGTCTTCGCGTACGCTGAACCGCGAGTTTGCAGGGTTTGCAGATAGCGTTG
>Ga0209240_1000896_pt1 | contig 12069 bp, 12 predicted proteins | sample GraSoi_2013_80cm_FD_185828 | JGI IMG/M metagenome (GOLD analysis project Ga0209240, IMG submission 185828) | Grasslands soil microbial communities from the Angelo Coastal Reserve, California, USA - Sample 9_17_2013_80cm (SPAdes) (version 2) | ecosystem: Environmental > Terrestrial > Soil >...
AGCCAAGGGCGGGCAGCCAGCCAACGCCAGGGTTGCTATCAGAAAAGTCCAAAAGGTGATCGGCATTTTCTTCTGCAGTCCGCCCATCTGCCAAATGTTCTGCTCGTTATGTAACGAGTGGATCACTGAACCAGCGCCAAGGAAGAGCAGGGCTTTGAAGAAAGCGTGCGTGAAAAGATGGAAAAGTGCGGCAACCGGAACGCCCAAACCGATCGCGGAAACCATCAAACCCAATTGAGACAGCGTCGAATAAGCTAAAATCCGTTTGATATCATCCTGTTGGGTGGCCATTAAAGCGGCCAGTAGAGAGGTAATCAATCCGATCCACAACACGACCGTCAGTGCGCCAGCGGAGCCGGAAAAGAGGAAGAAGACTCGGGCCAGCATGTACACGCCTGCAGCCACCATGGTAGCCGCGTGGATCAAGGCGGAGACCGGAGTAGGACCCTCCATCGCATCGGGCAACCAGACGTGTAACGGGAATTGGGCGGACTTACCGACGGCGCCGCAAAAGATCAGAAGAGCTGCGATGGTCGTGTACCCGGCGCTTAAACCGAGAGTGGTCCATTTTGAAGATAGTTCGTCAAACATCACCGTCCCGGAAGCGGACCAGACCATCAAAATCCCGAGCATGAATCCGAAATCGCCGATTCGGTTGACGATCAACGCTTTGTTAGCCGCGTCCGCTGCTGAGGGTCGGTCAAACCAGTGGCCAATCAGGATGTAGGAGCTCACGCCGACTAGCTCCCAAAAGACAAACATCATGATGAAGTTATTGGCCAGGACGATGCCGAGCATGGAGAACATGAAGAGCGAGAGTCCCGCAAAGTACCGGGACCGACCTCGGTCATCGTGCATGTAGCCCAGCGAATAGACATGAATCACCAGACCGACTCCAGAGACGATGAACAGCATCGTCTTGCTGAAGCTATCAATCATGTAGCCGATCCGGATCTGGAAACTCCCCAGATCGATCCAGTTAAAACTGACATCCTGATCGGAGCTGCCGAATACGAGAAGACTAAAGAAAAATGAGACGGCAACTGCCGCCACCGATAGATAGGAACTGAGCTTCTTGAGAGGCTGAGTTGCGATCGCAATGACAGCCGCGGCCAGCAGAGGGGCAAAAAGGATAATCCAGGGAGCCGGGTTCATTCGTCAGAATTTCAGCGAATTGAGGTCCTCAATGTGGGTGGTCTGTTTGGCTCGAAAGAGGGCCACAATCACTGCCAGCCCAACGGCGACCTCGGCCGCTGCCACCGTGATAATAAAGAAAACTAATACCTGAGCGTTGTAATCGGGCAGCCCGGCTCGGACATGGAAACGCGAAAAACCGACTAACGACAGATTGGCGGCATTGAGCATCAACTCCAGCGCCATGAAAATGATAATAATATTCCGTCTGAGCAGGACCCCGGCGAATCCGATAGTGAACAACAGTCCGCTAACTAGCAGATAATCATTAAGAGTGGCCATAGTTATTTTAACTCTCTCTTGCTGAGCAGAACAGCCCCGACGGTAGCGACGACCACCAATGCGCCGATCATCTGCAACGGCAGTTTATATTGCTGGAAGAGCGCCATACCGACTTCCCAAGTATCACCATGCCCGTCCGAATGGAGCGCAGGGAAGACGGCGTTACCACCTTGGAATCCGTAGCAAACATCGAGCAACACCTTAACAAAGAGGACGATCACCACGACGCCGCCAAACATGGCGATCAGATTGAATTTGCGGCGTTGCTCGGCTTTCAAATCGAGCAGCATGATAATGAAGAGGAACAGCACCATGACCGCTCCGCCGTAGACCAGGATCTGAATGACTCCCAGGAAGAAGGCGTCCAAGGAGATGTAGAGAGCGGCCAACCCGAGAAAGCAGACGACCAAACTCAGGGCGCTGGAGACCGGGCTACGATTAACGATCACCATCACGCCGAAGAACAGCATGATGGAAGCAAACGTCCAAAAGAGTGCGGCGGGCATTGGTCTACTTTTTTTCGTTCCACTTGAAGACTAAGCCGGTCATCACCCCGCCGAGCTCGTAGAGACGCTGTTTGTCATGCACCATCTCTGCGCGGCTTAGCCCCGTAATCGCATAGTCTTTACGCAAGAAAATCGCTTGTTCCGGACAGACTTCTTCACAGAGGCCGCAATAGATACAGCGGATCATGTCGATCTCAAATTCTTGGGGGAATTTTTCTACCTTGCGCCAGCGATCGCCTTCCGGAATCTCGCCCGGCTTGATGGTGATCGCGCGGGGCGGACAGATGAACTCGCAGAGCTGGCACGCCACACAACGCTCATGCCCATGTTCGTCCTTAACTAAGGTAGGAGCACCTCGATAATGCTCAGGTAGATGCGTATCCCAGCGTTCTTCCGGATACTGCATGGTAACTTTTGTCTTGCCGGTCAGCATCTTGAAAAAGTGGCCGATAGTAATCTTCATGCCAGCCAGCACTGCCGGCACGTAGAGTCTTTCAACAAAACTTAATTTCGGACGAGCGACAGTGTAAGCCATGGGTGCGTTCTAATTTGGTGCGAACGGGAGGATGAAAGCGACTAACAAAATATTTGCTAACGCGATTTCGAAGAAGAAATACCAGCCCAGTCGCATCAGCTGATCATAACGAAATCGGGGAAAGGTCCAGCGGACCCAGATGAAGAAAAAGAGCAAGACCGCCACCTTAACGAAGAAGGCAGCGATGTGCAGAAGACCGAGTAGAAAGCCCCAGACAGGAGAAAGCTGTTGCGGGTCGGTTGGTAGAAAGGGGATATGCCAAGCGCCAAAAAATAGGGTCACAATGACAGCGCTACCCGTAATCATCGCCGCGTACTCGCCGAGGAAGAAAAGTGCGAACTTCATCGAGGAGTATTCGGTGTGGTAACCACCGACCAACTCGGTTTCCGATTCCGGCAAATCAAATGGTAACCGGTTGGTCTCCGCGAACATCGAGACCATGAAGACGATGAAAGATATAAAGAGGGGGACCCAAAGCACTAGCTTGAAGAGAGCGGTTAGGCTGAAAATGGAGCTGGCCAGAAGGGAGAAATTGATCCCGGTGAACGAAATTCCTTTTAGCCAGATCGGCGAGATCAGCCAGCCATTCTCGATCTGATACTTCACGATCTCAGGCAAGTTTAGCGTGCCGCAGACGAGGAAAATCGGGATGACAGATAGACCGAGCGAAAGCTCATACGAAATCATCTGCGAGCTCGACCGGATACCGCCAAGGAACGGGTATTTCGAGTTCGAAGACCAACCAGCCAAGACGATGCCGTAGACGCCAAGAGAAGAAACCGCGAAGACCCACAGAACGCCGATATCCACATTTGCCACGACCATGGGCTGGCCGAACCAATTACTCCCGAAGGGAATAACAGCGAGTGCCATGAGGGATGGGGCCATGGCGCACGCAGGCGCCAGCCAATAATAGAACTTGTTAACGCTGGCAGGGGTAAAATCCTCCTTGAGCAACAACTTCACGGCGTCGGCAATCGGTTGACCTAACCCGAATATCCATACCCGATTCGGTCCGATACGATCCTGAATCATCGCGCTGACCCGGCGTTCGGCATAAACCGTGTAGGACACCATGGGAAGGATGATCAAGAAGACCAACCCCACGCCCTTAACTAGGGCCATTAGCAGCGCAAATAGAATATCCGACATAGTATTAGGCCGACGCTGTTACCGGCGCAGCCGAACTTACCCCCACCAGTTGCACTCCCATGTCACCAATTTTGCTTAAACTCAGTCCCTGAAATTGCGGCACGTTCTCAGCAATCTGTTTGAAAACGTCTTCGATAAGGTAAACCCCGTTCGCGCCGGTCAATTGTTGGATGACATCCCGCAGAATTTCCCAATCTTCTCTGGCATTGCCAGGCGATTGGATGGCCCGATTCAATCGTTGCAACCGGCCTTTGACATTGATCATCGATCCTCGCTTTTCCGCGAATGAAGCCGACGGCAATACGGTGGTGGCGCGCTTAGTGGTTTCGTTCGGCAAAATGTCCATCACAATCAGCGCTTCCAGGCATTCGAGATCTTTGGCCTGGAAGCCAGCGGCCGTCAGATCTTCCTGCAGAGCTACCACGGCCTTGATATGACCACGGCTTACGCCGTCGATGATTTGTTGAATCTTCGCTCCGGGTTCATCTGAAGAGAGGCCGAAGACTTGGGCGCCGACCGCATTCGGATTGCGGATGGCGTTTAAAAGGATGTCGTCTGCGGGCCCGGTTCTCGGCACGATATCGTAGTTTGGCGTCTTCACCGAATCGACCAGCTTCTTGGCCAGCCACAGCTCTTCGTTGGTCATCCGGCCGGAAGCGATAACGGCGATCTCGGTTGGTTGGAATCGTTTGAGATCTTCTCCGGCGCGGGCGATAGCGGCTGCCCAACTAGCGGTTTCCAGCGTCGACAGATGGCGGATCTGGGGGTCGGTGAGGCGGTCAGTCGAATTGACGAAATGAAAATTCAGCCGGCCGTAATCGCACATCCAGGCCGAGTTCACCTCATCGTTTTCGCGCGGGGTCTGACGATAAATGATGTTTTGCCGGCTGCCGATCAGCGTGTTGCAACCGGTGGCGCAGCTGGTGCAGATGCTTTTCGTCTCCTTAAGAAACCAGACTCGCATCTTGAACCGGAAATCGGAGCTGGTCAGCGCGCCTACTGGACAAATGTCGACGGTGTTAAGCGAGTAATTGCTGTCCAAAACCCGGTCCGGGTGTGCTGTCAGATAGGAATGGCTGCCTCGGCTGGCGAAACCCAGGACGTCGTCCTGAGCGACTTCTTTCATGAACCGAATGCAGCGTGAACAGAGGATGCAGCGTTCATCGTCTAAGGTCACCCTGGGACCAAGCTGGACGTGCTTTGGTTTCTTAACTTTCTCCTCCCGAAAACGGGAACCGCCGCTTCCGTATTGAACGCTGAACTCTTGTAGCTCGCATTCGCCGGCTTGATCGCAGATCGGACAATCCAGCGGATGGTTAATTAAGAGAAATTCCATTACGCCGTGGCGGCATTCTTGTACCATCGGCGAATCGGTTTTTACTCCCATGCCTTCCGCAATGTCTTGAGCACAGGAAATCTGCGGGCGCGGCATCCAATTGATAACCGGTTTACCATCTGGGCCGAGCTCCGGCTTGCGATCCGGGCCCATCCTCGGCATGCCCATCTCGATTAGACACATGCGACAATTGCCTGGGGAGCTCAGTTTAGGATGGTAACAATACCGGGGAACAAATTTGCCAGCCTTGGCACAAGCTTCGATAACTCGAGTTCCTTTTGGGAACCGGTGCCAGACACCGTCTATTTGGACGTTGAGAAGTGGGACTGGTTCGCTCATAACCCTATAACGATTTCGCTCCTACGGAGCGTGTTTTTTCGCCCAGAAAACGTCCAAGCTTCACGCCCAGGCTTGAAGCCCCGGTCTACTTTGCTTTCGCCCTTCGGGCGAGCTAGGCAATGTCGAATATTCATCACAGTTAACTCTGCTTCCGGCCATTCCTGGAAGCATATGCCTGAAAATCGTCGCGGAATTTAGCGACAAAGCTTTGAGTCGGCCAAGCACACGCCTCGCCGAAGGCGCAAATGGTTCGGCCGGCGATATTGTCAGCCACCGTTTTTAGCGTGTCGGGATCATCGGCGAACCCGCCTCCATCGAGCAGGCGGGTCGTAATTTTGTTCATCCAGAGCGAGCCTTCCCGGCACGGGGTGCACTGACCGCAACTTTCATGGGCGTAAAATTCATTGATGTTGTTCAGCGCCCAGACCATGTCGCGGGAATCATCCATCACAATGACTCCTCCGGAGCCTGCCATGGAGCCAACAGCTGCTAAATTATCGAAATCCATGCGGATATCTTCGATCCCGATCTCTTCGTCAACAGTCGTTCCGTCCGGTTGCTTGGTCTTGATCTTGTACCGGTCGTCGGCGCGCAACACTTTGGCGGAGCTGCCACCCGGGATGATCGCTTTCAATGTGCGCCCCGGGCGAAGGCCGCCACAAATGTCGTTGATCAGTTCGCCCATGGTTAGACCGCCGACTTCTAGCTCGTAGTAGCCCGGCTTCTGCACATCGCCGCTCACGCAAAGTAACCGGGTGCCAGTATTATTTGGACGGCCGATTTTTGAGTACTCGGCGCCCCCCATTTTAATGATGTGTTTCACGTCGCATAGAGTCTCGACGTTGTTGACGATGGTGGGGCTCATGTAGAGCCCGAGGGCAGCTGGGAAGTACGGTGGTTTGATCCGGGGATAAGGCCGTTTCCCTTCCAAAGATTCGATCAATCCGGTCTCTTCGCCGCAGATGTAAGCGCCGGCGCCACGATGAACGTAAATTTCGAGATCGAACCCGGTGCCACCGATGTTCTTGCCGATAAAACCGTGAGCTTTCGCTTCTTGAATCGCAGTTTCCAGGATCTTCGCGCCTAACGGAAATTCGCCTCGGATATAGATGTAAGCTAATCGAGCATTGACCGCGTAACAGGAAATGATCATCCCCTCCAGGAGCTGATGGGGATCCTGGTGGATAATGTATCGGTCTTTGAACGTGCCCGGTTCCGATTCATCCGCATTACAGATAAGATAGATCGGCTTCGTTTCACCCGGACGGATGAATCCCCATTTTGCTCCGCAAGGGAAACCAGCGCCGCCCCGTCCGCGGAGCCCCGAGGCTTTCACCTCGTTTACGATCTCCTCCGGCTTCATGTTAAGAGCTTTTTTCAGCTCTTCATATCCGCCATCCTTGAGGTAGCAGTCGATGTCAGTGGTCCAGCCTGCGCGATCGATGTTTTTAAAAACGATTCGTCTTTCGCGAGGATGGGGAGTGCGAACGATAGCTGGCATATCACGGGTATTTCTTAAGTAATTCGGGGACGCTGTCCTCAGAAACGCCCTCGTAAAAATCGTCATTAATCATGCACACCGGCGCCGTTCCACAGCTAGCCAGGCATTCCACAAACTCGATACTGTAGGTTCCGTCCGGACTTTTAAGCAGGTGGGCGTGATGGCCGCCGCCCGGTTTTTCGATCTTGGCGTGTTTACAGAAGGTATCGAGTAAAGAATAACTTCCCCCCATGGCGCAGGATAACGTTCGGCAAACCCGAATATGATGTTTCCCGGCCGGACTTTGCCGAAACATCGGGTAGAAGGTTACCAGCTCGAGAATATTGATCGGCTGTAGCTCGAGCTTGGCTGCCACCCAGGTGATCGCTTCGTCACTAATATAACCGAAGTGCTCTTGTACAAGATGGAGCAAAGGAAGCGCAGCGCTTCGTTTTGAAACCGGGTAATGAGTGATCACCTCATCGATGTGATCTGCTAACTCCTGCGGAATTTCCATGCCTAGTGTTCTTTCAAAAGCTCCGGTTCACGAACGAGATGACCGTTAAAAAACTGAAGGGCGATCTTCTGTCCATCCTGCACATAGTAGTAAGTGATCAATCCTGCATACCTTTTTTCACCGTCACCATCATCGTCTTTCCGATCGGTCGAGTCCGGTTGCCCGAGGACGGTCTCTACTTCCTTCGGGTTCATATTCTTCTTTACTTGCAGCAGGTTGCGATTCGCAATTTCTCGCTTGCAACCTCCGAGCATTAGCACCGCGCATAACCCGACGATGAGGTACGCGGTTCGCATATGCCTAGCGATCACATTCGCCCATCACAAAATCAAGACTGCCCAAGATCGCTACTACGTCGGACATCATGTGACCGGGTAAAATCTTCGGCAGGATGCTAAGGTTCACAAAGGAAGGGGCTCGGATTTTCAGCCGATAGGGAACGCCTCCCCCCTTGCTATTGATATAAAAACCTAGCTCGCCCTTCGGATTCTCCGCCCCGAAATAAACCTCGCCGACCGGCGCATCAATTCCTTCGGTATGAATGATGAAATGATGGATCAGCTCCTCCATTTTCATCAACACTTCGGGTTTTGGTGGCGGCATATTTTTGGGGTCGTGGATGGCAATTGGCCCGTCGGGCAGCTGCTGAATTGCTTGTCGCAAAATTTTTACGCTCTGCCGCATTTCTTCGATTCTCACCAGGTAACGGTCATACGCGTCGCCGACGGTGCCGAGAGGAACATCGAAGTCGTATTTATCGTAATCCAAATAAGGTCGAGCTTTGCGAACATCGTAATCGATGCCTGACGCTCGGAGGTTCGGTCCGGTCAGAGCAAAACTGATGGCGTCTTCCTTGGAGATTACACCGAGGTCTTTAGTGCGGTCGACCCAGATCCGATTACGAGTCAGTAACCGGTCGAGTTCGTCGAGTTGAGGGACGAATTCGTCGAGGAATTTGGTCAGACTCGGGATAAAGCCGTTGGGCAGATCTCGAATTTGTCCTCCGACGCGCGTGTAGGAAGTGGTAAATCGGGCGCCGGTTAAGAGCTCAATCAGATTATAGAGTTTCTCTCGCTCGGTGAAGGTATACAGAAAGACCGTCGTAGCGCCGACATCCATGGCAAAGGCGCCCAGTCCTAGTAGATGAGAGGAGATCCGCGCCACTTCACAGCAGATGACCCGAATCGCTTTCCCTCGGGGTGGAAGTTCCCAGCCCATTAGCTTTTCGACGGCCAATGTATAAGCCACGTTATTGGCGAGCGGAGCCAGATAGTCTAGCCGATCCGTGTACGGGACAAACTGGTTAAACTGCATGTTCTCGGCGATTTTTTCGTCCCCGCGATGCAGATAGCCGATGTCAGGAATGGCTTTGGTGATGATTTCTCCGTCCAGCTCGAGAACAATCCGTAGGACCCCATGAGTTGCCGGGTGGGAGGGGCCCATATTAATGACGAGCTTCTCGCCGAGGAGCTCCGAATCACTGATCGTTTCCAAGGACTTGGCCGTCCGGGCCAAGGTATCCGGAGTTTCGATTGTATGCGGGGTAGCCATAGGATTCAAAGATCGCCTCGCCCAGTCGACAGGCTTAAGGCCAGCCGTTAACAGTTAAGGATCACCAAAACCGAGCCGCAAGCGATATTTGTGAAATTTTTCACAAGCCGTAGAAATTAATTCGACACCGCGACAACATATTAAACTAACTTCGATCCACACGTGCCGAGTCGCGGTAGCGAATTAATTTCTATGAATGCTGAGTCTGTTGAACGCAAGAAAACACCGCGAATTGTGATTATCGGTGGCGGTTTTGGTGGACTTTACGCAGCTAAAGAATTGATGCACCAACCGGTCTCGGTGACCCTTTTGGATCGCACCAATCATCATTTGTTCCAGCCGTTGCTTTATCAGGTGGCCACGGCTGGTCTTTCTCCAGGCGATATCGCTCAGCCCATTCGCCATATTTTAAAGGAGGCAAAGAACATCGAGATCGTGATGGAGGAGGTTGCGCGCGTTGATGTCGCCCAGAAATTGGTGATCACGGAAAGGAAGCCCATCCCTTACGATTACCTGATCGTCGCGGCTGGTGCCCGGCATTCGTATTTTGGGCATAGTGAATGGGAACAGTTTGCGCCCGGTCTAAAGAGCCTGGAAGACGCCATTGAACTCAGGCGCCGGATTCTTGAGGCGTTCGAATTCGCAGAAATTGCGGAAGACCCGGATGAACGGAAGAAGGCGTTAACCTTTGTAGTGGTTGGCGCCGGGCCGACGGGGGTGGAAATGGCGGGGGCGATCGCTGAGCTGGCCCATCGAAGTTTAGCGGATGATTTTCATCATGTTAACCCGCGCGACGCTCGGATCATACTCGTGGACGCTGCTCCGCGAGTTTTGCCGGCGTTCGAAGCGAAACTTTCCGATTCGGCCCGCAAGCAATTGGAGCAGCTGCAAGTGGAGGTACGGACCGGGGTAATGGTAAAGGATGTCGGTCCGGATGGTGTTCACGTCGGCGATGAACTGATTTCGACGCGTACGATTGTGTGGGCTGCGGGGAATGCTGCCTCGCCTTTGGCTAAGAGTTTGGGAGCTGAGTTAGATCGGGCTGGACGAGTTATTGTTAACGAGGATCTGACCATTGCCGGTCATCCTGAGGTATTCGTCATCGGCGACATGGCCCTTTTTACTCACCAGACGGGTCAGCCGTTACCAGGAGTTTGTCCGGTTGCGATGCAGATGGGACGTCATGCCGCCAAAAACATCCTCGCAGCTAGTGAGGGTAGTCCCATGACTCGTTTCCGATACAATGACAAGGGGCAAATGGCTACGATTGGCCGGAACCGAGCGGTCGCAGACCTGAAAGTGGTCGGCTTTGGCGGGTTTTTCGCCTGGCTCGCCTGGCTCTTTATCCATTTGATTTTTCTCATCGGATTCCGCAACCGGATTGCCGTCTTTTTCCAATGGATGTGGGCGTACGTTACGTATTCGCGCGGCGCGCGGCTGATATATGGAGTGTTTCGGCCGGGGGGAGGGGGGAGTCGGAATAGCAAATCGCAAATAGCAGATAGCAAATAGGGGGCTACCGCCCCGGACGCAGTCAGAATAGCAAATCGCAAATAGCAGATAGCAAATAGGGGGCTGCCGCCCCGGACGCAGTCAGAATAGCAAATCGCAGATAGCAAATAAAGGGCTACGGCCCACTTTGCCGCTCAGTGAATAGCATCCGGCCGAACAAATTCAACCGTTGTTGTTGACGAAATTCTTGCCGCATATTAAAACATTTAGAAATTGAGTATCATTATGGCTATCTACAAGCGATTTGAAGACTTGCCCGTCTGGCAAGAAGCGGAGCGGCTGTATGGCGCGGTGCTAGATTTGTTGGAGGGATCGCCAAAGGGCCTTTCCCACGGATACCGTAACCAGCTCGATCGAGCTTCCCTTTCGGTCTCGAATAATATTGCCGAGGGCTTTGAACGCATGTCCACCGCGCAGCTGCTTTCTTTCTTAGAAACAGCCCGTGGCTCCGCCGGAGAAGTTCGATCGATGGTGGCAGTCGTAATAAGACGACCTCGTTTAAGCCCCTTTTTGCTCCAGTTGCGCTCTATCAGAAAACTCGCAGAGTCCTGCTCCAAACAGATCGGCGCCTGGATGATGTCGATTGAGCGCTCGCCTGTTAAAGGCAAACGCCACCGAACTCCGAATGCCAAGCAAGGACGTGATCAATAGGGGCGGTAGCCCTAATTTGCTATCTGCTATTTGCGATTTGCTATTCTGACCGCATGCGGGGCCGTAGCCCTTTATTTGCTATTTGCTATCTGCTATTTGCTATTCAGTCCAATGTTGACTCGCATTCTCCAATTCATCCGTTTCTCTCACACCATCTTCGCTTTGCCGTTCGCGGTGGGGTCGATGCTGGTGGCAGCGAAAGGGTTACCGAGTGTGACTACGGTGGGGCTGATTCTCTTGGCGATGGTGTTTGCTCGGACGGCAGCGATGGCTTTCAACCGCATTGCGGATTGGGAAACGGATAAGCTGAATCCGCGCACGGTTGCACGGCATAAGCTGGTGTCAAAGGCTACGGCTTACGCGTTAGTCGGTTTTTCTAGTCTGGCGTTCCTGGCGGTTTGTTCGTTGATCAATCCGATTTGTTTTCTGTTGTCACCGGTCGCTCTGCTGGTGATTTTTTTCTATTCGTTTACGAAGCGGTTCACATCCTACACCCAGTTTTTCTTGGGGCTTTCGTTGGCGATCGCACCGGTGGGGGCTTGGTTGGCCGTTCGTGGTCAGTTTGCTTGGCCGCCGATTATCCTGGCTCTTGGCGTTATCTTCTGGGTGGGCGGGTTCGATCTGATCTATGCGACTCAGGATTATGAGTTTGATCGGAAACAGGGGCTGCACTCGATGGTGGTCCGCTACGGCGTGCCCGCTAGTCTTCGTTTGGCGCAGGCCATGCATGCGATTTTGTTGTTTTGCCTGGTTGTCTTCGGATTCGTGGCCAACCTCGGTTGGATCTATTATCTGTCGCTGTTGGCGGTAGCGGGCGCTTTGTTTTACGAGCACAAAGCCGCAGCCAATCTGGATCTAGCGGGGATTAATCGGGCTTTTTTTCAAAGCAATGCCTTTGTGAGTCTGATTTTCGTTCTGGCGGTTGGGATGGACGTTTGGCTCCTGGGAAAATAGTGTTCCTCCGCATTTATTCTCGTTCTTGCCGGACCCTCGACTTCGGTTGAAAAGTAATCA
>Ga0209240_1000898_pt1 | contig 12061 bp, 9 predicted proteins | sample GraSoi_2013_80cm_FD_185828 | JGI IMG/M metagenome (GOLD analysis project Ga0209240, IMG submission 185828) | Grasslands soil microbial communities from the Angelo Coastal Reserve, California, USA - Sample 9_17_2013_80cm (SPAdes) (version 2) | ecosystem: Environmental > Terrestrial > Soil >...
GCCAACCACCCTGATGCCGAGCGCCATCTTGCCGAGCGTCTTGCCCCGGCTGAGTGTCTCGAAAATGACGGGGTAGCCGATGACCACGAACAGAAAGCCGACCACGTAAACCGCCGCGGCCGAGGCTCCGTTCAGGTGACTGGCGCCGGAGGCCGAGACGACGACGGCCACGAAGATCAGGGGCGGTAGCTGAACCAGGATGTCGATGAGCAGCGCCAGGATCCGGCTCGGGAAACGGGCAACGGTCAGATCGAGCACAACCGCCTCGCCCGTCACCACCTCGGTCACAAACTTCCTCCGCTTCCGACTGGATCGCCGGTATTTACGGTCAGGCCAAGACTATCCAGTAACCAGGCGCTGGTAACGGGGCTGTAGTCTCCAGCCGTGGATCTGGAGGTCTTCGTCGCCGAGCACGGTGCTGACTGGGCCAGGCTGGACACGCTCACCAAGCGGCACCGCCGGCTGACCGGCGAGGAGATTGACGAGTTCGTCCGGCTCTACCAGCGGACGGCGACCGAGTTGTCTGCGCTGCAGGCAGCAGGGCTCGACCCGGCGCTGGCGGGCAGGCTATCCAGCCAGCTCGCCAGGTCCCGCGCGGCCATCAGCGGGGCGCCGTCGCCGGGGTGGCAGGCGGCCGTCCGGTTCGCCGCCATCTCGTTTCCCGCCGCGGCCTACCGCGCGCGCTGGTGGTGGCTGGGCTGCGCGGCGGGCTCCCTCCTGGTCGCCGTGCTGATCGGCTGGCGGGTTGCTGGCTCGCCCGCGCTTCAGTCCAGCCTGCTGCCGAGGTCGGCCGCCGCGAATCTCGTTCAGCATGAATTCCGGCATTACTACTCGGCCTATGACGCGCAGTCGTTCGCCGCGCGCGTTTGGACGAATAACGCGCTCGTCGCGGCCGAAACGGTCATATTCGGCGTGCTGCTCGGCATCCCCGTCCTGCTGGTCTTGTTCAGCAACGCGCTGAACGTTGGAGAAATCGGCGGCCTGATGGCGGCGTACGGCAAGTCGGCCGAATTCTGGGGACTGATCCTGCCGCACGGAATCCTGGAACTCAGCGCCGTGTTCCTCGCCGCCGGAGCCGGCCTGCGACTGGGCTGGGCGGTCATCGATCCGGGACACCGGCCACGGGTCCGGGCGCTGGCCGAGGAGGGCAGGGCACTGATCACGGTCGCCATCGGCCTGGTGTTCGTGTTGTTCGTATCGGGCGTGATCGAAGCTTTCGTCACGCCATCGCCGCTGCCTACCTGGGCCAGGATCGGGATCGGGGTCATCGCCGAGACCGCCTTCCTGGCCTACGTGGGCATTCTCGGCCGCCGGGGCGTGGCCGCCGGGGAGAGCGGCGACGCCGCCGACGTGCCGGATGAGCAACCCGTTGTGGGGTAGGCCGTGTCCCGCAGATCATTTGTGGCATACGGCCTTTAGCCGGTCACAGGCGGCCGGCCGCCTTCAGGCTCAGATAGGCGTCGGCGAGCGCGGGCGGCAGCCGATCCGGCGGCGCATCGACGACCTCAACGCCATGCCTGCGCAGCAGCGCCGCGATACGGCTCCGCTCGGCCTGCGCTGCGATCGCGGCGGCGGCCGCATAGATCGCACCTGGATCGCCGCGATCGGCGGCCATCTCGGCCACCCGCGGGTCGGCGACGGCCGCGAGCAGCACCTGATGCCTGGCCGACAGCAGCTGGATATGCGGTAGCAGGCCCTCCTCGATCGCGGCCGGGTTGAGGTCGGTGAGCAAGACGACCAGGCAGCGCTGCCTGGCGATGCCGAGGACGGTCGCTGTCATGAGCCCGATGTCCGGCTCGATCAGGTCGGGTTCGAGCAGCGCCATCTCGCTGGTGAACGCCGCCAGCACCTCACCCCGGCCCGCGCCGACGACCCTGGCGCGCACTCGCCGGTCGGCGGCGATCAGGTCGGCGCGGTCACCGGCCCGGACGGCAACGGCGGTGAGCAGCAGCGCCGCGTCCATGGAGGCGTCGAGCCGCGGGATGCCGCCGACCCGCCCGGCAGAGGTGCGGCCCGTATCGAGCACAATGACGATCCGCCGGTCACGCTCGGGCCGCCAGGTCCGCACGACGATATCGGCCCGTCGCGCCGTCGACCGCCAGTCGATCGACCGCACGTCGTCGCCGAGAACGTACGCGCGGAGCGAATCGAACTCTGAGCCCTGCCCGCGGATCATCGACCTGTGCTGGCCGTCGAGTTCGCGGAGCCGGGCCAGCTTGGCCGGCAGGTGCTTGCGGGACAAGAATGCCGGCAGCACCCGGACCGTGAACGGGGCGGCGAGACTCCGCTGGCGCCCGGCCAGGCCCAGCGGGCCGAACGAGCGGATCGTGACGAGTCCCGCAGCGACGTCGCCGCGCCGGGACGGGGTTAGCGTCGTGGTCACGGCCACCCGCCGCCCGGCCGGGACGTTGATCCGTGACCGGCCTGGCTGCGCCAGAGCGCTCGGCCGCCAGCCGTCCCTGATCATCCCCCGCAGCCGGCGGTGGCCCGTGTTAATCAGGGTCAGGGTAGTCGTACCCGTTTGGCCCAGACCGATCTTGGTGTCGCCGGACCGGCTCACCTGCAGTCCCGCGATGCTGGCGGCAAATAGCAGGTCGGCGGCCAGCGCGGCCAGGATCGCCGCGTTGACGATCAGCGATGCGACCCCCGTGCCGAACACCGCTATGACGAGCCCGCCCGCCACTGCCACCAGGCCCGTCCGGCCGGTAAGCGTCATCGGGGAACGGGCACAGCCGCGAGCAGGCCCTGTAGCACGCCATCCGGCGTGGCACCGTCAAGCTCGACCTCCGGCCTGAGCTGGATCCTGTGCCGCAGCGTTGGGCCGGCCAGCGCCTTCACATCGTCGGGCGTGACGTAGTCACGGCCGGAGAGCCAGGCCCAGCCACGGCTGGTGGCCAGCAGCGCGGTCGCGCCGCGCGGCGAGACGCCAAGCCGCAGCGACGGAGATGTCCTGGTCGCCCGGCAGATATCCACGATGTAGCCGGTAACTTCCGCGGCCAGGTGCACCTTGCGCGCCTCATCCCTGGCCTGCGCCAAGTCCGCCGGTCCTGCGACCCGGCCGATCCCCGCCGCTGCCAGGTCGCGCGGGTCGAACCCGGCGGCATGCCGCTCCAGGATCGAGATCTCGTCGGCCCGCTCGGGCAGCGGCACTGTCAGCTTGAGCATGAACCTGTCCAGCTCGGCTTCGGGAAGCGGATAGGTGCCCTCGTATTCAACCGGGTTCTGGGTGGCGGCCACGAGGAACGGCGCGGGTAGCGGGCGGGGGTCGCCCTCGACCGAAACCTGGCGCTCCTGCATCGCCTCGAGCAGCGCGGCTTGCGTCTTCGGGGGCGTCCTGTTGATCTCGTCGGCGAGCAGCAGGTTGGTGAAGACAGGCCCGGCGCGGAACTCGAACCGCGCCGTCCGCGCGTCGTAGACCAGCGAGCCGGTCACGTCGCCTGGCATCAGGTCCGGCGTGAACTGCAGTCGCTTGCCTTCCAGCGCCAACGCGCTGGCGAGTGTTCTGATCAGCAGCGTCTTGGCAACGCCTGGTACGCCTTCGAGCAGCACGTGGCCTTCGCAGATGAGCGCGATGAGCAGCCCGCTGACTACTGAATCCTGGCCGACCACCGCCTTGGCCACCTCGGCCCTGACCCTCGCCAGGGCCGCCCGGGGGCCATCCAGCTCACCAGCTGACGGCGCGATTCCGGCCGCTGCCGGCTCCTCGGCGATCACTGCGCACGTACCTCCCTCTCGAGTTGGTCAAGACTACGGGCGAGGGTCACCAGCTCGGCATCGGTAGTCGGCGCGGGCCCGTAGACAATCCTGGTGATCTCCTGCCGGCCCAGCCGTGACCTGTCCGCGAGCGCGGCTGTCACGGCGTCTCCTGGCGCCGCCATAACCAGCCCAAGCGCAGGGACCACACGCCTGAGCATCGCCCCGCGCAACGCGGCAGCGGCCCGGGCCCTGGCCCGCCGGGACTGATAGAGCCTGCCGTGCCCCTCGACGGTCTCGGACGCCCGGACGACGACCGGCAGGCGTTCGGTAATCAGCGGGCCGAGCCGGCGTGCGCGCCATGCCGCGACGAGCGCGGTGGCGATTGCGAGCTGGATCACGATGAGCCACGCGGCCCAGGGGATCAGGGCGGGACCCGGTCGGCCGCCCTGTACTGGACGGCTGGCGATCGGGGCCACGGGCGGCTCGGGTATCAGCCAGACGATGCGCCGCTGCCCGCTCAGCAGGTTGAGCATCAGCGCGGCGTTGCCGTTATCGGCCAGCTCGACGTTAGTCAGCGGCGCGCCGCCGCCCAGGATGGTGATGCTCCGTTGCGCCGTCGCGTACCGCACCATCGACGGGGAACTGTGGACCGGATAGCACCGGGCGGCTGACGCGGGCGCCCGGTAGGTGTAGCCGCCGAGGTTCGCGGATCCGGCGAGCCGGGCCGCGGCAAGGTCGCACTGTGGCAGCAGGAGCCGGCCGAAGCCGCCCGCCGAGTTGTGCTCAGCAATGATTCCGGGGGCTAGTGCCGCAAGGGCGGCGGATCCCGGCTCAACGAGGAACAAGTCCGCGCTGGCATGCCCTAGCCGGATGCGCTGCGCGCTGGTGAGCAAGAACGGGCTGGTGATGACCAGCGTCGCCGGTCCCCGCCCGCTGCTATCTGACTCGGGTCCGCTGCGGAGTGCGGCCAGCGCGCTGGCGGCGCTGTCGGCCCGGACTACGGTGAAGCCGCGCTCGCCGAGCATGTCGCTGAGTGCGCGGCTGCCGTCTGGCGCGCTGCTCGCCGGGTCGAGGTAGGTGTTGGGAGGCGGCGGCGGCACCAGCCGGCTGATCAGCGCGCTCACGACGCCGCCGAGCACGATCAGCGCGATCAGCGTGAGCGGCATCCGCCATTGCCGCCAGCTTGATGTTCTCGTCGGGCTAGCAGACGGCGGGCGGAGATCGGCTCCGCCTGGCCGGCTCATTGGATCGGACCCGCTGGGCGCTCCTGCACCGGGACTCGCCTGCAGCGGCGGCGCGGTCATCGCGGCACCCCGAATCCGGCCAGCGCCGGTTCGGGTGCCGCGGCCGTGGGCCGCGCCGTGCGCACGTCCTCGGCCACCCGGCTGACCAGCTGATACCCGGCCAGACTGCCGTCCTTGTCGCCGTACCTGATGTCATCGAACAGCCTGGCGGCCATCCGCAGGGCCTCGCTCAGGCCGGGCAGCTCCCGGCCCGCCTCGACGGCCAGTTCGTCAGCGGTGCGGCCCGGCCTAGGGGGCAGGACGCCGCGCTCATCGAGGTCCGCGGCGATCGCGCGTACGGTTTCGACGATCGCGTCCCCATAGTCGCCGGCCGCGGCCAGTCGCTCGGCTGCCCGCCTGTAGTCCTGCGCCGTCATCGGCTCGCCGCCCAGCACGGACTCGGCGCGCGCTCGCCTGGACATCGTCGGCCTGACCCAGTAAATGACGGCGGTTACAGCCAGAACGACGAGGATAGCCAGCGCGATCAGGCCGAACCAGCCACCAGGCACCGCGGTCCCGGCATTGCTGACCAGCTTCCCAAGCCAGGCCAGGATTCGCTGCCAGATGCTTACCTCGGCTAGTTCGTGCCGGGCCAGGCGCTGGCCTGTCCGCCGTCCGATCAGCGGCCGGCCGGCCGAGGACAGGAGTCCGCTTGGCATGCCGACAACTGCGGTGGCTCGGCCGGCCAGGCCGGCGCCCGAGCCGAGACTGATACCCGTCATTCGTCCTCGTCAGACCGCCGGCGGCCCAGGTGGCGGTTCCCTGCGGACATCAGCCGCGCCTCCAGGCCACTGGCCTTGGACGCCCTGGCCCGCGCTGCCGCCCGGCCAACCGCCAGCGCCCGGCCAAGTGCCAGCGGCCGCACCCTGATAGCCGCCGGCGAACTGGCCGGCCCCCTGCATCCCGGGCCGCCAGAGGCGCATGAACTCATCTCCGGTCAACCCGTGCGCCTGGCTGGCCTGGTGCAGGGCGAGATCAAGCCCTTCCTTGCGCATCCGCATGTCGGTGTAGAGGAGCACGGTCACGCCGGCTGAAATCGGCCGGGTGCAGGTGGCAGCGACAATGCTGCCGATCGCACCGATGGCAAGCCCGAGCATGCTCGGCGCGGCTGCTGCCGCTGTCCCTGGACTGAAAACCGGCGTGAAGCCGCTGCCGCCGCCGACCAGCGACCGGACGATCAGGAACGGGACCTGGAGGACGAGGGCAATGAGGATGACGACAAGGAGGGCGAGCAAGGAGATGCCGAAGACGCGCCACCAGCTGCCCTGGACGAGCTGCCAGGACCGCCGCAATGCTGCGACTGGGCCAGCTCCCTCGAGGACGACGGCCGGCCCGGCCAGAGTCAGCCGGGTCCAAATCCAGATCGTCAGCACCAGGGCCGCGATCGAGCCGAGGACGCCGACCAGGACGGCCGCCGCGGTGATGTTCGCCGCCGCGAGGACGAGGGTGATGACAGCGACCGGGATCCACACGGCAAACACGATCAGCAGCACGAGCAGGCTGACGCCGATCACGGCTGGCACCCTTGCTATCTGCCATGCCTCGCCGATTGTGATCTTGTTACCGAGCAGGCCGCGGCCAAGCGCCCCGGTCAGCATGCCTGTCAGTATCCCCTGGAACACGAAGAGCAGCGCGAACTGCAGCAGCGTATACGGAATGAAGGTCGAGAAGAACTGTCCGTAGACGTGAGCAAGCTGCGCCGAGGTCGGCTGGAGCGGCAGGCTCGTCAGCGTGTGCGCAGCATTGAGTTCCCGCCACGTGATGAACGCGCTGGCGATGCCGTAGATCGTCTGGATGATGGCTGCCAGGCCGAGGGTGGCGACCGGGTTGCGGCGGATCAGCGTGAACGCGCCGTTCAGGATATCGCCGACAGTCAGCGGCCGTAGCGGCACTCCGCCAGGAGCGGGAGCGGCCGGCTGCCCGTAGCCTGGCTGACCGTAGGGCGGCTGCCCGTAGGTCGGTGGCTGACCGTAGGGTGGCAGCCCGTAGGTCGGTGGCTGGCCGTAGCCCGGCTGACCGTAGGGCGGTGGCTGGCCGTAGCCAGGCGGCGGCTGGCCATACGGCGGCGGTTGGCCGTACCCAGGCGGCGGCTGGCCATACGGCGGCGGTTGCCCATACCCAGGCGGCGGCTGGCCGTAAGTCGGCGGCTGGCCACCCTGGGGCGGATAGCGCGGCAGCGGCGACTCATAACCCGACGGGCCGGTCCCTGGTTGATCGGGGTGTGGCCCGTCGGGCTGGCCGCCCCATCCAGCGTTGTCGCTCATGGGCTGATCGCTTCCTGCCGCCCGACGCCGAGCCCGATCCCTTAACGGCGCGGCGAGCCGGGGCTGCCGAGACGGCAGCATGCCCATAGTGGCACGCGGAACCCGCATGAAGCAGTTACGAAATCGTATATTGGCCCCGAACCGCCGCGGCCTAGCCCTGGCCTGACCATGATCCTGGACTTGTGTCAGCACATGCGTCGACAGACGTCCAGATTCTGACGGGCGTCCACGATCATGGCCTGGCACCTCCGGATTCGCGGGTGCCGCCAAACTCGCGCAGACTCTAAGGGTGAGCATCCCTGCGTTGCGCTGGCTTGACCCGCCGGCCGGGCCCGCTATCGAGCTGCTCGACCAGACCAGGTTGCCTGCCGTCGAGACGGTCGTGACCTGCGCCGATGTCCCGGCCCTGATCGACGCGATCGGCCGTCTCGTCGTCCGCGGCGCGCCGCTGCTTGGTATCGCGGGTGCCTATGGAGTAGCCCTCGCGGCCGCTCGCGGCGAGGATGTCGCCGCGGCGGCGGAGGCCATCGCACAGGCCAGGCCGACCGCGGTCAACCTGGGGTGGGGTGCCAGGCGGGCGCTAGCTGCGCATCAGCGGGCCGCCTCGGCTGATGAGCCGGAGGGTCAACGGGACGCACCGCGTGCTGCACTGACCGAGGCCCGGTTGATCGCCGAAGCGGATGAGCAGGCGTGCGCGCGGATGGCGGATCTTGGCCTGGGCCTCGTGCCCGCCGGGGCAAGGATCCTGACCCACTGCAACACGGGCTCATTGGTCACGGCCGGCGTGGGAACCGCGTTCGGCCTTGTCCTCGCCGCTCACCGGGCAGGCCTGCTCAAGATGCTGTGGATCGGTGAGACCAGGCCGCTGCTGCAGGGATCGAGGCTGACCGCCTACGAGGCCCTCCGGGCGGGGATGCCGCACGCGGTGCTGGCCGATGCGGCGGCGGCCGCGCTGATGGCGGCGGGCCAGGTTGACCTTGTCGTTGTCGGCGCCGACCGGATCGCTGCCGACGGCAGCGTGGCCAACAAGGTCGGTACCTACGGCCTCGCCGTCCTCGCTCGCCATCACGGGGTACCGTTCGTCGTCGTCGCGCCCGTCTCGACTATCGACTTCGGCACCGCCAATGGCGCTTCTATCGTGATCGAGCAGCGTCCGCCTGAGGAGGTTACGCACGTAGCCGGCCGCCCGGTCGCACCAGCCGGCAGCGACGCGCACAATCCTGCCTTCGACGTCACCCCGCCCGATCTGATCAGCGCGGTCGTGACTGAGGTCATGGTCATCCAGCCGGTGACTGCGGGTAATCTGCGTGTGCTGTACCCAGGCTCGTAGCCTTGTGGGCTTCCGTGCTGCCGTTTCCATGGAACGATGGGGATTATGAAAGGTCGTGTACTGGTCGTCGATGACGACGCTGCCCTCGCTGAGATGCTCGGCATCGTGTTGCGCGGCGAGGGTTTCGAGCCGACGTTTGTCGCGGACGGCGACCGGGCTCTGGAGGCTTTCAGGGAGACCAGGCCAGACCTGATCCTGCTCGACCTGATGCTTCCTGGGATGGACGGAATCGATGTCTGCCGTCAGATCAGGGCGGAGTCTGGCGTGCCGATCGTGATGCTCACCGCCAAGAGCGACACGGTCGACGTGGTGCTCGGGCTTGAGTCGGGCGCCGACGACTACATCGTCAAGCCGTTTCAGGCGAAGGTCCTGATCGCGCGCGTCCGCGCCAGGCTGCGGCGGACCGACGACCCCGCCCCCGAGATGTTGTCGATCGGCGACGTGTCCATTGATGTAGCTGGTCACTCGGTGCGGCGCGACAGCGAAGTGATCAGCCTGACGCCGCTGGAATTCGATTTGCTGGTGGCCCTGGCCCGCAAGCCGCGCCAGGTATTCACCAGGGAGGTGCTGCTCGAACAAGTCTGGGGCTACCGGCACGCCGCCGACACCAGGCTCGTCAACGTGCACGTGCAGCGGCTCCGGGCGAAGATCGAGCGGGACCCTGAGCGTCCCGAGATAGTTGTGACGGTCCGCGGCGTCGGCTATAAGGCAGGACCAGGCTGAGCGCCGCAGGCCAGTCCAAGTCGCGGCTGGCCTGGCTGGCCGATGGCGATCGACCAGGCCGGTGGTCGAGGCTGCGCGGAAGGCGGCCGGCCGTCAGCCAAGCTCGGGCGCGTGTCGCTGACGGCACGGAGCGCCAGACCGCAGTTGGCGTGCGAGGCGGGCCGGGGCCGACCGCGCCGGTCGCTACCGACCCGGTCTTCGCTGGACTGGCCTCGCCGATCACTACTGATCTGGTCCCCGCTGGACCGGCATCCGACGCATCCGTTTCCACAGCGCCGTGGTACGCCGCCTTCGCTCCGGGTGTCCGCAGGCGCGGCGGGCCCATCCGGCGACGTCGCGTGGCTGCCCGGATGCCACCGTTGCCAACCGCCGCCAGGATCCGCGCGGGCACGATGGGCCTGCTGAAGGGGCTGCATCAGCGGTGGCGAAGTTCGCTGCAGTTGCGGGTGGTGTCCACCACGCTCGTGGTATCTGTTGTGGTCGTCTCGATCCTCGGGTTCTTCTTGATGCAGCAAGTCGCCGCCAACCTGCTGCACAACGCCAAGGTGTCGGCGTTCACTCAGGCATCGGACGGGCTGGTGTTCGCCCAGGCAACGCCCGGCGTTCTCCGGTCGCCTGGGCCGGGCTCACAGCAACTGGCCTACAACATCGTCAGTGGCCTGAAGTCCAGTGGGCAGAATCCAGAAGGCGACTACGGCGTCGCGGTCACCGTGCTCCCCAACCTGAACCCGCCGGCGTTCTGGCAGGCTGCGGAGCTGAAGCTAGATACCAGTAGCCTGCCGGCCTCGGCCAAGCGGGCCGCTCTTGAGCGGGCGAAGCCGAGCTTGACTTTCGCGAGCCTGCCCTATCCCGCGCCGAACGGCCCAAAGACATCCGGGCTGCTGTACGCGGCACCATTCCCAAGCGCTTATGAGCTGTACTACTTCTTCCCGCTGACTCAGCTGCAGAACGAGCTCTTTCTCATCGAGCGGACGCTGGCCCTGGTCGGACTCGCACTTGTCTTCCTGCTGGCCGGGATCGCCTGGCTGGTTACCCGGTGGGTGGTGCTACCGGTGGCCAGGGCGGCGCAGGGGGCGCAGCTGCTGTCGACAGGAAAGCTGGACGAGCGCCTGGAGGTCCGCGGTGACGACGAGGTAGCCGCGCTCGCCACCTCATTCAACGACATGGCGGCGAGCCTGCAGCAGAAGATGCGCGAGCTCGAGGAACTGTCCCATGTGCAGCGCCAGTTCGTCTCCGATGTCTCGCACGAGCTTCGTACCCCGCTCACCACGGTCAGAATGGCCGCGGATCTGCTGTACGAAGCGCGGGATCAGCTGGAGACCTCAGCCGCCAGGTCGGCCGAGCTGCTTCAGAGCCAGCTCGGCAGGTTCGAGTCGCTGCTCGCTGACCTGCTGGAGATCAGCCGGCATGACGCGAACGTGGCGACGATGGAAGCCGAGCTGACCGATGTCTGCGACGTGGTGCGCCAGTCGGCCGACGTGGCTCAGCAGCTGGCCGAGCGGCGCGGCTCGCGGATCGAATTCAGGCTGCCCGCCGAGCCGTGCCTCGCCGAGATGGACCCGCGCCGGGTGGAGCGAATCCTGCGGAATCTGCTCTGCAACGCCGTCGAGCACGGTGAGGGTCGCGACGTGATCGTCACGTCGGCCGCGGACCGCGACGCCGTGGCCATTGTGGTTCGTGACTACGGCGTCGGGCTAGCGCCCGGGGAGGAGCACCTCGTCTTCGACCGGTTCTGGCGCGCCGATCCGGCCCGGGCCAGGAACACCGGCGGAACCGGGCTGGGCCTCGCGATCGCCCTGGAGGACGCCAGGCTGCATGGCGGCTGGCTCGAGGCCTGGGGCGAGCCAGGCCGCGGCTCGGTCTTCAGGCTCACGCTGCCCAGGCAGGCCGGAGCCGAGCTGCTCGGCTCCCCGCTGCCGCTCACGCCCGACGGGGCCGACCTCGGGTCGCTGAGTGCGCGTCACCCGGTCGAGCCGCCTGTCCCAGCCGACGGCATCGGCTACCGGGTGCGGGCACAGGCGCAGGAACACGCATGACGAATCGTCGTTGGGTTGCCGCACTAGGTACGCTCATCCTCGGCGCGGCAGCTACCGCCTGCGCCACGTTGCCCAGAAGCGGCAGCGTGCCGCTGAAGACGCTGCAGGGTTCGGGCAGCGATGCTCAGCATGGCGTGCAAATCGTGCCAGTGGCGCCTGGTCCTGGCTGGAGCCCGGCCGACATCGTCAACGGCTTCCTGGCCGCGAGCGCCAGCTTTGACGGGCACAAACACGCCATCGCGCACGAGTATCTGACCCCCAAGTTCAGGCGGACGTGGCGGCCAGGCTCGGCGGCCACGATCATCGACGCGCCGAAGGTCGTCAAGGCGAGAACCCTTAAGGGCCTCAACCCGCAGACCGGGGGGCCATACACAGCTTTGGTCAACTTGACCGGACCGCATTTCGCTACGTTGCAGACGGCCGGACAAGACCAGGCAGGCATCTTGGTGGTGTCGCCAGGATCGACCAGGTACCAATTCTCCCTGCTCCAGAAACGTGGCGGCTGGCGCATTGATGCCATCTACTACAAGAGCAAGCCGGTGAGCCCGAGCCTGCTGCTGCTGACCAGCACCGACTTTGCCCGGGACTATCTGGCACGAAACCTGTACTTCTACTCGCCGGACCCGGCTGGCAAATCACTCGTGCCCGACCCGGTCTACATGCCGCAGATCGGTCCGGTCGCGGAGGTGACTGGGCTGGTAAATGCGCTGATCCATCCGCCGCCCCCAG
>Ga0209240_1000903_pt1 | contig 12038 bp, 14 predicted proteins | sample GraSoi_2013_80cm_FD_185828 | JGI IMG/M metagenome (GOLD analysis project Ga0209240, IMG submission 185828) | Grasslands soil microbial communities from the Angelo Coastal Reserve, California, USA - Sample 9_17_2013_80cm (SPAdes) (version 2) | ecosystem: Environmental > Terrestrial > Soil >...
CCGAGTTCCTCACCGCCATCCAGCACAACCTGCCGGCCAAGATCGTAATCAACAACAACAACTCTCTCGGCCAGATCCTGTGGGAGCAGATGGTGCTCGGCTACCCCGAGCACGGCGTCAGGTACCGCAGCCGCCGGTGAACTACGCGGCGTTCGCCACCGCCAACGGCGGCTTCGGGATCAAGGTCACCGGCGCGCGCCAGGTCGGCCCCGCGCTCGCCGGGGCGCTCAGCGAGCCCGGTCCGGCCCTGGGTCGACGTGAACGTCAACCCCGACGAACCGCCGCTAACAGGCAAGGTCGAATCCAGCAGGCTAAGAAGTTCGCCGAAGCGTTCCTGCGGGGCCAGCCACGGAAGGCGACCATCGCGACCACGCTGTTCAAAGACAAGATCGAGTAGCTCAAGTCGTAGCCGAAGGACGGCTAGCTGGCACGCGCCTGCGCCAGTTCTCTGTCCGGAGCGCGTCGCAGATCTCCCACAGGTACGCGCACGCCATGACGGCGGCGATCAGCTCGAGCAACCACAGCAGCAGCCCGCCCGCAGTCCCGGCGATCCCCAGATGGCTCGCGAACGTCCAGTCCAGCACGTAGGCCAGGTAGAAGACGATCAGGAAGATACTCGACGCCCGGCACAGGTGACCGCGTGCGCTCCACCTCCTGGTCAGCGGCAGCCAGTCAAGGCTGGCGAACACCAGACCCGCCGCAGCCGCCAGCGTATTGTGCTCAGACACCCCGATCAGCCGCACCGCCGCAGCGGCCAGGCAGGCCAGCGCCCCTTTGCCGGCCAGCGCGAGCATAAAGCGCCGGCTCGCCGGCCACGCCCCGGCCTGGGACCTGGCGCGAGGCCTGGCGCGCACGAACAGGCCAGCCGACCCGACGGGTGGGCAATGAGTCCGGTGAGCAGCAAGGCCCCAAGCACAAGCACTCCGATCGTTGGCAGCCACGCCGACGTTTTCTTCCGAGCCAGTCCCTATGACCATGGCTGGCTAGCTAGCACACGCCCCCGGAAAATGGCGGCTACCCGGCGTGTCGCCGGGCAAACAGTTTGACCCCGATTCGGCTGGAAAGGCGCAAATGCATCACGAGGATGTTGTGTCGGGGGGTACATACCGGAACGGTGACAGCCAAAGGGCGGCTAGACCGCGTCAGAGGCTGGTCGAGCAGGTCAGGTCGTGGGCCGGTCCCGCCCGGCGCGTTCTCGGCGGGCGAGCGGATAGGCGAACCACAGCCCGCCGAACAGGCACGCCGCGCATGCCCCAATGACGATGCCGGTCCCGGCCTTGTCGACGTAGCTGACGACCAGCAGCACCGTGCCGGAGACAGCCATGGCCACGGCGATCAGACCGCCGATCGCCATCGCGTTCGCCGCCCTGACCAGGTGCTCCTTCTGCCTGCGGCGGAACACGAGCCGGTGGTAGGCGACCGGCCCGAGCAGCAGCGCGGTCGCCACCGCCGACGCCACCAGGATCCCCGTGTACAGGCCCCGCTGCCACAGGTGAAGCTGCACGAACCGAGTGGAGAACGGCAGTGCCAGCAAGAACCCGAATAGCACCTGCACGCCGAGGCCGGCCACTCGGAGTTCTTGCAGCAGCTCGATCAGGTTGCGGTCATCGCGCTGCTCCGGTGTCTCGTCGCGCGGGTCGGCGGGATCAGGCTCCACCGCCACCTCCGTCAGCTCCGTCAGCGGAGAGCGTGACTGCGCATTCGAGCATCGAGGCGTGGACGAACGCCTGCGGTAGGTTCCCGCGCAGCTGCCGCTGGCGGACGTCGTATTCCTCGGTGTACAAGCCGGCCGGGCCGCAGGCCGCGCGGTTGCGCTCGAACCACCCGGCGGCTTGTGCCCGCTCGCCGCGCAGGTGCATGGCCTGGGCCATCCAGAACCCGCACAGCAAGAACGCGCCTTCTGCCTCGTGCAGCGGGCGAGCGTCATGCCGGAGCCGGTACAGGTATCCGTCGTCGGCCAGTGCGTCTGTGATAGCGCGGAGCGTGGCCCGGCTTCGCGGATCGTTCGTTGCCACCGCGCCGCGGATCACCGGCAGCACCAGCGCCGCATCGACCCGGTCATCGTCAGGCGAGCGCCGCCAGCGTCCGGTCCTGCGCACGCAATTGCCGAGGCTGCCCATGATCTTGTCAGCCACTGTGCCTCAATTCGCTGCCCGGCGGAAGCCGTGACCATCAGCGGTGCCGCGTGCGACCGCGGCGTTGGACCTGAGCCCGGCGACGCACGCCAGCCTGGAATGCGTCCAGTGCTTGTCATCGAGCTCCCACAGCCCGGCGTCGGCCGGGTGCCAGCGCTCGCTGATTGCCGTTGCTGCGACCTCGACCGCGTGCCAGTTCTCCGCCGCAAGCATGTCGTGGCGGGCCGCAGCGGCCATGACCTGGAGAATCTCGCCCAGGCAGTCAAGCTGGAACTGGCCGCGGACCCTGTTCCCGGCCACGGCAGTCCCTCCAGGGTATCCGCGCAACTGCAGCTTGCGTTCGGCCGGCATAGGCTGCCCGGTAACGGTGTAGGCGGGTGCCAGCTCGGGACCGGCTTCGAGCACCCGCTCGGAAAAGCGGCGCCGAGGAGAGGCCCCGCCGGATGGCCTGGGCTGTCGGCTATCCGCGTGACAGACGGTCCCCGGATAACCCGTCCCCGACAGGACGAGGAGCGCGCAAAGCGGACCGTCGCCTGCCGTGACGGACGCCCTGTAGCCACCCCGGATTACCGGGGACTATTGGAAAGGCCCGTTCTGCCGACTGGAGGCCGAGGGGTTCGAGTGCGTGCTGGCCGACGCCAAGCAGGTCAAGAACCTGCCCGGCCGGCCCAAGCGTGATCCGGCTGACTCGCGGTAGCTGCAGCGTGCTTTGAGCGCGGCGCGGTCACCGCGTGTTTCGTGGCCACCCCGGAGTTCCGCCTGATCCGGCCGCACACCGGCTACCGCCGCGACCTGACCGAGGAACGGACCCGGGAACAGCAGCGTGCGGAGAAGCTGCTGGAATCGGCGGCGATCAAGCTCTCATCCGTGGTCACCGACCTGCACGGGGTGACCGGCCGGGACATCATGGACCACCTGATCGCCGGTGAACGTAGCGCCAAGGTGCTAGCCCAGCTGGCTCGCACCGCGGCCCGCCGCAAGATCAGCCAGCTGGAAGAAGCCCTGGAGGGCGCCGAGTTCTTCACCGCCGACCACGCCGCCCTGCTCGCCCACGATGCTGGCGCGCACTTCCCGTCGGATCGGCGTGCCCCCTGGAGCGCCCCAGAGCTGGTTGATGAGCTGTGACAAGTGGAAGATCTCTGACGCGGCGTCATCTGGCATTTCTCGGTGGTATTCCGAGTGAGCTGTGTAGTTCCTGAAGATGATGCGGAACTTGTCTTGCCATCGGTCACGCTGACCGCCCAGCAGCCGTTCTTCGCGAGCCCAGCGGAGCAGAGAAGCCCTGGATCTCCTGGAGCTTGATCAGGATGTCAACCGGCAGCGGCGCTGGGGCCCTCAAGATGGCCCTGTTCCAGTTCCAGCCCGCCATGATGGTCTACACCCAGAAGAAGACCCAGTACTCGGCACCCGATCGATCAGCTCGTCGTTGACTTACTCCTCGATCAGGTCGTCATTCAGGATCTCGGTGTAGGTGTAGACCTGGCAGGTGCCACTCGGGGAAGACGAAGTTGATGATCCTTGCCCTAGAGGTTCCGGCATCGAGTCGCAGCCTCTGGCGTCCGGTGATTCACGGGGCAGTTGCCGTGGCGGTATACCGGTGACCGGCCCTTCCTCTTCGCGCCCGATCTCAGCGAAGTGGCGATCGAGCGCTCTGCCGCGTATTGCATATTGTCGATAGGGCTGAACGCCCGACGGGCCTTCTTGATCGATTTCGGCGTCACCGCACGTTTCACCGCGCGCCCAGGGTGCATGGCACGACGAACACCGCGCGGGACAAAGAGTCGCGTAAAGAAGCCCATGTGCTTTCACCTGCCAGACTAGATGCGCATGCCGCGCCGATTGCGGCCCGAGGGCAGGAGTCCGCAGTCGACCGTCGGAATGGTGCGCCCTCCCCTTAGCCAGAAAAGGGAGGAACGCTGGGAAGAGACTACGTGAATGGCTCCGGCTCGTGATCTGGCCGGGTGCGCTGTGCGTGAGTCGCAGTCTTAACGGACTTCTTCACCTTGCCCGAAATCGGCGAGGGCGGCACGATACAGCCCGCCATGCGCGCGAACTCACCGGCAGAAAGCAGCTAAGCCCGCCGGAGCCGGGCGTAACGCCTGACCAGGACCAAGGACAGGGACAGCGCGACGACGACGCCTGCGTTGACGCCCAGCTCGATCATGGTCTGCGCCAACGGGAGCTTGGTGCCCGCCAAAGACAGCTCCGCGCCGACACTGAGGATGTCCCTGGTTGCCGAGATGATGCCGATGACGAGGAACGGCTGGAGCTGGAAGCCCCCGCCCTCAAGCCGCGCAACGAATGTTCGCACCAATTCCAGCACGACCACGATGAACAGGGCATCGTTGACGGCCCGCGTTATCGCAACAGCGAACGGCGTCGACGCCGGGGCCAGAATCAGGTCGTGTGCGCCGCGCACGAGGACGAGTGCGGCGATCACGACCAGCGCGATCGCGATTGCCATGAACATGACGATCTCGGCGGCCACCAGCATCCTGAGCAGCAATCGGGGAACCCTGCCGCGAACCGGGGGCGGCAGCGGCAGCCCTTCATCATCGAATGAGCGCGGCGCTTCCGCCATGACGGTCCCCCGCTGCGGGCGCGAACGGGCCGTCCGCCCGCGACCGCCACGGGGAGTACTACCCGCTGCCAGCCGCGAGCACGCGACGCCAGGCCGCGCTGACGGGGTGCCGCATCCTCGTCGTGCTCCTACGCCGCGTGGCACTCGCGCGGGCCGTGTTGCGCCGGGGCGCCGGCTTCACCGCCGCGATGGCCTTCGAGATCGCGAGCACCAACCTGGTCATCGAGCTCGGCATCATCCTGGGGCTGCTGATCGGCTGGCAGTTCACCCTCGCCAATTCACCGGCGGCCCGATCATGATCGTGCTGATGGCGGTAGCGTTCCGGCTGTTCGTCCGCAAACGGCTCACCCGCGCGGCACGTCAGCAGGCCGGCAAGGGCCTGGCCGGGTCCATGGAAGGCCACGCCGCGATGGACATGAGCATCCAGTCCGGCGGCGGCCTGTGGCGGCGGCTGATCAGCCGCGCCGGGTACAGCTCGGTCAGCCACATCTTCGTGATGGAGTGGGCCGCCGTCATCCGCGACGTAGTCATCGGCCTGCTGATCGCCGGGGCGATCGGGGCCTGGGTGCCCAGCACGTTCTGGCAGCACCTGTTCCTCACCGGCGATCCGCTCGCCGGCGGGCTGTGGGGGCCGGTCATCGGCCCGGTCATCTCGGTGCTCAGCTTCGTCTGCTCGATCGGCAACGTGCCGCCGGCGGCCGTGCTGTGGAACGGCGGGATCAGCTTCGGCGGCGTCGTGTCATTCATCTTCGCCGACCTGATCATCATCCCGATCCTGGTCATCTACCGGAAGCACTACGGCACCAAGATGATGCTGGTGCTGCTCGGCATCTTCTACGCGACCATGGTCGCCGGCGGCTACATCATCGAGTTCCTGTTCGGCGGCCTCGGACTGATCCCGGCCCAGCGGACCGACCGGGTAGCCGCGACCGCCATCACCTGGAACTACACGACCTACCTGAACATCATCTTCCTGCGGATCGCCGCGGCACTGCTGGTGCGGTTCTTCCGCACCGGCGGCGGCCCCATGCTCAAGATGATGGGCGGCAGCCCCGCCCGGCCCGAACACCCCGCACACCATGATCCCGAGCGCCACACGCCCGGCGAAGCCCAGCCCGCTTACCCCATGGCCGGGTCACGACGAGACAGCCAGCCGCACGGACCGGCTTGACGCCAGGTCTCGCGGCCCGCACTCGCCGGACAGGAGCGCTTGGTTTCCTGGAAGACCGGCAGCAAGATCGCCGGCCGTTCACTAGCAGTCGTGATCAGTAATCGCAGTCAGCGGGATGTTTGATAGGGCGTTTCCGGTGAGCCTGCCCGCCAGACCCCTGAACGCTACGGGCAAACCCCGCAACGCCTGGCGCCACACAATCAGAGCCTTCGCGTCTTGCCGACGGCGAACCTGCCCGTTAAGTAATTGGTGCTTGCGGGTGTCGTGGATGCTGCGGCCCGGCGACTGGATCGTCGCGGTCGCGCTGCTAAGAAAGCCAGCGAATGAGCCTCCGGCCGGTTTGCGGCGCAGGCAGGTGCTTGATCACGATGAAGTAGGAGCTCTTGCGGCGGGCGCCGCGGAGGACAACGATGACGCCGTCGGCGTGCGGGATGAGCTGGAAGACGCGGACCATGCAGGTGACGGTCCGGCGGGGGTCCCGGCGCCGGCGCCGCCGAGACACAGGTGACTGCGGACGAGGGCGCAGTGCAGCTCGGCGGGCCAGGATGCTTGAGCCAGGCGATCACAGTGCGCCCAGCGGGCGGCGCGGTGAGGTGCTTGATCGCCACGGAGCAGGAGGTGTGGTGACCTTGTCGTGCAGGGGTGGCGATGACGCCGTTCGTCTGCTCGCCGGCGATGAGGGAACTCCACAGGACCATCCACAGGCGAGGGACACTCGTGCCGGGCGGCCGCAGAATACCTGCCTGCTCATCGTTACTGGCACTTCGCTTGGGCTCCGGGCGTTGTCGTCCAGGCCGCTGACTGGCAGGCGCTAAACTAAACGGCCAGCTGGCCGTTCTGGCTTTGCGTGCGACGACCACGCGGCATGCAGGCGGCGTGCAGAGGCGCGGAAACCGCCTTCTGCGGTTTCCGGGGATCTCTAGCTAGCTAGCCCTGGGCGGTGTCCGTGAGGACCCGATTCGCGCTGTCCATGGTGATGCTGAACGAGTCTGCGTATCAGCCGTCTGTGCTGGTCCGGCTAGCGGGTGTCCGGCCACCCGGAAGTTATCCGAGATCGGCCCGATCCGTCAGGGAGTTCGTCTCCCGGCGGTCAAGGGGCTCACCCTTCCAACGGCCCGCTGCCTGGACGGCGCACTGGGACCGACGCTTCGGACGGGGGCAGATCCGAGCGCCAGATCCGCTGCGGGTCGGCCTTGACCTCGTCGTTGGTGCGCCCGCTCAGTACGGATCTGGGGTAATCCTCGGGATCCCAGCCCTTAACTGCGTACTCATCGTGCTTATGCATCAGCAGCCACTGGTCCGATCCGTCGCTGCCCGGGCGGTTCTTGTCGCGGCGCACCAGTATCAGCCGGCCGCGTAGCTTCTGCCCGTGCACGTCCGCGTGCAGTTCGCCCGCCTCGACCGCTGCGGCCGGGTCGTCCGTGGCATGCGGCTCCCAGGTGCCGCGATCCCACACGATCACATCACCAGCGCCGTACTCGCCCTCAGGAATGACCCCCTCGAAGTCGAGGTACTCAATCGGGTGGTCCTCGACGCGGACCGCGATGCGCTTCACATCCGGATCCAGCGTCGGCCCCTTGGGCACCGCCCAGCTGACCAGCACGCCATTGATCTCGAACCGGAGGTCGTAGTGCAACCGCCGGGCGCGGTGCCGGTGCACCACGAACCGCCGAGGGCTGCCCGGCGGTGTGCTGGCGTCAGTTGCACCAACCGCGGCTTTGCTCGCAGGCGCCTGCACGGATGGCTCTGGCGTGCGCGTGAAATTCCGCTTGTGCTGATAAGGCTCGAGCGTCCCGGACATTCGTCACCCTACTTATCCGGGGATTTCCCGCACAACGCCCTCCCACACCCCGGCCTCCGGCCCTGGAGCAGCCATCCCTATCGGGCTGGACATCGCCCGCCACGTCGAGGCGGAGAAGAACAAGAAAGAGTTCCAGCCCGGACCAGGCACCGCCCGCCACGAGCATGACCGACCTGAGTAAGCGCTGCAGGCCAGCGTATACGCAGCCAAGAAACCGCGAGCCGACGGGTCAGCAGCTAAGAAACCGTGGGAAAGGAGCAGCGTACCTTGGGGCAGCGCGGTGCAGTCTTGGACCCGAGGGTGTGCACATCCGGCCCGGCTTGACCCAATCAGGCCAGGCGATGTCCGCAACCACACAGTCATTAATGCTGGCCATATTGGAACGTGCGCGTGCGTCACGGGCGAACAGCCGTCACCTGAAGGGAGATCCCATGACGCAGTTCGGGTAACGGCCATGTGCGAGCAGACACTAGTCAGGCAGCTGGCCAGCGATCTTCAGGCGGCGGCGGAGGAGGCGGGCTTCGACTTTTCCGTCATTTCCGACCACCTATTTCCCGTGGCTGGAGGAGCAGGGCCATTCCGGGTACGCGTGGGGCCGTGCTCGGCGCAGCGGCGCAGGCCACCGACCGGCTGCCGCTGATGACCATGGTGACTTGCCCGACCTTCCGCTACCACCCCGCCGTCTCGCACACAAAGCCGCCACCGTCGGCGTACTGTCGGAAAACCGGTTCACCCTCGTCCTGGGCGCGGGCGAGAACCTCAACGAGCACGTAGTCGGCGGTGGCTGGCCCGCCCCCCGGATCCGCCAAGAGCGGGTGCGCGAAGCGGCCCAGATCATCCGCGCCCTGTTCACCGGCGAGTACGTCAGCTTCAGCGGCTGCCACTTCGAGGTGGAACGCGCCAGGCTCTACGACCTGCCTGATACCCCGGTTCAGATCGGGATCGCGGTATCCGGCCCGGACTCCGTCCACCTTGCGCGGAGCACGCCGACTGCATGATCGCCACCGAAACCGGACGGCTCACTATTCGACGGCTTCAACGAGGCCGCAGGCAGCGGCAAGCCGAAGTACGGTCAGCTGGCCATCTGCTACCACGCCAATGCGGCCACCGCCCGGCTGCGCGCGCCAGCTGCGGCGTTTCGTCATGAGCGGCTGGCACGTCATGTCCGAGCTGCCCGATCCCCGCTCCTTCGACCCCGCATCCCGCCAGATCAGCGAGGACACCATCGCCGAGGTCGTTCCGTGCGGCCCGGACATTGACCGGCATTTGGCGGCGGCCAGGAAGTTCACCGACGCCGGCTTCACCCACCTGGCCTTCGTTCAGGTGGGTGGGCGCCGACCTGCAGGACCCAGTTCATCTCCTGGGCCGACCACGAGCTTCTCCCGGCCCTGCGGAAACACGGGTAGTGTGCCCAGCGCGACCGGGGGGCGCAGCCGACAACAGCCCGGCGAGCCGTTTGGGCGTCAGGGTCCGCGCCAGGAGAAACCGAGCACAAACTTTCCACCGGTCCGGGCTTTCACCGCCACTTCGGCGAGGCTGCCATCCATGGTCGCCGGTCTCCTCTCCTGGCTAGCGAACGGCCGCGGTAGAATCAGTTACCGCACGACGTCCAGTGGCAGACCCGCGGTTATGCCCCGGTTTGCCTCGGCCAACCGAGGGTAGGGCCGTGGCAGGTGCCGGTCCGGTCCGCCTCCGAGATCCGGCCGGCGAGGGGGCCGAAAGGAGCAGTGCGGTGTCCACGACGGTGAAGACCGGCCGCGGCCGTACAGGCAGCACCGCCTCCACCCGGTCCGGGGCACGCGCGCCGGCGAGCCCGAAACGGACAGGCACGCGGACTGATACGGGCCGGGGGGGTGGCGACGCTGCACTGCGGCACGGCCGCAGCAACCCCGCGGGCACGGGTGCGGCGGCGCGGACCGTAGCCCGCCGTAACAGTACGCAGCTGACGCTTCCGGTGCTGGGGAAGGTGGCCCTGCCGCCGCCAGACGAGTTGGCTTTCCTGGCCGGCGCCGGACTCCTCGCCGCCGCCGGAGCCGTGGACTGGCCAGTGGCGGTACTGCTGGGCGTCGGGCATGTACTGGCGAACCGTCGAAACAATCGGGTACTTCGGGAGTTCGGCGAGGCGCTGGAGCGGGCCTGATCACACCGACGTCCGGTATTCCGGCGGCGAACGCCTGCTGGAACAGCGGTGGGAGTGGCGGACACGATGCGACTGCCTGCGCAGCCCGTTGCGGTGCCAGCCGCTCTTGCCCACGGGCCGGTGAACGTAACGCCCCCGAGCCGCGGTCGCCGGTTCTGTAGTAACGCTGGGGCGAGGTCAACCGTGACGACGGCCCGGGCAGGTTCTGGCTGTCGCGGCGGTAATGCTGTGCGCCATTGTGCTGGCGATCGGCCTGGTTGCCAGTGGCCACTTGCGCCGCAGGAGTATCCCTCGCCGCTGCCGAGCTGACGGCGCAACGCCGTGCGCGGGATCCCGCCTGGCCGTTGAGCGCGGCTTCGCCTTGGCCGTTGCGAGCAGGGTCGATTTTCGTCTGATTGTCCGCGTCGATACGGGCAATGTCAGGAAGCAGTTCACAGCCCTCTGCAAGGCGGCTGGCATTGGTAGTGACTGGGCGCCTCGGGAATTGCGGAAAGGTTTGTGAGCCTGCTCTCCTGGTCGGGTGCGCCGGTTGAGGAAATTGCTCGGCCAGCCGGGCATTCAAGCACGAGAGCCATGGAGGTCATCTACCGCAAAAGAGCTCCAGCCAGTGATAGCGACAGGCGCCGAGATCATGGATGCCGTCCGGCGGTCTTCCGCGGGCCACGGCCTCGACGCCGAATCCCTTCAGGGCATTTCCCGCACCACGTCGGCGGGGTCCTTGTCCCGCCGCAGGCCCTGGAATCTGGGATGGCGCAGCTGCCCGTCGGCCGTCCATTCGGTGAAGGCGACCTGGGCGACGAGCCGGGGTTCCACCCAGTGCACCCCGGACCTGGGCAGGCCGCGGACGGGCTCGAAGGCCGGCTCCGGCCGCTCGTCGGCGGCCAGGGCCGCGTGCAGGCTGGTCAGGGTGCGCCGGTCGAAGCCGGTGCCGACCTTGCCGGCGTACCTCAGCTTGCCGTCGCTGTCGTAGTAGCCGAGCAGCAGCGCGCCGAACCCGGTGCGGGATCCCCGCGGGTCGGTGTAGCCGCCGATGACGAACTCCTGCCCGTTCTCGCATTTGAACTTCAGCCAGTCCCGGGTGCGCCCGGGTCGATAGGGCGAGTCGGCCCGCTTGGCGATGATCCCTTCCCAGCCCTTGCCGCAGGCCTCCCGCCAGTACGCCTCGCCGTCGGCGTCCCGGTGCTCGGTGAAGCGCAGCGGGTCGCGGAACGACAGCAGCCCGCGCAGCAGCTGCTTGCGCTCGCGCAGCGGCACGGGCCGTACATCGCGGCCGTCGGCCCACAGCACGTCGAACACATACAGGTATACGGGCACCTCGGCGCGCAGCGCCGGCCCGGGATCGCGGACCCCGAGCCGGCGCTGCAGCCGAGAAAAGCTCGTCTGATCCCCGTCGAAGGCCACGACCTCCCCGTCGACGATGAAATCGCTGGCCGGCTGGGCCCGCAGCGCATCGGCGATCTCGGGATAGGTGCTCGTGACCTGCTGCCGGTTACGGGTCATCAGCCGCAGCTGCTGCCCGGCCCGGAACGCGAGGCAGCGCTCGCCGTCGAACTTGCGCTCGAAGATCCAGGCCGGGTCCGAGAACCGGTCCGCGGTGAGCGTGGCCAGCTCGGGTTCGAGCCAGTCAGGCTGCCTCGTCCGGGCCGGATCCCGCTGCCACTGATCATTAGCTCTAGCTGTTCTGGTCATTTCCTCACCTGCCAGCAGGCCATTCCTTGCGCCACCGGTCTGGCGCGGCTGCAGGCAGCAAGTCCGGCCGTCGCCTTGCGAGTGGCGACCAGAAGCCGTGCAAGCGTGCCTGCTTGGCGCACCGCAGCCCGGGCTCGAGATTGAGCGGACACGCCGTCCGCGGCGGACGGGCACCAAGGTGCAGACTCCCTGCGATGAGACAGTGCCAGCTTCGCCGTGACCCAGCACGTCGGTGGCGGGCAAAGTCTTGACTGCCATCATCAGTGCGTTGCCGACGTCGCGGTGATCTCCCTGCAGTCCGGATCGGCCGTATCGCGTCTCGGCTGGCGGACACACTAACCGGAGCCAGCTGGTAGGCGCTCGCTGAGAGCCCCGTCGCTTCAGTGGTGCGCCAGCTCACCGGACTCGAGCCTGCGTTGGCCAGGTCACATGCACCGCGGTCACCTTCGCCCACGCCGGCTTCGCCAGGCCCGACGCGGCCGGGGCCTGGATGATGGGCTTCTGCCCGTTCTCGGGCAGCG
>Ga0209240_1000907_pt1 | contig 12018 bp, 10 predicted proteins | sample GraSoi_2013_80cm_FD_185828 | JGI IMG/M metagenome (GOLD analysis project Ga0209240, IMG submission 185828) | Grasslands soil microbial communities from the Angelo Coastal Reserve, California, USA - Sample 9_17_2013_80cm (SPAdes) (version 2) | ecosystem: Environmental > Terrestrial > Soil >...
GAACGTCGGGAACCCAGATTGCGGCGCCGCCACCGAGGTCGGTCTCAGCAAGATGTACACGCAGATCATCCGAGAGGTCCCGGTGCGGCCTGACCAGCGGCATCACCTTGACATCGCGCTCACTCGCCACGAGGGAGAGGCTTGGGTCGACTACTTCCTTGATCATCAACTGATCGCACACGTAGAGAAGATCGGGATTCCGCTCGACAAACAGGGAGTCCCGTTCACCGGCATCTATACCTCGGTTGGCGACGGAGAGCTGGTCGCCGATCAACTGGACTCTGTGCGTTTCGGGCACGGGCTGTTCTCGCTCCTGGACGCGTTCCCGTTTCAGCACCCAGAAGCACCAGATCTAAGTGTCTCGATACCCGTAGAGGACGCCTCGGGCCGCGGCGCAGCCGGCCGCGCACGGCTGTTCGGGCAGGGCGCCGGCGGATCTTTTCGCATGTTCACGACGTCGACGATCACCGGGCCAACAAGCACGGCCGATGTCGTCAGCGCGCTCGCTGCGGCGCGCAGCTAGCGCGGCTAGCGCGGCTAGCGCGGCTCGCGCCAGGCGCAGCAGATGAAGGCGATCGGCTTAGAGGCGCAGCAACAGGGAGCGGCTCGTCATGAGCGCAAGGTGACGGTCGTGGTCCGTGCCGACGGTGCGTTTGGTCACGCGGCGGCGGCCCTGGCTGGCGGCTGCCCGAGGGTGGCTGGGCGTCCCCAGCCGGAAGCCGAGCGGCTGTAGCGCCGCGCGACCGAGGCGCCGGAGCGGCTGGACCAGCTGACGTGATGGCCGGGCCGGCCGGCGGATCAGGCTCGCCTGACACGCCTCCGGCAGGATACGGATGACAGAGGAGGATGGCGTGAAGTTCTTTGTCCCTGGAGTGCCCGCAGAAGAGACCGAGCAGCAGTACGCGGTATTGGCCGAGCAGTGCGGCGTCCCGGTTCCCCCGCCGGGTGATCGGATCCAGTCCATCACGTTCCATCACGATCAAGTGGACTGGGTGGCGACCGTCGGCGAGCCCTTGCAGGGCACGGACACAGAGCCAGATCGCCATGGCCGCATGAAAGACCTCCCTGCGACGGCGTCCGATCCAGCGACCGTGCGGGCGATCTTCGCCGGCGACCCCTATATGGTCATGACGGACGCCAAGCCAGCCGGAACGGCCGAGTCGGCGTGGGAGAACCCATTTGCCGCTGGGCGGCACAGCATCCGCAACGTCACCTACTTCGATCCTCCCGGAGCGAGCTGACCCCCTACCGGGTCTGTTCACGGTCTTCGAGATGGGCTTGTGAGTTGCGGCCCCCAGCAAGCTGCTGTAGTAACGAGCCTGCAGGCGGCATCCCATGTCACCCGCCGGACACGCCCGCAGGGTGCACCGCCCGCCCCCGGCTCAGGCCGGCAGCCGACAGACCGGGTCAGGCTGCGCCGCCCACGCTGCCCGTCATCGGTCCCCACATCACGCATCATTCCGCAGTCACCACCCGAGACCGCAGACCAATAATGGCGAGCGCGCGTTACCGCCTTATGTGCCGCGACGAGGTTTGCGTGACCAACTCGATGAGCTGCGCAATGAGGCGGCTGTGCACCAGGGCAAAGATCTCGGTCGATCACGCAGTGTGGCGGCCGTTCGCCAAGTCCGCGGACCCAAGCCGGGTATGAGCGGTTGGCAATTGCTTGGACTGTATCGGTGACCGCATGCAGACTTGCCCCGCACGGTACTGCCCTGATGGCCGGGCCGGGACGGGGGCGCCGGGTGCGGCGCAAGGCGACGGCGATGACGAACGGCCAGCAGGTCTGGATCGATGACGTCAGCCGCTCGGCCAGGCCCAGGACGCTGCCGTCGCGGGTTTCGGCGAGCAGCCAGCCGAGCATGGCCACGAAGACGGCGGAGACGGCGGCGGAGCCGTAGACGCCCAGGATCAGCGGCCGCGGCGAGGCACGCCGGGCGGCGAAGGCGGGCCACACGGCGATCGTGACCGCGCCGAGCACGGTCCAGGCGAGGTGCCGCGGGGTCGCGCCGCGGGCGGGTTCGGGGGATGCGGCGATGCCGATGCCTGCCATGCCCGCCGCTGCGAGCAGGGCACGTACGGATGCCCGGACACCGGTCAGGCCCGCGGCGGTGACGAGGTAGCAGCCGCCGACCAGGAGGATGCCGCCGGTCATGACCCACCGGTCGGTTCCGGCCTGTCCGGCCATCGCGCTGATGGTCGTGCGCACCGGGCTGTAGGAGGCTGGCTGGAGGAGGCCGGCAGTGAGGTAGGCCCCGGTCAGCAGGATCGGCGCCAGGCCGGCCGAAATAATCGCCCACGGGTGGGCTGCCGGGCTTGAGTGCACCGGCCAGGCCGCCGGGATCTGGGCACTGACCGGCAAGATTGGCGCGCCGGGCGCGTCCGAGGTCGGCGATGTCATAGTTGTCCTCCCTCGAACGGTGAGGTTCGTCCGCTCAGCTGCTAGCTACTAGCGCCTGATCCATCGAGCAAATAGCGGCACCGTCGCGCCGAGGTGGTCCATGATCCGGATCGGGGTATACAGCGAGTGCGGGGTCCATGACGTCATGGTCGTGGGCTTGCAGGTGAAGCCGCACCACCGGGATCATGTGAGACGGACAGTTCGGGCGCGATCTCGGGCCAGGGCCAGGCAGGTAATCAGCGACGGTGCGGTTGCTCCCCAGGGCATTGAGCGACGGAACGCTCCGGGTCGGGGTGATCAGTTAGTGAGATCGCGACGAGCCGGGGCCGGCAGCCTGCCCTAAAGCTGGGTGCCTTCCTCGGTGCCTGCGCCGGACGTCCCGCCGTCGACACAGTCCTTTTGGTATCAGTCCTGCTTAAGCCCTTAGCGGCGCGCGAATCACCCGGGATCTGGTGACGACCGCTCACCTCGCTGGCGGCGAGCCTGGGCACCCCCACGCTGCTCATCGACGGCGTCGTGCACCGCCGCGGCTACGACCCGCCCGGATTGCTGGCGGCACTGGCGGCGTCAGGGTGATCAGAAGCAGAGGCGCTGGTTCTGGGCACCGATCCACTCCAGGCCAGCGCACGTGATGTCGACGAGGCGAATCATCAGGATCCGGTGATGACCCGTCACATGCCCAGGGGAAAGTCTAGGTCCGTCGTGAAGACTTGCACAGCCGCTAGGGGATGTCGGCGGATTCAAGGGAGAGACCGTGACATCAGCCACCGCGCTAGGAGCCCCCGGCCCTCGCTGCTTCGTATCCGGGCTGGCACGCCTCGGCCGACGAGGTACCGCTCGACTCGAACACCCTTGAACGCAGTTGCGTTCACCTTCAGAACGGAGATTGTCATGTCTGAGGTCAGGAACGCTGATGTCCAGCCATCGTCGGAGACCAGGATGTCGGAAACTCCGCAACGTGCTGGCGTTCTCGAGCGCGGCCTGCTGATCGGCGGTAAGAGCGTCCCCGCGAGCTCCGGCAAGCTCGCCGACGACGTCTGCCCGTGGGACGGTGAGATTTACGCACGCGTCGCTGCCGGCACGCCGGCGGACATCACCCGGGCGGCCGACGCTGCCCAGGCCGCGTTCCCCGCCTGGTCCAAGATGGGGGCGTTCGAGCGGCGCGAGATCTTCCTGAGGGCCGCCGACGTGATGGCCAGGCGCGGCGAGGACGCAATCGTGGCCCTGGCCCGGGAGACTGGAGCGTCCCGGCTGTTCTCGGAGTTCAACCTGGCGTTTTGCATCCAGGTGCTGCGCGAGGCCGCGGCGGCGATCACCCGTCCGATGGGTGAGCTGCTGCCGACCTCGATCCCGGGTGCCTACTCGATGGCCCAGCGGATCCCCTTCGGCGTGGTGGGGGCGATCTCACCGTGGAACGCGCCGCTAGTCCTCGGCACCCGATCCATCGCCATTCCGCTGGCCGTTGGCAACACCGTAGTGATGAAGCCGAGCGAGGATGCGCCGATCACGTGCGGGCTTCTGCTGGCCGACGTCCTGGCCGAAGCTGGGCTCCCGGCCGGGGTCCTTAATGTCGTCACCAACGACCTGGCCCATGCCGGCGACGTGGTCGCTGCCCTCATCGCCGACCCGAGAGTGCGGATGGTCAACTTCACGGGCTCGACCAACGTCGGGCGCATCATCGGGGTCCAGGCCGCTCAGCATCTCAAGCCGGCGGTGCTCGAACTCGGCGGGAAGAACCCGCTGATCATCCTGGAGGGCGCCGACCCGGACCTCGCGGTTGACGCCGCCGTCTTCGGGGCGTTCATGAACTCCGGGCAGCTCTGCATGTCAACCGACCGGATCATCATCCACAAAAGCCTGGCCGGGGCGTTCATCCCGAGGTACGTGGAGCGGGTCAAGACGCTACCTATCGGCGACCCCGCCGATCCCGCAACGATCGTCGGGCCCCTCATCAACACGCGCGGCGCGCAGCGTATCTCGAAGCTCGTCAAAGACGCCGCCACCAAGGGGGCCAACCTGCTCACCGGCGACGGAGCGATCGAGGGGCCGAACGGAACGCTCATCAGGCCAGTCGTGCTCACTGACGTGACCACCGACATGGACATCTTCGCCTCCGAGATCTTCGGGCCGGCGACCGTCATCCACCCCGTCGACTCGACTGAGGCCGCTATCGACCTGGCCAACGACACCGAATACGGGCTCACCGGCGGGGTCATCTCCCGAGACCTCAACGCAGCCTTGGATGTCGTCTCACGCGTCCGGTCAGGGATAATCCACATCAACGATCAGGGCATCGCCGACGAGCCCATGGCCCCCTTCGGCGGCGTGAAGAACTCCGGCTACGGCAAGTTCGGTGGCACGGCCGGCATCGAGTCGTTCACCGAGCAGCGCTGGGTCACAATCCAGCACAGCGGCCGCCCCACCTATCCATTTTAGGGAGGACCCCTAGTAGTGCTTTATTAGGTCGTTCTGGGCGCGTGCCTGGCCTGTTTGTGGGTCATGCTGGGATGACCCACCGAAGATCGCGGAGGTACGGCCTGTGGCATCGGGTAAGCGGGAGGCTTGCCCCCCGGCTATTGGTTGAGCCGGAGGATCCGCTCCGCGTTCACGTGCGCCACTCGCGCCTGGTCAGTGGGAGCCAACGGCGCGGTTTGGATGAACTGGACCGCTTTTTCGGTCCACTCAAAGGGGTAGTCGATCGAGAACATCACATTGTCAACGCCAACTTCCTGGATCGCGGCGATCAACGCCGCATGGGAGAACACGCCGGTGGTGGTGATCGCGATGTTGGTCCTGAAGTACTCCGAGGGCAGCCTTTCGAGCGGGCGCGTGAAATCGAGGACCTCGAAGCGGGAATCCAGCCGGGAGAGCTGGAACGGAAGGAATTCTCCCATGTGCCCAAGGATGACCCGGGCGTTCGGGTGGCGGTCGAAGACGCCGCTGAGGATCAGCCGCATCGCATGTCCGCCGGTCCGTGGGGCCCAACCCCACATCGCGGTATCCATCGCAGGGTATCCCTGCACGACCTTCCAGTGGTCGGCGGGCACGGCGTTGGGGTGGATATAGAGCGGGACGTCCAGGTCCTGCAGGGTTTCCCAGAACCGGGCGTACTGCGGCTCATCCAGGTAATGGCCCAACGTGTGATCGTTGACCAGGGCTCCGCACAGGCCCAGCTCGATAGCGCGGCGTAGCTCGGCGGCGGCCTTGCGCGGGTCCTGCAGCGTTATGGCGGCCAGTCCGGCGAACCGTCGCGGGTGCTCTTCGATGATGTCAGCAAGGAAGTCGTTGGCTGTGCGGGCGTAAGCTACTGCGATGTCCGGGTCCGGCTGCACCTGGATACCGGGACTGGCCAGCGACAGCACCTGCATGTCAACGCCGTTCCGGTCCATGTCCGGCAGCCTGTACTCGGTGAAGTCGACCAGCTTGCGCTGCCAGTCGGCCGCCAACGCGCTCTTTACCCGCACATGGCTGACCGTAGAACCCTCCGTCGCTAGCTGCTCGTACCAGAACGATTCCTCCAGGGCGATTATCTTCATGGGATTTGTCCTTCCACTATCCGAGCGAGTTCCCCGAGGCTCGCGCAGGTTCTCGGTGAGCTGGCGTCACCCGGTGACTGAGGCGCCGCCGATAGCCCAGACGTCGGCGAGCCCAGCCAGCCCGGTCGGAAACGTAACCTTGCGGCCGAGCAGGTCGGCCAATCGGCCGCCGGGCAGCAGCAGGCTGCCGAACGCCGGGTGTAGGCGGCGACCACCCACTGCCGGTCCGCGATGATAAAGTGCAGGGCCCGCTGAGCCGACGGCAGCGCGATGTTCATCACCGTCAGATCCAGGACGACCATTAGCCCCGCCAAGCCGGTCAGGCCCCAACACCAGCCAGCGCCGCCAGTCCAGGGTGGCGCTAACAGAAGTGGCAACAGACAAGAATCACCACTTCTTTCTCCGTTGTTACCCGCATCCGCACGGTTTGCAGGTATGGCGCCAGGCTGGCGTACCGCGTGGTAAGCGGGCATCACCTGATTCCTGTGATTGAGTCCGCCGCAGGCGGCGAGGTCGTTTGTCACGTGTTCTCGGCAGGGCCAGCGCACGTACTGTCAACGAGGCGAATCACCGATATTCGGTAATGACCTCACCGTCCTGGCGGAGAACCTGGGTCGTCGTGAACGTCGACGGCCGCGAAATCCCGCACCGAGGCCAGGTCGGCTTCTGGCGCGAAAACCACATCACGGAAAGTGGAGCACGATGACTAATTCGGAAAGCACGTTGGCGATCATCGGTAGCGGCAACATCGGCAGCGGCCTCGGACAGCCACCCGATCCTCCGGTTCACCGAGACACCGGAGGTGACGGTGCACATCATTGACGCGGCCCGGCGAAGCCGAGACCGGCCGAGCTCAGGGTGCTGCGAACTGTCCTTTTCCAGCGCACCGTCAGCGCTCACATCCGCAACATCTAGGCCAAGCTCCAGGTCGGTGACCGGTCCTCGGCCATGCGGTGCGCGCGAGAGCTGCGGCTGCTGTCGGCGGCTCGTACACGTTAGCCCGGCGGTCACGGCTACAAGGCCACCTCGGCGCCACAGCGCTGTCCGCGTTCCCGGCGCTGGTGCCGCGGCGGCATCGCGCCGACACCGTGCTGACCGGCTTGTTGGACCGGTCGGCACTGCATGGCGTACTGGCCGAAGTCGAGGCGCTCGGCCTCGACCTCGTCGAGATCCGCCAGCTCAGACCGACACGCAAATCACAAGAATCAGGTGACGGCCGTTCACCTCAATAGCCGCTAGCTTCGGGCGGACCGAAAGCCCTGCAACCGGAAGGTGCCGCCGCGATGACCACTGCCCCAGTACGCGACCCGCTCGCGGACCATCTCATCACGCCGCAGAACGCGGCGCTGCTGCTCATCGACTACCAGCCCCAACAGCTGACCGCGGTCCGCTCGATGGACCGCGCGCTCATGGTGAAGAACGCTGTGTCGACGGTCCGGACCAGCAAAGCTTTCGGCGTACCGGTCGTGCACTCGACCGTCAACGTCGCCTCCGGCCGGGAGCAGCCCACGATCCCCGAACTCGCCGACTTGGTGGCCGACGACAAACCGCTGGACCGGACCACGATCAACTCCTGGGAGGACGTCGAATTCGTGCAGGCCGTCCACGCGACCGGCCGACGCAAGCTCATCATCTGCGCCCTGTGGACCGAGATGTGCATGGCCTTTGTAGCCCTGGATGCGCTGCGCGAAGGGTATGAGATCTACCCGGTCACTGACGCGATCGGCGGCACCTCGCCCGAGTCTCACCGGGTCGGCCTGGACCGGGTGATCCAGGCCGGCGGGCAGCCGGTCACCTGGGTCTCCCTCGCGGGCGAGCTGCTGCGCGACTGGGCCCGCCCGGAAGCCGCCGCGGTCGCCGAGATCGTCGTCACCGACCGCCTGGCGAAGGAGCAATAGCGCGTACGGCGCGCCAGGGCCCCACCGTCACCGCTCAGGGGCTTACGTCGGACGCGTTCCTAGGTGCTAGCCCGGCCGCAACCCCAGAACGGTGCACCCGGCCCGCACGAAGGGAGTCACCGATGACAGGCCAGCCGTCGACTACGAGAGGCAAGAGCACGAAATGAGCACATCGGACACAGAAGTCAGCAGGAACTCGCTGGAAATCGTCAGGTCGTTCATCACGACCTGGAACGACCACGACATCAACGCCACCATGGAGCGTGTGGATCCCGACATCGCCTTCCAGAGCCCGCTGTTCTCGGATCCCGTCCGAGGCATCAGGGCGCGCACACCGAAGTCAACGAGAACTTCATGACGTCGATGCCCGACTTCCAGTACCGGCTGATCCGAATCGCGTCAGACGGCGACTACGTCGCAGCAGAACTAGTCGGCACCGGAACCTCAACCGGCCCGACGAAGCTTCCCGGGCGCGACCCGATCCCACCCACCGGCCGGCATGTCGAGTTCCCCATGGCCGGGTTCTTCCGCGTGACTGCTGGGGGGAAGATCGCCGAGGAGCGCTACTACTACGACCGGCTGATTCTACTGCAGCAACTCAACCCGGGTACGCAGCCCTGAAACCCGAGGGGGGCGGCAGGCACTGACCGGCGGGGTCATCTCCCGAGACGTCAACGCAGCCTTGGATGTCGTCTCACCCGTCCGGTCAGGGATAATCCACATCAACGATCAGGGCATCGCCGGCGAGACCATGGCCCCTTCGGCGGCGTGAAGAACTCCGGCTACGGCAAGTTCGGCGGCACGGCCGACATCGAGTCGTTCACCGAGCAGCGCTGGGTCACAATCCAGCACAGCGCTCGCCCCGCCTACCCATTCTAGGGAGGACCTCGCGGCCAGCCAGCCGGTGGAGGGGCTGGGCGTGGAGGATCCCAGCTATCGCCAGCAGTGCCGAGGAGTGGTGGCGGTCCCTGAGCCCTCGCTCAGCCGCGGTCAGTCAGCCTGAGACGGGAGCGATGCGATCGACCCGGTGTGGCGGATCACAGGGATCGTGTGATGACCTCTCACGCGGCTCGTAGCAATCCTGGGTCCACCGGCCGGGCGCCTCCCTTGCTCGGCACGATCAGGCAAACACTCCGAGGAGGGGGCCATGACCGCCACCGCTACCGAGCAGCTCGAAGCCAACAAGAAGATCGCGCGCGACTACATCGACCAGGTGTTCAACCAGCACAACCCGGGTAAGGCGGCCGATTTCGTCACCAGCGATGTCGTCTGGCACGGCAATAGCCTCGGCGACGTCGCCGGAGCGAAGAACCTGGCCGGCTTGCTCGGGTCTTTCATCGGGGCGCTGCCGGACCTGTACGCGGCCGAGCAGGACATCACCGCCGAGAACGACCTGGTCATGGTCCGGCTCGTCGTCACCGCCACCGTCAAGGGAAGCCTGCTCGGGGTGCCGGCCGACGGCAAGCCGGTCCGGTGGAACGCCATCGACATCTACCGGATCACCGACGGCAAGATCAGCGAGGAATGGGCCGCCGACGACATCGCGACCATCATGACCCAGGTCGGTGTCTTCACCCCGACCTGGGCTGCCTGACAGTCCGTCAGCCGCAAGCCCGGCGGGCTTACCCGCCGGGGCGCGGCCTGCTGGTGAACCGCACCACGCGGGCCGCGCTCCCGAACGCCCGGCAGCCCGGGCGCCGCCCGGCACGCGAGCGAGTCCAGCACGAAAGGAAAACGCAGTGGCTTCCCTCGACCCGATTACCGCCGCGACACCGCCCGGGACGGCGGGATCGGCCGATCTGGTCCTGCGGAACGGCCGGATCTTCACTGGGGATCCCGCCCGGCCGCAGGCCGCCGCGCTCGCCGTATCCGCAGGGCGCATCACCGCCGTCGGCGACGAGGCCGACATCGCTGCCCTGGCCGGGCCTGGTACCCGCGTGGTCGACGCGCTCGGGCGCAGCGTGATCCCCGGACTCAATGACTCGCACATCCACCTCATCCGCGGAGGCGTGAACTACCTGCTTGAGCTGCGCTGGGAAGGGGTGCCATCGCTGAGCCTGGGGCTGCGGATGTTGTGTGAGCAGGCAGAGCGTACGCCGCCCGGCCAGTGGGTACGCGTCGTGGGCGGCTGGAGCGGCGCGCAGTTCGCCGAAAAGCAGCTGCCCACTGTCTCCGAGCTCAACGCCGCCGCGCCGGACACCCCGGTGCTGGTGCTGCACCCGTACCAGTCGGCGATCCTGAACCGCGCGGCCATCGCCGCCCTTGGGTACGCGAAGAACACACCGGACCCTCCTGGGGGCAAATCGTGCGCGATCACGCGGGCAACCCCACCGGTGTGCTGCTGGCAACGCCCGCTCCCTTCATCCTCTACGACGTTCTCGGTCGTCTCCGTCCTGGACCCGAATCAGCAGGTCAGCTCCACGCGCTATTTCCTCCGCGAGCTCAACCGGTTCGGGATCACCAGCGCGATCGACGCTGCCGGCGGATCACAGCAGTTCCCCGACAACTACGCCGCCGTCATGCAGCTCGCCCGCAGCGGCGACCTCAGCGTGCGGATCGCCTACCACCTGCTGCCGCAGACAGCCGGCAGGGAACTGCAGGACTTGGCCCAGTGGGCCATGACGATGCGGATGGCGATGGTGACGAATGGCTGCGCCTCAACGGCGCAGGAGAGACGCCGACGCTGTCGACGGTGGACTTCGAGAACTTCTGCGAGCCTCGGCCCGAACTGCCGGCCGCCGCCCTCGACGAGGCCGAACAGGCCGTCCGGGTCCTGGCGGGTAACAACTGGGGATTCCGCCTGCACGCGAGCTACGGCGAGACCATCGACCGGTTCCTGGCGATCTTCAGCAGGCTCGCTGCCGAAGGGATGTTCCCCATCGGCACCCGGTGGTTCTTCGAGCATGCCGAGACGGTCAGCCCGCGGTCCATCGAGCGCATCGCCGCTCTGGGAGGCGCCATCTCCGTCCAGAACCGGACGATGTTCCAGGCACAGGCCTTCATCGGCCGCTACGGCCCTGCGGTGGCCCAGACCTCGCCGCCGATCCGCGCCATGCTAGACACCGGCCTGACGGTAGCCGCCGGCACCGACGCCACCCGCGCGGCGAGCTACAACCCCTGGCTATCGCTGTCCTGGCTGGTCACCGGGAAGGACATTAGCGGGCGGCGGCTTCGCACTCGATCCAACCTCGTCGACCGTGCTACAGCGCTGGCCATGTACACCAGTGCCGGCGCGGAACTCTCCGGAGAAGCCAGCGTCAAGGGCACCATCTCGATCGGGAAGTACGCCGACTTCGCCGTGCTCTCAGCGGATTACTTCAATGTCGACGACGCCGACATCTCCCGCATCGAATCGGTACTCACCGTAGTCGGAGGGAAGATCGTCTGGTCATCGGCCGAGTTCGAGGGGCTGGCAGTGCCACTCCCGGCTCCTGCGCCAGCGTGGAGCCCGGTTACCGAATTTGGCGGCTTTCATAATCCGGCAGTCGGCGTGGGCTGAGGAGCCACCGGGCCGAAAGGCAGCCTGTGCCCAGGAGGTGAGCGAAGTGGTAGGCACGGATGACCACACACCGGCGCGGATCGCTGCGATCGGCGCGGTCACGGGGCGAGGCATCAACCACCCGAATCCTCGTTGATCGCCTCGCACCACGGACACTGAGCCGACTGCAGCCATTGATTTAGTCCCGCCCTCACCGCTGGCACCGGCACAGCACGTACGGCGGGTGGAGGCGCCCGCTCGCCGGCGTGATGCCGTTGGCGCAGATTCTCAATGGCACGGGAGTGGGGTCCGGGGGCGGATCTCCTGCCGCCCGGGCTGTGGGTCTCTCGGTAGCCGGGCGCTGGGCACGCGGCCTAGGCGGTGAACCGGGCCAGGGCAGCGATGTCGCCGCCGGGACGCGGCGCGTTGAAGCGGTGCTCGAGCGAGTGAAGGGCGAGGCCTACTTCGCGCCAGAATGGTTAATCTGCGCGCCACACATGCTCGCAACTATTTTGCACGGATTAGCAAATATTCGGCGTTCTGCGCGCCTGCGCGGAGGTTAGCCCTGGCGACCCGGCGAATACGGAATCGGCAGGGAGGATGTAGGTAATGCTTCCGGCCCTGCCTCCCTGGCTTTGACTTGATGGGGCGTTAGGGTCGGGGGCCTGGGTCCCGGCCTGACCTCCGAATCGGCTGACGCCGCTC
>Ga0209240_1000909_pt1 | contig 11998 bp, 10 predicted proteins | sample GraSoi_2013_80cm_FD_185828 | JGI IMG/M metagenome (GOLD analysis project Ga0209240, IMG submission 185828) | Grasslands soil microbial communities from the Angelo Coastal Reserve, California, USA - Sample 9_17_2013_80cm (SPAdes) (version 2) | ecosystem: Environmental > Terrestrial > Soil >...
CAAGGAGTTCCAATGCAGCATCTCCCAATTTCCGCCGATACTGGATGATGTCCCCTTCTTTCCCGAGCATCCGCCGTTCGTATGCCGAAGCGAGTCGCGCCACAACTCTTGTTCTCAGGCTTTCTGCTGCTCTTTGCCTGCCGCGAGCGGGCGCCGCTGCGTATCGGAGTGGTACTCGACCCGGATGGTCTGCGCGGCGCGGTCATGGCGGCCGATGATCTGAACGCCGGCGGCGGAATAAACGGACGGCGGCTGGAGCTCCGCGTGGTCAACGGGCTCTCCAGCACATCCGCGAAGGACGCCCTCACGGCCGCGGAGAGTCTCGCCACCGACGCAACGATTCTTGCAGTGGTCGGGCACACGAACAGCAACGCGAGTCTCGCCGCCTCGCAAGTGTACAACGAACGGCACGTCGTTCAGATCGCGCCGACGTCCACGGCGCCTCTCTACAGCCACGCCGGCCCGTACAGCTTTCGAATGGTTCCCAGTGATCTGTATCAGGGAGAATTCCTCGCGAAGGTCGTGGCGGGACGACTACGGGCGGAGTCTGCGTGGCAGGCTGGCGGAGGAGCTTGCCGTCAGGGACATTCAGCCGGTCTATGACGCCCCCGCCAGCGTGGTCGACGCCATCACCGACATCCCGGACATCGCGCAGGCGGTCGTGCGCGCACGGCCCAACCTGATCGTGTGGATCGGGACCGAGGGCGAGCTGCGTCAACTGCTTGCGGTGGTGCAGCGGTCGATTCCCCATGTGCGGGTGGTGGCGAGTGACCGCTTCAGTGTGCCGAGACCGCACGAGCCGAATGCCCAGGTTCTGTATGGCGTGCGGTACGTTCGATTTCGCGCCGCCGACGCGGCCTCGCCCGCAACACGCGCGCTGACCGCCCGGTACGAGCGACAGTTCCACGATGAGCATTCGGACCAGTTTCTGCTCGCGTACGACGCGGTGCGCCTGCTCGCCACGGCCATCACCGCGGTGGGCACGGAGCGCGGCGACATTCGGGACTATCTCGCGGGTGTCGGCACCTCACGGCCCGCGTTCGCGAGTCTGGACGGTCCGCTTCGGTTCGACGCCAACGGCGATCCGCCGCCCGGATATCATCTCGCCGAGGTAACGTCCAAGGGGTCTCGTCCGATACCCGACGCATGGTTGGACCAGTAGACGAGCGACGCCGGGGGGCACGCACGCTGCGCCGGATGATCACCATCGTCGCGGCGGTGTTCGGGGTCGTCGCCACCGTGTCCGTGCTCGCCGTGGCGCACCTCTCGCGCTCGCTCGGCAATGAGCTGGATCGCACGACGGAGCAACTCATCGACGAACAGCGAATCGCGGACCAGATCGTCAGCTCTTCCTACGGGCAGCAGCTCGCCGCGTATCGCTATCTGGAGAATCCGAGTGCGGGAACGCTGGCGGAGTTCCGTGACGGTGGCGCACAGGCGTATCGGGGCATCAGGAAATACCTGTTTCGTTCCATGCCGCTCGAGGCCAGGTTGCGGGTCGAGGGGATCAAGGAAGCGCACGAAATCTTCGAGGTGGCCGCGCAGCGCGCTTTCGATCTTGCGGCCAGCGGCGAGCCGGCGCGGGCGCGCGCCCACATGGTCACGCTCTCCCGCGACGCGGCGCTGCTCGAGCGCGCCGTACAGCGCTTCCTTGCGGTGCGTGAGCATCAACGGCAAGAGCTCCGCGAAAGCGAAGAGATGTGGCTCACGCGGCTGCAGTACGCCAGCGTGGCGCTGGCCGCTGCGCTGATCGTCGCCGCCGTGATGCTCGCGGTGCTCCTGCATCGGCGCGTGACGACGCCGTTGAGCGATCTCTCCGTGGCGGTGCGGGCGTTAGCCGCGGGGAGGGATGACGCGCGCGTGCCGCCGCAGCGATTCGCCGAATTTCAGCTGCTCGGCACGGCCTTCAACGAGATGGCGGCGAGCATCCGCCAAGCGCGGATCGAGTCGCAGATCCGCAATGCGGATCTGGAGCGGGCGCTCGCGGACCTGCAGCGGGCACAGCGCGCACTCGTGCAGCACGAGAAGCTGAGCGCCGTCGGTGAGATGCTCGCCGGACTCGCACACGAGTTGAACAATCCCCTCGCCGGCATCCTCGGCGTCGCCGAATGTCTGCAGATGGAGATGTCGGGCTACCCGGATCCGGCGGTGCAGGAGCTCGCGACCTCACTGGTGGATCCGCTGGTCGCGGAATCACTGCGCGCGCGCGACCTGGTGCGGAACCTTCTCAATTTTTCGCGGGAGGCGGCCACGCAGCTCGAGAGCGTGCATCTCGCCGACGCGATGAACGTGGCGGTCGGCCTCAGGCGGCACGCATTCGTGCAATCGCAGAAGCAGTTGGAGATCTCCGTGCCCGACGATCTCTACGTGTCCGCGCAGCCACAGAAGCTCGAGCTCGCGATCATGAACGTCGTGAACAACAGCCTCGACGCACTGAACACGGGCACAGGTACGATGCTTCGCGTCGCCGCTGCGCGTGAGGAGGAGGATGTCGTGGTCACGTTCGAGGACGACGGCCCCGGCTTCGTGCACTCCGACCGGGTGTTCGACCCATTCTACACGACCAAACCCGTGGGGTCTGGCACGGGCCTGGGCTTGTCGCTGGTGCACAAGTTCGTGCAGGAGTTCGGCGGCGTGGTGTTCGCGGAGAGCGCGCCGGTTCGCGGCGCGCGGCTCGTCATGCGATTGCGTGCGACGGAACCTTCGGCACGCGAAGAAGGAGCAGACGCGGCGCGTGTGTCGGAGGCGGCGCTGGCGGGATGACGAAGGGTCGGCCCGCAACGCGAGCCGACCCGACACCTGAGGCCTGTGAGCTACGGTGCGCTGGTCGGCGACGCGGCCGAAACCGCGTCAGGCGCGCAGTACTGCGTGCCGTCAGCGTACGTGGCGACGTGATAGCCGGAGCGGCACGTCAGGTCGTCCCGGAGCGCCGCGCCAGGTTGCAGCCGGCTCGGCGCGGTTGACGACTCGCTCGAGCATGCGGCCAGACCGATCGTAGCCGCGGCGATGAAGAACAGGCGCTTTCGCATGAGGACCTCTGTAGGAGCACCGCGAGCTTGCAGCGCCGGCTTTGGCGTCGCTGTGCCCGGGATCACGTGGCCTCATAGTGCCAGTCGCGTGCCATTGGCTCACTTCGCTGCGCTCCTTTGCCACCGCGGTAGCACCGACCCGAAGCGCCGTCGTCAGTCCGGTGACAACGCGCTCAGCTGTTCCTCGACGAGTCGGCGCTCAACGGGCAGGTTGGCGGACTCTGCCACAGTAAAGGCGTGCGCGAGGCAGACGCGTGCCGCGGCCGGCTCGTGCCGCTCGGAGGCAATGACCGCGAGCTGCATCAGGCATCGGACGCGTTGCGAGGGAACGTCGGCAATGGTGAACTGCCCATAGGCGGTGGTGATGCGTTCCTCCGCCTCGCTGGCGAGCCCGAGCGCTGCGAGCGCGATGCCGAGGTTCAGTTGGGCGCCGGCAAGCATCTCGAGATCGCCCGCCTGTCGCGCTTCGTTGAGCGCCGCCTCGAGCGTTTCACGAGCGGAAGCGAGCTCGCCACGGTCCATCTGCAGCCGGCCGATGTTGAGCAGCGACACGGCCTCACCGCGCTGGTCGGTGGCGCCCCGATATGCGTCGCGCGATTCGGTGAAGAGGCGCTCCGCTTCGTCGAAGTCACGCGCTTCCGCGGCGAGACTGCCGAGGTTCTGGAGTGCCTTGGCGCGCGTGGCCGGCGTCATCGCCAGATCCAGGATGCGCGTGAAGAGCGCGCGCGCCTGGCCAGATTCGCCGCGCGCCCACCAGACGGCGCCTTCGATGTTCAGGGCGTTGGCTTCGATGTCCCGCCACCCATGCTCCCGCGCCAGCGCGGCGCCGCGGTTCGCGGCGGCGAGCGCGTCCTCCCATCTCGAGTGGAGGCGATGCACGTTGGCGAGGTGCCACCACGCTTCGGCCGCCGCCGCGGGGTGTGAGTCAGCGCGTTCGGTGACCGCCTCGAAGCACTCGCGTGCGCGCTGCACGACACCGTTGCGCTCGTAGCGAATGCCGTCGGCGAGAAGCTCCGAGACGGGCGCTTGAGACGTATCCGACATGTCGCGCTCGAGTCAGCTGCGGGGCACCGCGTATGCCGCCATGCGGCGCGCGTGCGTTACCGCGAGCCTCGAAGCTGGAGCTCGAGGTCGAGCGGGTTTGCGGCCAGCTTGATGGCCATCTCGAACGAGACTTCTCCGGCGAGCACGAGATCCGCCAACGATTGGTCGAACGTCTGCGTGCCGTACTGGTCGCGACCCTTCCGCAGCGCATCGTTGAGGTTGTCGAACGAGCCCGCGTCGAGGACGGACTCGCGAACGTACGGTGTCATGTACAGGAGCTGTGTCGCGAGCACCCGGCGTCCGCCGGTGAGCCTGGGCACCAGCTTCTGTCCGACGACACAGTGCAGCACTTCGGCGAGACGCAGCCGCAGCGCCTGCTGATCTTCTCCCTCCATGCGCTGCAGCATCTGCCGGATGGCAGAGCCGGCGTCCGGCGCCTGCATGCGTCCGATGACGAGCCGGCCCGCCTCGACGGCGCGCATGGCGGCTTCCACCACGGAGTGCTCCTCCATCGCGCCGATGACGATGGCGTCGGCGTCCTGCATGATGGCGGATCGCACGCCGTCCTCGAAGGACTCCGTGTCGCTGCCCACCTCGCGCTGCGTCATGCTCCAGCGCTGGCTCTTGTGGAGATACTCGATGGGCCGCTCCACGAGCACGCAGTGGCGCCGCGACGCCGAGGTGGTGTTCAGGTGGTTGATGAGGGCCGCGATGGTGGTGGAACGGCCCGATTCCGGCGCGCCACACACGAGAATGAGTCCCGCCTCGATCTTCGGGGCGTGCACGATGGCGCGCGGCAGGTTGAGCTGCTCGAACGTGGGCAGCACGTCGGAGATGACGCGCATGACCACCATGAAGCTGGAGCGCTGCCGCAGGATGTTGGCACGAAAGCGACCGACGCCACGGACGCTCATCGAGCCCTCGAACTCCTTGACGTCTTCCACGCGCTCCGAGGCGCCGTTGGATTCGAGGATGCGCGCGGCGAGCGAGCGTGTGTCCGCCGTGTTGAGCGTCGGGGTGTCGAGTGGTACCAGTACGCCGTCGACACGCGCCTGCACGACGTCGCCCGCACGCACGTGAATGTCCGTGGCACCGAGGCGGACAGCTTCCTCGAGCAATGACTCAAACAGGAACTCGAAGGCACCGGGCTCGAATGCGGTCCGCGCGCGCGGACTCGGTTCACCGGGCCAGTTGCCTGCGGACTTCTGCTGAAGGCCGTCGGATCGGCTTGCACCCCGAGCGATCACGAGGCGAAGCGCATGCGCCCTGCGGCCATGCACCGCAGCGCAAAAGTGGAGGGACGTCGGAGCCGGACGGACAAAGTGCAGAACATCTACCGCCTACCGACCAGTAATTGACGCATGAGACCTTCTGCTGGTCAAATCGTCTCCGGATGAGTATATTTTTTCCGTTGAGTCCGGTCAATACATGTGACTGCGCTCACGATTCATCCCACATATGACTCGAAGCACGGCGGAGCGGCGACGCAGCCCATCCAGGCCGACCGGCGAGGCTGGAATCAGCATGAATCGTAGCGCCAGCACTCCGGACGCTCCCACGCCCGCGTCTCCCGACGGCGGGCGCGATTCCCAGTCGATTCCGGCGCAGCAGCTCGTCTCGCGGCTCGAGGCGCGCCAGCATGTCCTCGCGCTACAACGCCGCCGATTCTGGCGCGAGCTTGCGTTCGCCTTCGCGATTCTCGCCGCCGACGCGCTGACCATCGCGGTCGTCTTCGTGCTGCTCGCGCGGATTCCGATGCGCGTCGATCCGTTGCACGCGGAGTTCGTGAAAGGGCTCATCCCAACGAACCCGCCGGCACTGCTCCGCCGCATCACGCTGCTGTTGTTCTGTCTCACGGCAACACGGGCATACTCCCAGAGCCAGCACGGAGAGCAGCGCGACCGTATCGCGCTCGCCATCGTGCTCGGCATCGTGCTCCCGCGCTGGACGGAGCTCCTTACGACGCAGTTCGTCCCACGCGTGACGGTGATCACGGCGGTCGTCCTGCTGCTGTGGCTCGCGCTGGTGCTGCAGCGCCGCGCGGCGTCCGTCGCCATGCAGACGTTCGACCCCCGCCGGCTGGACCAGGAGCGGACCCTGCTCGTCGGCTTGCGCCAGCAGCTCAACACCTTCCTCCGCGAGCAGGTGGATCACAGTGCCCCATCGCCGTCGGTGTATGAGATAGCGCCCGAGTGGCCGCGCGAGCAGCAGGAAAGCTGGCACATGCTCTATGAGGAAGTCCATGCGGCCAAGGCGGACGCGATCATTCTCGTCGGACCGCTGAGCGACGACGCACTCCAGACGGTTCTCATCGCGGGGTCGAGCGCCGGATGTCGCGTGTTCGGTTTGCGGCGGCGGCCCCTGCGCGAGATGAACAATCCCACGCTGATTCGTCGAGGCGAAGGTCCCATTGCGCTGCTCAGCAGCCCAGCGCTGTTGGGATGGCAGCTGGTCGTGAAACGGATGCTGGACGTGACCGGAGCCGTGGCCGGGATGATCATCCTTTCCCCGATCATGGCCGTGTGTGCCGTGCTCGTGAAGCTGACGTCCCCCGGCCCCATACTCTTCACGCAGACGCGCGTGGGATTGGGCGGGGAGCCGTTCCCGATGCTCAAGCTCCGCACGATGGTGCAGGACGCCGAGGCACGACAGGCGGAAGTGGCGATGGCGAACGTGTACAGCGATCCGCAACTGTTCAAGATTGCCGGAGATCCGCGCATCACGAAGGTTGGCCAGTTCCTCCGCCGCAGCAGCCTCGACGAGCTTCCGCAGCTCTGGAACGTGCTGCGCGGCGAGATGTCGCTCGTGGGACCTCGCCCCCCGCTGCCGCGAGAAGTGGAGAAGTACAAGGTGCGTCACTTCGTCCGCTTCGAGGTCGTGCCGGGCATTACCGGTCCGTGGCAGGTCAGCGGGCGAAACACCATCACCAGCTTCGACGACGTCATCAAGCTCGAGCAGACCTATATCAGCGACTGGACGGTCTGGCGCGATCTCCTCCTGTTGCTCCGAACCATCCCAGCCGTCCTGAGTATGCGCGGCGCGCTTTGATGCCTACCCCTCCAGCCGCTTGCGTCTTCTGCAACTGTTCCCACCCGATCTGACAATCAACGTGTCCTTCGACCTCCCCCGCCGCGACGAGTGCGCGCGGGCTTCTCGTGGAGCAGTCCGGTATGTCGCGCTGCTCGCCACGGTGGCGTTGGCGGCATGCATTCCCGCGATCCCGGTGCCGCCGTCGGTGCAGCCGCTCACACATGGCGCGTCGCAGTGGCTCGTGGAACCCGGCGACGTAATTCGCCAGCGCGTGTGGATGAGCCCGGAGCAATCGGGCGATCTCCCCGTGAACGAGCGTGGGCAAGTGCTCGTGCCCACGGTGGGGCGTCTGACGGTCACGGGCATGACGCCGAGCGCGGTGGAATCCGCCATCCTGAAGAGCTATTCGGGGCGCCTGGATTCGTCGCGAATCGAAGTCACGTTCCTGCGTCCGGTGTCGGTGGTGGGCGGCGTCAAGCTGCCGGGCATCCAGCTCGCGGATCCATCAGCGTCGGTGCTCTCCCTCATCGCGCGCGCCGGCGGCCCCAATCATCCGGGCGGCGATCTGCGCGCCTTCCTGCTCCGCGTGGGCGAGCCCGTGCACGAGATCTCCACGGGCGACCGCGTCTCGGACCTCGGCATCCGGTCCACCGATCAGCTCTATGCAATGGACCCTCCGTTCATCGTTCGTAACGACATCGGGGTCCGCACCACCATCGAGTCCGTCCAGCTCGTCGGCTCCATTCTCACGCTCATCCTGCTCATCACACGCCGGTAGTCCGGTCTCCGACCTCTTCTGACCATGGAAGCGCTTCCCGCACCGCTGCTCACCGACTCATCGCCCGATCTCGATCTTCGCCGTGTCTGGGCGACGGTCGCTCGCAGCGCATGGCTCATACTCGGATGCGTCCTCCTCTCGCTCGGGGCCGGCGTAGTGGCGGTGAGGAGAATGGATCCCGTCTATCAGGCGACGGCGTCCATTCGGATCGACCCGCGCGGCGAAAGCAGCCCCGCCGCCGCGTTCTACGGTGTGACCTCCGACAACACGAACCTCATGGCCACGGCGATGGAGGTGCTGACCAGCCGTTCGCTGGCCAATGACGTCGCCGACACGCTGGGCCTGCGGCTGCAGCTCGACGAGCCGCGTCGCACTCCGCGTAGCGCCGTGATTGCAAGCGCACACGTGGACAGTCTTGCTCCGCTGGTGTCGTACCGGCTCGTGCCGGGGGCCGGCGGCTCGGTCTCCGTACGCGACCTCTCGAACCGGCCGCTCCGCTCCGTGCGCGGGAGCGCGCTGATCGCCCTTCCTGGCATCACGTTCCGGCTTCGCGACTCTCTGCTCACGTCGGGCCCGGCTCTGGTGCGCGTGACGTCACTCGAGGACGCATCCAATCTGGTGCGGTCGCGCGTGACGGTGGCCCAACCGAATCAGAATGCCAACATCCTGACCGTGCGTTACGAGGGGAACGATCCCGTCCTCGTGCGCGACATCTCCAACGCGCTGGCCGAGCGTTACGTGCGCAAGCGGCTCGACGCGGAAAAGGCTGGTGCGCGCAGCCGCGTTGCATTGCTCAAGCGGCAGCTCGACACCCTGTCCGGCGAGATGGGCCTGCGCGAGAACGCCATGACGGCGTTCCTCCAGGCGAACAACATCATCAGCGTGCAGAACTCGGAGACCCAGCAGACCGCGGAGCTTCAGCATCTGTCTGACATCCGCATGGCGTACATCATCGACCGCGACGCGATGGTCGCGTCGCTCCAGCAGCTCGAGTCGACGAAGGGCCCCGAGGAGACGCGGCAGGCGTTCGAGCGCGTCCTCTCGACCCCCGCATTTCTGCGCGCACAGAACACGTACAGCCCCGCGACGCAGTTCGTGGAGCGACTCCGCCGCCAGGAGGATGAGCTGACGACCGTTCGTCGCCGCCTGAACCCCAGCGATCCCGACATCAAGGTGATCGAGAATCAGATCGCGCAGACGAAGCGCGACATCGAAAGCACCGTGCGGAATTTCATCAACGGCACGACGGAGCAGGTCCGCGGCGTGGACCGCCGGATCGCGGAACTCCGCAGCTCGGTGAAGGCGCTGCCGATGCAGGACGTGGAGTATCAGCGGCTGACGCGCGCCCAGAAGGGCGTGGAAGACATCATGACGCAGGTGCAGGGACGGCTGAAGGAGGCGGAGATCAACGCGGCGGTGCAGGACTCGACCGCCGAGGTGCTCGATCGCGCCGTGCTGCCGACTGGCTCTCTTGGCACGTCGCGTCCGGTGATCTTCGCGGTGGCGCTCTTCTCGGGACTCATCGTCGGCGTCGCCGTGGCGTTCCTGCGCGACTGGCTCGACACGACCGTGCACAACGAGTCCGACGTCACGTCCATCACCGGTGCGCCGGTGATCGGCATCATCCCGAACCTGCGCCAGGAAGCGCTATCCGCGCGATACCGATCGCTGGTGAGCGGAGAATTCCCGGCGCTCGGCCTGCCGGCCGGCAAGGCGCGTGAAGGGGAAACGCAGACCATGGCCGCCGAAGCGTATCGCGCGCTGCGCACGAACCTGAGCTACGTCACGCCGGCGCGGCCGCCGCGGGTCATTGTGCTCACGAGTGCGCTCTCCGGCGACGGCAAGACGACCAGCGCCGCGAATCTGGCGGTGACGCTCGCGCAGCAGAACAAGCGCGTGCTGCTGATCGACGCCGAGACGCGCCGTGGAAACCTGCATACGCTGTTCGGCATCGAGGCCCAGCCCGGATTCTTCGACTTGCTGTACGGTCAGGCGACACCCGGCGAGTGCATCCGCCGCGTCGCGCTCGAGGGTACCGGCCACCTCGACGTGCTGCCCTCGGGCGGTGCGCCCAATGCAAATGCCGCCGACTTGCTGGTGGCGGGCCGGCTCGCGCCATTCTTCGAGCGGCTGCGGCAGCAGTACGATTACGTGCTCATCGATACGCCGCCGCTCAATCTCTTCACGGATGCGGCGCTGATCGGCGCGCACGCCGACGCGACACTGCTGGTGGCGCGCGCAGATCGGACTGAGCGCCAGGCCCTTCGATTCGCGGTCTTGCAGCTCAAGCACGTGCAAGCGAACCTGGCCGGTGCCATTCTCAATGGCGTCGATCTCCGCCGGAACTCGCGGTACCGCGGCGGTTACGACTTCGGCCGGTATGGCGCGTACTACAACTAGCAGGCGGCCTTGATGCTCGCGAGACGTTCACATCATCACTCGCTCGCGTGGCGAGTCGGTCGGGCAATCGAGAACGCCGGCGCGAAACGGCCGGTCGTGTCGCGCACGGGTCCGGCGTGGGTGTTCGGTCTCATGGGCGTGGCCGCCGAAGCGTTTCTCGCGCCGTTGGTGCTGGCGGCGACGTTCGGCGTGGGGCTGCTGACGTATCTCCTTCTGGACACGCCCTGGACGCGCGTGCGTGCGCAGCAGCGCCCGAGATTCGTGTCCGTGCGTATTCTCTACCTGAACACGCTCATCGTGGTCGGCTTCTGGCTGGCCGTGATGTTCACGTTCAGCGCGGCGGATCCCACGGTGAGCAAGGGCGTGGAGCAGCGGCTGCCCAAGCTGCTCGAGGTGGCGACCACGACCGACCTGCGGTCGCTGGTGAATCTGAAACACGCGGTGCTCACGGCCAGGAGTGCCGAGGCACCGATAACCGAGACGAGCTCCACGTGGTTCGACGTCTTCGTGCATGGCATCGTCTCCGCGCTTGCCCTGAACTTTCTCCTGTATGGCATCGTGATCGCACGCCGGCGGCAGCGCGCTCGTCATACGGGACGCCGCAGCTCGCGCGGCGCACTTCGATACGACTCCATGGTCGGGCTGTTCGTCGATGAGGACCGCGGCGCCGCCCACTGATCCGCGGCAGCGGTTGGTCGCGGGATCCGACCACCTTCCGCCGGCGGAGACGACAGCCGTCCAGATCGACGCCGCGCCGAGGGACGCCGCGAGCATGGTGGCGCTCGTCGTGTTCGCGGCGTATGTCGCCATCTCGCTGGCCGGGGTCGGCGGCCGACTGCTCACCGTCACCTATCCGGCAGCCTGCCTGCTGGTAGGGTTGCTGACCTATGTGCGGAGCCGCACGAGCTACCTGGCGTTCGTGTGGTGGCTCTGGTTGCTCACGCCGTTCGTTCGTCGCGTGTTCGACCTCCACTATGGTTTTCATCCGACGAGCCCTCTGCTTCTCGGGCCGCTGCTCGCCAGCGGCGTGGCCGTGCTCACGGTGATCCGCCGGTTCCGGATGCTTCGGAGCAGCGCATACGTTCCGTTTCTCGTGGCCGGTGCGGCGCTGGCGTACGCGTTTCTGATCGGGCTCATTCGGCAGTCGGTGGCCGCCGCGACATACGACCTGCTCACGTGGATCGCGCCACTGGTGTTCGGAATGCACCTGGCGTTGGAGTGGCGGCGGTTCCCCGTCACGCGGAAGGCCATCACGTCGAACGTGTTGTGGGGGCTGCTCCTCACGTCGGCGTATGCTGTCGCGCAGTTCATCGATCCGCCGCTGTGGGATCGCGTCTGGGTCGTGAGTGCCGAGATGGCGAGCGTCGGCGCGCCAATGCCGTTTCTGATTCGTGTGTTCAGCACGCTCAATGCCCCCGGCCCGTTTTCCGTCATGCTCGTCTTCGCGCTGCTGATCGGGCTTGCGTCGCCGCAGCGGTGGCGATTCGTGGCGCTTGCGCTGGGTCTCGTGGCGCTCGTGCTCACGAAAGGCCGGTCGGCCTGGGGCGCGTTCTTGCTGGGCGCCGTCGTGATGCAACTCCGGCAGCCGCTCCGCTCGCTGCCGCGGCAGTGGATCGCGTTGCTGGCGGTGCTGATGCTTGCGGCGCCGGTCATCACGCAGCCCCGAGTGATGTCGGTGCTGACGCGCCGAGCCGCGACGCTACGTAACGTCGAGCAG
>Ga0209240_1000911_pt1 | contig 11970 bp, 8 predicted proteins | sample GraSoi_2013_80cm_FD_185828 | JGI IMG/M metagenome (GOLD analysis project Ga0209240, IMG submission 185828) | Grasslands soil microbial communities from the Angelo Coastal Reserve, California, USA - Sample 9_17_2013_80cm (SPAdes) (version 2) | ecosystem: Environmental > Terrestrial > Soil >...
TCTGTTGGCGGGGGCTCTATCGGCTCGCTCATGCAGAAGCAGAAGTGGTTGCGCGGGCGCTTCGCCGGCCCAAAATTTGCATCAAATTGCATAATGTTCAGGTGGCTTTAGCGCAGCAGAGCAACGTATGTCGATCCTCGCCAGCCTCCACCACGTCACACGGTACCGCTACGACCGGCCGGTCAGCCTCGCGCCGCAGGTCATTAGGCTGCGCCCGGCCCCCCATTGTCGCACGCGGATCGAAAGTTACTCGCTCAAGGTGACGCCGACGCAGCACTTCGTGAACTGGCAGCAGGATCCGAATGGAAACTGGCTCGCGCGCTTCGTCTTTCCGGAGAAGACTCGCGAATTCACCATCACGGTCGATCTCATCGCCGACATGGCGGTGATAAATCCGTTCGATTTCTTCGTTGAGCCCTTCGCGGAAACTTTCCCGTTCGCCTACCCCGCCGAGTTCGCCGAGGAGCTTGCGCCTTATCTCGATGTCGAGCCGGCCGGCCCGCGACTGGCCGCGTTCCTCGCCTCGATCCACCGCAATCGTAAAAATACCGTCGATTTCCTGGTCGAACTCAATCAACGTCTGCAACGCGAAATCCGCTATCTCGTCCGCATGGAAACCGGCGTGCAGACGCCGGAGCAAACGCTCGCAGAACACGCGGGCTCGTGTCGTGACAGCGCGTGGTTGCTGGTGCAAGTTCTGCGACATCTGGGGCTCGCAGCCCGGTTCGTATCGGGCTATCTCATTCAATTGCGGTCCGACGTGTCCCCGCTCGATGGGCCGGTCGGCGCGGCACAGGACTTCACCGATTTGCACGCCTGGGCCGAGGTCTACGTGCCGGGCGCGGGCTGGATCGGACTCGACGCCACGTCCGGTCTGTTATGCGCCGAAGGTCATCTGCCGCTCGCCGCCACACCGCATTTTCGCGCCGCGGCTCCCATCAGCGGTGGGGTCGAGCCTTCGGAAGTGGCCTTCTCGGTCGACATGACGGTCACGCGCATCGCGGAAAAGCCGCGCGTGACCTATCCATTCTCCGACGAAGCTTGGGCGGCGCTCGACGCGCTGGGCGAAAAGGTCGACCGGGACCTCGCGAGCAACGACGTCCGCCTGACCATGGGCGGCGAGCCGACCTTCGTTTCGATCGACGACTATCAATCGGCGGAATGGAACATCGCCGCGCTCGGCCCGACCAAGCGCATCCTTGCCGACGAACTGATCCGCCGGTTGCGCCGGCGCTTTGCGCCGGGTGGCCTTCTGCACTACGGCCAGGGCAAATGGTATCCGGGCGAGCCGCTGCCGCGCTGGGCGTTCGCGCTCTATTGGCGGCGCGACGGCAAGCCGATTTGGCACGACGACGCGCTCGTTGCGCCGGAGACCACCGCCTATCGGCCGCTCGCCGATGACGCGCAGCGATTCACGCAAGCGGTCGCCGCCCGCCTCGGGCTCGGCACCGACTACGTGCAGCCCGCCTTCGAAGACCCCGCCGCGCGCATGCTCAAGCAGGGCGAGCTGCCCGAGAATGTCGATCCTGGCGATCCCAAGATCGATGATCCGGTCGAGCGCGACCGCATCATGCGCGCGTTCGAACGGCATCTCGGGGCGCCGGCGGGTTACGTGCTGCCGCTGCAGCGCTGGACAGCGCAAGTGTCACCCGGCTGGGTCAGCGAGATGTGGCAGACGCGGCGGCGACGCCTGTTTCTGGTACCGGGGGATTCGCCGATCGGATTTCGCCTGCCGCTCGGCGCTTTGCCGCATCTGCGGCCGGTCGATTACCCGCACCTCGTGCCCGCCGACCCAATGGCGGCGCGCGGCGAGTTGCCTGATCCAGACCCGCTGGCACAGATCATTGCCGATCGCAGCGAAGACGCCGCCGCCCGCGCCAAGCTGCTCGATGTTCCCCCTGGTCAAGGCGCGTCCGCGCCTGCGGTCGCGCCCGCGTCTGGATCGGGCATCCCAGTCCGTACCGCGCTGACGGTCGAGCCGCGCGATGGACGGCTTTGCGTGTTCATGCCGCCCCTCGAACGGCTGGAAGACTATCTCGAGCTCCTTGCAATCGTTGAAGCGACCGCCGCCGAGTTCCATATGCCGGTCCATGTGGAAGGCTATGAGCCGCCGGCCGACCCGCGCCTGAACGTCATCAAGGTGACACCCGATCCAGGCGTCATCGAGGTCAATGTCCAGCCCACCGCGACTTGGCGCGAGGCCGTCGAACTTACGCACACGCTCTACGAGGAAGCGCGTCTCTGCCGGCTCGGCACCGACAAGTTTATGATCGACGGTCGCCACGTCGGTACGGGCGGCGGCAATCACGTTGCGTTGGGAGGACCGAGCGCGGCTGACAGCCCCTTCCTGCGCCGACCCGACCTGCTCAAGAGCCTGGTTCTGTACTGGCAGCGGCATCCCTCGCTGTCCTACCTGTTCTCCGGCTTGTTCATCGGCCCGACCAGCCAAGCCCCGCGCGTCGATGAGGCGCGGCACGACCAGCTCTACGAGCTCGAGATCGCGCTGGCGATGGTGCCGGCGCCGGGCGAAGGCGAGCCGCCGCGACCGTGGCTGGTCGATCGCCTGTTTCGCAATCTTCTCGTCGACGTCACCGGCAATACTCACCGGGCCGAGCTCTGCATCGACAAACTGTTTTCGCCCGACGGTCCAACCGGACGGTTGGGTCTGGTGGAGTTCCGCTCGTTCGAAATGCCGCCGCACGCGCGCATGAGCTTGGCGCAGCAGCTGCTCTTGCGTGCGCTGATCGCCTGGTTCTGGCGCGAGCCGCAGCGCGGTTCGCCGGTACGCTGGGGTACGGCGCTGCACGACCGATTCATGCTGGAACACTTCGTTTGGCGGGACTTTCTCGACGTTTTGGAAGATCTCCGCGGCGCCGACTATCACTTCGATCCGGAGTGGTTTCATGCCCAGCGCGAGTTTCGTTTTCCGCACTATGGCGCAGTCACCCACGGCGGCGTCAGGCTTGAATTGCGACACGCGCTGGAGCCTTGGCACGTGCTGGGCGAAGATGCGACCGCTGGCGTCACCGCGCGCTTCGTCGACTCCTCGGTTGAGCGGCTGCAAGTGAAGGTCGAGGGTTTCAATGCCGGCCGCCATGCCGTTGCCTGCAACGGGCGGCTCGTTCCGCTGACGTCAACCGGCCGGTCCGGCGAATACGTCGCCGGCGTGCGTTTCAAGGCGTGGAAGTTGCCGGCGGCGCTGCATCCGACCATCGACGGCCACGCCCCGCTCACCTTCGACATTTTCGATCGCTGGAGCGGCCGCTCGCTCGGGGGCTGCGTCTACCACGTTGTCCATCCCGGCGGACGCAACTACGAGACCTTGCCGGTCAACTCGTATGAAGCGCAGGCGCGGCGCCTGGCGCGCTTCCAAGGTCTCGGCCATACGCCGGGATTGTTCGGCTTGCCCGGCGAAGAGCGGGCGCTCGAATATCCGATGACTCTCGACCTGCGGCGTTCGACTCATGTCTCATAGCCGCATGGCTGGCCAACGCGACAGCGCGTCCGAGCAGGGGGACATCGAGCCGCTGCTATCGGGCTATCGTCCGCCGCCGGGCACCTTCGACGAGATGGTGGACCGCGAGGGGCGCGTGCGGGCCCATTGGCAGCCGCTGCTAGCCATGCTGGCGCGACTAGGTCCAAACGAGCTCAGCCGGCGCTTCGCCGCCGCCGATCGGCACCTGCGCGATTCCGGGGTCTTCTATCGCGTCTACGAGGATGCATCCGGGGCCGAGCGGCCCTGGCCGCTGAGCCATATGCCGCTTCTGATCGACGGGACGGAATGGCAGGCGCTCAAGGCCGGACTCGTCCAACGCGCGGAACTGCTCGAGGCGGTGCTTGCCGATGCTTATGGCCCGGCCAATCTCGTGCGCGAGGGCAGACTGCCGGCGGTCGTTATTGCGGGCAATCCGGAGTTCCTACGGCCGCTGGTCGGGGTCGCGCCGGCCGGCGGCGCGCATCTGCGGTTTTATGCCGTCGATGTCGGGCGTTCGCCCGATGGCCATTGGTGGGTGCTCGGCGACCGCACCCAAGCACCCTCGGGCGCCGGCTATGCGCTCGAGAACCGCCTCGCGCTGTCGCGCGTCATGCCCGAGGTCTATCGCGGGCTCAAGGTCGAGCGGCTGGCGCCGTTCTTCCAGGCTTTTCAGGCCGAGCTTTCCGCGCTCAATCGCCAGGATGATTCGCGGGTCTGCGTGCTCACGCCGGGGCCCATGAATGAGACTTATTTCGAGCACGCCTATCTCGCGCGCTATCTGGGCTTCCTGCTGGTCGAAGGCGAGGATCTGACCGTCCGCGAGGATGGCGTCTTCATCCGCACGGTGTCCGGTCTCAAGCGTGCCGAAGTGCTGGTGCGGCGACTCGACGCCGACTTCGCCGATCCGCTCGAGCTCAATGCGCGTTCGCGGCTTGGCGTGCCCGGCTTGGTGCAGGCCGTGCGCGATGGCACAGTGGTGATCGCCAATGCGCTTGGCTCGGGCGTTGCCGAGGCGCGGGCTTTGTTGAGTTTTCTGCCGGCGCTGGCGCCGACCGTGCTCCGCAGCGACCTCACGTTGCCCAACGTTGCGACCTGGTGGCTCGGGCAGACGCGCGCGCGCGACGAGATCATCGATCGGCTCGACGAGATGGTGATCGCATCGGCCTTTCTCGGCGAGCTACCGGGCCATGGCGAACGACGCGAAGTTCTCGGCGCGATGCTCGAGCCGGAGGAGCGAACGCGCATCCTAGAGCAGATTGCTCACCGCGGTATCGACTTCGTCGCCAAGGAGGCCGTCACGCTTTCGACCACGCCGGTCTGGCACAACGGTCGGCTGGAGCCGCGCCCGTTCACGCTGCGGCTGTTCCTGGCGCGGACCAGCGACGGCTGGCGAGTAATGCCCGGCGGCTTCGTGCGGGTTGCGGATGACATCGACGCGCGCGCGGTAAGCCTGCAGCGGGGCGGGAGCACGGGCGATGCTTGGGTCCTCTCGGACAAGCCGGTCGCCGAGACCACGTTATTGCCCGCGCCGGATCGAATCAGCATTACGCGCGGCACGGGACCATTGCCCAGCCGTGCGGCCGCCAATCTATTTTGGGTCGCTCGTTACGTGGAGCGCGCCGAGGCGACGCTGCGGATTGTGCGGGCATTGGTCAGCCGAGTCAGCGACAGCGACGAGGCCACCACGCGGGTGGTCGTGCAAATCTGCTCGCTACTCCAAGCGTGGGATGCCGTGCCGAGCGACCTGCCGCATGTCAGGCCGGTGCTCGTCGCTTCCGCCACATTGCAAGGCAGCGACCTCGAAGGCGCGCTTCCCTATCTTGTCGGCGCCGCGCAATCCGCCGCATCGGTGATACGTGATCGCTTTTCTCCGGATGCCTGGCGGGCGCTGACCGACCTTTTCGAGCTGATCAATGCGCCCATCGATCATCCGCCAACGGAAAGCACGATCTTCGAGCGGACCAATGGCGCGTTGCGCATCATCGCGTCGTTTTCGGGATTGGCTCAGGAGAATATGAGCCAACTGGCCGGCTGGCGCTTCCTCGAGCTTGGCCGGCGCATCGAGCGGGCCATGGCTACATGCCGATTCGTGCGCCAATTCGCGTTCGCCGAGCTCGACGGCGCGCTCGATGTCCTGCTGGAGCTCGCCGACAGCCAGATCACCTACCGACTGCGCTACGTCATGGTACCGGCAGCGGCTCCCGTCATCGACCTCGTGGTACTCGATCCCAACAATCCGCGCTCGCTCGCCTACCAGTTGTCCCGCATCGAGGCCCATCTCGCCGCCCTGCCGCAGCGAAGCGGCGACGGCCGCTTGTCGCCGCCCGAGCAGATCGCCACCGCGTTGGCGGCGCAAATCCGCACGGCCAATGCCACGGCGCTCGATGAGCCGGCATTCCTCGCTCTGGAAGAGGCCCTGATGAAGCTCGCGGACCTCATCGCGTCGACCTACTTTACCACGCATGAGCGGGCGGAGGTTCGCTGGGAGGCGCTCGGATGATCTACGATATCCGGCAAACCACGACCTACCACTACGCATCATCGGTCGCCTATGCGCGCCACGTATTGCGGCTGACGCCGATCGACCGCCTAGGACAGCGCGTTCATGCCGCGGCGCTCGACATCGAGCCCGCGCCGATCGAACGGCGCGAAGGGCACGATTTCTTCGGCAACCGGATGACCTGGATCGAACTCGATCAGCCGCACGATACGTTGAGTGTTCGGGTCGCGGCGCGGGTCGCGGTCAAGCGCGATGTGGCGCCGGAAGCGACCCCCCCTTGGGAGGCGATTCGGGAGGCGGCGTTCGCCTCCACCGATCTCTCGCCCAACTCTCCCGCGCATTACCTGTTCCCGAGCCGTCAAGTCTCGCTCGATCCAGAGATTCGCGCCTATGCCGGCCGACAGCTTTTCGGCGGGGCGTCCGGTCCTCGACGCCGCCGTCGATCTGATGCGACGGATCAAGGCTGACTTCGTTTACGAAATCGGCGCAACTACGGCCTCGACCACGCCGCCCATGTCGTTCGCGCTGCGCCGGGGCGTCTGCCAGGACTTCGCCCATATCATGATCTCCGGCATGCGAGGTCTCGGTTTGCCTGCTGCCTATGTCAGCGGTTATCTGCGGACCGCGCAGTCTGCCGGAGAAGAGCAGCTCGAGGGCGCCGGCGCGATGCATGCCTGGGTATTGGTGGAGTGCGGCGAGGATGTTGGCTGGCGCGGGCTTGACCCGACCAACGGCATTTTCGCCGGCGATGACCACGTCGTGCTCGCCATCGGCCGCGACTACGCCGATGTCGCGCCGATCGACGGCGTCATTTTTGCATCCGGGGGTCAGCGTCTCGAAGTGTCCGTGAGCGTGACACCGGTGGAGTAGGGCGAAGCGGACGAACGAACTGCCGTCACAGCCGATGAGCCATCGGCTCCAGCGTCGCCGCGCTCCCTACTCCGCCGCCTGCTGGAACGTGAGCGCCTCGTCGGGTCGGTCGAGGTCGACGATCTTGCCGTCCTTGATCACCCACGTGAGGTGCTTGCCCCCCTGCAGCACGGTGATGTCGGCAATGGGATCCTTGTTGAGCACGATGATGTCGGCGAGCTTGCCAGGCGCGAGTTCGCCGACCTGCCCTTCGAGGCCGACGGCGTAGGCGTTGTCGCGGGTCGCCGCGACGATCGCCTCCATCGGCGTGTAGCCGCCGTGCTTGACGAAGATCTCCAGTTCCTTGGCGTGCAGCTCGCCATAGGGCGTGAACGAATTGTTGCCGGTATCGGTGCCGACCAGGAGCTTGATGCCGAGCTTGCGCGCCTTGTGCATCAGCTCGCAAAGCAGGTCGAAGTGGCGTTTCATGCGATTGATGTCGAGCTGCACCTGCTCGGCTTTGACCGTTTGGCCGAGCTCGACCACGACCGCCAAGAACGTTGCGGTGGGAATGATCGGCATGCCACCCTTGGCCACCGCCTCGAGGTCGCGCTCGGTGGCGAGATCGGCATGAATGATCCAGTCGACGCCGGCCTCGGCGGCGGCGCGCGTAGAGCCGGCGCCACGCGAATGAATGCCGACGCGCAGGTTGCGGCGGTGCGCCTCGCCCACCACGGCTGCGATCTCGTCTTTCGCCAGCATCTGCGACTCGCCCGAGCGGCTGTCCGCCATCTTGATGAAGTTGACGCCGTGTTTGCTTTGCCGCCGGACCTCGGTGACCATCTCATCCGCGGTGTTGCAGAGCTTGCCGATGGAGTGATCGGGCGTTCCCTCCCATGACGGCTCATCGTCCTCGATGCAGCCGTAGGTGACGATCATGCGGCCCGCGACGTACATGCGCGGCCCCTCCATCAGCCCGAGTTTGATGGCATCGCGCACGCCGACGTCGGTGAACCAAGTGCCGCCCGGCACCGAGATGCCGGTGACGCCGGAGCGCAGCACCTTCTGCACGCTGCGGGCGGACTTGAGCGTGGAGAATTCCGGCCGCGTGGTGCCCTTGCCTTTGCCCTCGCCCTTGATCACCGGATACCCGTAGGAGACGTGGCAATGCGCGTCGATCAGGCCGGGCATGATCCACTGCCCGCCCGCGTCGATCACCTCGACGGTCCTGCGGTCCTCGAGCTCCACGTCGGGCGGCAGCGCGCCCACGCTTCTAATCCGGTTGCCTTCGATGACAATGGCGTCGTTGCGCGCCGCCGGCCTGCCGGAGCCGTCGATCAGGGTGCCGTTGCGGACCACCAGGGTCTTCTTGCTCGCGGCGGTCATGATGATCCTCCCTGTCGCTGATCGGACGATGGACGTTACCTCCAAACGGGCGGCTTCCTCAACCGCAATCGGCTCGTCATGCGAGACTCTCGCCGCGCGCGCGGCAGCCGTTGTGAGCTCACGCCGGATGGGCTTAATATTCTCCGCAGGAGAGGAATGGCGCCATGGCAGACAAGCAATTCGACCGCTCGACACAGGATCTCGGCAACATCGTCAATCTCGGGCACGTCAATGTCTGCATCAGCGATCAGCGCCTGGCGACCTGTTACTACATCACCGGCCTCGGCCTCACCCGCGATCCCTTCCTCAATACCGGCGCCGGCAACATGTGGGTCAATGTCGGCATGAGCCAATTCCATTTGCCGACCGGGCAGCCCGACGTGCTGCGCGGCGTTACCGGGCTGGTCGTGCCGGACCGCACCGTGCTGCTCGAGCGCCTGACGCAGATGCGCAAGCCGCTGGAAGGAACGAAATTCGACTTCCGCGAAAACAACGACTGCGTCGAGACCGTCTGCCCCTGGGGCAACCGCATCAACGTTCATGCGCCAGACGAGACCCGCTTCGGCCGCATCGTGCTGGGGATGCCCTACATCGAGTTCGACGTTCGTCCCGGCACGGCGGACCGCATCGCGCGTTTCTATCGCGACGTCATGGGCGCGCTCGCGACCGTGATCGAGAGCGCAGACGTCCGCAAAGCCCGCGTGCAAGTGGGCGAGAAGCAATACTGGTACTTCCGCGAAACCGACGAGCCCGAGAAGCCTTATGACCGGCACCACGCGCAGATCTACATTGCGAATTTCTCGGGTCCCTATCGGCGGCTGAAAGAGCTCGGCCTTCTCACCGCCGAGGTCAACGATCACGAATATCGCTTCAAGGACGTCGTCGATCTAGATACGCGCGAGGTCCTGTTCACCGTCGAACACGAGGTGCGCAGCCAGACCCACCCGCTCTATGGCCGGCCGCTCGTCAACCGCAACCCGGCGCAGAGCAACCGCAATTACAAGCCTGGCCATGACAGCATGTCGTGGGCCATGGCATGAACCCAGCGTCGCCAAGCCAGTCATGGCCGCTCGACGTGCCCTGGTGATCGGAGGCTCGCTCGGCGGGCTGTTCGCGGCATGTCTTCTGCGCAGCGTCGGCTGGGACGCTGTCGTCTTCGAGCGCAACGCGGAGGATCTCACTGGCCGCGGTGCCGGCCTCAGCACGCACCCTCAACTCATCGACATCTTGCGCCGCCTCGGGATCGATTTCGACGAGTCGATGGGAGTTAGCCTCGACACGTTCATCTTTCTCGATCGCACCGGCAAGACCTACCTCGAGGCCAAAACGGTGCGCACCATGAGCTCTTGGGGGCGCCTCTATCGCGCGTTGCGCGATCCGCTGCCGTCGCAAAGCTATCGTCTCGGCATGTCCCTTCGACACGTGGAGCAGGATGCCGCCGGCGTCACCGCCGTCTTCACCGACGGCGCGCGGGTTGGCGGAGACCTGCTCGTCGGCGCCGACGGCGTTCGCTCCACGGTGCGCGAGCAATTTCTGCCGGACGTTACGCTCAACTATGCTGGATACGTCGCCTGGCGGGCGATGCTGGACGAGGGCGACATCCCGCCTGACATCCGAGCGGAAGTTTTCGAGTGCTACACCTTCTGTTTGCCTGAAGGCGAGCTGTTCTTGGCTTATCCCGTTCCCGGCCGCAACAACGAGACGCAGGTCGGCCGCCGCGCCTACAACATCGTCTGGTACCGGCCGACCGACCCCGACACGTTGGTCGATCTTTGCACCGACGCGAGCGGCCGATATCACGGCACCGCCATCCCTCCCCCCCTGATCCGGCCCGAAGTCGTGGCCGAGATCAAGGCGACCGCCCGCGCGTTCATCGCGCCCCAGGTCGCGGAGATTTTTGCCCGCGCGCAGCCCTTCTTCCAACCGATCTTCGATCTTGAGTCGCCGCAGATTGTCTTTGGACGCGTGGCGCTGTTGGGGGACGCCGCTTTCGTGGCACGGCCGCATGTGGGCGCTGGTGTGACCAAAGCCGCCTTGGATGCAGCAAGCCTTGCCGACGCGGCAGCGGGCGACGATCTCGTCGCCGGCCTTCTGCAATATCAACGCGAGCAACAGCCCTTTGGCAGCGGCCTGGTGGCGCTGGGCCGCACAGAGGGCGCCTACATTAGCGCCCAGCTCAAGCCGCGCGATCAGCGCACCGCCGCCGAGCTCAAGCGGGACGCCCACGACGTGCTGCTTTCACATCAATTGCGCAGCGAAAGTCTGCACAAGGTGCTGGTCGCCTCGCGCCGTGCGTCGTGATTCGATCGATGCAACCGCAACCGCAAGCACGGCATGACGATCGCGAGTTCACGTAGCATGACCGAGATCGCACGGCTCCGGATCGAGATCGACGATGTGACGCCTTCCGTCATCCGTCGCGTCGAAGTGCCCGTCACCATCCGCCTCGACGACCTTCATTTCGTGCTGCAGATCGCGATCGGCTGGCAGAATTGCCACCCGTTCGAGTTCCGTGTCGGGGAGACGGCATGGGGGTTGCTCGATCGTGATGATCCGGAATCGAGTCCGCGCGCCGCCGAGACGGCGACGCTGGCCGACGTGCTGGCGCTCGCAAAGACGTTCCGGTACGACTACGTGTACGGGGAAGATTGGGGACACACGGTCGAGTTGGAGGCGATGTCGGTAGCGGCGCCCGGCATCAATTATCCGCGCCTCGTCAGCGCTCAAGGCCGCTGTCCGCCGGCGGATATCGGCGGACCAATGGGCTATGAGACCTTTCTGCAGGCGATCGCGGATCCCCGCCATCTTCACCACGAGGGCATGATCGAATGGGATGATCCCGACTTCGATCCCAATACGGTCGACGAAGCGGCCATTCGAGCAAATCTTGCAAACCTTGGAAGATATCTCGGCCGCCGCAAGGGCGAGCCGCATTGAGTTGCGGCCTTTGCCTCCCTAGAGGGTGATCCGATCGATCTCGGCCAAGTCCTCCGCCGACAGCGTCCATCCTGCGGCGCGCACATTCTGCTCGACCTGCTCCGGCGTGGTGGCGCCGGCGATGACGCTGGCGACCACGCCATCGCGCAGTAGCCAACTGAACGCCAGCTCGAGCATGGTGTGACCGCGGCGTGCGGCGAATGTCTCAAGTTCGCCCACGATGCGCCAGTTCCGCTCGCTAAGGAACTCCTGCGCGTGGCGTGGATTCTTGGCCAACCGCGATCCCGGCGGCAGCGTCGCGCCGCGCTTGTACTTGCCGGTCAGCAGGCCGCTGGCGAGCGGGAAGTACGGCAATATCCCCAATCCGAGTGCCTTGGCCGTCGGAATGAGCTCGCGCTCGACCTCGCGCACGAGCAGGCTGTACTCGTCCTGACATGACACGAACGCGGCGAGTCCGTGCTGCTGTGCCGTGGCCTGCGCCTCGACGACCTGCTGCGCCGACAGATTCGAGCAGCCGAGGAAGCGCACCTTGCCCTGCTGCACCAGATCGTCGAGCGCGCGCAGGGTTTCCTCGATCGGGGTCTGCGGGTCCGGGCGATGCAGCTGGTAAAGATCGATCCAATCGGTGCGCAGCCGCCTCAGGCTCGCCTCGACCGCGTGCATGATGTAGTGCCGCGACGCGCCCTTGAGCTCGCCTGTCTCATCCATCGGCATGCCGAACTTGCTCGCGAGCACGATCGCTTTGCGCTTCTCGCCGAGAATTCGTCCGAGCCACTCCTCCGAGCCGCCTTTGTCGCCGTAGCTGTCGGCGGTGTCGATGAGG
>Ga0209240_1000912_pt1 | contig 11950 bp, 14 predicted proteins | sample GraSoi_2013_80cm_FD_185828 | JGI IMG/M metagenome (GOLD analysis project Ga0209240, IMG submission 185828) | Grasslands soil microbial communities from the Angelo Coastal Reserve, California, USA - Sample 9_17_2013_80cm (SPAdes) (version 2) | ecosystem: Environmental > Terrestrial > Soil >...
GATCGGTCAGGAGGGGATAATCGTCCTTGCACCGATGGAGTCTCCCATGATGCACAGGTTACGGCGCGCGCTGACGGCGGAAGACCGCCGCGTGGCGCGAAATTGGGCCTGGGGTGTGCTGGTCGTCTATAGCGCCTGTGCGCTGACCATATTTACGCTTGTGAGCCTGAGCCAGCACTCGGCCAACGGACCCAAAGAACCGCCTGCAACCGCAGTGACGGCGACGGCCGACAGAAACCAACGCACCCGTTAAGTCGCACGAAGCCCAGGCGCCCGGGCCAAGAGCTTCGGGGCCGAGCGCGCTGCTTTTTTCATCTGCGCTGCAGCGGCAAAGGATAGCCCAATGTCCTGGATCGACTTCGTGGGATATCTGGCGGCGCTTATGGTCCTGGCGACCTTTTGCATGGATACCATCGTGCCGTTGCGGGGGCTTGCGATCGCAAGCAATGTCCTATTCATCCTCTACGGCATCGCAGGACAGCTTTATCCCGTGCTTCTTCTTCACGCCGTGCTGCTTCCGGTCAACATCGTAAAGATCGTTCGGCTGCGGCCGCAAGTGCGACGCGTCGACGGCAAGCAGACAAGCGCGCACCGGCAGCGCCACGGCGCGCGATAGCGCGGCTCGAACTCGCGCCGATACAGACTTGCGGCGTCGGCTCGCCGAGCTGACGCGAGTGGCACATCACATCTGCTGCCCGTGCCTTCGCAACGCGCGCATGTTTGGCCGATTGTGCCGAAAATTTCATCGGTTCTTTACGCAATTTTTCGCTGACCTAACCACGAACGGATGTAGCGTTAGCGGTGGAGCGACCGACTGTGCATCAGGAGGTCGAGATGTGGCGGACCGTTGATCTGTGGACACGCGCCGCGCGCACCCGATCCGATCTGCGAACCACGGCTCCGCGCTCAATCGGGGACGAGAAGGCCTCAGATGTGGAGGCTCATCGGCGCGTATTTCGACAGCCCGGTTCGTCAAGCACCGCGGTTCTCAACGCCGCGATCACATTGGACGCCAAGTTGATCCGAGGCGCCAGTTGGCTCCCACGATGCAACACATCCAGATAAGGAGGATCGCAATGCCTCGACCGCACCAACCAGGCCAAGCCGTTTTCAGATCGATCCTGCCGGAAGACATCGACTGGAAGCCGTTCCCAGCGTTCCCGCCGTCGGCCCGACTGGCCGTGCTTGTTGGAGAGCCCACGCAAGCGGGACCTTACGTGATCAGGGTCAAAGTGCCCTCAGGCGTGAAGCTCATGCCGCACAAACACCCTGAGGACCGAATCTACACCGTCATGTCGGGCGTCTTCTACATCGGCCTGGGGGATGAGTTCGACGGCGACAAGGTCAAAGCGTATCCACCCGGCAGCGTCATTGTTCTGCCCGGCAATACGTCCCACTTCCATTGGGCAAAATCCGGTGAGTACGTCACCCAGGTAACGGCCATCGGTCCGTTGGGCCTCGAATACTTGGATCCTCACGACGACCCGCGTGAGCGCCAGTGAACGGATATGGCCGAGTGTTCAGGACACTGAATTCAGATGATAGATGCAGCCCCGCCGGAGCGGGGCTGTGGGCGCAGCGACTATTTTGCGGGTGCAACCTCTTTGACCGGAGTTGCCTCGACTTCGGTCTTCTCGCCTTGTTCATTGGCTTGGTTCAGGAGCCCATCGATGACGCCCGCACGTTTTTCTTGCTTGATCCGAGCGTCCTGCGCTTTCTTCTGCTCAGCGAAGAATTTGTAATCGACTTCCCAACACATTGGGTCCTCCATCGGTGATGGAACCAACGGCACAACAAATATAATAGCATATGGTTCCGAGGCGTTACCAGCGCAGGAGTGCACCGGTCTCTGCGATCCAAGCCATTTCTCAGGCGCCGGAAATCGGCTAGATTTTGCCAGCGGCCCTTGCAGCGGGACGCCCTTGCAGCGGGACATGGCGAACCGTCGCGGCGGAGCGGCGAACGTGCCATCGGCGGGTTCATCCTCGCCGCAAGACTTTCTCCTGCGGGCCTTCCAACATCCACGCCACGCATTGGCATGCGCGGTGACGCACTCACGTCGAGGGAGCTATGCGATGACTCGACATGTCTTTGTTAAGCTTGCTGCGACGATGGTTTCAGCCGCAGCGATTGGCGCTTCCGCGGCCTACGCTCAGTCGAGCACGGGGCAGATCACGGTTCTTTACGACGCCTTCGGCAAGACCTCGACGATGAAGAAAGACTGGGGGTTTTCCGCGCTGATCGAATATGGCGGCAAGCGCATCTTGTTCGATACCGGCAATAATGCGGAGATCTTCGCGCATAATGTCGAGGCCAAGGGTATCGACCTGAAGCAGTTGGATTTCGCAGTCGTCTCCCATCGCCACGGCGACCACACGAGCGGGTTAAATCATCTTTTGAAGATCAACCCCGGCGTGAAGATCTATGCGCCGCAGGAAAACTTCGGAGTGTTCGGCGCGGCTTTGCCGGGCACTTTCTATAGGCGCAACGAGTCGCTTCCTTCGGACATGCGTTATTTCGACGGAAGCCCGCCCGAGACGCTGCGTTTCGGCAGCCCGTGGCCTGAAGGCAACTTTACGTGGATAACCAAGACGACCGAAGTGGCACCCGGATTCCATTTGATCCTGCTGAACGGGACCTGGGGCGTCGACCTTGAGGTGAAGGAAATCTCGTTGGCGATCGACACGCCCGACGGAATTGTTCTCATTGTCGGGTGCAGTCATTCAACAATCGAAAAGATCGCCGAGGCGGCCAAGAGTACGCTCAATAAGCCGATACATCTGGTCTTGGGCGGCACTCATCTCTTGCCGGCGAAAGACGACCAGATCAGCACTATAGCTGTCTCGTTGCGTGACAACTGGAGTGTGCGGTATCTCGCTCCCGTTCACTGCACCGGCGAGCCCGCCTTCGCCATCCTGAAGGAGACTTTCGGCGACCGCTACATTTACGCCGGCCTCGGCACAACGGTTTTATTGGGGCCGAAGGTCACCGTGAAAGCGGAAGCGGGACAGCCGAACAAAAAGGCCATGGACGAAGAAGACTTGCGCGGCTATCGCGAAGCGATGACGCGCGGTCCCTTGCGCGCTTTCCTTGGGAGAGACAATCGTCTGGCACGAGCGCAGCAATGACCGCTCGCTCGCCGCGAGCCCAAACAACACCGACGCTGCACGTCCGCGCGCTGCCGGTGACGATTTTACGCGACGAAGCCCTCGCCGCGTTGCCGGCGAGGGCCGTCGCAGCATCTAACTAAAGCACCAGTCGCATCGGCTCCGCCACGTAGCGGAAGCCGTCGCCCTGCTTGGCGAAATGTCCTATGCCGGGCCACGGCAGATGGTAGACCAGCGCCGGCATGCGCTGGGCTGCAAGCATGTCCATGACCTTGACGCGCGTCTCGATGCCCTGCTTGGGATCGGTGTCGAACCCGACCTCCATGCGCGGTCTCTCCACCAGGATGACATGGTGCATGAGGTCGCCGACGACGAAGAGCGACTTGCCGCCCGAGTTTACCACGAAGCTGGTATGTCCGACCGTGTGCCCCGGGGTATGCATTGCTTGCACGCCGGGGAGAACCTCCTGGCCGTCCTTGTAGAACACGATGCGGTCCCGGTTCGGGATGAGGTTCTTGCGCGCGGCGAGCGCGGAGCCTTCGGCGGGAGTGCCGAGCCGCTTGTCGTCGGTCCAGAATTCCAGGTCGGCCTGGGAAATATAGATCTGCGCGTTGGGAAAATTGCGGCTGCCGTCCGCCGCCATGATCCCGCCGATATGGTCGATGTGGGCGTGGGTGGGAATGACCGCGTCGACGTCGGCGGGCTCGATACCAGACTGCTTGAGGTTGGCGGCCAGCCGCCCCATGTCGTCGTTGCGCTTGACCGAGCTCATGCCGGTCTCGAACAAGGCGAGCTTGTCACCGGTGTTGATCACGAGGACGTTCTGGTCCAGCACGACGTTGTTGGTCGGCAGGAACTGATCGCTCATCATCTTGCTAAGTTCCTCCGCGGTGGGACCGCGGAAGGTGTTTTTCGGATCGCCGATCGACAGCGGCCCGTCCGACACCACGGTCGCCTCGATGGTTCCGAGCTTGAAGCGATAGAATGCCGGTGCCGGCGCGTTCAGCACCGGCGCCTTGGCCTGCGTCGCCGACATGCCACCAAATAGGCTCAGTGCGGTCGTCGCAGATGCTCCAGCGAGCAAGCGGCGCCGCGACAGCGAATTGTCGATCACGATCCGCCTCCCTATTCGTTTCCTTGGGGGCGGACGGTCGTCCGCCCGCGACGAGCCTACTCCAACGGGAGGCCGAGTTCACGATCCTTCCGAACAGAAATGATGCCGCGAACGCGGGGGTCGCCGTTTCGGCGGATGACACGCAATGTTGCTTTGTTCTGAGCCCCAAATCGACCATTTCGTGATGGCCGTCACATCGGCCGAAGCCGAAATCTGGCATGCTCATTGCCCCGGCTGTGGAAATAGCCGCCAATGCAGCGCGCCCCACCCGCCTTTGAGTCATACGAAAAGAGACAAAGGGCCATGCCTAGGACGATCTTGATATGCGGCAGTCCTGCGGATGGCTTCCAAATTGTCGGCTTGTTCGCCGATAGCCATGATGCCCAATCCTACGCCGAAGACTATAGCCTCAGAGACTGGTGGATTGCCGAGCTGACATCCCCGGAAGCGTTCGCAGAAAGCCAGCGGCGACGCTTCCGCGCACTGCGCGGCCCCCGAAAAATTCGGAAGGGACCTGGTCTCGGTGTCTGACGCATATCGGGGCAGCTCGCGGTCTGCGCTTGCGCGCGCAAAGCGCACCGGGCCCAAGCCGTTTACCCGCCCATGGCCCGAGGCGGACATCGGCCGGTCGCGCATCATCAGCGGATCATGTTTTCGAAAGCGTGAGGCCCAACACGTGGTAACGGTCGGGGCTCGGGATAAGGATAACGACTTTCAAGGAGAGAAGGCCGGAGTAGGTTGTCTATCGGGTCGCGGCCGATGCGACGCGAGAGGCTCCCTGATTAGGTCCCAGCACCACAACGAGCGCACCCGCTTTCACCCGGCTGTAGAGATCGATCACATCTTCATTGGTCAACCGGATGCAGCCCGACGAAATCGCGTGTCCGATCCATCCCGGCTGGTTCGTGCCGTGGATGCGATAGAGCGTGTCCTTGCCATCGGCGTAGAGGTAGAGCGCGCGCGCCCCCATTGGATTGGCCGCACCGCCTTCGACATAGTTCGGAAGCGGGCCGAGCCGGCGCTTCTCACCCTCGGTCGGCGTCCATCCTGGCCACTCTTCCTTGCGGCCAACCGAGGCCACGCCAGCCCAGGGCTTCTCGCCCACGATCGCGCCGTAGCGAACCGCCTTGCCGTCGGGCAGCACGTAATAGACGTAGCGCGCGTCGGTATCGACCACGATCGAACCGGGCGATTCCTTACGGTGGTAGTCGACGACCTGACGCCGATATGCGGGCGCAATCCACGCCTGCTGGTAGGGCGGGTTTGTCAGTTGCTGGCGGTCGCGCGCCGTGAAATTGGCATCGAACACCGGACCGGACTGCATGCAGCCGGCAAGCAGCAGTCCGGTCAAAACAACGACGATGCCTCGCACCGACGGCATGGCCCAAGTCATGGCCCAAGTCCACGCGTATGTGCGGCGGTCAGCCCTTGGTGACGACGGGCTGTGGATATTTGCCGATCGGAGCCTTGCCGACCGGATACTTGCCGATCGGAGCCTTGCCGACCGGAGGCGCCGGAGGAGGCGGCTCCTTACGTGGCAGATCGGCGGCGGCGGCGGCGCCCAGCATGCCCAAGGACGCGGCAGTTGCGATTAGAATCTTCAGCATCGTGACCCCCCATGTTTGATCGGAGCCGAATTTCCCACCGTTAGAAGTGCCCGACAATTGAAAAAGCCTCAGCCGAGCGCTTTTTCTGGCATCTGTTGCACAAACGCCACCCCGGCGAACGCAACGTCGTCCACCGAACGGAGAGCCCCTCCCAGATTTGCCCCAATTTTCAACGTAATAGGAATTGCACATGCGGGACTTCCTCAGAAGCGTGAGATTAGGCGCGGCGTGGCTGATGGGCTTGGCCCTTCTCTCGCCGCTGGCCGCACAATCGCCCGTCGACCAACCCGCCGCCGAGGGCACCGCCAATATCTACAACTTGGACCGCGATGCAGGCATCGGCGGGGTCGAGATTCATGGTCCGATCACAAAGGCCGTGGCCAGCCAAGCCGTGCAGCTGATCAAATCCATCCGTCCAGACGTTGACGAGCTGACGGTGTTCTTGAGCTCTCCGGGCGGCGATGTACTTGCGGCGATGGAATTGGGCGAGGAAATCAGGAAACAGTCGGCTTGGACGGCGGTGGACGAACAGGGGGAGTGCTACGGCGCATGTGTGCTTGTCCTGGCGGCAGGTGTGCGGCGAACTCCTACGCCTGAAAACGTGGGGCTTCAGCGCATGAACTTCGACCAAAAAGAGTTCGTCGCGAATCTGTCCTCCGATAAAGCCAAACAAAAATACACAGGTGTGGCGAAGAGGGTCGAAACTTATTTGGCCCGCATGGGAATGCCGAAGAAGCTCTTCCAAGAAATGAGCGCGCAGCAGTCTTCGCCCAAGGTGCGTCTGCTCGATGCTGCTAAACTCAAAACGCTGGGACTGGATGGCAGCGATCCGGCTTATGAACAGTGGCTGCGCGAGAACAATAATCAGCGACCAGCGCCATCAAATTAAGAACGACTTACCCTTGCTGATTCGAAGCGGATGCCTCCGGGCGAATCAGACACGTGTTATCGTTTGGTCGACGGCACCGGAGCCGGAGGGCCGGCAGCCCCACCGCTCAGGCGGGTTGAGCGTTAGCAGCATGGAGGGTCCCAGATGAAGGCTCTAATCTATTCATTGATCGTCGCCAGTCTCGTCTCAGGGAGGGCACTGAGCGCTGATGTGCCATCGCTCGTCGGGACATGGACCGGGCAGCGGGATCGGATTGCCAAGGTGGAAGGGCGGCGGGGTGGACTTGCCACGCTGGTCATCACGCAGCAGCAAGGCAACACCTTTGTTGGGCATTTGAAACGCTCAAACCCGACCGGCGATGAGGATGAGCAGCTCTGGGGCGCTTTCGCGCCGGACGGTCAGCTCATGATGGGATCGGACGAGGAAGGGACTTACATCTTCCGCCTCGTCGACCAGAACACCCTGGATTATTGTTATAGCGAGGCCGGACCTTCGCCGCGCTCCGTGTGCGCCAGGCTCGCCCGGCAGCGCTGATTTTTGCTGTTGTCGCCGCAGCAAGGGACGCGCGCTTGAGGAGCGCGCGCCTTCCCAGCATGCGGACGGAGGGACGGGCGATGGAACTGCGGCTGTTCGGGCGCACCGGACTGCAGCTCTCGGTGCTGGGCTTCGGCTGCGGCGCGGTCGGCGGACTCATGGTGCGCGGCGATCCGCTCGACCAGGAGCGCACCATCGCGCGGGCGATCGACGCCGGCGTGAACTACTTCGACACCGCGGTGCAGTACGGCAACGGCGAATCGGAAAAGAATCTCGGCCGTGTGCTGCAGAGGCTCAAACCGTCCAACGTGACCGTCGGCACCAAGGTCCGGGTGCCAAGCAGCGACTTCGGAGGCATTACCGACGCCGTGGCGAGGTCGCTCGAAGGCAGTCTGGCGCGACTACGCCTCGACCGGGTCGATATCTTCCATCTGCACAATGCGATCACCGAGACGGGCGGCGGGGAAGCGCTCAGCGTCCGACAGGTGCTCGGTGATGTGGTGCCGGCGTTCGAGCGGCTGCGCCAGCAGGGCAAGACGCGTTTTCTCGGGCTCACCGCCGTCGGCGACACCGCGGCGCTGCATCAGGTGATCGACGCGCGCGCCTTCGAGAGCGCGCAGGTGGTCTACAATATGCTCAATCCGTCCGCTGCCGTAGGACTGCCGAGGAATTATCCGGCGCAAGATTATGGACGACTGTTCGATCATACCAGGGCGGCCGGCGTCGGCGTCGTCGGCATCCGCGTGCTCGCCGGCGGCGCGCTGTCCGGATCGGCCGCGCGTCATCCGATTGCCAGTCCGCCGCCCGAGCCGATCGGCTCGGCCATGAACTACGACGCCGATGTCGCGCGCGCCCGCCGCCTGATGCCGCTGATCGAGGAGGGCTTTGCCGCGAGCCTGACCGAAGCCGCCACGCGGTTTGCGCTCTCGCATCCGGCGATGGGCGTTATCCTGGTCGGTATGGCAACGCCGCAACAGTTCGAGGATGCGCTCGCGGCGGCCCAAAAAGGTGGGCTGCCGCCCGCCGCGTTCGACCGACTGTCGGCGCTGCAGCAGGCATTCGCGGGCGAACCCCGTTGATTGCAGAGATTGCAGGCCCAGTTGCAGCCGCTGCAACAGGGGTACAAAGTGGATCGACCGGCGCGTCGGCGGCAGCCGGGCGGTGCGTCGATAGGGAGGCTTTCATGAATCAGAAGATCGTGGGAATTGGGGTGGGTATGGGCATCATGCTTGCTGCATCCGCGGTCGCGGTGCGCGCGCAAAATTCTCCGACAGGCGCGGGCATCGACGCGGCGCTGCGTGGCGCGGTTGAGCACAAGGACGTGCCGGGCGTGGTCGCGCTGGTTATCGATCGTCGGCGCGTGCTCTATCAAGGCGCCTTCGGCGTGGCAGACGTCTCGACCGGGCGCGCGCTCACGGCCGACGCGCTGTTCCGCATCGCCTCGATGACCAAGCCGATCACGTCGACGGCGGCCATGCAGCTTGTCGAGCAGGGCCGCTTCGCTCTCGACGATCCGGTCGAAAAGTATCTGCCGGAGTTTGCAAACCTGAAGGTCTTCGAGTCGTTCGACGCGGCGAGCGGCGCCTATCGGCTCCGCCCGGCGTCCAGGCCGCCCACCGTTCGGCACATCCTCACCCACACATCCGGGCTCGGTTATCCGTTCACGAGTGCGATCCTGCGCGACTTCAAGCCACAGCCCGGCGAAAACTATCCGTTCGGCGGTCCCTTGCTGTTCGACCCAGGCGAGCGTTGGCATTACGGCACGAGCACCGACGTCGTCGGCAAGCTGGTGGAGAAAGTGTCAGGCCAGAAACTCGAGGACTATTTCCGCCAGCACATCTTCACCCCGCTGCAGATGCCGGACACCTCCTACAACGTGCCGCAGGAAAAGGCCTCGCGCCTCGTCGCCGGCCAGCAGCGCGCGGGCGAGCGCATGGACGGCGCCGCCGTCTTGCAGACGCCGCAGCCCGGACTCACCATACCGGAACCAATCGGCGGTGGCGGTCTGGCCTCGACCGCCAACGACTATGGCCGCTTCATGCGCATGCTGCTCAATGGCGGCGAGCTCGACGGGGCGCGCGTGCTCAAAGCCGAGACGGTGGCGCTGATGGGCCAAAACAACATCGGCGCCGTATCGGTGCCCGCGCTCAAGACCGCGCTGCCGCGCAGCGCCGACTTCACCTTCATTGCGGACGGCCGCGACAAATGGGGTCTCGGCTTCCTGATCACGACCGATCAAGCGCCCGGCAAGCGCTCCCCCGGCAGCCTGAGCTGGGGCGGCATCAACAACACCTATTTCTGGATCGATCCGAGCCGCGGCATTGCGGGCGTGATCTTGATGCAGTACCTGCCGTTCGCCGACGCCAAGGCGTTGGCTGTCTACGATGCGTTCGAGCGGGGCACCTACCAGCTCGCAGGCGCCGAGCGCTAGGCGTCTGCGTTATGTGCACGCATTCCGCGACGATAAAATAGAAAGCGGCCGCTCGTTTGCGTGCGGCCTTCGATTGGCATAAAACCCGGTCGATAACTCCGCAAGAGCACTGGCCGCGCCGATGCCGGACAAGGGCGACTTTGGCTCGAGCGAATCCCACGAAACGCTTCCGGGCGGCGAGCGCATTCTGATCCGCCGGGCGCGGCCTGAAGACGTGGCGCTGTACCCGGATTTTTTAGCCGATGTCAGCGCCGAGGATCTGCGGCTTAGGTTTTTTGCGCGCGTCGCCGAGCTCAGCGCGGAGGAGAGCGACAAGCTCAGCCATCTCGACTACAGGCACGAGATGGCTTTCATCGCGCTCGACAAGGACACCGGCCAGATGCTCGGGCTCGTGCGCTTGAAGGACGAGCTCGACGAAAAGACGGCTGAATTCGCGATTCTGGTGCGCTCACGGCTCAAGGGTCACGGGCTCGGCTGGCTGCTGATGCAGCGCGTCATCGACTACGCCAAAGCAAAAGGTCTGCGGCGCGTGTATGGCGATGTGCTGGCCGAAAACGCCACCATGCTGCAAATGTGCGCCGAACTCGGTTTCTACGCGCAGGACATGGGACCGGACATCAAGCGCGTCGTGCTCGATCTCGAAACATCGCCGGCCAGCGATCATCAGCCTTCTGGTGCCGTGACCAAACGCTGATCGACGGCGACGCCGCTTCGCGGCGATCGCCGCTCCAGACATGGGGCCGGCCAGGGCGAGTCGCGAAACGAGCGTCAAGGGGCCGGTCGGTTTATTGCGGCTTGATACCCGCAGCCTTGATCACCTTGGCCCACTTTGCGGTTTCGTCGGTGATGAGCTTGCCGAAATCGGCGGGCGAGCCCGCAAGCACCATGCCGCCCATGTCGGCGAGCCGGGCCATGATCTTGGCATCGGCGAGGCCTGCGTTGGTTTCCCGGTTGAGGGCATCCACGATCGCCGCGGGCGTATCCTTCGGCGCGGCGATGCCGAACCACGAGCTGGCCTCGTAGCCCGGTATGAAATCAGCAACGGTTGGGATGTCCGGCAGCGCCTGCTAGCGCGTCGCCGTGGTCACCGCCAGCGCCCGCAGCCGATCGGCTCGGATGTGTTGGATCGACGCGGTCATCGTCGCGAACCCGACCTGGACCTGCCCGCCGATGAGATCGGTCATCGCCGGCCCATCACCGCGGTAGGCCACGTGAACCAATTGCGCGCCCGTCATCACCTTGAACAACTCGCCGGCCAAATGGCTTGCCGTCCCGATGCCGGCCGAGGCGAAGCTGAGCGAGCCCGGGTTGGCCTTGGCATAATCGATCAACTCGGGAACGGTCTTCACCGGAAGCGATGGATTGACTTCCAAGACATTCGGTACGCGGACCACTCCGGCAACTGGAGCCATATCACCGAGGAAATTGAAGCTGAGCTTGTCATAGAGCGTGGCGTTGATTGCGCTCGCCGGCGGCACCATGAGAAGCGTATAGCCGTCGGCGGGCGCCTTCACGACGGTCTCGGCGGCGATATTGCCGGCGGCGCCCGGGCGGTTCTCGATGACGAATTGTTGGCCGAGCCGCTCCGACAGCCATTGCCCGATCAGGCGCGCGAGGATGTCGGTCGTGCTGCCGGCGGCGAAGCCGACGACCAGCCGCACCGGCCGCGACGGATAGCCTTGTGCGGCCCCGACGCGCGACACGGCTGCCAGCGCGGCAGCAGCGGCTGCCAGATGCAGAAATTTCCGACGGGGAAGTTTCACAATGTTCCCCCAAACATGCCCGCGGATATGCGCAACCACGAAACGTCGGCAGTCCCGCGGACGACTCTGCGCTCAAACTATATGGCCGCCGAATGACACGAAAGGGGATTCCCTCATCGTTTGTGAACGACCGAGGTAACGCCGGCTTGCGGGCCGTGATCAGATCCGAGATAATCTGACGCCGCCATCGACATGGAGAGCGACTTGATCCCAACGTGAGGGCACCGCCGTGAGTCCGCGTTCGTTTGGGATAGAAGGCATCACCGATGAAGACCGCGCGTACGCCGGTTCGCGCTTCTCCGACGTACGCGAAGCGCTGTTCGCCAATCCCAACCAAAGAACATGGGGGGCGGACGGGGAGCCGCCGCTGCCGGTCCACCCCGTCACGCTGAGCAGTTTGCTCACCGGCATCCTGCCGTTCGGTCCGCCCTACGCTTTTCGCCAGGCCACCGAGCGCGCCGTCGATTCCGCCGCCGACCTGCGTTGGGGCCCGGATCGAAAAGGC
>Ga0209240_1000918_pt1 | contig 11922 bp, 13 predicted proteins | sample GraSoi_2013_80cm_FD_185828 | JGI IMG/M metagenome (GOLD analysis project Ga0209240, IMG submission 185828) | Grasslands soil microbial communities from the Angelo Coastal Reserve, California, USA - Sample 9_17_2013_80cm (SPAdes) (version 2) | ecosystem: Environmental > Terrestrial > Soil >...
AGGAGTTCAAGGAGTTCAGGAGTTCAGGAGTTCAGGAGTTCAGGAGTTCAGGAGTTCAGGAGTTCAGGAGTTCAGGGTGGGTAGTCTGATGAATTTCAAGGAAATTCTTATTCGGAATCGGTCCGTATGATCCTCGAGCTATTTCTTGCGACGCCTTTAGCGTAGCCTACAAGGAGGCGAGAGACTTCCTCAAGGACCGGCTCTAATGCAGTGCAGTCGCCATAACCGAGATCGTTCCCGAGAATAAGGTAGTATCTGCATTCTTCGAGAGATCCTTGCGAGATATTGAAGAACCGATTTTTATCAAGGAAGCCTCGTTTCTTGAACCCTTCTGCGATATTTGCGGGAATGGAAATCGCCGCTCTTCTAAACTGAGGAATCAGACAATACTGTTCATCTCTAGGAAACTGCTTAGTGAGGGTGTAAATCCTGAGCACAAATTCATGCGCTTTCTGCCAGACGATCAGATCACGAAATGATTTAGCTGGTCGATTCATACCGGATATATAACAGATATACATAATGTAGACAACATCTATTGCTACATAAAGCAAAGAAGTTGTATATTACTCCTTGAACTCCTTGAACTCCTTGAACTCCTTGAACTCCTTGAACTCCTGAACTCCTACTCCCTATTCTCAATCACCAAATCGGTCGGCGTCGTCGCTAAGACTTGAACAGCGCTGGGATCGATCTTCAAATCTTCAGCGAGAGAACTCAATGAACGATTATCGAGAATGATGCAGACTTTGCGTTCACTATGCCAAGCTGAGACCAGCTCCGGCGCTTTGAGGTAGAGGTCAACCCCCTCGCCATATCGGCGCGCGGCGTATTCTTGAGCAGGCTCTCCGCCGAGCCAGTGGAGTTGCCGCCGAAGATAGAAATAGAGGCTGGTGCGGTCGCTGATGTCGCCCTTGCTAACAATCAAAGTGTTCTGGTCTGAGTTTCGCTCGATCACGGCGGCGATTGAAGCCGAAGACAGATAGTCTTGCAGAGCGACCTCGGCGGCTAATCCGAGTAGACAGGTAAGAAGTACGAAGGGTGGTAGGAGAATGACCGGGGCCAGCGGTTTGCGTCTAAATAGAACGATCAAGAGACCTACGACGATCGCGCAGATACCGAACAACAGGAGAACGTGGCTCAATGTGCGACCGGTAGCGCCGACAACATTGACCAGGGCGCTGGCAACACTGTTGATAGCGGGTTGTTCGCCCCGTCCGCCGTCACCGGGAGAAAACATCTGGGCTAACTGCAGGTTGCTCACGACCAGGCCGCCGATCCCTAACAGAATGAGAAAAAGCCCGGGGAACCAGGCGGAGAACACCGCAGGAACCCGCTGCCGGAGAGACCAGGCGAGCCAGATGGCGATTACCGGGAAGCAGATCAGGAGGTAGTAGTCCTGGAGATTGGCGAAGGAGATTGCGACCGTATATATGAAAAACAAAAGCAGAAGCAGAAGCGCGCCTGATGATAACCGGGGATTCGCTCTCAGAACTCGAAGGGAAACAACGGCAGCGCCAGGAATTAACAAGGTCCACGGGAATAACACGGCTAATTGTTCCAGCCAAAAATTGACGAACGTTAAGTGATCCCCGTCCACCGGCCATCGCCGGCTGACTAGCATATTGGCCTGCTCGTTCCCAAGCTGATCGAGAATGAAGCCGGGATAGCGGTGTTCGACCGCTAAATACCAAGGGAGGACCAAAGCGAGGAAGATCAACCACCCAGTTCCACTGAAAACGACGCGGCGGCAGAGCGGTCGGAGTGTTCGCTGGAAAATCGATGCCATTGACAGAACCCCAAGTGGAAGCAGAAGACCGTGGGCTCCCTTGCAGAGAACCGCTGCTGCCATTGATGTCCAAAGCAGGAAAAGCTCGGGGGCCGGGAGGGCGCTCGTCCTCGCGCGCCCTAAAGACGGCTCCGATAACAACGGATCGCGGGGACGCGATCCCTCCCAATTCTCTCCAGGAAATCTTTTGGCCAGGCGAACCAGGAGCCAAAAGCTCACCGTCATCAGAAATCCGAATACCGGCTCCGGCATTACCAGGTGAGAGAACTGAAATGTGCCAAAGAACGTGGCCAGGATCACGGCGCTGGCCAAACTAGTGAGTTGATCTCGAGTGCACTCATAAGCCAGCATGGCGGTGGCGACAAACCAGGCAAACGTGGCGAGGCAAATGGGCAGGCGGGCGGCAAATTCGTTTTGGCCGAGGCTCCTCAGGGAGACGACCTCCATCCAATAAGCCAGCGGCGGCTTTCTCAGTCGCGGGACACTGTTTTGGGTCGGGACGATCCAATCGTTTCGCGAGATCATTTCGCGGGCAGCGCCGGCGTATTGACCATCGATTTGGTCCAGTAGCCGAGGGAATCCGCACGACCCGAGATAAAAAACAGCGATTAGGCTAGTCCAGAGCAGCATCAGCCGAAAAGTGCGCCGGTCCAAAAGCCAGCGATTCTTTTCGCCCGGGATCTCAGCCGGCCAAGGCGAACGCGCGGAAACTAGCGACGGGGGAGCGAATCGTTCAGGCTTCCTGGTTTTCGGCGAACGAAAAGGCATCGCGTCTTTCCTTCGATGATCTCGTGCGCCGCTATCTTCCATGAATTAGCAAAAGGAGCAAGCGGAACGGGATTTGCGGTTTGCGGTTAGTGGTTTGCAGTTTGCGGTTGGCTGTTTGCGACTATCCAAGTGAAAGGGTGAGTATGAACGCCCGGTTGTATCCGATGGGACTTATGGGACTAATGCGACTAATGGGTCGGACACGCTGCCGGCGGGAGCCCTGAGGCCGAACCGCAAACCGCAAACCGCAAACTGCAAACCGCAAACTGCTTACCGTCAACCGCCAACCCCTGCCTCCCCGATAGACAAATCAGGGCAAAATCTGATTGCTTTTGCGTGGCGAGCTTTTTTTTGCCGACTAGAGTCATCGAACCATGGATGGGGTTTTGCGGCTGGGCGCCGCGAGCGCCGACAACGCCGGGAACATGATAACCGCTAGCGTTAGGTCTGTGTCGTCTTCCTTCTCCAAATCGCACGGCTGCATTTGCGAGGTTGGGGATGTTTTTGGAGAATCAAGGCCAACATCATCATGTTCTCCTCACCCTGTCGGCTACGTTCCCGCTCGTTTTCGCTCGTTCCCGGCGTTCTCGCTCGCTTCCCTAAGTCAGCTCTTGGTGGGCTACCCAATCAATCGCAAAGCGCACCATTTCGTTCGCATCGGCAAAACCGAGCTTCTCCTTGATGTGCGCTCGATGCGTCTCGACGGTTTTGACGCTGAGATTGATCTCTTTCGCGATGGAACGTGTGCTGTGTCCGCGGCCCAACATTACCAAGACCTCGAGTTCCCGATCGGATAGACGGTCTACGGGCGAGGGGGAGTCGCCTTCGGAAGCGTGAATCGCCTTGAAAATGAGTTTTTCGCCTAGGCGCTGGCTTACGAAAAGCTTGCCCTGCAGCGCGCGATAAATGGCGTCCAAAACAGGTTGAACACCGTCTGCTTTCATTACGTATCCGAGAGCGCCCGCTTTCAGAGCACGTAGAGCGTACAGAGATTCGTCGTGCATGGAGAGAACTAGAATGGGTAAGTGAGGCGCTTCCGCCTTCATCAACTTCACTAGTTCTATTCCGTTCGTACCCTGGAGGGTGATGTCAAGAATCGCTAAATCCGGTTTGAGCTGGCGCATTTCTTCGAGCGCAGTAGGGGCGGAATCTGCATGGCCGCAGACCACGAGATCCACCTGTCGATTGAGCAATTCCGTTAAACCGTGGCGAAAAATCGGATGGTCATCTACCAACAGGATCTTCTTCTTTGCTGCTTGGTTGTTGCCAGTGTCTGCCTGATCGTTGCCGGCCGGGGCCGGAATGTTGTCCTGCTCCGTACTTTCGGTCACGACTTACTTTCATCCAACCTTTGGCTGGATGCTATGGGGAAAAAAAGGAGTTCAGGAGTTCGAGGAGTTCGGTAGTTCAGGAGTGAGACCGTCAGGCGCTGGCGGCGCTATTCTGAACTCCTGAACTCCTGAACTCCTGCAACTCCTTGTACTCCTATCTATCCAGGCTCTGTATCAGCTCAGCTAAAGTGGACGGGCCACCGACGTTTCCAGGGAATACGATAAAGGTTAAACCTGGGTACGCAGACTCCGCTCCGAGTCGAAGGGCTGACACACCAGATGCAACCTGTCCTAAAACCCGAGCTCTTTTGGCTTTCAATCCTTTCGTCAAAACATCGTTAGAGGTGATGCCGCCTTTTGCCACCAGCCAGGATGGCTGCCGGCTGAGTTTGGCGGGAATCCCGGACAGAGCATCTGAAATGATCGCGGAGATGTGAACGTGATTGAGCTCTCCCCGCGTGGACACCAACCCTCGACTCGTAAATACGAGCGCGGTCCGGTGAGCCGCTAGGGTAGATTCGATGGCTTCAATTACCTCCCCTAGATGTCGATCGGCGTCCGCAGACTCGAACAGGCGGTCAACTAGAAGCTCGATGGAGTCGACATTCGGAAGCGCACGTGCAGCTGCCAGCTGCTCGCTGGTTCGCTGTACGTAAGAGCCGACTAACACTAGGCCGGGCCCGGAACCAATCACCTCTGGATCAAGGACGGCCGCTGGTAGTTCGCCTAAGCGGCTTCTGACAAATGGAGCTGCCGTCCGGCAAAGAAACCTTTTCCCGCTCGCCTCGGCTCGAAGTAATCCGGCGGACAGCACCACCAGATCCGCGTCCGTGACGGTATCGACGACGATCGGGACATTGTTTTGGGCCTTACGGAGGAGTGTCGCCACTTCGTCTGGTCCGCCTTGCCGCAGCATTTTGAGCGGGATCGCCAGCACCTGACTGGCTTTCCAGGCGCCTTTTGACTTTTCCTCGACCCACTCCGCCAGTCGATAATGAGAGAACCCGAAGGTTGGATCTTTAGAGAAATCGGTTTCTGTCACCGGGACGTAACGGCCTTTGGAGTGGTCATACACGAAATGACATCCATCTAGTACGATCCGGCCACCCTCCGGGTAGGCGGGTACAATCAGATGTCCAGCCGGCGGCTCCGGCAAAAGCTCGGTGAACGGCCCGAGCTCGGCCGGATAGTGACCTCGGAGAGTAGAATCGCTCCTGCTAATAGGAAAAAAACGGATCCGGTTTTTCTCGGCCGCAGACCGCAGCACTCCTACCACCGACGCGGTTAGTTTGACCGCCCCCGCTTCGTCGAGTGCGCGCGAATTGGTGAGCACGTACAGCAGGCGCGATTGTTCTCGTAACGTGCGGTCGATAAGCTCCGGCTCCCACGCAGTCAGAATCTCGATGTTCTGCATAGTCTGGACACCTGTGGGATCGTCATCGAGCACCAATAATCGACCGGCAGGGTCTTCCAGGCTTCGGCGAATCTCAGAAATTAATGATTCTACATTCGGCTCGGGTGGGAGAGGGCCTCCTAGCTCAGACGCCAGCAGATTAGCGGGGAGAGTCATGGCAAATCAGGAGTTCAGGAGTTGCAGGAGTTCTGGAGTTCAGAAGGTTTCACTTCCGTGGCGACGGCTGGTATTCTCTACTTGTTCTTAGGGGTTTAGCTTCCCGTTCACTCAGCTTCCCCAACTCTGTCCTGAACTCCTGTAACTCCTCGAACTCCTGAACTCCTTCTATTTATTGTGCTCGGCGGCAGATAGCCGGCGGGATCCCAAAAGGCATCGCCGAACCCAAGGCCGATCAGAGCAGGGCGAATCGTCGGCCAGTGCACCGGCAGGCGATCGATCTCGGCCGGGGCTACCTGAAGCTTTGCTGTCGGTGTGCCATCGCCGTCGCGAACGTATCGTACGCGGAAAACTCGAAAGCCATGGTGACGTACGGTGTCCTCCGCCCGTTCGACCATCGACAGAACATCGCGGTCAATGGGTATGCCGTGCTGAACCCTGGAACTGAGGCAGGGCTGTGCTGGTTGATCCGCGGTCGGCAGGTTTCGCTCTCGGGAAAGGAATCGGATCTCCGACTTGGTAAGGCCGGCGGTTCGAAGGGGAGCCAACACCCTGAATTCAACTGCTGCCTTCGCGCCAGGTCGAAATTCTGAAGCGTCGTCGGCGTTCTCACCATAAGCGAGGGCTGTGAATCGTTGGGTTTCAGCTATATCCGCCATTTGCCGGAACAACTCAGCTTTGCAAAAATAGCACCGGTTTACGGGGTTAGACGCATAATCGGGCTGATCCAGCTCGGTCGTGTTCAGGATTTGCAGACGAGCATTCAAGGAATTGGCGACGTCGATGGCAGATTGCAACGCCTTCCGCGGCAGCGATGGGCTATCGGCAATCACGGCTAAGACTTCTGAGCCGAGTATTTCAACGGCCTCGGCCAGCAAATAAGTGCTATCTACGCCGCCGGAATAGGCAATCAAAAGGGGTGAATGAGTCCGAAGCGTTTCGCGTAAGCACCCCACTTTTTCCGTGATAGTCGACATCCTGAGCCAAGCTAACGCGGATTTCTGCTAGAGCAGCAATCTTTGAAACAATTGATCGAGTGGCAGTTGCAAACCGATAAAAAACTCGCCGAATTCGGCGAACCGAGCGCTCACGTCGTCGAAACGCATCTCATAAACAATCGACTTCACTTCGAAGATATCTTGAGCAAACAGCGTGACGCCCCATTCCCAGTCATCCAAGCCGGTTGCACCCGTAATGAGCTGCCGAACTCGGCCGGAGTATTGGCGCCCAATGCGACCGTGCCCGGACATCAATTGCTTTCGTTCATCAAAGGGGAGTCGATACCAATTTTCTTGCTCCCCACGGCGTTTGCTCATGGGATAAAAGCAGAGCACCGGCCAATCGGGAAGGTTCGGATAGAGGCGGTCTCGCAAGTATTTGTCCATGCGGGCGCGGAATTCTTTGATCGGACCATCGATCTCGTCCGAGGACTTTTCTGCGGGCAGACTCCCCCGATATTCTTCCTCCGTGGTGGTGTATTCACTACGCTCGGTCAGCGAATAAAAGCTGAACACCGGCGATAACACGTCATCACCGAGGGAAAGCGCTAGTCTTTTCTCGACGGCATTCGCGTAATGGAGATCGGGAGTGAGCAGCATGAACCCCAGATCCGCTTTCGGAGAAACGATGCTGAATGTCAAAAGCTGGGTTTCATCAGTGGCTCTAATCTGCTGAACCAACGAGGATATCGTGGTTTTGGCCTCAATCTGTTCCTCCTTGCTCAGCAACCGCCAGGAAGCGTAGTCGATGCGATAAAACAAGTGGAGGACGTGCCAACCTTCTTTAGGACGGAGTGTATTCGATGTCATTCCTTCTTGGTGTGGCTTAGACCGTCCGATCAATCGCCAACGCCGTCAACGCCGTGATCGCCGAAAACGCCGCGAACGGGGCTTGTGGAGCGTGCCTCGCTGGCGAAGCCGTGGTAAGCAGGGGCGAGGGACGAGGCAGGCACATCATCGTTCAGCGCTCTTGAGCTTGAGCAGGCAGATGCCCCGAAATAGAGCGCTGATCGAAACAAGGTGTGCATCAAATGTACCCTGGTTGACCATCGGCCTCGCAAGCGAGGCGCGCTCCACGGCTTCGCCTGTGTTGACACACATAGGCATCCGGATCCCGCTGCCTTAACGAAAAACGTTTACTCCGGGGCTAACTGGGGCGACATTTTATTGCTAATTGGGGCCCTTCGAGTTCTTCTTGCAGTGTAAGATGCAATCGTTAGATTGCGGACTTCGGAAATGGAAAGGCCTACCAAAGGGCCTCATTCTAGTTCAACCGAAAAGAGAGAGAGCTTTGGTTTTATGGCTGACGTTGCGAATAAATATCCACAGAATGTGGCAGGGAAATTTTACGTAGATGATCAATGTATCGACTGTGATCTTTGCCGTGAAACTGCACCCGCAAACTTCACGCGAGATGACGATGGGGGCCATTCGTACGTCTTTAAGCAGTCGGAGAATGCCGAGGAAGAGGCGCTCTGCAAAGAAGCGATGGAAGGATGCCCGGTGGAAGCCATTGGGAGTGACGGAGTATAATTGATGCGCTAACCCGTGCGTCGGGACTCGATTGAAGAGAACACTGCGCGAACAAGTCTTAGCGGAATGGAGGGGATTCTCCGAACCCGCCCCTGCACCGGATCGCACTGTCAGCGTAAAAGAAGTCATCGCGCAACTTGCGCCTAAGCTCGGTCTGCAGACCCGGTTACGTGAGGAAGAGATGCTCGCGGCCTGGAACGAAATAGTGGGCGAGTTTTTTGCTCAACACTCGCGTCCAGCACGCCTAGTGGGGGGCGTTCTTAACGTTCTGGTTTTGCAACCTACCGTCCTTTACGAGCTCGACCGCCGATGGAAGGGAATGATCCTGGAAAAAATCCGGGTCCGATTCGGTGCGAGGCTCGTCAAAGAGATTCGCTTTTCTGTCGGCTAAGTCCTTCGACGCGCTTTAAGCTTGCTCAGGACAGGCCTGCCCTGAGCAAGCTTTAAAGCGCGTCGAAGGGCTATGTAGCATTCCTAGAAGGCCAAGGCGCATGGAAAAGCGAATCCTCGATGAGAGGATTTCTTGCTTTTCCATGCGCTTTGGCTTTCTAGGAATGCTAAGTGATCCGAAATATCATTCTCGATTGGTCTGGAACTGTGGTCGATGACCTTGGCGCAGTTGTGCAAGCGACTAACGATGTTTTCCGGGAGTTTGGTCGAGCGGAGATTTCCAGGGACGCATTTCGGTCCGAGTTCGGTCTGCCCAGGTCGCGTTTCTATGAACGCTTCCTTCCGGGGGTTCCTATGGAACGGATTGACGAGGTTTATCATAGCCGCTTCCAGGTCCGGCGCGAAGAGGTGCGTCTCCTCCCAGGAGTGAGCGATTTCTTGGAATTCTGCCGCAGTTCGAATCGGGGTCTCTATGTGCTTAGCACGATGTATGGGCATCATTTCAACGAGCAAGCCCGACGTCTCGAGGTTCAAGATCATTTTCGCAAGGTGTACGTTGAGGTGATTGATAAGGCCGACGAAATCAGGCGCGTTCTCGCCGAGAATCACCTGGTAGCGGAAGAAACCGCTTTTGTCGGCGATATGGCTCACGATATCGAAGCCGCAAAAAAGTGCGGTCTGCTGGCGGCCGGCATTTTAACCGGTTTCGATACAGTCGATAAACTAGCGGCTGCCGGGGCGGCTTTGATCGTGAAAGGTTTTCCGGAGTTACAGCAGCTGCTGGGCACTCCGCGGAACGACCAGGACGAACTGTTTGAGATTTCAGATAAGAAGGTGCCGGGCCACATTGGTGTGTCGGAAGAGGAACGATCCTCTCCGCAAACGCTGGCGATTACACTCCGGTTTCGAACCTTCGGGCGTTTTAAGGATCTCAATGACGATTTTTCTAAAACGGTCGACTACTCGGCAATGGCCGGCGAGATGACGCGATTCGTTGAGGAAAGTAAATACTGCCTCATTGAAACCTTAGTTTCGCAGCTCGCGGATCATCTGGTCAGAAAATTCCCGTTGGCTTATCTAGAGGTGGAGTTAAAGAAGTTTGTCCTGCCGAATACGGACTACGTAAGCGCCCGGGCGGTCCGGAGGGCGTAGCAGGGTTACGCGGTTGCCAGGTTTGCGGTTGCCAGGTTTGCGGTTGGCGGTTATCGGTTTGCAGTTGGCGGTTCGTTTAGCGCGCTCGGAAGCACAGGAGGTAAAACCTTCCGCATCCGTCGAGTGGTAGAAATTGTCCTCGTTCATCGACCCTGATTCTGTGGCATTGTCACAACGTCAAACGCAGGATAGGCTCGGTTTGTGCCGGGCCCTTTTTACCTTCGTTACTCAGAGAGGCAAATCGCGTTTAATCTCAAACCCTGGAGCGAACCGCTTCCTGCTCCGGCGCTTGACCGCATCGAATTGTGACCCAAAAATTATTCTCTGAACTCGGCCTCTCCGAGCCATTGCTGCAAGCAGTCGGCAAGCTGGGTTACGAAAAAGCTGCTCCGATTCAGGCGGAAGCGATCCCGTTAATCTTGGCCGGGCACGACGTGGTAGGCCAATCGCAGACTGGTTCGGGCAAGACGGCGGCATTCGCTATTCCGGCCGTAGAATTCGTTGACCCCAAGAGCCGGGTGGTGCAAGCCTTAGTTCTTTGTCCGACTCGCGAACTCGCTATCCAGGTGTCTGAGGAGATCTATAAGCTGTCGGCACTCAAACGCGGCATTCATTCGGTACCAATCTACGGCGGTCAATCGTACGAACGCCAGCTCCGGGCCCTGAAACAGGGTGTTCAAATCGTCATTGGGACACCGGGACGAATTCTAGATCATCTGGAAAGAGGGACGCTCAAGCTAGAATCGGTTCGCATGGTGGTGCTGGATGAAGCGGATGAAATGCTCGACATGGGCTTCCGGGACGACATCGAAAAGATTTTGCGGGGTGTTCCGGAGCAGCGGCAATTCGTCTGTTTCTCGGCCACGATGTCTAAGCCAATCGCTGAGCTGATCAGGACCTATGCACCGGAAGCGAAGACGGTCCGAATCGAACACAAAATCCTGACAGTGCCCACGGTTGAACAAGGGTTCTATGAAAGCCGCGGTCACTCAAAAACCGAGATACTGACCCGCCTCATCGATCTCTACGATTTGAAGCTCGGTATCATTTTCTGCAACACCAAACGAATGGTCGATACCCTGACTGAAGAACTGGTTGCACGCGGTTATTCGGCTGACCGGATCCACGGCGACATGAACCAGAGCCAACGGGATCGGGTGATGAATAAATTTCGGTCTTCCGGTTTGGAATTCTTGGTAGCGACCGATGTCGCAGCTCGCGGGATCGATGTCGACAACGTCGAAGTGGTTTTCAACTATGATCTGCCCTGGGACGAGGAGGATTACGTGCACCGGATAGGCCGTACGGGAAGGGTCGGCCGTTCCGGGCGCGCATTTTCTTTGGTGGGCGGCCGGGAGATCTACAAACTTCAGAGCATCGAACGCTTCACGCGAAGCAAAATTCCGCGCCACCAGGTTCCTTCGTTGGAACAAGTGGAAGAAAAGCGAACCAATCTGTTCTTCGAAAGAATTCGAGCAAGCCTTAAGCAGGGCGAGTTCCGGGAAGAGACCCGGATCGTCGATCGGCTGCTGGAGCAAGGTTACACCTCGACGGATATTGCGTGCGCGCTGGTTCGCGAACTTCGAAAAGAAGAAGGTCGAGCGACGGAGAGCGGACCGAAATCCGAGGGTGCAAGCGGCCGGGACGGACCACCATTGCATGCCCGGAAACGGCACCCGAGGTCCAAACCGGAGAGACGCCGCCACAATCCGTCTCGGTAGAGACGAGCGCACGAGCTTCACAGTGCGCGTCGCCACGGTTCAGCGTTTGGCCGCTAGTCCGAGCATCTTCAATGCGCCCGAAAAATCGGAATTCCGCAGGGGTGACAAATACAGCGGCACGTTGAAAAGCTCCTCGAGAATGCTGGGATTGGTCTGACTAGCCAGAGAGGGTTCCGGATCGAGCTCATTCAAGATCACGAGCGCTAGCTGAAGAGCAGCCTTCGCAATCGATTCAGCAGTCAACAGAACGTGGTTAATCACTCCCAGGCGGTTGGGCGCCACTAAGATCACAGCCAGATCTAGGTCTACCGCAAGATCTCGAAAACTATACTCGCGGAGGATCGGTACGAGCAGACCTCCGGCACCCTCAACGAAAACCAGATCATGTTTAGCCGAAAGCTCCTGGTAAGCTCCTCGCACCGCCGTTATGTCGATCGGCCGATTTTCGAGCATAGCAGCGGCGTACGGCGCTAATGGAGGCCGGAGCCAGACCGGGTTCAGAAGGTGATGGGGGACCTCATTATCACCGGCGGCGGCAATCAATTCTACATCCTCAGTGTCGCCCGTACAGAACGGCTTCATGCCGGTGCACTTAAGCCCGAGCCCACGCGCGGCCCGAATCAATCCGCAGCCACAGAAGGTTTTGCCCACACCCGTGTCAGTGCCGGTG
>Ga0209240_1000924_pt1 | contig 11893 bp, 6 predicted proteins | sample GraSoi_2013_80cm_FD_185828 | JGI IMG/M metagenome (GOLD analysis project Ga0209240, IMG submission 185828) | Grasslands soil microbial communities from the Angelo Coastal Reserve, California, USA - Sample 9_17_2013_80cm (SPAdes) (version 2) | ecosystem: Environmental > Terrestrial > Soil >...
CAGGCATATGCCAAATTTCCCAGCACACGGACTGCCCTTGGAGTATCCAGATCGTTTTCCAGCGCATTGAGAAAGGCTTGTTTCGTCCATCCAGTGAGGGAGTCAACTGACGGCGTCCCGAGGCTACTATCCCCTCGCGCTGCTTCCATGATCTGGTCTGTCAATCGCTGAGTATTTTCCATATCAGTAATAGCGAATTCCCATTCTTGCCGGTAGTGGTGTCTGGCTAATAGAAGCCGTATCGCATCAGCAGAATAGGTTTTAAGCAGCTTGTGGACGACGATCAGGTTACCGAGGGACTTGCTCATCTTCGTTCCGCCCAGCTTTACTAATCCGACATGCATCCAGTACCGCACACACGGACGTACCCCAGTCGCATACTCTGTTTGAGCAATTTCGCAGCTGTGATGCGGAAAAATCAAATCTGCTCCCCCGCCATGGATATCGATTTGAGGCCCTAGGAAACGCGTCGCCACGGCCGAACATTCAATATGCCAGCCTGGCCGTCCTGGCCCCCAAGGACTCGACCAGGCTGGCTCATCAGGGACAGCACCTCTCCAGAGGAGAAAATCCAGAGGATCGCGCTTTCGTGGGTCATGGGGATCATTCCCGTTCATGTTCGCGGTTTCCAGGAGCTGGTTGTAGCCCATCAGCCCGCTGGCAAACGCCAGTCGCGCAAACTGCGCATCACTGCGTACGTCGAAATAAATCCATCCATCATTGAGATAGGCATTGCCACTTTGCAAAAGCCTCTCAATGAGCGAGAACATGGTCGACAATTGCTCAGACGCACGGACAAAGTGATCGGGCATGACGACGTTAATGGCATGCATTTCGCGCACAAATCTATCCGTCTCTTGCTGCGCAAGTTGATCCCAAGAGATGTTTCCCAACTCAAGCGCCTTTTCAAACAAGGGATCATCAATATCGGTGACATTTTCCACGTACACAACTCGCAGCCCCTGCGAACGCAGATAGCGGACAAGGATGTCAAATGTCGCGAAGACGAAGGCATGCCCAAGATGGCCAGTATCATAGGGCGTTACCCCGCACACGTAGAGTTTTACTTCGTCATTACGCGCAACGAAGGTCTCGATTTGCTGGCTTAAGCTGTTGAAGAGCTGCATAGAATTACGCCTCATTTCTTACTCATCGGGCACCGATGGGGTATCTGAACTTTCAGATAATTACCTGCCATCCCGACGAGATTCTATCTGTCAAGCCCTACTTGAGTTCCCACGTCGATCCTGTTGGTCCATCCTTTACGATAACGCCGAATCTCTCATCCAATTCTTCGCGGATGCGGTCGGCTTCCTGCCAGTTTCTGGCTTGACGGGCCTTAGTACGGGCATCAATAAGGGTCTCGATCTCAGCACGGGTGGCATCATCAATGGTGCGGTGAATATCCAGCGCCGGATCGAGAGCAATGCCAAGAATGCCGGTCAAATCATCGAGCACAGTAAGTCCGGCACGTGTCAGTTCGCGCTGCTCTCGCTCTTTCCCTTGCACTGGTTTGCCGGTGATTTCGTTGAGATGGCGTACAAGAGTATCGACGACTGCCATACCGCCGGACGTGTTGAAGTCATCGTCCATTGCAGCAATAAACTCCTCGCGATAGTAGGTGAACTCTTCAGGTTCTCTTTCCAGCGCAGGAGTGTCGCCCACGAATTTGGCAGCCGCCTGCCGCGCTTCTACCCAACGATGCCAGCGCTTGACAGCCGCACCTACTTGCTCAGGAAGATAGGTGAACGGCGTGCGGTAGGATTGCGACAACAGATACAGGCGTAGGGCCGGAGCCGGTGTTACTTCCAACGCCGACTTGACTGTCACGAATATGCCGGAATGGGCCATTTTCTCATCTCCCATTTGCAAAAGACCTGTATGTACCCAATAGCGTGCAAATGGTTTGCCAGTGAGGCTCTCACTCTGGGCGATCTCGTTCTCATGGTGCGGGAAGATCAGATCGGCACCACCGCCATGGATATCGATCTGTTCACCCAGCATTTCCATTGCCATAGTAGAACACTCAATATGCCAGCCAGGACGTCCATGACCCCAGGGGCTATCCCACCACGGCTCTCCCGGTTTAGCTGCTTTCCAGAGGGCAAAGTCACGAGGGTTACGCTTGCGCTCGTCTGGCTCGATCCGCCCTCCGGCCTCCATAGCCTCCAGGTTTCGTTTGGAAAGCTTCCCATAGCCGGGAAAGGAGTCAGTGGAGAAATAGACGTCGCGGTCGCCTTCCCCCTCGAGAACATACGCGTGCCCCTTCTCGATGAGCTTTTGCACAAATGCGATAATTTGGGGCATAAACTCGGTCACATAGGTATAGGCATCCGCCGGACGGACTGCTAAAGCGTTCATATCACGGAAGTAGCCCGCTGTATAGCGTTTGGCGGCCTCTGAGGCCGGGATACCCTCACGCAGACTGGCCTGGATAATCCTATCATCAATATCCGTGAAGTTTTGGACGTAATTGACCGGATATCCTCGGTATTCCAAGTAGCGCCGCATCACATCACTGGCGACGAAGAGACGTGCATGACCCAGATGCGGCTCGTTCTTGGGGGTCAGGCCACAGACATACATACGGACGGGGAGGGAAGCCGGAACAAATGCTTCTTTTTCACCGGTGAGGGTGTTCGTAATACGCATCGTTGGGATGCTCCTTTTCTTGTTTTATGACTCATGGTTCGGTCATTTTCAGGGCGGTTGAGGAGATTCAGCCCCAAGTCGACCATAGATGATCGGTGAAACATCCAACAAGCCTAAGATGCGCAGTTGCAACGCGGAGAGAGGGGTGAGATGCCGATGAGTTTGCTGTCGCAACGTCACCACCGACAAGTGGATCAATTGAAACGCTTGCAACAAGGCTTCCGCTGTCGGACGACTCGTGGTGCGTTTGGGATTGCCTGCATACAAGCCTGGCAAGCTCTCGTGCTGGTCAGCCAGGCGCTGACGGCATTGCCCCTCCAGGATGGTCAAGATGCGCAAGGCCACCGAGAGCAAGTGAATCAGGCCCGTCGCCCGTTGGTCACGCTGCACATACATGGGCGAGAGGGAGAGCGGCTTGCCTTTCAACCGGCCAAATCCCCGCTCCACCAGGTATTCTTCGCGATAGGCCAGCACGGCCTGCTCCAGCGTCAGGGTCTGCTCAGGATGATTGGTCACGTAGACACGCCAGCCCAGGCGGCGCGTGGCGGCACTCACTGCGGCCTGATCCACCTCGCTGTGCAGATGAACGGTGCGCTCGACCCGGACCGCTGCCGGGTGGGTCCCATACGCACGCACCGGACGCTCTCCGACCTGCTCGTCGATCTGGAGCCGGATCAGCCCTTGAACCCGGTGCGCCTTGAGGAGCGCCTCAGCCGCTTGCTGCAACGCGTCCGCGTCGCGGTACACGGGTTTGCCTTGCTTGTGGACCGTCAGTTGGGTCAAAGCCGCCTGAGCTTTGCCCAGACGTGCGTGCAAGGCGGCGGTGGCTGCCTGAGCCTGTTTGAGCGAACGTACGACGAGCCGCCGCTCCGTCCAGGTGACGGGCTGGCCTTCCACTTCGCTGCTCAGCTCGATGCACTGTTCATATCCCTCCGCGATCACCTCGTCCTCGCCCTCAGCCGTGGCCCGATGCACGGAAAGCCTGGGGCGTTCGCCGTTCCAGACCGGCTGCAGATAGGCGTCCAACTCAGAATCGGGCAGCTGCGTGTTCGCCAGGGGACACAAATAGTAGTCCCCCTGCGCTTGCACATACGCCCGCGTGGACAGCGCCGCCATCTTGCAGTCGCCCACGTAGAGCACTCCGTGTCCTGGCAAGCTCTGGCTCACCTGCTTGATCGCCGGCAGATACAACGGATCGTCCGCGGCGTTACCTGCCACCACCTGCGTCACCAGGGGCAGCCCCAAGGGATCCAAGGCCGAGAGCATCACGCTTCCGCTGCGGCAAGTCGGGGCGGTGGTCCTTACTGTAACCCAGTTGGAATAACCCATCGTCGCTGACGCTCCAGTATCCACTGGTGGTCGTGCTATCCAGCCGCACCCGCTGTGGCTGCAACTGATACACCCGGATCAGGCGCTGGTTGAGCGCGGTCTCAAAGCGTTGCCACTGCTCCGGCTGGGCCAGCGCGTCCAGCACCAACGCCAGCCGGTCATCGCTCCACCTGCGGTCCTGCACCCCCTGGCCAGTACACACGTGCAGCGTCTGCTCTCGATGGGCCACCCAGCCTTGCACCTGATTCATCCGATGATCCGCATCCTCCAAGAGGTGGGCCAACCACACCGCTGTTGTCCAGCCCAGGCTGATTCCCTCCCAGTTGCCATGCGGCTTGAAGCATTCATCCAGCAACTCTGGTATACCCATCGTGTCGCTTTGGGCCAACAAAATTGGAATATCGTCTACTCGTTCGGTCGTGACCGTCAACGGTTCTGTCATAGCGACAGCTTACCGCATTTTCAAAATTTTGTCACCATTTGATCGAACCATGAGTTATGAAAAACATCGTCGCATGATAGCTGGTAGTTCCGAATACGCGCGAACCGCTAGCACCGCTAATCTAGGGTGGCGCCTTAGAGTTCGCGCTAAGGGCAGGAGCATCCGGGATTATTAAGTACGGAACACAGGCAATCCTTCTTTATCTTTGTAAAATCTTCTCTCACCGCAGTGGGTGAGAGGGAATGAATAGGAACTCGACCCATATCTTCCACATTATCCCACATTCCGCAGTTTGATTGACATAGGCGAAAGCCTTCGGCAGTTGTATTTAGTGCCGCAGTGCTTTGCCAACAAACCAGTTGAACACTTGCTGGGGCCAGGCATGATCGCTGACATGCTCAACGATGACTGTTTAGGGTGCACACTGGTACAGGGTGTATATCGTTCTGGGTGATTTATGAGAGGGGGTCGAGGGCGGTTTGTTATACCTCGATCGCGATCGGGAGGACGAGAGGCCGGATGTGGAAGTGTTGGAAGAGATGGCGTTCGGCAACGTCACCGATTATTCTCCTGATGTGTACCCAGTTGGTGACATGGCCTTTTTGATTGGAAAGCGCTTTTGCGATTTCTTTCTGCAATCCTTTCGTGAGGGTCTGTTTTGATGATTCGGACAAGGCTGTGCCACGCATGATTACTTCGGGTTTACTCGCTAATCGACTACTGGAAGCATTAATTTCTACCAGCAGAATCAACACTCCCTCCTGTGCTAGCCGTTCACGGTCACGGACCACATAACTTTCCAGTTCTTCGCCTGAGACTTCATCGACGTAGACATTTTTCACCACAATTTTCTTCCCGATTTTGACCCGTTGGGCGTTAAAGAATACTTCCTGCCCATTTTCAACTATAAAAATCTGATTTCTTTTGTACCGCATTTTTTCAGCGAGGTCACGGTAGGCGATCATATGACGATACGTTCCGCTGATAGGCAAGAGAAATTTGGGTTGGGTCAGGGAGATCAACAGCATGTGATCGCCGGACGATCCATGACCGGAGACATGGAAGGAACCACTGGCGATATCCGAATACATGACGGTTGCGCCCTTTTTTGCGATCGCATCGACTAAGGAACTGACCGCCAGTTCATTGCCCGGTATCGGATCGGCAGAGAGGATCACCAGATCATTGGGCTGCAGCCGTATTTCTTTGTGTTCTCCTTCCGCTATGCGGGTCATGGCAGAGTTTTCCTGTCCCTGACTTCCCGCGACCAACAGCATGATTTGATGGCGCTGGTAGCGAGGTAGCGCGTCTAATTGGATTTCGGTTCCCGGTTTGATGTGCAGATATCCGAATCTTTGTGCGAGTTGTTTGGCTTTGATGATGGATCTGCCGACAAAGCAGACTTTGCGGTTGAGCTTTTCCGCTGCCTCAATCGCCTGGTTCAATCGGGACACGTTGGAAGCATTGGTCGTGATCACAACCTTTCCTTTGGCTTCACGCATCGTTTGTTCAAAATTCTGCGTGAGCATCTCTTCCGAAGGGGTAAAGCCGGGCCTGTCAGCGCCAAGGCAATCAGAAATAAGTGCCGTGATGCCCTTTTGTGCGGCCTGCGTTATTTTGAGGAACTCCGTCCTTTTCTGGTCGGCAGGAGTTAAGTCGAATTTGTAATCCGCTCCATGATAGAAATTGCCGACTATCGTTTCAATGAACAGGTGGGCCGCATCAGGGATAGAGTGCGTGACATGGATAAAGGTAATCATAAAAGCACCGAGCTGAAGGACACCGTCAGTAAACTGAACCGTCTGGACAACCGGCTGGAGTTTGAATTCGGCCAATTTGTCATTGGCGAGGGCAGCGGTGAGCGGTGATCCGTACAGAGGAAACGACGGCAGTTGCGGTAAGATAAACGGCAAGCCGCCGATATGATCTTCGTGTCCGTGGGTCAACAGCATGCCGACAATTTTCTTTGTGGCTTTGCCTTCTGGCAGACAGGCATTCAGGAGATAGGTGATATCGGGCAGAAGTAAGTCGACCCCAAACATGGTTTCATCGGGGAAGCCTAAGCCACAATCGACAATCAGGATTTGGTCCTGAAACTCATATAAATACATATTGCGCGTGACATCTTCTTCGCCTCCAAGAGCCAGGAATTTGAGGGATTCCAGTTGCATCTTTTCGATTTTTTGCTTTCGTGCTTCTACCATGGATTACCTCAGCAGATTGGACGCAGATCCTGTCGTTGTTGATAATGCCCCTGCTGCTTCCATTAGTTTTTAAACCAGTTGGAACGAGAGAGGCAAAGACGGAATGGATGCGTTTGTGTGTGCTCGTTATCGAGAAAGCGCCTGAATTGTTACATACGATCAGTATACTTCCGGTACTCAAAGAAGTCCACCTCCTGTGCCGCCTGCTCCCCCACACAACCAAAGTGATAAGGTGATCGCCGTTCCAGTCTTAGGTAGATTACATCATGACTACCGAAGTGTGGCATAACCATTGGAAAGCGCGTTCAGAAAAGGATGAATGCAGAAGGTTTGGCGTACCCCAATTGATTGTGCCTGAACATGAATTGTTTGTGAGAGAGCTGTCCTCGTGTTCCCTGACATACCAGACGAACACATTGTGTTTCTGTCGCATCGCTGAGGCATCTGCATGAATGTTTGCTAATCTTGGGAATGCCAGTTCTCGATTTTCTCGGCAATTATATCTATTCACCATGGAAGGAAAGTGATAGAAGCGAGAAATCGTTCTGGCGCAAATGGCCGATTCAGAGAACAGATGTGCCAAGTAGCCACCACAACCATCGATTGGGATTTCCGTTACCGAACGATGCGTACCCATACAGCGTTGCACATCCTGTGCGGTACAATGTTTAGAGAATACAGAAAGAACCTGACAAAGAGGAGACTATTCGTGTCAGTAAGCACAAGTGTATTCCGCTCGGTGACAGCAGCGGACCGGGTTGATTATCCAGAGCTGGAACGATCCATCCAACAGTGGTGGGATGAACACGCTGTACTACAGCGATACCTCCACCGTAATGACCATAGCGATAAGCAGTTCTCGTTTCTGGATGGTCCCATTACTGCGAATAACCCGATGGGCGTGCACCATGCCTGGGGAAGAACCTACAAAGACATCTACCAGCGCTACAAAACCATGCAGGGCTACAGGCAGCGCTATCAAAACGGCTTTGACAGCCAGGGCTTATGGGTTGAGGTCGAGGTCGAGAAGGAGCTTGGCTTCAAAAATAAGCTCGATATCGAAGCCTTCGGCATCGCCGAATTTGTACAACGCTGCAAAGAGCGCGTTTTCACATTCGCCAGGCGCATGATCGAACAGTCAATCCGCCTGGGGTACTGGATGGATTGGGGCAACGACTACTACACGCTCTCGGAGGAGAACAACTATACCATCTGGTCATTCCTGAAGAGGTGCTACGCGAGAGGCCTGATCTACAAGGGACACGATGTGATGACCTGGTGCCCGCGATGCGCCACCGGCATCTCCAACATGGAAACGCTCTCGGAGGATTACCAGGATACCAGCCACCTGAGCCTGTATGTGCGCCTTCCAGTAGTGGACCGGCCAGGCGAGTACCTGCTGGTGTGGACAACCACGCCCTGGACACTGGCCGCCAATGTTGCTGCGGCTGTGCACCCGGACCTGCCATACGTCAAAGTAGCACAGGACGGCGAGTACTACTACCTCGCGGAGGCACTCTTACCTCTATTAAGAGCACTTAAGGGGCGTGACAAGGGAGACTATCATGTGGTGGAAACGTTAAAGGGTAGTGACATGGTAGGCTGGAAGTATCGCGGCCCATTCGACGAACTTCCTGCACAACAGGGTATCGTTCATACGATCATCCCGTGGAAAGACGTGAGCGACACCGAGGGAACCGGTATTGTGCATAGTGCCCCGGGCTGCGGTCGCGAAGACTTTGCCCTCTCAAAGGAATTCAATCTGCCGGTCATCGCTCCTGTTGACGAATTTGGCGTCTACACGGAGGGCTATGACTGGCTGACCGGGCAGAAAGCTTCCGAAGTGGGACAGGAAATCGCAGAAAACCTGGCGCAAAAAGGCCTGCTTTACCGCCCACAGAACTATAAGCACCGCTATCCTGTCTGCTGGCGTTGTAAGACAGAACTGATCTTCCGCCTGGTCGACGAATGGTACATCTCCATGGACCAGTTGCGTTACCAGATCATGGATGTAGCGCGCGAGGCCACCTGGATTCCAGCCTTTGGCCTGGAGCGCGAACTGGACTGGCTGCGCAACATGGACGACTGGATGATCTCCAAGAAGCGCTACTGGGGCCTGGCGCTGCCGATCTACCCGTGCCCGTCGTGTGGCACCTTCGAAGTGATCGGCGACGAGCACGAGCTGCGCGAGCGCGCCGTCGCTGGGTGGGAGGCATTCGAGGGCCACACGCCGCATCGTCCCTGGGTGGACGCCGTGAAAATCGCCTGCCCACAGTGCGACGCCGTGGTGAGCCGCATCGCGGATGTCGGCAACCCCTGGCTGGACGCCGGCATCGTGCCGTTCTCCACGCTGCACTACCGCAGCGACCGGGCCTACTGGCAGCAGTGGTTCCCCGCAGACTTCGTGACCGAGTCGTTCCCGGGCCAGTTTAAAAACTGGTTCTACTCACTGCTGGTCATGAGCACCGTCTTAGAACATCAAACGCCGTTCAAAACACTCTTTGGCTACGGCACGCTCATGGGCGAAGATGGCACGCCCATGCACAAGTCAAAGGGCAATCTCGTCGTCTTTGACGAGGCCGCCCAACGGGTGGGCTCAGATACCATGCGCTGGCTCTTTACCAATCATATCCCTGAGCAGAACCTCAACTTCCCGCGTATCCCTACCGGTGAGGATAGGGAGAAATCAGCTGAGACCGGTCTTCCTGTGCGGCTGAGCGAGAAGTGGATGCTGGTGCGCAGGACACTGGATAAGCTCTGGAACGTGTATGGTTTCTTCGTGACGTACGCCAATATCGATGCCTTTAACCCGGAGCAACACCAGTTGCCTGTAGCGCAGCGCAGCGAACTTGACCGCTGGATTCTCTCTGAACTGCAGCAGACAATCCGGGAGGTCACGCACGGCCTGGACCAGTACGACACGTCGAAGCCTGCAGTAGTCATGCAGGAGTTCCTGGAGAACTTATCGAACTGGTACCTGCGCCGCAGCCGCGAACGCTTCTGGAAAACTGCCCTGGACAACGATAAGGTGGCGGCATACCTCACGTTGTACGAGTGCCTGACCACATTCATCAAGCTGCTCGCTCCTTTCGTGCCGTTCACGACGGAAGAGCTGTATCAGAACCTGGTGCGCAGCGTCAACCAGCATGCGCCTTTCAGCGTTCACCTGTGCGATTGGCCGGAGGCGAATGAAGAGCTGTTTGACGAAAGACTGACGAACGAAACGCACCTGGTCATGCGCGTGGTTGGCCTGGGCCGTGCCGCTCGCGAGAAGGCGCAGATCAAGGTGCGCCAGCCATTAAACGCCATCTATGTGCGCGTGCCAAATGCAGCCGAAGCGGAGGCGCTGGAGCGCCTCAAAGAACAGGTGCTTGAAGAATTGAATATCAAGCACCTGCACCTGATGAGCGACGACAGCAATATGCTGGCGTATACACTGAAGCCCCAGGTAAAAGTGCTCGGCCCTAAATATGGCCCATTGGTGCAGAAAATCCTGGCGGCATTCAAGACGCTCGATGCTCACGGAGCGCACGAGGCGGCGAGGTTGCTCGAAGAGACAGGCACGCTGAGTTTCACGATCGAGGGGCAGCAAATCGAGCTTACTCCTGCCGAAATAGAAGTGGTTGCAACCGCTCGTCCCGGTTTTGTAGCCGCCGAGGAGCGAGGATACGTCGTGGCGCTGGAAACCACGATTACGCCAGAACTGCGTGAAGAAGGCCTGGTACGCGACCTGACACACTACGTGCAGGATATGCGTAAGAAAGCCGGCTTCAACATCGAGGATCATATCACGCTGGCGCTGTACACCAGTGAGGATCTGGCCTCGATCCTGCGCCGGCACATGCAGACCTTGCAGTCAGAGACGCTCGCTGATACCCTGTCCATTCACGTAGATCAGCCAGGCGCACCCGTGCCCAACGAGGCGTATCGCGAAAGCATCTCACCGCACTCACTCAAAAAGTTAGAGGGCTATACGGTCGAAGTGGTGCTCTGCAGGTTGTAGGCTTACGCAAGCATCTCAGTGCTCCTGGAGAAATTGCTGAACCAGGTCAATGAACTGATCGAAGCGCTCTTGATAGATGATATGGCCGGCATTCTCAAAACGCACAATCTTGATATTCGGCTGCTCCGAAGGCTCCTCCCGCAGTGTCTGCGGCGCGCCCGGCACAGGGAAGGAGCCGCTATACGTCAGCAGAACAGGACAGGTGATATGCCGCTGCAACGCTCTTACCTCCTCAAACTGGGCCTTTCCCTGTGACCACAACGACGGGCTGAGTTCAACCAGGGCCAGAGCGACCCGCGCAGAGGACTCGACCATCGCCACATATTCATCCTCTGGCGGCAGCGGCGCACCCGGCGGCAACTGGCGAAGCGAGGAAACCATGCGTTCTTCATGGGTCTGCGTTTTGAGGCTGCGCAGCCAGGCAAACCACGCATTGAACCAGGCTTTGTATCCCTCCGAGTTCGTCATCGCCTGGATATCGTTGAGTTGATCGTTTGCTCCTCCCACGAGAACGCAGCGCACCAGGTCCGGGTGCAGCGCCGCGAGTCTCAGCACCGTTTCCCCACCCATTGAGAAACCAAGCACTGCGGGCTTATCCAGTTCGAGCACGCGGATAAAGCCCGCCGCGTCTTCAGTGAGCAGTTGTGGCGAATATCCGCTGGCGATCCCATCAGAGAGGCCATGGCCCCTGGCATCAACCATCAATACGTCATACTGCTGCTCCAGCACCTTCACCGTGCGCAGCCAGCTCAGCGCACTCTCCATAAAACCATGCAAGAGAACAACCTGGGGCTTATTTCCTCCTGTCCGGTAATAGTGCTGTTGTATCCCGTTAGCCAGAATCTTACCCTCAGACCATTGTGCCGGAATGAAATCTTCGATTTTCCTATAATGTTTTACCACCTCGATTTGCGCCTCTGATATGCGCGGCTGCATTCCCTCCATCATACTGTCCTCTCTAGAGCTATCCTAGATAAATCATTACAAAAAGAAGTTCTTTTCTTCTCGATCTTCGGCAATCCTTCTGCTCATCTTTGGCAACGAGGACTTGTATTGGCCGCCCGTAGAGTGTGTGATGGGCAGATAGATCACGTACCCATCTCGCGTGAGTGATGGGTTGGTCTTCCCCGATTTTTGCATGTTTTGCTCGAATACACGGGCCTGTGGTGAGCCGAGGGGGAATACCCAGGAGGCCTGGGAATCGGCGTTGACAATAGCTGTGTAAGGTGTGTAGCGATTAACTCCGGGCCGCAGTTGTTCATC
>Ga0209240_1000929_pt1 | contig 11843 bp, 8 predicted proteins | sample GraSoi_2013_80cm_FD_185828 | JGI IMG/M metagenome (GOLD analysis project Ga0209240, IMG submission 185828) | Grasslands soil microbial communities from the Angelo Coastal Reserve, California, USA - Sample 9_17_2013_80cm (SPAdes) (version 2) | ecosystem: Environmental > Terrestrial > Soil >...
ATCATTTGATCATAGCTGTGAGGCTCTTCAGGATGAAAGGCGCGACGCACCCAGCGCATCGCATCTCCGCTGGCGTCCAGGATGGTAAATGCCGCCCAGCCACCCGTAATTGCACGTACGTTGGAAATCACCGGATCGGCTACGGGATGATCGGCCAGAATCGTGATTACGGTGGAAGTTCCGGTAATATCGCACCCCGTTCCCGGTGAGGTAACTCCCGATCCGAGCAGCGCAACTGGAAAGTCCCCTGCTCCAACGGCCACCGGAGTGCCGGCGCGTAACCCGGTTATCGCGGCCGCCTCTTTCGTAACCACGCCAAGCAATTCGGTAGCCTGGCCGATCGGAGGCAATTTGGCGGGGTCCAGCCCAAACAGGTTTAATATTTGCTCGCTCCAATTATTGGTGTCGCTTGCGAATAGATAGCTCGAGGAGGCCTCGCTAAGATCGATTCTGCGTTCGCCGGTCAGTTTGAAATTGATGTAATCCTTAGGCATCAAGACCGTCCGGGCGGTATCATATGCCTTTGGCAGATTCTGTTTGATCCAGGCTAACTTGAACGCGGGCCAAGCGACGGTCGGCGGATTAGCTACGATCGGAAACAACGCTTTGGGATCCTGCTCCGCAGAGAATCGGGTGACCAATTCGCGTGTCCTCTTATCATTCCATATCGGTACTTCCTCCAGAACGAGTTCACCTGCTTGGTCAAGCAGCACCACGCCGTGCATTTGTCCGCAACCTGCGATGGCTGCGACACGATCGGCCCCGTGCGCCACTCGCTCCAGCACCTGCCGCACACTGAAAACCAAACCTTCCCACCACGCTCGCGGGCTTTGTTGAGACCAGCCAAACCGTGGGATCACCTGTTCCAGCTCTTGCGCAGCGAAAGCGAGAATCTTTCCGGTCTCGGTGACCAGGGCAGCCCTGACACTACTGGTCCCCACATCAAAGGCGAGCAGCAAATCCTTCTTCATTCGCTGCAGCGATCGGAGCCAGGGGAACCAACGATCAACATTGGCGAATTCAATACTCCGAAACCCCGAGGGAGCGAGCTGAAAGTCGCAACGACGGGGCCACGGGAGCAAATCAATCTTCTGCTCGATCGCTATGCAAATGATTGACATCTGATCTCAGATAGATCATACGTGCAAGTAGCCCCCAACCTCAAGCATCATTCCAATGAAGCGCTTTGCTCTCCCCCTGTTAGCAACGGTTTGCCTGTCCGCCCTCAGTGCTTATGCACAGCAAAAGACAGTGACGATCGGTGTGGTGAACAACCCCGACATGATCACACTGAAAAAGTTGTCTACTAAGTTCGAAGAAAAGAATCCGGACATAAAACTGAACTGGGTCATCGCAGAAGAGAATATCTTGCGCCAACGCGTAACGACCGACGTTTCGCAAGGTAGCGGCCAGTTCGATCTCATCTTTATCGGCCTTTACGAAACCCCGATCTTCGCTAAACGCGGCTGGCTGCGGTCATTCGAGAATTTACCGGCCGATTACGATTTGGAGGATGTCTTCAAATCGATTCGAGACGGGCTTTCCTACGAGGGCAAATTGTACGCCCTTCCCTTCTACGGTGAGAGCTCGATGTTGATGTACCGGAAAGACCTTTTGGAGGCGAAAGGCCTCAAGATGCCCGATCAGCCGACCTACGAGGATCTTGCTAAAATCGCGGATGCATTGACCGACAAATCCAAAGGGATCTACGGAATCACGCTTCGTGGCCAACCGGGCTGGGGCGAAAATATGGCCTTCCTCGACACGTTACTGAATACTTTCGGAGGCACCTGGTTCGACGAGAAATGGCATCCGACCATCGATAGTCCGGAATGGAAAAAAGCGATTGGGTATTACATCGACATCATGAAGAAGGATGGCCCTCCCGGCGCCACTTCCAATGGCTTCAACGAGAACCTCACGCTCATGACGAGCGGAAAGGCGGCCATGTGGATCGACGCGACCGTGGCCGGCGGCATGCTGGAAAACAAGAAGCAGTCTGAGGTTGCCGGTAAAATGGGTTATGCTCCGGCGCCGATTGAAGCAACACCAAACGGATCACATTGGTTGTGGTCTTGGGCATTCGGAATTCCGAAGTCCGCAAAAAATGCGGATGCGGCTCAAAAATTTGCAGAATGGGCCACCTCGAAGGATTACCTCGCTTTAGTTGCTGCAGATGCGGGCAGCTGGGCTTCGGTACCTCCTGGCACTAGGAAATCGACTTACGACAACCCCGAATATCAGAAGGCAGCCCCATTCGCCGCCACGACTCTTCAGGCGATGCAGTCGGCCGACCCAACCAATCCTTGTATCAAAAAGGTTCCTTACACCGGTGTTCAATTTGTCGGGATTCCGGAGTTTCAATCGATTGGCACCGTGGTAGGCCAGAATATTGCGGGTGCACTAGCCGGGAAAATGTCACTTGATCAGGCGCTGAAAAACAGCCAGCAAGCGGCTGAACGCGCCATGGTCCAGGGCGGTTATATCAAATAAGTCAGAGAAGAGCCGGTCTGCGCCTGCAGACCGGCATTCTTTTCTAGAATTTGCTTCGGCAAGCTGGTTGCCATTCTATATAGTGACACCAACATGAGCGTTCAATCCCCCCCAGCCGCTCTGAATGATTATCCAGCCCCGGTCCTGAAAGTTGACCCGGCCGAAAAGTGGCGGCGCTTGCTGATGTGGCCATCGGTCATCCCTTTGTTGCTGTGGATGATCGTGCCCCTGGCCTTCACCATCTATTTCTCGTTCATTCGTTACAATCTGTTGAACCCGGCTAACACCGGCTTCGCCGGGTTCCAGAATTATCAGTTTCTTTGGGGAGACGCTTCCTTCGGCCCCGCGATTCTCAATACGCTCATTTTCATCGGTGCGGTTCTCGCCATCACCGTCGTCGTCGGGATTTTATTGGCGGTCCTTTACGATCAGGATTTCCCCGGAAAGAACATCGCGATGCTGCTCGTGATTGCGCCGTTCTTCGTGATGCCGACGGTCAGCGCTTTGATCTGGAAAAACATGATCATGCACCCGGTGTACGGGTCGATCGCCTTGATTTTACAGAAATTGGGTCTTCCTCCGGTCGACTGGTTTGCTGACTACCCGCTCTTATCAGTCATCATCATTGTATCTTGGGAATGGATCCCCTTTTCTTTCTTAATTCTGGTCACGGCACTGAAGTCTCTGGACGTGGAACAGAAAGAAGCGGCCTCTATTGACGGCGCCGGACCCTTCACCAAGTTCCGTTATATCGTCCTGCCTCATCTGGAGAAAGCGATCGGCGTTGTGGTGATGATTGAGATGATCTTTCTGCTTTCTATCTTTGCTGAGATCTATACGACCACCGGAGGTGGACCGGGAAATGCCACCACCACCTTGGCTTATCTGGTGTACGCGCTCGGTCTGCAACAGTTCGATGCTGGGATCGCGTCGGCCGGAGGTATTCTCGCAGTGGTGCTGGCGAACATCGTTTCGATCTTCCTGGTTCGGATGCTCGCAAAGAACCTTAGCCAATCCGTTTAGTTCCCATGACTATGAGCAAACCCGCTTGGACCAAAATCGGGCTCACCATCTTGGGTTGGCTGGTTGGCGCGATGTTTTTCTATCCGATCTTTTGGATGGCCATCACCGCGTTCAAGACGGAAAAAGGCGCCTATTCACCCGATATTTTCTTTTTGCCAACGTTAGAGTCGTTCGCCGACGTATTTGCGCGCAGTGACTATTTTCTGTTCGCGCGCAATTCGATCATCGTTTCGTTCGGATCGACTATCCTTTGCTTCATTCTGGCGATCCCAAGTGCTTATCGAATGGCCTTTTATCCGACGGCGAAATCGCAGTCGACCATGCTGTGGATGCTGTCGACTAAGATGATGCCTGCGGTTGGTGTGCTGATTCCGATTTATATAATCTGGCAGTGGCTTCATCTTTTGGACACCATTACCGGGTTAATCATCATTTATACTTTGATGAACCTGCCGATCGCGGTTTGGATGTCTTACACCTATTTCAGCGAAGTGCCGAAAGGGATCCTGGAAGCAGGGCGAATCGACGGAGCGACTGCATCGCAAGAGCTTTGGCACTTGCTCCGACCAATGACCATGCCGGGGCTTTCTTCAACTGCCCTTTTGCTGATTATCTTGGCGTGGAACGAGGCTTTTTGGAGCATCAATTTGTCGAGCGCAAAAGCTGCGCCCCTGACAGTCTTCATCGCCTCCTACTCAAGCCCGGAAGGACTCTTCTGGGCCAAGCTTTCCGCCGCCTCTCTGTTAGCCGTTGCACCGATTATGGTAATGGGCTGGTTAACGCAGAAGCAGTTGGTACGCGGGTTGACCTTCGGAGCGGTGAAGTAGTGGGTGTGATTGGTGAGTATTTCGAGTGCGTCGAGTGGTGGCTCAAAAGTAATCAGTAATCAGTGAGTCAGTAATCAGTACTTGATTACCAACCAAAGCGGCGGAGGCGGATCAAACGACAGTCTAATGCGAGAGGCTCTAGACATGGGATATACCCCAGCCAAGGCCTGAACGTTTGTTTTCGAATCGGCCGTCGACGGAAAGTCTGTCGGCTGTCTCAGGAGAAACCAAATCTGGGTCGGTTTGACGTCTTCCATTGACCGCCGGATCGGCCTTGAGCCTGACCTGCCCGCGGCGTTGCGCTAACCTAGGTAGCAATTGAAAAGCCGCTTTCGTCGCTCGACTCTTTGATCGCACCGGACAACCTTTCACTGATTACTGACTTACTGATTACTGATTACTTTTGAGCCACCTCACTGCGCTCACCAATCAGAATCACTCCTCCACATGAATCGCCTCTCCACGGTGGAGCCTGAGGGCGACGGCGACCGATTGGCCGGAGCTGCGCCGAGTCGGACAATAGGCGGCTAAATGACGGGCGGCTGCGGTATATAGTAGTTCGCGCTCAGCGCTTCCCTCAGGCCATTCCTGAGTTTGGGTTAGCGCTGCTTCCAATACCTGCAATTTATGGAAATCCAGATCTTCGCGAATGGTCGCAAACGCCAGTGTATCGATTAAGGCCGGTTCAGGATGACCACATCTGAGATAGCGAACTACTAAACTAGGAACAATGCTCCAGTCTTTTCGTTGATCGAGAGTTTCCAGAATCGCAGCTAACAAAGCGTCCGCAGCGGTCGGTAAAAGGTTAAGGGCAGTGTCATCCGGCAGGTGAGCGCTGGGGATATTCAGGAAGCGGTCCACGTAAACCGACATAGCGCCGTGAAACAAACCGCGCTCAACCTCCGGTCCAACCTCGCCTCGCTTTAAGACTTGGTGCAGAGCGTTACAGAACGAGAAGGTATGAACCGGATTAAACCAATCATCAATATCGTTTGATTCAGGGAACCGGGCCAATCGTGAGGCCGCGGCTAGAGCCAGTTGTTTACTTATCGTTACCGCTGGAACTCCTTTTTGCAGAGTTTCGGTGGTCACCTGGAGGATCACTTTCGGATCGGAGCCCAGGAAGTCATGATAAGTTAACGGCTTGGCAGGCTGGCCAGGCGACCGCGTCTGCTCTTGTAAGTAATCCTCCGCTTCTTTAATCAAACCGATCAGGTCGATCGGTACGCGCCACGCGCCGCCTTCCTCTTCGGAACGCGACTGGGTCAGATGCTCCACTAATAGCGGTAAGACTTTAGCCGCGTCCTGCCAGCCAACGGCGTCGAGCAGCTCGAAAGCTTTGTTCGCCATATCTAAAGCGTGACCGCCATCGGCATAGATCCGTCCCTGAACCGCTCCAAACACAATCCGATTTAACGCTGAGCGAGTGAGCCCCGAATCTAAGGCCGCCAACAGAGTGCGCTCAGCTCCCTCATCATGCCGAATCATGGACCAGTGCGATAGCCAGCGATTCAGTCGCTCTTCTACAAACTGTTCACCATTCAGCCCGCCGGCAGAATGTCGTGCCGGCTGTCCTGAGCAATTTTCCGCGACTCTGTGAGCGGCTTTAGCCAGGGCATAGACCAATGTTGTATGGCTCAGCTGCGGAGCCAGACGAGCAACGACACTAAGAATAGTGAGACCATCCTCCCAGAGCCGATGGTTCCGGGAAGCAAACTGCGCGATCCTCCGGATGATACTAATTGTTTCCTCGCCCTCCGCCAGTAACGCAACCATGCCTTTTGCCTGGATAAGGCCAATGTTTTGTTCCAACCCCCAAACTAACCGCCGGCTATAATAGTTAACATCGACCTTATGCTTTGGTCGCTCGGCTACCCACACGTCATCCCCTTGCAACCTCACATCGAATACGGGAGTATCGTCGGCCCAAAGGTCGAACGTACAGCCGCTGTTGATATCGAACTGCGCATGATGCCAATGGCAGGTCAGCACACCCGTTTCCAGACTGCCTTTACTCAAAGGAAAGCCCATATGCGGACACCGGTTGTCTAAGGCAAAGGCGCGTCCTTCCGACCAGCATAAAAGCACCGGGCGTCCGGTCCCCGGTACGACGATCATACCCTTAGCTTGCAAATCGGTTAAGGAAGCGGCGCGAAAGAATCCGTCGAACTGGTTCGAATTCATAGGGGGATTAATCAAGATTTAGCTTTATAAAACGTCGATTATTTTATTTGTAAAGGATTCTTTTTATTTAATAGTCTCAGTATCTATGTCTCCTCCTAAGCGTATCCTCGACCAGCTTAAAATCGGTGGACCAACTTCTGCCGCCGGGTTAGGCGACGTTTTGGGGATCACGAAAATGGCGGCGCTGCAGCATTTGCACAGCTTGGAAGAACAAGGCTTGGTTAAACGCAAAGCCAAACCAGGTTCCCGGGGACGACCCACGTTGCTTTGGTCACTCACCAGCGCTTCTCTTAAATTCTTTCCTGATGCTCACGCCGAGTTAGCGGTTTCGCTCATCTCTTGTTTGAACGAGACTTTGGGCCGCGACGCTTTGGATAAGTTGATAAAAGCACGTTCCCGGCACCAATTGCAAAACTACCGGAGTGAGATCAAAGCAACTTCACCTTTGGGCGAAAAACTCGAAGCGCTGGCCGCTATCCGTTCTCGCGAAGGTTATATGGCCGGAGTGGAAAAGCTGGGAGACCGCAACAGCTATCTACTGGTTGAAAGACATTGTCCCATCTGTATCGCTGCGACCAGTTGCACTGGCCTTTGTCGCGAAGAGCTAAGCGTGTTCCGCAAATTACTTGGCGACCGAGTTCAAGTTGAACGCACCGAACACATTGTGGCGGGGGCGTCCCGCTGCGCCTACCTGATAAGCCGCCGCGCGATTTCTCCCTCACCAGAAGATTGACAGCGCGGCTAGCGGTATTCTAGCAAAGGGTCGTGCAACCCCAAGCACACGAGCGGCCACCGAATCTGGTCTACGCAGTAGACGAATGGCCGCCGCCAGTGCGCCTGGTCTTACTCGGGCTGCAGTACGCGGTCATGGCCGCGATCTACCTGGTTTTGGTCACGATTATACTGCATCAGGCTAAGGCTTCGCCGGCAGAGAGCATCCAAGCAATTAGCATTTCTTGTGTTGGGCTTGCGATTGGTACCGCGCTTCAAGCTTTGCCGCGCGGTCCGATCGGATCGGGGTTTCTAGCGCCACCGGTATATTCGGCGGTTTATTTGGCGCCTTCAGTGTTAGCCGCGCACATCGGCGGCATGCCCCTGGTATTCGGAATGACGCTATTTGCCGGAATAGTTGAAGCTTTGTTTGCCCTGGCGCTAAACCGGCTCCGCATCGTAATTACGCCCATTCTTAGTGGATTGACCGTCTTTGTGGTGGGTCTGCAACTTGGAATAGTTGGAATCGGCCGGACGCTTGACGTCCAACACGTAGAGCTGCCCACATTTCCTTTGCACATTTGCGTTACGTCACTAACCCTGCTGGCTTGTATCTCGCTGAGTATCTGGGGCCGCGGGACATTAAAGCTTCTGTCGACGCTGGTGGCGTTAATCGTTGGGATGACCGCAGCTCTCTCTATTGGGCTGATCGAGTCCACCAGCTTAAAAACCTATGATGGAAGCTCCTGGCTGGCGTTCCCTCAGACAAACCTGCTCCGGTTGGACTTCAATGTTGGCTTAGTCCCCGCTTTTATGGCCGCGGGGGTGGCCGCCGCACTGCGAGCAGTTGGGGTGATCACTACTTGCCAGCGAATTAATAACGCGGCCTGGCAACGACCCGACACCAACAATATCCGCAAAGGAGTTCTGGCAGACGGATTGTCCAATATCATTGGGGGCTGTCTCGGTGTTACGGGAATGAGCATCGGCCCTAGCTTAGTCGGCGTGTCAGGCGCCACCGGCGCCACCAGCCGGATGATCGGGTTCGCTGCTTCTTTAGTCCTGCTGATTTTCGCGTTCTCTCCCCGGTTGGCCGGTATCTTCCTGCTCGTGCCTGAAGAAGTCGCGGGTTCGCTGCTCGTCTTCACCGCCTCGTTTATGATTTCCGGCGGCATGCAGATTATGTTGTCGCGAACGATTGATACTCGCGCGGTCTACGTGATCGGGGTCTCCACGCTGCTGGCTCTCAGTGAGAACTTGTTCCCCACTTACTTCCATGCGCTGCCGGCGCCGATTCAAACCTTCACAGCCAGTCCGTTGGCGCTGGGTCTAACCTTCGCCCTTGGACTAACCCTAATTTTCCGTCTGGGCATCCGGCAAACTGAAGAAGTCCGGTGGTCCGAATCCACAGAATCGATCAGTGCGGCTGTTGCTTTTATCCGCAAGACGGCCCAGGCCTGGCGAGTTGGGACGAACACGATCGAGACAAGCGCAGACCACACCGGCCGGGTGATTGAATATATCCTGGGAAAGCATTCAACCCACCGAGAAGGCATTTTGCGCGCGAGCTATAACGGAGTCGATTTGCGGGTAGAGATCATCTACGAAGGCAGTTTGGCCGAACACCTCCCTCCCTCACATCACGCTGGAGCACCAGCGGACAATGAGCTCGAAAACGAGGAATCCGTTGCCTACGTGGGATTACAAAACTTCTTGCGAGGGTTAGCCGTCGATCGCCAACAGCTGAAGACTCAAGGCGGCCGAATCATTGTCCGTCTTTTTTACGCTGTTTAAGGCGCTAGCAGCCCGATCCGGTCCCAGTAGAGCTTGGTGGGGCGAGGCTCCCGAACGAGCTTACGAATCTCGCAGAGGCGGTGACGTTGAGGGACCGATCGGGTACAATGGTCCAGAGCGGCCGCCGAGCCGGGCCCAGGATGCGACCATGGCCGAGCGCGACGAAAACTAACCGATGTCTGTAAACGGGGTAGCACCTATCCTGGTCAGACATTCGTTCGCCGCGGAGGATGGCACGCGCTGGGTTTTCGGCTCGGCAACTCTTCGGCACAATACGCCTAACGTTTCGCCGCGCTTATCACCTTGCGAAACCTTCGCGGAAGTTCCGGAGCCTCGCCCCACCAGTCTTCGGCTCCGCTCTGCTTGGCAACGGTAACTACCCATATTGTTTCTAAGGCCTTCCGCCCTTTAACCGACCGACCGAATCCGAGCCTCAAAGAGAAATCTGCGTAATCTGTGTAATCTGCGGATGATCCATTCAAATCGAGAGAATATCCCAATAGGTTACCTTTCCATTTCGATTCCCGAAGTAACGCACGCTGCCATCTTGGGACACTACCGTGACCAGGCATTGGGGATAGTCTCGAGTGAGCCGGTAAGCCGCGCGATGCCGAGTTCCCGTCTCATCTGCGCGCTCCGGAACTGACTGCTCACCTTCAATATCAAGCGCCCGATAGACGATTTCGTTCTCTTGGGTGGGCACAAGTATTTCCGCGCCAAAACCGATAATATCGCGTGCCGCGGTCAGGACCAGAGCCCCGTCTACCGCCATTAGATCTGCCAGCAAATGCGCGCACTCGAAAATGGACTCGTCGAGCTCGGCTAACCGCTCATCTTTGATTTGCTGGTACTGTTCCCAGCCGACCGTGGCTAATCCGTGACTAGCGCCAATCTCAGAAAGGGTTCGTACCGCCGCAAACAAGAGCTCTCGATAACGCCGGCGCGCTTTGCCATCTTGGATCCAATACTTCGGAGAAATCGGCCCATTCGAGCGTACCAGCTTATCCCAATTCGGGTCGGCTATAATGATTACCATGCCACCGTGCCGGGCGCGCCTGACCTGGCTAATCACTCGTCTCATTACATTCTGGGCAAGCATCCGGGTGAAATCTCGGTCAACCGTCGCTCCGGACTGAGGTTTATCTTTGAAACATTCGTGCAGAACCCATATCGCAAATCTCTCCTGCAGACTGGCGAGCCAACTCGCTTCGAAAATGTTGAAGCCGTAGTCTTGAAGTTTGCCCTTGAGCAAGGTGGCGATTCGATTTTCGCCTCTTAAAACCACCAGAGTACCTGGTCCACGGATATGAACGACCAACCGATTCGGAACGATAGGACCACGGAGGCGTCCGCCGTCGGTTTGGTTGATCCAGCGTGAGCCGGAGTTAATGATTCCCCAAATCAAAAAACCTTGGGTTGAGTCCCAACGCACTGCAATCAACGACCGATAAAAAGTAGCGGTCGGACTTAAGCGCCGGATCTCTTGCTCACGCATGGCTCTCTCTTCCTGGAACCTTAAGACGTGCAATCCGCTGGGCGGCCCAGTGTCATCAACCAATTCAGCCGGATTAATCAGGATCAATCGACAGACAACGGCACGGTCTTCCTCGCGAAGTAAGCTGGCCTGGTACGCTTCGCTTAAAAATGAAGCCAGGGCGTCCTGTGGTGGGAGTGTATCCGCCACTCCAGAAGCGATGTCCCATTGAGCTATTATCTGCTTGGCCAGTTCCCTTGGGTAGCTATGAAAGGAATATTCCATCAACGACGTGTTGACGCCTAACCCTTAACACAAGACATGTTCACTTTCCCGAAGTCCCTACCGGATTACGGGACCCGATAGAAAGCGTCGGGAAGAAGAAATTTCTTTTCAGCGTGACCACCAATCAAGTCGGAGGGCTGGTCACCCATATTAGCAATGATGGTGTAGCCAAGCCGTTCTATCTCTATACGAATCGGAGTCTTAAAATCGGCCGCAGAAGCGAAATGGGCGCCGTTCGGGACCATAAAAAGCTTCGCATAATCTCCAAGACCAACCGCGCGCAAATTTCGCACGGTAGCAGCACGCTGCGATTCGGGCCGGCCCGTAATGAAAAAGACAGCGACATTTGCGGCGCGGGCAGCTCGGAATACCTCCAAGGTCGGCTCGATGGCAGGATCGCGTCCCAGCTGGTCCCACTCCGCCCAGCCCCAAGGCCCGGCTGAAGCGAGATCCGCCGGACCGGCGATGGGCCGGCCAAAATCATCACGCAGGATAATTTCCCAGTTCGATAGCGCAGTCTCATCAATGTCGAGTACTAGAGCGGGCCGATGAGCACCAGCGGCTCGCGTCTTGATCCAACTGGCGGCCTGGCTGGCCACAACTCGCAAATCCCGATCGTAACCTCCGGAATCGTGATACCGCTTTGCCGCAATTCTGGCGTCGCCGACATTTGCCGGTTGCGAAGAAACCGTAATGAACCCGGATTGCTCTGTGGTCGCGCAAGATACGAGCAGTGCAGACAGGGGTAGAATCGCGAGCCGGATTTTCATCGCATCATTTGGCAGCATCTCCCGAAGCTAAAGCCTCGGCTAGCCTCGGTTCTGGGGCGCAGGCACAGTGGTGGGTGGTCTGTTAGGTTTGTAACAAAACCAGGGGCTCCAGCACAGCGTTTCTTTTGGTGAGCGGGTAACGGAAGAAGAAAAAATCTCACGCAAAGCCGCCAAGGCGCAAAGGTAAAACGGAGACTGAATAGCCGCGAAAAGGCGCAAAAAGCTCAAAAAAAACTGAATCGTAAGACGACAGTCGTGCGGTAGTCATGGACCCAGAAAGTT
>Ga0209240_1000930_pt1 | contig 11825 bp, 8 predicted proteins | sample GraSoi_2013_80cm_FD_185828 | JGI IMG/M metagenome (GOLD analysis project Ga0209240, IMG submission 185828) | Grasslands soil microbial communities from the Angelo Coastal Reserve, California, USA - Sample 9_17_2013_80cm (SPAdes) (version 2) | ecosystem: Environmental > Terrestrial > Soil >...
CTCGCGCACGATGAAAACCCCAACGCTCGAGCCCTCCGCGATCGGCTTGATGACGTAGGGCGGCGGCAGCACGTGGCCTTTGGCCACATCGAACCGCGACGCTACCAGCCCCTCGGGCACCGGAACGTCGGCGGCGCGGAACAGGTCCTTGGCGACGTCCTTCTGCATGGCGAGCGCCGACGCCATCACGCCGGAATGGCTGTAGGGGATGGCGAGAATTTCGAGCACGCCCTGCAGCGTGCCGTCCTCGCCCGGTCGCCCGTGCAGCATGTTGAGGGCAACATCCGGCTTGACCGTGGTGAGCACCGCGGCGATGTCGCGGCCGACGTCGATGCGGGTCACCCGATGGCCACGCCGCGCGAGCGCCTCGGCGCAGGCCTTGCCGGAGCGCAACGATATCTCGCGCTCGGCGGACCAGCCTCCCATCAGAACGGCGACATGCTTGCTCATTCTTCGGCCTCGCCGCGACGCTGATTCGCTTGTACCACCCAATAGAATTGAGATCGGCGCCTGCGTCGAGCGTTGCGATCCGGCACTCGCCGACCGCACTCGGCGGTCAACGTCGTTGCCGGAGCAAAGCAGCCGTTACGCCACTCCGATCCGCTTGATCTCCCACTCGAGCTCCACGCCGGAGTTTTCTTTGACGCGTCGGCGCACCGTCTCGCCCAGCGTCTCGATGTCGGCGGCGGTGGCGCTGCCGAGATTGATCAGGAAATTGCAGTGCATCTCCGACACCTGCGCGTCGCCGACTTTGAGCCCGCGGCAGCCGGCGGCATCGATGAGCTGCCACGCTTTATGACCGGGCGGGTTCTTGAAGGTCGAGCCGCCGGTGCGGCTCTTGATCGGCTGGGTTGCCTCGCGCGATTCGGTGATCTTCTCCATCTCTGCGGCGATCGCGGCCGGATCGCCGGGCGCGCCCTGGAACAGCGCTTGCGTGAAGACGATGTCGTCGGGCGCGCCGCAATGACGATAGCTGTAGTGCATGTCGCCGTTGTTGAAGACGCGCAGCCGGCCCCCTCGGTCGACCCCTCGCGCCTCGATCAGCGCGTCCTTGGTCTCGCGGCCGTAGGCGCCGCCGTTCATGCGCAGCGCCCCGCCCACCGCGCCGGGAATGCCGCGGAAGAAAGCGAGTCCCGCGATCGCCGCCTCTTGCGCAGCGCGGCTGACTTTCACATCCGGCGCAGCCGTGCCGGCGCGGATACGCCAACCATCTTCGACTTTGACCTCGCCGAAGCCGCGACCGAGACGAACGACGACGCCCGGCACGCCGCCGTCGCGCACGATCAGGTTCGAGCCGAGCCCAATGACGACGACGGGAATCGCCGTCGGCAGATGGGCAAGAAAATCGGCGAGGTCCGCCTCGTCCTCGGGCATGAACAGAACCTGTGCCGGCCCGCCGACGCGAAACCAGGTCAGCTCCGCAAGCGACTGGTTCGCCATCAACCGTCCACGCAGCGTCGGCATGCGCGCTTTGAGATCCGCAACGAGGTCCGGGAAGATCATGGCGATGCTGGCGCGGCGCGGATCGTGGCCCGGGTCATCACGCCACCGCCCCCAGCGCGGCGAGCTCGCCCGGCAGCGCATAGGCCCATTGGGTGATGTTGCCGGCGCCGAGACACACGACGATGTCGCCGGGTTGTGCCAACCGTTTGACCATGCGCGCAAGGTCCTGCGCGCCGTCGAGAGGAATGACCTGTCGGTGCCCGTGCGCGCGCAGACCCTGCACCAGGGAATCGCGGTCGGCACCCGCGATCGGCGCCTCGCCGGCCGCATAGACGTGCGCGACGATCACGGTGTCGGCGTCGTTGAAGCAGGTCGAGAACTGCTCGAACAGCGATGCCAAGCGGGTATAGCGGTGCGGCTGCACCACGGCGATCACCTGGCCCCTGCTCGACTCGCGCGCCGCGCGCAGCACGGCGGCGATCTCCACTGGATGGTGGCCGTAGTCGTCGATGATCGGCACGCCATTCCACTCGCCGGTGCGGGTGAAGCGGCGTCGCACGCCGCCAAAATTCCCAAGCGCCGTGCGGATCACGTCGTCGGACACACCGAGCTCGCGCACAACCGCGATTGCGGCGGTGGCATTGAGCGCGTTGTGGCGGCCGGGCATCGGCAGCGTCAGGCCGTTGATTTCGTGCATCGTCTCGCCGGCGCGGTCGCGGAACACGATCGAGAAGCGCGAGCGGCCCTCGGCATGGTCGAGATCTACGAGCCGCACGTCGGCCTGCGGATTCTCGCCGTAGGTGATCACGCGGCGGTCGGTGATTTGCCCGACCAGCACTTGCACCACCGGATGATCCGTGCACATCACGGCGAAGCCGTAGAACGGCACGTTTTCGACGAAGGCACGAAACGCCTCCTGCACCGCCTCGAAGGTCTTGAAATGATCGAGATGCTCGGGGTCCACATTGGTGACGATGGCGACGTCAGCCGGAAGCTTGAGGAAGGTGCCGTCGGACTCATCGGCCTCGACCACCATCCAGTCGCCGGCGCCGAGCCGCGCGTTGGTGCCGTAGGCGTTGATGATGCCGCCATTGATCACGGTCGGATCGAAGCCGCCGGCGTCGACCAGCGCGGCGACGAGCGAGGTCGTCGTAGTCTTGCCGTGAGTGCCCGCGATCGCGACGCAGCGCTTGAGCCGCATCAGCTCGGCCAGCATCTCGGCGCGGCGCACGACCGGCAGGCGGCGCGCGCGCGCGGCGGTGAGCTCGGGATTGTCGCGCTTGATCGCCGTCGATACCACCACGACCTCGGCATCGCCGAGCGCGCCGGCGGAATGGCCGATGGCAATCTTGGCGCCCTTGTCGCGCAGGCGTTTGACGTTGGCGCTGTCGGAAGCGTCCGAACCTTGCACGGTATAGCCGAGATTGATGAGCACCTCGGCGATACCGCTCATGCCGATGCCGCCGATGCCGACGAAATGGATCGGACCGATATCGCTCGGCAGTTTCATGCTCTCGTTTCCCGTCTATCTCCCGCGCATCACTCCGACGCGCCGGGCTGCGAATTCATGGCGTTGCTGCCACGCGCAACACCAGATCCGCCAGCCGCTCGGCGGCGTCGATGGCGCCCTGGGAGCGGGCGGCGGCGGCCATTGCTACGAGCTTTTGCGGCGTGCTGGCAAGCGTGCTGAGTTCGGCCGCCAGCCGATCGGGCGTGAAATCATCCTGCCGCAAGCGCATCGCCCCGCCCGCCTGCTCCAGCACGCCGGCATTGGCGGATTGATCCTGGTCGAGCGCGTGGGGCAACGGCACCAGGATGGCCGGCCGCCCGATGGCGGCGAGTTCCGCCACGGTCGAAGCGCCGGAGCGCGCGACCACGATGTGGCTCGAAGCGATCCGCGCCGGCAGATCGGCGAAGAACGGCGCGACTTCGGCTGCGACCTTGGCCCGGACATAGATGTCGGTGACACGGGCGAGGTCCTCCTCGCGCGCCTGCTGCACCACCGCGAGGCGCGCTTGCATATCACGCCCGAGTCTCTCGACTGCGAGCGGCACGATGTCGGCCATGATCCGCGCGCCCTGGCTGCCGCCGAAGACCAGCAGGCGTAGCGGCCCCGTCGCTTGCGGAACGGCATAGGGCGCGGCGGCCGCCGCGATCACCGCCGGCCGCACCGGGTTGCCGGTGCGCGTCGCCTTGGCGTCAAGCTCCCCCTCGCGATCGAGCACCCCGGCAAAGCTGGTCGCGATGGCGTTGACGCGCGACGCGAGAAAGCGGTTGGCGCGGCCCATCACTGCGTTCTGCTCGTGGATCACCGTGGGAATTTTGCGCAGCGTCGCGGCCAGCACCGGCGGGATGGTCGGATAGCCGCCGAAGCCGACGACCGCCGCCGGCCGTAAGCGCGCGAGCAGGCGCAAGCCCTGCATGGTGCCGATGCCGAGCATCGCCACCGTGCGCGCCAACGACAGCGGGTTGCGGCCGCGCACGGTCGCACTGGTGATGATGTGAATGTCCCGCGCCGGAAATGTCTTGCCGTAGCGCTCGGCGCGATGATCGGTCGCGAGCGCGACGGCGATGCCGCGCCGGCTGAGCGCCTCCGCGAGCGCTTCGGCGGGAAACAGGTGTCCGCCGGTCCCGCCGGCGGCCAACAGAACAAGCGGCACGCGGTGTGTCCCCTTCGGGAGATGAAAAATAGATCAGGCCGGGCTTTCGGCGGCCGCCAATGCTCCCTCCCTTGCGAGCAACTCAGCGCGTGGACGCTCACGCGTCAAGGCGAGCAGCATTCCCATGCCGTAGGCGAGCGAGATCATCGATGAGCCGCCGTAAGAAATGAACGGGAGCGTCATGCCCTTGGCCGGCATCAGGTGCAAGTTCACCGCCATGTTGATGGCCGATTGCAGCCCGAGCAGGACGGCAAGGCCGGCTGCGGCGAAGCGCGCGAAGGGGTCCTCGTTGCGGCTGGCGTGGCGCAGAGCGCGCACCACGATGAAGATGAATAAAGCGACCAGCAGCAGACACAGCACGATGCCGAATTCCTCGGCGGCGACCGCGAACACGAAGTCAGTGTGGCTCTCGGGCAGGATGCGCTTGACGGTGCCCTCGCCCGGGCCGCGTCCGAACCAGCCGCCGCGCTGAAACGACTCGAGCGCCTGGTCGATGTTGAAGGTGTCGCCGGAGGAGGGATCGCGGAATCGCTCGATGCGCCGCGCCACGTGCGGAATGAGCATGTACGCGGTGGCAAGCCCGAGCGCGGCGGCGCCGCCGAGCCCCACCACCCAGACGAGGCGCATGCCGGCGATAAAGAACAGCGCGCTCCAGACCAGCGCGACCAGCATGGTCTGACCGAAATCGGGCTGCAGCACGAGCCCGGCGACCGCCACCAGCAGCAGCGCGAGGGCGAAGGTGTTGGCCGGCATTTCCGGCCGCCGCGCGGATTCTCCGAACAGCCAGGCGATGAGGATCACGAAGGCGGGCTTGAGGAATTCCGAGGGCTGGATGTTGATCCCGAGCAGGACGATCCACCGCCGCGCGCCCTTGACCTCGGCACCGTAGTGCAGCGTGGCGGCGACCAGCAGCAGGCTCACTATGAACACGATAACCGCGAGCCGGCGAATGTGGCGCGGCGGCAGGAACGAGGTTGCGAGCATCACGGCGAGCGCGGGAATCAAATAGAGCACGTGCCGGTTGACGAAGTAGAACGGGTCGAGACCGAGCCGGGAAGCAACCGGCGGCGACGCCGCCAGCGAAAGAATGATTCCCGCGAGCATCAGGGCGAGCAGCGCCGCCAGCAGCAAGCGGTCGACCGTCCACCACCAAGCGGCAAAGCGCGTGCGCTCAAGACGCGAGACCATCGAGACCCCCTCGCAGACTGATTAGTGGTGCCTGCCCTTGGTTGACAGAGGATTAACGGCTGCGACCCGACGCGTCTGTTTTAAGCCGAAGGCACCAGGCCCGGCAGCGCGCGGACCAGTTCGCGGAACTTATCGCCGCGCACCTCGAAATTGCGATACTGGTCGAAAGAGGCGCAGGCCGGCGACAGCAGTACGACCGGCTCGGCGACGTCGGCTGCCTCGGCGCCGGCGGCCGCCAGCTCGACCGCCCGCTCGAGCGTGCCGGCAATCACATGGGGCACGCGTCCCTCGAGCTCGGCGGCGAAGTCGGTCGCGGCCTCACCGATCAGGTAGGCCTTGCGCATGCGCGGGAAAAAGCGCGCGAGCGACGCTATGCCCCCGGTCTTGGCCTTGCCGCCGGCGATCCAGAAAATGTCGGAGAAGCAGGCGAGCGCCTGGGCGGCGGAATCCGCGTTGGTTGCCTTGGAATCGTTGACGAATAGCACGCGGGCCTTGCGGCCGACCTGTTCCATGCGGTGGGCGAGGCCCGGAAACGAACGCAGACCCTGCTGGATCGCCTCAGCCGAAAGCCCGAGCGCGAGCGCCGCGCCGGCGGCGCAGGCGGCATTTTGCGCGTTGTGCACGCCACGCAGCGAGCCGATGCCGCCGATGCGGGCGATGGCGCGGATGGCACCGTCCGCGGCCTGCATGATCGTCTCGGCCTGCACGTAAAGCCCCGCCTGCAGCGGCCGGCGCACCGAGACGCGAGCGAGCTTTTTGCCCGCCCGCTCGACGCGGTCGGCCGCCGCCGCGCACCACTCATCGTCGACGCCGATAATCGCGATGCCGTCCGCCTGCACGCCGGCGACCAGCCGCTGCTTCACCGCGGCGTAGTGCGCGAGCGTTCCATGGCGGTCGAGATGGTCCTCGCTGACGTTGAGAAGAACACCGACCGACGGATCGAGCGTGGGCGCGAGGTCGATCTGGTAGGACGAGCACTCGACCACGTGCGCCCGCGCCTCCTCCGGCGGCGCCAGCGAGAGGATCGCGGTGCCGATATTGCCGCCGATCTGCGCGTCGCGACCGGCCGAGCGCAAGAGATGCGCAACCAGCGCCGTGGTGGTCGATTTGCCGTTGGTGCCAGTGATGGCGACGAACGGCGCGTTCGGTGCGCGCGCCCGCCGTTCGCGGCAGAACAGCTCGATGTCGCCGATCACCTCGACGGCGGCGGCGCGGGCGAGCGCCACGGTCCAATGGGGGATGGGATGCGTGAGCGGGACGCCAGGCGCGAGCACGAGGGCGGAAATTCTCGACCAGTCCACCTGCCGCAGGTCGGCAGTCGGGATGCCGGCGCTCGTCGCCTTGAGCACGGCGTCTGCGTCATCGTCCCAGCCGATGACGTCGGCGCCGCCTGCGAGCAACGCGCTCGCACTCGTCAGTCCCGACCCGCCCAGGCCGAAGACGGCGACCTTCTTTCCGGCAAAGACGGTGACGGCGATCATCACCGCAGCTTAAGCGTGGACAGCCCCACCAGCGCAAGCACGACCGAGACGATCCAAAAGCGGATCACGATCTGCGGCTCGGTCCAGCCGAGCTGCTCGAAATGGTGGTGGATCGGCGCCATGCGGAACACGCGCTTGCCGGTGAGCTTGAACGATATGACCTGCACGATCACCGATACCGCCTCGAGCACGAACAGCCCGCCGACGATGCCAAGGACGATCTCCTGCTTGGTCGCCACCGCGATCGCCCCCAGCATGCCGCCGAGCGCGAGCGAGCCGGTGTCGCCCATGAAGACCGAGGCCGGCGGCGCGTTGAACCAGAGAAAGCCCAGTCCCGCCCCGATCACCGCGCCGCACACCACCGCCAGCTCGCCGGTGCCGGCCACGAAGTGGAGTTGCAGGTACTCTGAAAGGACTCCGTTGCCGACGACCCAGGCAAAGATGCCGAAGCAGCCGGTGGCGATCATCACCGGAACGATCGCCAGCCCATCGAGGCCGTCGGTGAGGTTTACCGCGTTGCCGGCGCCGACGATGATGAACGCGCCGAATATGATGAAGAACCAGCCGAGCGGAAGCACCAGCTCCTTGAAGAAGGGAAAGGTGAGCGAGGACGCGAACGGCTGGCGGCCGAGCGACACGATGAAGTAGCACGCCGCCAGCGCGATCAGCGCCTCGACGACCATGCGAAGCTTACCGGAAACGCCGGCATGGGTCTGCTTGGTGACCTTGAGGTAATCGTCGTAGAAGCCGATCGCGCCGAAGATGAGCGTCACGCCGAGCACGATCCAGACGTAGCGATTGGTCAAGTTGGCCCACAGCACGGTCGACACCACGAGGCCGAACAGCATCATCAGCCCGCCCATGGTGGGCGTGCCCTTCTTGGTGACGAGGTGGGACTGCGGCCCGTCGCTGCGGATCGGCTGGCCCTTGCCCTGCTTGAGCCGCAGCTGATCGATGATCGAGTGACCGAACAGAAAGACGAACACGAGGGCGGTGGACAGCGCCCCCCCGGTGCGGACTGTGATGTAGCGGAAAACGTTCAGGGGGCCGATCGTGTCCGAGAATGCGGAGAGCCAGTAGAGCATGGGTCAGCCGTTGGTCGAAGCTGGGGCGGGCACGAGATCGGGCGCCTCGCGGCGATAGCGGCCTTGCAGCGCCTTGACGATAGGGGCCATCCGCGAGCCGAGCGATCCCTTGACCATGACGGCATCGCCCGGCTGCACGGCGGCAAGCACGTGCGATTCGAGCGCGGCCGAGGTCTCGGCATAGCCGCCCTTGCGCCGGGAGGGAAGCGCCTCCCACAACGCGCGCATCAGCGGACCACAGCAGAACACGAGATCGATGTCGTGCGCGAGCACCGCCATGGCCAGCTCGCGATGCAACTCGGCGCCGCGCGGGCCGAGTTCCAGCATGTCGCCGAGCACCGCGATGCGCCGGCCGAGCGGGCCTGCGTTCGCGTGGGCGAGCAAGGCGAGCGCCGCGCGCATCGACGCCGGGTTGGCGTTGTAGCTTTCATCGATCAGCAGCGCCTTGCCGCCCGGCATCTCGAGGGTCAGGCGGGAGCCGCGCCCGCTCGCCGGCCGCAACTCGACGAGCGCCAGCGCCGCAAGCGCAAGGTCGGCGCCGACCAGCACGGCCGTCGCCAGCACGGCAAGCGAATTGAGCACCAGATGCCGGCCCGGCGCGCCCAGCTTGTAGGTGACGTCGGTTCCAAAAATTCGCGCCTGCACGGTGGAGGTGTCGGATTGCAGCGAGCATTTGATCAGCCGGGCGTCCGCGCGCGCGTGCTCGCCGAAGGAGACGGTGCGCTCGACATCGGCGTTTTGCGCGCTGCGCTCGAGGCGGGCGAACTGCGGGTTGTCGCGGTTGATCACCGCCGCGCCGCCGCGTTCGAGGCCCAGGAAGATTTCCGCCTTGGCGTCGGCGATCGCCTCGAGCGAGCCGAAGAATTCCAGATGCACCGGCTCGACGGTCGTGATGATCGCGACCTGCGGCCGCACCAGCCGCGTGAGCGGCTCGATCTCGCCGGCATGGTTCATGCCCAACTCGAACACCGCGTAGCGTGCGCTCTCGGGACAGCGCGCGAGCGAAAGCGGCACGCCCCAATGGTTGTTGTAGGACGCGAGCGAGGCATGGGTCTCGCCGTTGCAGGCAAGCGTCAGACGCAGCGCTTCCTTGGTGCCGGTCTTGCCGACGGAGCCGGTGACGGCGACGACTTTCGCCCGCGAGCGCGCGCGCGCCGCGCGCGCCAGGTCGCGCAAGCCCTCGAGCACGTCGGCAACGATGAGCAGCGGCGCATCCTGGGGAAAGCTATCGCGCCTGTCGGCGGAGACAACCGCAAGCCCGGCCCCCGCCGCGAGCGCGGCCGCAACGAAGTCGTGCCCGTCGCGGTTGTCGCCCTTGATGGCGAAGAACGCTTCGCCGGGCGCAATCGTGCGCGTGTCGATCGAAATGCCCGGCACCGAAGGCGGCAATGGGCCGTTGCGCGCGGCGCGCATCGCAGCAACCATTGCCTCGACGGCCCAGAGCGGCCGATCGGTCATGCCACCCTCCCGGCAAGCGCGGCGGCGACCGCCTCATGGTCGCTGAATGGCAGCACCTGTTTGCCGATGATTTGGCCGGTTTCATGGCCCTTTCCGGCGATCAGCAGCACGTCGCCGCGCCACAACTCGGCGATCGAGGCACGGATCGCCTCGCGGCGGTCGCCGATTTCGAGCGCGCCGGGCGACGCCTGCAGGATCGCCGCGCGGATCGCCGCGGGACTTTCGCTGCGAGGATTATCGTCGGTGACGATGACCCGGTCGGCCAGCCGCGCGGCGATCGCTCCCATCATCGGACGCTTGCCGGGGTCGCGATCGCCGCCGCAACCGAACACCACGACGAGGCGGCCGCTCACGTAGGGCCGCAGCGCCTCGAGCGCCTTGGCGAGCGCGTCGGGCTTGTGGGCATAGTCGACGAAGATCGGCGCGCCATTGCGCTCGCCGAGGAACTCGAGCCGGCCCTTGGCGCCTTTAAGATGCGCGAGCGCGGCGAAGGTCTCGGCGGGTTCGCCTCCGGTGGCGATGACGAGTCCGGCCGCGACCAGCGCGTTCTCGATCTGAAACGCGCCAGGCAGCGGCAGCCGGACAAGGTAATCGCGACCGGCACGGCGGAGCTCGAGCACCTGCGTGAAGCCCTCGATCCTGCTTCCGATCAGACGAATACCCTCGCCGCGCTCGCCGACGGTGATGAGTCGCAGCCGGCGCCGCGTCGCTGCCGCCGTCACGGCATCGGCGTGCTCGTGATCGGCCGCGATCACGGCTGCGCCACCGGGCTCGATCAGATCCGTGAACAGGCGCAGCTTGGCGGCGAGATAAGCCTCAAGCGTCGGGTGATAATCGAGATGGTCGCGGCTGAGATTGGTGAAGCCGCCGGCCGCCACGCGCACGCCGTCGAGGCGGCGCTGATCTAGACCGTGCGAGGAGGCTTCGATGGCAAGATGCGTCACGCCTTCGCGCACAAGCTGATCGAGCGAGCGGTGGAGCGCGACCGGATCCGGCGTGGTGAGCGAGCCGTAGACTTCGCGCTTGGGCGAGACAAGTCCGACCGTGCCGATGCTGGCGGCCGCATGGCCGAGCGCCGTCCAGATCTGGCGCGTGAACGCGGCGACCGACGTCTTGCCGCTCGTGCCGGTGACCGCCGCGATCACCTCCGGTTGGCGTGAAAAGAACTTCGCCGCCGCGAGCGCCAGCGCCCGGCGAGCGTCGGCAACCTTGACGAAGGCGACGGCTTCGGGAAGCGGCGTCGCCGGCGGCCGTTCGGCCATGATGGCCGCGGCCCCGGATGCGAGCGCCTGCGAAACGAAGTTGAGCCCATCATCGTTGCTGCCCGCCACCGCCACGAACAGATCGCCCGGCTTCACGGTGCGGCTGTCGGCGCTGACGCCGGTGAGGTCGAGCGCGGCGAAGCGCGCATCAGCGACGGCATCCACGCTGAGGAGGTCGGCAAGCTTCATGGCAACGCGTCTCGACCGTTCAGCCGCTTCGTGGCTTTCGCATAGTGCCGACAGATACGCGCTGCCTTCCGAAAACGGAAGAGCGGCAACGGCCTACCGCCCGCCCGCGCTTGCCAGAATCAACTTGTCGGCCGGCGGCAGGTCAAAGCGCGGCTCGAGCCCGAGCAAGGGGGCGATGCGGCCGATGACGGCGCCGCCGACCGGCACTGCATTCCATCCCGAGGTGGTGAAGCCGTGCGTGTCCGGCGTCGCCTGCGGCTCGTCGAGCATGATGAGAAGAAGGTAGCGCGGCTGATCGGCGGGCAGGACCGCGGTGAAAGAGGTCAGCACCTTGGTCTTCGAATAGCGGCCGCCGACCACCTTATCCGAGGTGCCGGTCTTGCCGCCGACGTAATAGCCCTTCACGTCGGCCCGAGTGGCGGTGCCCTTCTCGACGTTGAGACGCATGAGATAGCGCATCTTGTCGCTCGTCTCGGGCTTGACGACCTGGGTTGCGAGCGCGCGCGCCTCGGCCTCGCTGCGCTTGAGGAAGGTCGGCGGAATGAGGCGTCCGCCGTTCATCAGCGCGCCGATCGCCATCACCGCCTGTAGCGGCGCCACCGAAAGCCCGTGACCGAATGCGATCGTGACAGTGTTCAACTCGGCCCAGCGCTTGGGTACCAGCGGTTCGGCGCTCTCGGGCAATTCGGTACGCAACCGATCGAGCTGGCCCATCTTCCTGAGGAACCATTTGTGGTGCTCGATCCCGAGGCTCACCGCCATGCGCGCGGTGCCGATGTTGGACGAATAGGTGAAGATCTCGGGGACCGTGAGCACGCGGTTCTGGGCGTGGAAATCGTGGATCGCGAACTTGCCGTATTGCAGCGGATGGCTGGCGTCGAACGCGGATTTGAGCGTGATCTTGCCGGAATCGAGCGCCATCGCGAGGGTCAGCGCCTTGAAGGTCGAACCCATCTCGAACACGCCGGTCGTGAGGCGATTGATGCGGCTCGGGTCGAGCGCCTCGCGCGGATTGTTGGGGTCGTAGTCCGGCACCGAGACCATCGAGATGATCTCACC
>Ga0209240_1000934_pt1 | contig 11806 bp, 8 predicted proteins | sample GraSoi_2013_80cm_FD_185828 | JGI IMG/M metagenome (GOLD analysis project Ga0209240, IMG submission 185828) | Grasslands soil microbial communities from the Angelo Coastal Reserve, California, USA - Sample 9_17_2013_80cm (SPAdes) (version 2) | ecosystem: Environmental > Terrestrial > Soil >...
CGACCGTGCCGAGATGGAACGACCGGATGCGCGGCGTCTTCGGCGGCCTGTCGATGAACCACGGCCGCGCCGAGCTAGCGCGGTCGGTCATCGAGGGCTGCACGTTCGCGCTGCGCGATGTGCTCAGCCGGATGGATGCGCTCGGCCTGTCCGGAGAGGAGATCAGGGTGGTCGGCGGCGGCGCCCGCAGCGAACTGTGGCTGCAGATCAAAGCGGACGTCACGGGCCGCCGGGTACAGCCGGTGCTCTCGGCCGAACCGACGGCCGCCGGCGCGGCCATCCTCGCCGGCGTCGCGGCGGGCACGTTCGCTGACGCGGCCGAGGCAGTCGCGCGGACGGTCAGGCTGGCGCCGCGCCGCTACCTGCCCGATCCGCGGACCCGCGACATCTACGCCGAGCGGTACGCGCAGTACCGCGCACTGTACGACGGCGCCGAAGGCGCGCTCGCATGAGCGGCACTCCAGCGCCCGGCACTCCGGCGACCGGCAGTCCGGCGCTCGGCAGCCCGGTACCGAAGACGCTCGTTCCGTTCGACCTACGCGCACTCCGCGGCACGCTAGACGAGGCGGGACGTCGACCCGACGGGACCTCGTCGCTGCAGCCGCTCGACATGAGCGAGGTGATCATCGGGCCTGGCACGGTCGGCCGGCTCGGCGAGGTGGTCGGATGGCTGGCCGATGGAGCGGGCGAAGTGGTGATCCTGGCCGCCGCGACGCCCATTACAGTCCGGGGAACGAGATTGCGGGACGTGGTCGAGTCACAGGTCGCGTCCAGTTATGCGCTCAGGTGGGTTGTGCTCGGGCCGGCCGGCGGATCGGTGCACGCCGACGAGCAAACCGTCACCGCTGCCAGGAAGGGCGCCGCGGGCGCGGGCTGCGTGATCACCGTCGGGTCAGGCACGATCTGCGACATCGGCAAGGCGGCGGCGGCGCCCGGCGTACCGCTGGTCGCCGTGCAGACGGCGACCAGCGTGAACGGCTACGCCGATCCGTTCTCCGTGCTGCTGAAGTCGGGCGTGAAGCGCACCACGCCGACCCGCTGGCCGGACGCCCTGATCGCCGACACCGACGTGCTGGTCGACGCCCCCGACCGGCTTAACCTGGCCGGCCTCGGCGACATGGCCGCGATGTTTACGGCGACGGCCGACTGGTACCTGGCCGCGCTGTTGCGCGCCGACGGTCCGGCGTACCAGCCGGGGGTGACCGATCTGGTGCGGCCGCACGGCGAGGCGATGCTCGGCCTCGGCGGCGGCCTGGCCGCCGATCCCGGCCGACTGGCCGACCTGGCCAGGCTGCTGACGCTCAGCGGAATCGGGATGGGGGTCGCCGGATCGACCGCGCCCGCATCGGGAATGGAACACGCGGTCAGCCACCTGCTGGAGATGGCTGCCACCGCGACTGAAGCCGCGACCTGTGCCGCGACCGGCGGGCCATCGACGCCGGGTCGAGGTCCCAGCCTGCACGGCGAGCAGGTGGGTGTGGCCAGCATCGTCGCTGCCGCGACCTGGGCGCACGTGCGCGAGCGGGTCGCGCAGGGAGGACTAGGCCAGGGTCGAGGTCCCGCCCGGCTGCCTGATCCGGATGTGGTGGGCGAGCGGATCAGCGCGGCGTTCGGCCGCCTGGATCCGAGTGGGGCGATGGCGGCCGAGTGCCTCGCTGACTACGCCGCCAAGATCCGGCTGCTCGCCTCGGCCGGCGACCCGCTGGCGACGCTCAGGGAAGGCTGGGCGGACTGCGATGCCGTGCTCGGGCGGCTGCTGACCAGCCCGGCAGAACTCGCCAGCGGGCTGGCCTCGGCCGGCCTGCCGGTGCGGTTCGGCGACCTGCCCGAGCCCGTCGACGACGACCTCGCCAAGTGGGCCGTCGCCAACTGCGCGCTGCAACGACGGCGCTTCGGCGTGGCCGACCTCGCCATGCTGATGGGCGCCTGGGAAGACGATGACGTGGCCGGCGTGCTGGCAGCCGCCGAGACGGCAGCCGACGGGGCCACGTCGTGAGGCTCAGGCCGGCCAGCAGGCAACGGTCCCCGGCGCCTCCGGGGGCGGGGCCGCCGGCTCGCCGCCGTCCGCCGCAGGTCTTCGCTGGGTACGTCGTCGACCTGGACGGCACGGTCTACCTCGGCGACGAGCCGCTGCCCGGCGCGGTCGAAACCCTCGCCAGGATCCGCGACGCCGGCTCCCGGCTGGTCTTCCTCACCAACAACCCGCTCCGCTCGGCGGCCAGCTACGCGGAGCGGCTGCGGGAATTCAGCGTGCAGGCCGAAGAGCGAGAGGTAGTGACCCCGCTCGCCGTGCTGACCGGCTACCTGAAGGAGCATCATCGGGGCGCCGCCGTGCTCACAGTCGCCGAGCCGCTCGTCGACCAGAGCTTGGCGGCGGCCGGGATCGAGGTGACGAGCGAGCCGTCCGCCGCCGACGTCGTCGTCGTCTCGTTCGACCGGACCTTCGATTACACCAAGCTGCTCCGGGCGTTCCGCGCCGTGCACAAGCACGGAGCGGTGATCGTGGCCACCAACCCCGACCCGTTCTGCCCCACGCCCGACGGCGGCTTGCCCGACTGCGCCGCGGTCCTCGCCGCCGTCGAGGCGTGCACGGGTGCGCGGGCTGAGGCGGTACTCGGCAAGCCAGGGCCGCAGATGGCCGCCGAGGTGCGGGCCAGGCTGGGAGTTCCCGGGGCGGAGGCCACGATGGTCGGCGACCGCATCCTCACCGACGTCGCGATGAGCCGGGCGCTCGGGATGACCAGTGTCCTGGTGCTGTCCGGCGCCACAACGGAGCGCAACCTCGCCGGGTCCGCCGTCCAGCCCGACTACGTCATCGACGGCATCGCCGACCTGCTGCCCGGGCCGCCCCAGCCCCAGCCGATGCGACAACCCCAGCCCGCCAGACCACGGGAGCCGAAGTGATCGAGTTCGTGTTCATGCTGACCCACCACGACCGCACGGTCGACCGGCCGCTGGATGTGTATGAACAGATCCGCGATTGCGGTCTGCGCTATGTCGGCTTCAAGGACATCGGCGCGAGCGTTGCCGAATTGCGTGCGGTCTGCGACCAGGCGCACGCGGACGGCCTTGAGGCCATGCTCGAGGTCGTCTCGGTGAGCAAGGAAGACGAGCTGAAGTCGATCGCGGCGGCGGCCGAAATCGGCGTCGACTGGATCCTGGGCGGCACCCATCCCGCCGACGGGCTCGCCGTGCTCGCCGGGACGAAGGCACGCTACTGCCCGTTCCCCGGCCGCGTGGTCGGCCACCCGAGCGTGCTGCTCGGCGAGATCGCCGAGATCGCCGAAAGTGCACGGCAGATCACAGCGCTGGACGGCGTGTACGGGCTCGACCTGCTCGCCTACCGGCATCCCAGCGCCGACGCGGCGGCCCTGACCAGCGCTGTGGTGCGGGCCTCAGCGGGGCCAGTGATCGCCGCCGGATCGGTTGCCTCGCTGGAGCAGATCGCCGCCCTCGACGCGGCCGGCGCGTGGGGGTTCACCATCGGCGGTGCCATCTTCGAGGGCAGGCTGCCCGGCGGACCGTCGGTCGGCGGCCAGGTCAGGCAGGTCCTGGCGGCCGCCGCCCGGCCGGCCGCACCGCAGGCCGGATGAGCCCTCGGGACTGACGTCTATGCCTGCCGTGATCCTGGCGGTCGACCAGGGCAGCTCATCCAGCCGGTGCGTGGTGTTCGACGCCGGGCTAGAGCCGGTCGCCGTCGCCCGCCGGCCGGTGGCCAGCGCGTTCCCTGCCCCTGGGCGGGTCGAGCACGACGCCGAGGAGATTGTCGACGGCGTGCTCGGCTGCCTGCGAGAGGCGCTCGCCACGGCCGGGGCGGACTGGCCGGACGTGACCGGCATCGGCCTGGCCGCGCAGACCGAGACGTTGGTGGTCTGGGACGCCGCCACGGGTCAGCCGGTCTACCCGGCTATCAGCTGGCGCGACACCAGGACGGCGGACGCGTGCGAGAAGCTGCGCGCGGCCGGCCACGCAGCGGCCGTCCGGGCGACGACCGGGCTGCCGCTCGAGGCGGCGTTCAGCGCGTCAAAGCTCAGCTGGCTGCTTGATGAGCTGCCGGGCGCCAGGGCCGCGGCGGATCGCGGCCGACTGCTTTTCGGCGACATCGGGTGCTGGCTGACCTGGCGGCTCAGCGGCGGCGCCGCTCATGTCACCGACCCGTCGATGGCATCGCGGACCATGCTGTTCGACCTCGCCAGGGGGTGCTGGGACGAATCGATGCTTGACCTGTTCGGCGTTCCCGCGCAGATGCTGCCGGAGGTGGTGCCGAGCGCCGGGCCGATCGCGGTCACGGATGCGTCGGTGTGCGGCGGCCGGGCACCGATCGGCGCGATCATCGGCGACCAGCAAGCGGCCCTGTTCGGCCACCGCTGCGAGCGCGAGGGTATGGCGAAGCTGACCTTGGGAACGGGCGCGTTCTTGTGGTGCAACGCCGGGACCAGACCGCCAGAGGCCGCGCCTGACGGGGTTGTGTCCACTTGCGCCTGGCAGATCGGCGAGACGATCATGTACGCGCTAGAGGGCTTTGTGCCGAACGCCGGCTCGGTCACGATCTGGCTGCGCCGGCTCGGGGCACTCGGCGCTCGGGCGTGGCCGGTGATCAGGCCCGGTGCCCTCGCCCGCCCGGCTGGCACGGCGCCGTGGTGCGTGCCAGCCCTGTTCGGGCTTGGCACGCCGAGTTGGGCGCCGCTCGCCACGGCCGGGATCGGCGGCCTCACGGCGGACAGCACGGGCGCCGACATCGCCGAGGCCGCCATGATCGGCGTAGCGCACCAGATCGTCGACGCGGTGGACGCGGTCGCGGCCGGGCTGGCCGGCCCGGTGGGGACGCTAAGGGTCGATGGCGGCCTCGGCCGCAACGACTCGGTGCTGGAGGCGATCGCGGACCTGTCCGGCCTCTGCCTGGAGCGGACGGCCAGTACCGAGGTCACGGCGCTCGGCGCGGGCTCCCTCGCAGGGCTCGGGGCCGGGCAGTGGGATCGGGCTGCGCTGGCCAGCCTGCCGGTCCTGGCGGACCGCACTGTGCGGCCGTCCTTGCCGGCCGGTCACCGGGACGCGGCCAGGAATGCGTGGCGTGAACTGCTCGCCGATGTCGTCAGCCGGCCAGCCGGCGACGTCGGCCAGCCAGCCGGGACAGCGGCGTGACCGTGGCGCTCAGCCCGGAGCACCGTGCCGCCTCGGTCGCCCGGATGGCCGCCGAGCCGTTCGACATCGTCGTGGTCGGCGGCGGCGTTACCGGCACTGGCGCGGCGCTCGACGCCGCGACCAGAGGACTCAGCGTCGCCCTGGTTGAGGCCACCGATTACGCCGCCGGGGCATCCAGCAAATCAAGCAAGCTGATCCACGGCGGGTTGCGTTATCTGGAAATGCTTGACTTTGGGCTGGTCCGCGAGGCGCTGACGGAACGTGGCCTGCTGCTCACCAGACTCGCGCCGCATCTCGTCAGGCCCGTGCCTTTCCTGTGGCCGCTGACCCGCAGGCTCTGGGAACGGCCGTACGTGGGAGCCGGGTTGCTGCTGTACGACACCATGGGCGGCAGGCGAGCGCTTCCGCGGTCCAGGCACCTGAGCAGAACGCGAGCGCTTGAGGTGGCCCCGGCACTGAGGCCGGACGCGCTGGTGGGTGCCGTCCAGTTCTATGACGCACAAGAAGACGACGCCAGGATGGTCGCCTGCCTGGCCAGGACCGCGGCGGGCAGCGGCGCCGCCATGGCGACCAGGGTCGCGATGGTCGGCTTGCTCCCGCTCACACCGTCCGGGCGGGTGACCGGGATCAGGGTCAGCGACCTGCTGAACGGCACGGACCTGCAGATTGGCGCCAGGCACGTCGTGCTCGCGACCGGGGCGTGGACCGGCGCTGGCGTGGGGTCGGCTGAGGGCGAGCTGCAGGTCAGGCCGTCCAAGGGCGTGCACATCGTCGTTCCCAGGCACCGCATCGCGATGGACGTCGGCCTGCTGACGAGGACCGAGAAGAGCGTCCTGTTCGTGATCCCGTGGGGAGAGCACTGGCTGATCGGTGACACCGATACCGAGTGGCCGTACGACGCTGGCCATCCGGCGGCCAGCCGCGCGGACATCGACTACCTGCTCGCCAAGGTGAACCACATGTTGCGCGAGCCGCTCACCGCCGACGACATCGAGGGCGTCTTCGCGGGTCTGCGCCCCTTGGTCGTGGCTGGTGCGGGTCGCGGCGGTGCGGGAGCCGATACGACGAAACTCAGCCGGGAGCACTCGGTCGACTCTTCGGTGCCCGGGCTCAGCGTGATCGCGGGCGGCAAGTACACGACGTACCGGGTGATGGCGCGAGACCTGATCGACGCGGCCGTGCGGGACCTGGCGGCTGGGTCGGGCGGAACGGGAACGACCAGCGGCTCGGCGGGCGGGGTGGGCGCCGTGGGCGCGGAAGGCGCGATTCCTGCCTCGCGGACCGATCAGGTTCCGCTCGCCGGCGCGGACGGCTTTGCCGAGCTGCGGGCAGCCCGCGAGCAGCTGGCCAGTAGCGCCGGGCTGCCCGTCACCCAGATCGACCGGCTGCTCGGCCGCTATGGCTCCGATGTCACCGACCTGTTTGACCTGATGGCACGCAAGCCGGGCCTGAAGGAGCACGTTCCGGGATCGGGCCCGTACCTGGGCGCGGAAATCGTGTATGCGTGCACGCACGAGGGCGCGCTCGGCCTCGATGATGTGCTGTCCAGGCGCACCAGGATCAGGATCGAGGTCCGTGATAGGGGTGCCAAAGCAGCCAGCCACGCGGCGGAGCTGATGGCGCTCGAGCTCGGCTGGGACGGCTCGCGGATGGCCGCCGAGATCACGGGCTACCACGAGCTGATCGCGGCCGATCTCGCGGCCGAGTCCATGCCGGACGACCGGAGCGCGTTCGAGGCGGCGACCAGGCACGTGCGCGGCGCCGCCGACTCGGCCAGCCCGGCGGCCAGCCCGGCCGAGCCCACCTCATGATCGTGGGCGTTTATCGGAATCTGGACGCCTGTCGACGTATGTGCAGACGCGCGACCAGGTTCTGAGAATCGTCCACGATCATGGCGGTCGCTGCGGGCTTAGCATGAGAGTGCCGCCGCAGGACGGGAGGGTCGTGCCGTGATCGCCGACGCACGAGGACTGGACATGACCGGCTCGGCCGAGGCTGTGCGCAAGTATGACCAGGCGATTAATCACCTGATCCGGTTCCAGTCCGAGGTGGTCGACGCCGCAGCGGCGGCAGTGGCCGCGGATCCCGGCTGCGTGCTGGGGAAGGTGTTCTGCGCCTTCCTCGCGCTCATGTCGACCGAGGAGAGCGCCACCGCCGGGGCCCGCGACGCGCTCGATGGCCTGCACGCCGACGACATGCAGACGGCCATGCTGCCGCGCGAACGGGCGCACGTGGCCGCCGGCCAATGCTGGATCAACGGCGATATGGCCGGGGCAGGCGAGATGCTCGGCAGCATCTCGGTCGAGTATCCACGCGACCTGCTGGCCCTGTCCGTCGGCCATCAGATCGACTTCTTCACCGGCAACGCGGTCAATCTCCGCGACCGGATCGGCCGCTCCATCGGCGGCTGGCGCGACGACGACAGCCAGCTCGGGTTCGTGCACGGGATGTACGCGTTCGGCCTGGAGGAATGCAACCTGTACCAGCAGTCAGAGGAGTTCGGCCAGGCGGCGGTGGAGCGCAACCGCGACGACGTCTGGGGCATCCACGCGGTGGTGCACACCTACGAAATGGCCGGGCGTGTGCCCGACGGCGTCCGGTTCATGCGCAAACGGGCGGCCGACTGGCAGAACGGCAACTTCCTCAACGTGCACAACTCCTGGCACTACGCCCTCTACCTGCTGCAGGCCGGCGACTCGGACGGCGCCCTGGCCGTCTACGACCGGATGATCAGGCACCCTGGTTCCCAGGACGCCGCCCTTGAGTTGCTCGACGCTTCCGCGCTGCTCTGGCGGATGCAGCTGGACGGGACGCCGGTCGGGGATCGGTGGCAGCCGCTGGCCTCAGCGTGGGGGCGCATCCTCGCGCCCGGGTTCTACCCGTTCAACGACATGCACGCGGTGATGTCGTACGTCGGCAACGGCGAGGTTGACCGCGCCGAGAACCTCGTGCGGGCTCTGGACGAGGTCGTCGCGCGGCCCGTCCCTGGCAGCACAGGCTGGGCGATGACCGCGTCGATCGGGCTGCCTGTTTGCCGGAGCCTGGTCCAATTTGGCCGGGGTGAGTACGACAGCGTGATCGCCGACCTGCTGCCGATCAGGACCCGGGTGCACCGGTTCGGCGGCAGCCACGCCCAGCGTGATGCCGTCGAGCGCACGCTTCTGGAGGCAGCGATGCGGGCCGGGCGGCTCGAGCTGGCGTCGGCTCTAGTGAGCGAACGCCTCTCGGTCCGCGAGTGCAACAGCTATGCGTGGTCGAAGCGTGCGTGGCTGCGGGACGCAGCTGGGGATCAGGCCGGAGCCGCGTCCGCCATGGTGAGGGCGCGTGAGCTTGCGGGGCAGATCAGGGCAGCGGCGGGCTGAGCCGCAGCAACCGCAGCCAATTGTCTGGCCCCACCGCCGGGGCAACCGGCGCGTAAATTCCGTTGCCCCACCGCGGGGCAACCGGCAGGCTGGCGCGGTATGACAGCGCCACCAGCCGAAGGCGTCCGGGTCGACTGGGAATCTGTTCCGGTACAGGTCCGGGCTGGCATCGAGCAGATCTGCGGTTCGCCCGTCCTGCGCGCGAGGTCGCAACCCGGCGGGTTCAGCCCGGGAGTCTCCGCCGCCGCGAACCCGGACACGCCAGCCATGCACCGCAGGGAGGCGCGTGTCCTCCGGACGCTCGACCCCATGATCGCCTCGGGTGAGCTGCCCGCACCCAGACTGCGCGGCGTGCTCGAAGCCGATCAGTGGACGGCCCTGGTGCTCGACGACGTCGATGGGCGGCACCCCAGGCTTCCATGGGAACCGGTCGAGCTGGCCCGCGTCCTGGCCGCCGTCGATCAGCTAGCCGACGTGCTGACCCCGTCCCCCATCGAGGTCCGTGGCGTAACCGAACAGTTCGGCGCGGACTTCACCGGCTGGCGGACGCTGGCCGAAGCCCCCGATCACAGCCGTCTCGACTCGTGGTCCCGCGCGCACCTGGATGAACTCGCCGAGCTGGAGCGTGCCTGGCCGCAGCATGGAGCGGGTGACACGCTGTTGCACGCCGACATCCGGGCGGACAACCTGCTGCTTACCGACGATCGCGTCATTTTCGTCGACTGGCCGCAAGCGTGCGCCGGCGCAGCGTTCGTCGATGCCGTGTTCCTGGCTCCTAGCGTCGCAATGCAGGGCGGACCGCCGCCGAATGAACTGCTGGCGTTGACGCGGACTGGTCGCGCTGCGAGCAGGCAGGCTGTGGCGGCAGTTGTCTGCGCGATGGCCGGGTACCTCACCGAGCGCTCGCTGCTGCCGGCGCCGCCAGGCATACCCACGGTCCGAGCGTTCCAGGCGGCGCAGGGCAAGATCGCGCGCCGCTGGCTCGCCGACCTGCTCTAACCAGCGCCGCACCGTGGCTGCCACACCTCGGCCGCAGCAACCTCCCGTCCCGCCGCCTCAACCCGACCCCGCCGTGTGAGCCACCACGATCCGGCGCTCATCGCAGCGGTCGCCAAGCAAGAGTAAGGAAGCAGCCATTGTCCAGTCGGTCACTCCTGAACGATTCCGCGGCCGGGTCCTTGCCGCCGACTGCGTTGTCGGCGCGGGCGGGGGCGATATTGGCAACTTGGAGGCAGGCGCGGTCGGGTCACTGGCTTCGCCGACAATCGGGGCGCTAAGCGGCGGCCTGGCGACGATCGCCGGAACCGTGGTCATCGCGCTGGCGCTTCCAGTCTTCGCCGCGTTCCGGCAGCGGTCGGGGCGGACGAGGATGTTCCGCCCGCCCAGGCCGTCGCGGCCGCATCCGCGTGAGCCGTGGCACCGAAATCCCCGAAGAGGTCCGGCGCCATGTCGATGTGAGCGGAACGCGTTCGTGTAGAAGGTAGAAGGCCGGATCGCGCCGGCCGACTACATCGAGGAGGACCTGTGATGAAGCAGTATCTGCTCAGCGTCTACCAGCCTGACGGAGACCCGCCGCCGCCCGAAGTGCTCGGCCCGATCATGGCTGGGGTCGCAGCTTGGGAGAGCGACCTCCAGGCCGCCGGGTCGTGGGTGTTCACTGCGGGACTGCACCCGTCGAGCACGGCCACCGTGGTGCGGGTCACCGACGGTGACACCCTGATCACCGACGGCCCCTTTACCGAGGGCAAGGAGCACGTGGGCGGGTTCACGATCGTGCGGCTGCCCGATCTGGACGCCGCGCTCGAGTCCGCACGCAAACTCTCGACCGTGACGGGCCTGCCGATCGAGGTTCGGCCGCTGCAGGGGGACGTTCAGGCCTGATGCCCGGTCATCCCGCCGTCAGCGGGCCGGAAATCGAGGCGGTCTTCCGGCAGGAGTACGGCCGTGCTGTGGCGGTGCTGGTCCGCCTCTTCGGCGATATCGACGCCGCCGAAGAGGCGGTCCAGGATGCGTTCACCGCAGCTGTTCAGCGGTGGCCGGAGAACGGGATGCCGCCAAGCCCGCCGGGCTGGATCATCACGACGGCCCGTAACCGGGCAATTGACCGTTTCCGCCGGGAGGCTTCCCGCGAGGACCGGCAGGCCCAGGCCGCGTTTTTGCACGCCGGCGACGAGGCGAGTCGCGCCGAGGAGGACACAGTGCCAGACGACAGGCTCCGGCTGATCTTCACCTGCTGCCATCCAGCGCTCGCGCTGCAATCACAAGTAGCGCTGACGTTGCGACTGCTCGGCGGGCTCAGTACCACCGAGATCGCCCGGGCATTCCTGGTGCCGGAACCGACCATGGCTCAACGGCTCGTCAGGGCGAAGGGCAAGATCCGCGACGCGCGGATCCCCTACCGGATTCCCGGTGAAGCAGACCTGCCCGACCGGCTGAGGGCCGTCCTGGCGGTGGTGTATCTCATCTTCAACGAGGGCCACACGGCAACCTCTGGCGACGTGCTGACTCGCGAGGATCTCGCCGCCGAGGCGATCAGGCTCGGTCGGCTGCTCGCCAGGCTGATGCCCGATGAGCCGGAAGTCCTGGGACTTCTCGCGCTCATGATACTGATCGAATCGCGCCGAGCCGCGCGGGTCGGTTCCGACGGCGGGCTGGTGCTGCTCGGCGACCAGGATCGTGCGGTCTGGGATCGCGACCTGATAGCCGAAGGCCAGGCCATCGTCCGCCGCTGCCTGCGGCGCGGACAGCCAGGGCCATATCAGATTCAGGCAGCGATCAACGCGGTTCATGCCGACGCCCGGTCGGTCAGAAGTACCGACTGGGCGCAGATACTGCAGCTCTACGACCAGCTGCTCTCCGTAAGTCCCGGCCCCGTCGTCGCGCTCAACCGCGCCGTCGCGTTGTCCGAAGTCAACGGGCCCGCGGCCGCGCTCGTGGTGGTGGACGACCTGGCCGCGAACCTGGACGGCTACTACCTCTTCCACGCGATCCGCGCCGATCTGCTCCGCAGGCTCGGCCGGGATGCCGAGTCCGCGGCCGCCTATAAGGCCGCGATCGCCAGGACTGCCAACAAGGCGGAACGCGAGTTCCTGGGGCGCGGCCTGAGCTCGGTCCGCCGGCTTGACGAGCACTAGCTCTGACGCTGGAGCGCGATCAGGCAGGGTGCATGATGCTGCGCCAGAGGCCCGGATTGCCAAAAGAATTTCGCGCAGCTGCGGTACCAGCGCGAGGATCTTCTGCGTGGACGGTAACCGGGAGCGGCTCAGGGCGACCTTTGACTTCGCCTCGCGCATCTACGATCT
>Ga0209240_1000940_pt1 | contig 11766 bp, 10 predicted proteins | sample GraSoi_2013_80cm_FD_185828 | JGI IMG/M metagenome (GOLD analysis project Ga0209240, IMG submission 185828) | Grasslands soil microbial communities from the Angelo Coastal Reserve, California, USA - Sample 9_17_2013_80cm (SPAdes) (version 2) | ecosystem: Environmental > Terrestrial > Soil >...
CGTTCGGGGTGAGCGAGAGCGACACGGTCGCGGTGGCTCCCAGATCCCGCGAGCTGACCCCGTTCGCGGCGGCGCGCGCCGAGGCGGGCGAGCGCCCGGTGCCGGCGTGGCTTGAGGTGATCCCCGACAAGATGCGTATTCTCGTGCACGCGCTCCCGGCCAGGGCCCAGATCGACATGCTGGTCCGGGAGCAGCTCATCACCGAGTATTACTCGAAGTGACTGCCATGCCGTGACCCGCCGCAACGGCGGCGGGCGGCGGCAGATGACGGCGGCCAGCCGTCAGCGAAGTCGCGATAGTCAGATAACGGGCATCGCGGAAAGGAACGTCCATGCTCATCGCCCAGCGTCCGAGCCTCACCGAGGATCAGGTAGATGAGTTCCGGTCCCGGTTCGTGATCGAGCCCCTCGAGCCGGGGTTCGGCTACACGATCGGGAACTCGGTCCGCCGCAGTCTGCTGTCCTCGATCCCCGGTGCCGCAGTGACCAGCATCAGGATCGGGGGAGTGCTGCACGAGTTCTCCACCGTCCCGGGGGTCACCGAGGATGTCATCGACATCATCCTGAACCTGAAGGAGCTCGTCGTCTCCTCCGAGCACGATGAGCCGGTGCCGATGTACCTGCGCAAGCAGGGACCCGGCCCGGTGACTGCCGCGGACATCGTGCCGCCGGCCGGCGTGGAGGTGCACAATCCTGACCTGCACATCGCCACGCTGAACGGCAAGGGCGAGCTGGAGATGGAGCTGACGGTGGAGCGTGGCCGCGGCTATGTGTCGGCGGCGCAGAACAAGCAGCCGGGGCAGGAGGTCGGCCGGATTCCGATCGACTCGATCTACTCGCCGGTGACGCGGGTCACCTACAAGGTCGAGGCCACCCGGGTCGAGCAGCGCACCGACTTCGACAAGCTGATCCTCGACGTTCAGACCAAGCCCTGCATGCGCCCGCGGGACGCGGTGGCCAGCGCAGGCAAGACGCTGGCCGAGCTGTTCGGCCTGGCCAGCGAGCTGAACGTGGACGCCGAGGGCGTCGACATCGGCCCGTCGCCGACAGATACCGCGCTCGCCGCTGACCTTGCGCTGCCGATCGAGGAGCTGAACCTGACCGTCCGCTCGTACAACTGCCTCAGGCGCGAGGGCATCCACACGGCGGGCGAGCTGGTCACCCGCAGCGAGCAGGATCTGCTCGACATCCGCAACTTCGGCGCGAAGTCCATCGAGGAGGTCCGGCAGAAGCTGACCGACATCGGCCTCACGCTGAGGGACTCCTCGCCCGGATTCGATCCGGGGACCGCGGCGGACGGCTACGCGGCGGACGACGACGAGAGCTACGTCGAGACCGAGCAGTACTGACGGGTCGCACGACCCCCCAGGTACCGAACCGAGGAGAACTCTCCGATGCCCGCCAAGGGCCGGCGGCTGGGCGGCAGCCCGGCCCACCAGCGGCACATGCTGGCGAACCTTGCCGCCGCGCTGTTCGAGCATTGCAACTTCACACTGGACACACCTGTTGCGTGGTTCATCGGCTGCCTGTTCCTGTCGATCTTGTTCCTTCCGCTGTACCTCGCCAGCCGCGGATAGCGGGCTAGGCAGGCCAGCGCTGCATAGCGCCGCGGCAGCCGTTCCCGGTCATGGCAGGTGGGCGGGGATGGGCTGAATGCTCGGACCGCAGCCGGCTACCGCGACGGTGCGTTTGTGCGACGCTCGCAGGGCTGCGGCGTCGGCGGGATCGGTGCGCCAGGCGGTGCCGGCTGGGAGCACCACGAAGTCGGGGTGGCGGACCCAGATCGGCACGTAGTGGATGAAACTGACGCGCGCTCCGCGGCTGTCCACGGTAATGGTGAGCAGCACGATCATCCCGTCTTGCGTGGCGGCCGGGCAGCAGGCACTCGTCTGATCGGAGATCAGGTTGCCTTCGCCGAAGACGACAAGCTTGCCGTGGACAATGCGGATGGGCTGGACGACGTGCACGTGCTGGCCGACGATCGCGGTGATGTCGGGTGAGCGGGTGAGCCTCCTGGCGAGCCTGAGCTGGTAACTGCTCGGCTGCGCGACATACTCATCGCCCCAGTGCAGATTAACGATCACCACCTTCACGCCGTCCATGCGTGCGCGGTGCGCGTCGGAGAGGATCCGCGCCGCGCTGGCCAGGTTGACCGACCATGGATGAGGCAAAGGGATGCCGTTGGTGAACGCGGTATAGGACAGGAAGGCGACGCGGACACCCTTCACCGTCATGATCAGAGATTTTCTCTGCCCGGTTCGGCGTCGACCGCATTACAAGGGCAATTTCCGGTGCCAGAAGATGTCGTCTTCCAGGGCAGCCTGCCTTCAAAGTAGCTTCGCATGCGTCCAGATCGCCGAGTATGCGAGCGATGGCTGTTAGTTGCCGGTATGTGCAGCGGCGCACATATAATCCATTCGTGCGTGCCTTAAGGAGAGGCAGCGCAGGATGCTGAACAGGCGGGCTTGTCGATGCCGTAGGGTCCGCCAGACTCATACGACATTGATCAACTGCACTCGCGGGGTGCGACCGGACTTCCAGTGCAAGCGACCCGTCGCGCTAGCCGGCCACGGGCGGCGGCGCGTGCGACCCTAGCCTGGGAGCCGGCTCCTGGCCGCGGCGCCGACCGCTCGGTCATGCCCAGAATGAGTGCGTCTGATCCGTCGGCCGAGGCACCGGCCATGAACTTCGGTGCTCAGTGCCGCACGCCGAAGACACCGCGCGGATGCCTAGACTGCTCAAGCCGATCTGGGCGGATTCGGGACAGGTTGAAAATCCCAGCCAGAGCACTTCCCGTCCATCATCAGCCCCCGCGAACCGCTGGCGCCGCGACCATCTCGGCCAGAACCGCCGCAGCAGGAGAGCCCGCTGGGTAGTGTCATCTTCCAACCGGGAGCTGCCTTGATTCCGCTGCATGGCCGCTAAGGGTCAGGCAGGATCCCAGTCCCGATCCGACATCTGCTAGGTCGGCCCACTCCAGGACCTGTTCCATGCGGGCTGCTGTGAAAGGATGCACGGACATGTCCTGTGCTAATAACAGCCCGGATACATCTGACCTGGGTCGCGATGCACACACGGAATTCCGTGAAATCCTCAATACTGTTGCCCACGGCTTTGAAGGAACGGCGGAGAAAAATCGCCCAAGGCTTCAGCCGTTCGTAAACTACTTTCCCACGCACCTGGGGCCAATACTAGACGTAGGATGCGGAGTTGGCTTAATGATTGAACTGCTGACAGCCGCTGGTGCCTCCGCCGTGGGCATTGATCAGGACCCAGGCCAAGCCGCTATCGCGCAGTCTCACGGCCTTCGAGTCGTGACAGCACATGCGCACGAGTATCTGGCAGACAGGCCGAATGAGTATGGCGGCATCTTCCTGCGGCACGTCCTCGAGCATTTCGATGGCGTAGAGGGCCTTCGGCTGCTGTACCTGTGTCGAAAGGCCCTGAAACCTGGAGGGATTATAGTCATCGTCACTCCGAACTTTGATGTGGCGTCAGTACGTCACAGCATATTCTGGCTAGATGTCACCCACCAAAGGCCATATCCCCTTCCGCTCTTGCTTCACATCTTTTCGTCGCTCGGCCTTGAGACAGTCGACTCTGGTTGCAGGCAGGCCGAAGAGGAACGTGATCTCTTCATCGTTGGCCGTGTTCCGGCAGCAACAACTCGGCTATAGCAGAGTCTATGGATCGGGCCACCCGATCTGGGGTGTATCGGCACGCCAATTTTCTCATGCGTACGCCTAGTTCATTGCGTCGCTTTCCGCTGTCAATCATCAAACATAGGCGGTTAATTAGCTGATCGGCTGAGCGGTCGTACAGGACCTCTTCATCGCCGTCGCATAGCTCGGGATAGCTCCCGATTCTCGGCAGAATACAGCAGTTGCCCGTGTACATTGCCTCTAAAGTGGAGATGCCGAGACTCTCGTGAAAGGCGGTAGATACCTGGATATCTGCCATCCACAGCCACTGATAGTAATCGTCAATCGGCAGATCGTCACCGAAGTGCAGCCGTCCCGGATATTGGCTACCAAGCGCCAGGGCGTGCGCACGCACAGGACCATATGAAGGAAGCTTCCTAGTAAAGAGCACATCCACGTCACGGCTCCGCATCACCTCGGTGATAGCCTCCAGAAACAGTACAGGATCTTTGCTGGCTATCGGCGCGTGATTGTAGACTATGCTCGTGCGAGGAAAGCGCCGACTAGTCCTGCTTGCGTCTATAGCGTGAATATCAATAGGCAGGCCAACGATACGTACCTTGTCGTTGATGACTGCGGCCAGATCCGAGTTCAGAGCCTCAATATTGTCATGCAACGTCTGTTTCATATAACGCGATGTCACGAACACTCGGTCCATAGCGTACAAATTGCCAAGATCGGCAAATTCGAGACCCGGGTAGCGATCGTGGCGAAACAGGTCGGTATAGTCCCAATGGCTGCCGTGAGTGTAGCCAATCAGCGGCACTCTCAGTTCTAGATCGCACAGAGTGCGAAGAATTTCTGCCGGAAAGGCCTGGAAGGCGTGAAAAAGGAAGATGAGGTCAGGATCGTCGGTAGACAGGCACTCCAGAATGGCGCCGTAGGTGTCGAAAATCCATTCGGAACGGGCCCGTATTGCGCTTCTAGGTCTCCGTCGTGGCATGTAAGAAGTCGATCGTGCGATCTCGTAGCCCATAGTCTTAAGTTCACTACGAATGGCACGCGAGGCGGTGATTCCGTATCCGATAGAGTCGCTCGACGGCGGTGCGCCGGTGTGCGCCGACGAAGTATATCCGTCAATGAACAGTAGCCGTCGCCCGTGTTGGTTCATCCTAATCGCTGACCTTTCTCATGGGATAGAAATCGTAGGCTATCCGCTGACCTCTAGAAGAACTCATGCAACGAGTAGCTCTGCTGACGAACACGGGATGTCGGCGTTCTTTAAATATCGTATCCTGAATCTCTCGTGATCTCAGCCTGGCGCCTCTCGGCGGAGGTAGGCGACCGTATTCCCCCAGGCCGTCAGCGGCTGTTTTATGCTGTCGCGCCCGAGGATGGAGGCTGCTCCACGGGTGCCCAGTGGATGGCCTCCTTGCTGCAGCGTTGACGTCGCCGACCCTAGGAACGAGCCTTATTTGTCACGGATAGGCTCGCGCCCGGATCAGTGCTCACCGTCGCGTTGTGCCGCGTCCGAACTCGTTGCAGGGGTGTTGCCCTCTCCGGTCTGGCCCGGCTAGGCCGGCTGGGTCAGGATCGCGGCCTGTGTCTCCTGGTCTTCTATCTGATCATGATCCGGGCCTTTGCTGGCTCTTGCTGCTGGCCCGTAGCCGGGAATCGAAGGACGCGGAGATCATGGTGCGCCGCCATGAGGTGGCGGTGCTGCGGCGTCAGGTCGCACGCCCGAACCTGGACCGGGCTGACCGCGCTGTCTTGGCTGCGCTGGCCCGGATGCTGGCGGCGGCGCTGCGCGTCGCCAGGCGCTACCTCCTTTGGTCCGCTCGTCCAGGCGGGCGTCGTCTCGGCGGACGCCCCTTGGCCAGCGCGGTTCGCCAGCGCCTGGTAGCCGTAGCTCTCCGCGGGCTCGCAGACCCCGGCGGACCTCCACCCCTGTCGTTGACTTCGCCGCCGTGTTTCACCTCCGTCGCCGGGGAACGCCGTCGCCCGTCGATTCCGCCGGGCAATCGCCGCCTGCAGCCGGGGGCGCGTGCAGCTGGCTGCCCGTGCCGCCGCTCAGGCCGCCTCTGCCGGGCGGGCTGGCCTGCCAACGGCATTGAGGTGACGCAGCGCCTGCGCGTAGGAGCCCCGCCAGGCTGCTCTGGCAGTACGGCACGCCTCGCTGCCGGCAGAACGCCTCGATCAGGGCCAGCGAGCGGCGCAGGTTGGGCCGTGGCATGGAGGGGAACAGGTGGTGCTCGATCTGGTAGTTCAGGCCGCCGAGCGCGAAATCGGTGAGCCAGCCGCCACGCACATTGCGCGAGGTGAGCGCCTGGCGGCGCAGGAAGTCGCACTGATCGGCGGCGTCCAGGATGGGCATGCCCTTGTGGTCGGGGGCGAAGGAGCACCCCAGGTACAGGCCGAACAGGCCCTGCTGCACGATCATGAACACCACCGCCCGGACGGGCGAGAGCAGCAGGAACACCACAGCCAGGTAGCCGGCCGCATGAACCGTGATCGGCGCCCGCTCCCAGAACCGGCGGCGGGAGGACCGGCGGGTCAGCGCCTGGATGCTCGCGACGTGCAGGTTGACCCCTTCCAGCAGCAGCAGCGGGAAGAAAGGTACGCCTGGCTGGTGGGGCTGCGCCCGCACTGCGAGCCGTGCGCCGGGGTGCGTGGATTGCTGGCGGCCGGTAACGTGGTCGATCCGCGAAGCCACCAGCCAACCCTCGCTGCCCGGCAGTGCTCTGAAAAGGGTCCTGCCAGCGGCTCACCTTCCAGGTCATCTGCTGTCGGGCCACCCGACACGTTCGCCGGCAGCGGCGCACCTACCGTGCACATTCTCCGATCCGAGCCAGGCCCGTCGCCGCCTCAGGCCCGACGGGAGTCGGGCTTCGCGCGGTCGGCCTCGCCGAGTGCGGAGCCGCTGGGCTTGAACTGCTCGCCGCCGCCTGTGAGGAACTTGACCGGTCCCCGGCGCTGCTGGGGCGCGCCAAAGCTCATCTCGAGTTCGGCGCGGCGCGGCGCGCCGGCAAGCGCGCGGAGTCGTGCGAGCCGCTGCGCAAGGCGCTGGATCTGGCCGACCGCTGCGGCGCGATCCCCGTCGCCGAGCGGTCGCGCGAGGAGCTCGTCGCTGCCGGGGGGCGGCCGCGGCGGACCCGTGTTGCAGGCGTCGGGGCACTGACGGCGAGCGAGCTGCGGGTCGCGCGCCGGGCGGCTCATGGCCGTACCAGCCGGGAGATCGCGCGGGACCTGTTCGTGATCATGAAGGCAGTCGAGAAGCACCTCGCGAGCGCGCACCGGAGGCTCGGCATCGAAGGGCGGGGCGAACTCGCCGGAGCGCTCGGCTGACCCAGGGGGTAGAAGCACATGTCACGCCCGGGCTGTCGGCGCGAACCACAGGCGCCGGAGCAGTCCATAAGAGTGGGGTGCTCACCCTAACGCGGTCGGCGCCGGACTCGGGCACGATCAGCCGCATCGGACATCAGACCCGATAGACGGGAGGAGATTCCGTGGCGAGAAGACACTGCCCACCTCGACAGCTCCTCAGGGTGAATGGCTCCCCGCCGGACGGGTGGCCCGCGTCCAGCCGGGCGGCCGTGATCGGCTGCGCCGCTGCCCTACTGGCCGTGACGGTGCTGCCGTCCGTTGTTGCCGTCGGGGGCATCGCTGCCAGTGCGCACGCTTCGGTGAGCAGGTCAGCCCCTGCGGCCGGTACTCTCCGTTCCTGGGGCAGCAACAGTTTCGGCCAGCTGGGTGATGGCTCCACCAGTGACCGCGACAAGCCGGTCACCGTGAAGCTGGCCAGTGGCACGAAGGTGACATCGGTTCGAGCCGGCTGCGGTCACAGCCTGGCACTCACCTCCACCGGCATTGTCCTGGCCTGGGGGTCCAACCACCTCGGTCAGCTGGGCAACGGCACCGTCACCGACAGGCACACCCCGGTCCGGGTCAGGCTTCCCAGCGGCGTCAAAGTCGCGGCCATCCGGGCCGGTTGCACTCACAGCCTGGCCCTCACCACGACCGGTACCGTCCTGGCCTGGGGAGACAACGCCGGCGGGGCGCTGGGTGACGGGACTACCACCAGCCGGTCCGAGCCGGTCAAGGTGAGGTTCGCCACCGGCGTCAGGATCAAAGCCATCAGCGCAGGCGGGGATGGCTTCAGCCTGGCGCTGACCACCACCGGCAAGGTACTGGCCTGGGGGAATAACTCCCTCGGCCAGCTAGGTGACGGCTCCACGACCAACCGGCTCAAGCCGGTCATGGTGAAGTTCCCCAGCGGCACGCAGGTGAAGAATATCGCGGGCGGTGGCTTCCACGCCCTCGCGATCTCTACTGCGGGGTTCTTGTTCGGGTGGGGCGGCAACTTCGACGGCCAACTGGGTGATGGCACCACCACCAGCCGCGATGTTCCTGAGCGGATCGTCATCCTGCTGAAGGGTGTGGGGCCAATAACCGGGCTGATCGCTGGCTGCAGTCACACTCTGGTCCTTACTTCTAGCGGAGCCTTGCTGGCCTGGGGATACAACGGCGACGGAGAGCTGGGCAACAGCACCACGACCAGCAGCGACATAGCCGTGCGGGTGGACATGCTGGTCGGGGTCACGGTCAAGGCGGTCAGCGCCGGCTGCGCCGACAGCTTCGCCCTTACTACCGACGGGCACGTCCTGGCCTGGGGATACAACGGCCACGGGCAGCTTGGCGACGGCACCACTGGCGGCATCGCAGAAAGCCCCGTCATGGTCAAGCTCCCGTCACGCCTGTTTGCCCTCGCCATTGGCGCCGGGCCGGAGGCCCGCAGCAGCCTGGCAATCGTCCGCGCGCGATAATTCAGGAGAGGGAAAGGATCAGTGCATAAGGTGATCGGAGAGACGCGCCGCGGCATACATTCGGTCGTGGCGGGCCGCAGGCTCGGCATTGCGGAATGAGCCATGAGCTGATCTCTGAAATGAGATCAGGTAGTCCCTGCTCAATCGCTGACGACGCCCAGCGCCCCGCATACGAGCTAGCCGTGGCACAAGTTCGGTCCGAGGAAATATCGAACTACCATTACCGGTCTCTGGTGGAAACGCTCGGCGATAAGGGCGTGTTCGAGGTGTCCACACTGGTTGGCTATTACTGGCTCTTCCCCACCCGGATGCGGCTGTTCCAAGTTGGATTGCCAGGAGCCATGTGACCGGCGTATGCATCGCGCAATGACATCCAGACCGGATCTCGCGCGGCCTCGCTCAGAAGATCTCGTGGGGCGCGGCGTCCGCAGCGAAGCTCGGTAGAAACGACGTGCCGGACCAGCCTTACTGTGGGGATGCCTGCCTGGGCGGCGGACGGCAACTCCAGTGATCCAAGAAGTTCCGGGCGCCAATTACGAGCGCCTGATAACTACGTCCACCTCGCGATTGGTCGCTGCTCAGATCAGCCTGTTCTGGATTGAGTGACCAGTGGGCGAGCCTGGGTCGCCGGGGGTAGGTGCCGGAGGCGCGCAGGCGGGCGGCGCAGCCGCGAATCTGCGTATGCCAGTCCTCGAAGAGCTCGCGAGCGGCGGGCTCAGGAAGGACTAGCGCACCGTGGCGGGCGTCAGGGCTCGAGCTTCTGTCCTGTGGCCGATGTCTCGGTGCACCTGCGGCGAGCACATCGCCGAACTGTGCGCCGGAGCGATCACCACAGCCGAGCGCGTCCGGGAGCTCACCGCAGCTACACCCGCCAAAGGCGGCATTGTCACAGCCATTGACATCACCTGGCTCAGCACGAGCGCCGCCGCCGCCACCGTAACGAACTACAACTCCGCGCCGCTCCTCCGTACGCTTGCCGGCCGGCGGACAGGCTCCTGATCAGGCCAGCGAGGTGGCCAGGCCGGTGCCCGGCAGCGCCGGGGACACGTCAATACCAGGACACGCACGCGGCGGTCAGGATGGGACAGGATCACCCGGGCACTGCCGGCGCCAACCTGGCCGGCCCCGGCCGGAACAGCCGATGCCGACACGCAGAAGACTCACGGGATGGGACCTCGATCCGCAGTGATCCATCCGGTTCCTGACCTCATCAAGGCGCTCGAGATCGCCATCACGCACTTCTCGCGCCGCGGTGTTTTCGCCAACGAAGTCCACGCTCCGCTCGTCTATCCGGGACAGCGCCACATTCCTTACGCATCGACCTCAGGCGCAGCCGCGGCCCACACCCTGACCGCCACGTCCGCATCCAAGGCGCGGAACCTGTCCGGCCTTAAATGCTCGGCTGCACCGCGATGGGTCTGACCGATTCGCCCCGGCGCGCTCGCCACGGAACAGGCGCATGTCACCGTCGTGGACGGCCCCGCGTTCGGCGCGGGCGGGATCATTCCGCTTCAACTTCGCGACGCCGCAGCCCGTTCTCACTGAGATGATCGACAGGATCGCCGTCCTCAACGCCAGATAGGAGTCAATCGGTCAGTATGGCCCGCGAATCGGCCATCCTGCCGGGACGAACTCCAGGCCGCGGCGGGCGGGATCAGCGGGCGTCTACCCAACCATAAAAGGTGGGGTGGGCACCCTATTGCCGCTCGGCGCGAGCGCGGGCATGGTCGGGGAATGGTAGTGACGCGCGGACAATCGCCTGCCCGGTATGTCTTCGGGCCGCTCGCCGTTCCGCTCGTGCTGGCGGGCTTGCTTATCGGGCCCGGATCGGCCCGAGCGTCCGCATCGGCCTGCGAGAGCTGGACTGGCGTTCAGCCGCCGAGCCCCGGCACCGCGCAAAATCAACTCATCGGCGTCACCGTGCTCTCTGCGTGCGACTCCTGGGCGGTGGGCTTCGAGTCCAGCGGCGGCGCGAACCAGACGCTCATCGAGCACTGGAACGGCTCCTCCTGGACGGTGGCGTCCAGCCCGGATCCGGGGAGCACCAATAACGTGCTCGGCGGTGTGCGCGCTGTGTCGCCTACAAACATCTGGGCGGTGGGCTACTACTCCGACGGCACCGGGGACAAGACGCTCATCCTGCACTGGAACGGCACTGCCTGGAAGCAGGTGCCCAGCCCCAACCCGGGAACCTCCAATCTTCTCAACGGCGTGCGCACTGTCTCCTCCGCCAATGCCTGGGCGGTGGGTGCCTACGCCAGCGGGAGCGCAGAAAAGACTCTGATCCTGCACTGGAACGGCACCGCATGGAAGCAGGTGGCCAGCCCGAACCCAGGCGCAGGCAACGACCTCATCAGCGTGGCCGCCACCTCCGCCAGCGACGCGTGGGCGGTGGGTGTCTACAACAGCGGGGGTGCAGAGAAGACTCTGATCCTGCACTGGAACGGCAGCACATGGAAGCAGGTGGCCAGCCCGAATCCGGGACCCAGGAACGACCTCGACGGCGTCGGTGCTACTTCCCCGGCGAACGCATGGGCGGTAGGTTTTGCCTCGAACGGCAGCGGGGACGTGACTCTTGTCTTGCACTGGAACGGCACTAAATGGCAGCGAGTGCCAAGCCCCAGCCCCGCCACGGTTGCATTCCTGAACGGCGTGACCGCTACGTCTGCCAGCAACGCATGGGCGGTGGGCTCGTACTCCAACGGCGCCGCGAACCAGACCCTCCTCTTGCAGTGGAACGGCACCAAATGGAAGCAGGTGGCAAACCCCAACCCAGGCTCCGGTGACGTCCTCAACGGGGTGGCCGCCTCGTCCCGTAGCAACGCATGGGTGGTGGGCACTTTCAGCAACAGCACAGGAAACCAGGCGCTCGCCCTCCACTGCTGCTGAGCCCGCTCCGCCGCTCACCTTGCCGCATCGTGCCACCGGAAGTCCGCGCTCCGACCGGACAGAGCGCTGCGCAGGGCCGATGAAGCCCGCGAGCACCACGAGCGGGGTCAATGAACGGCGCCGATGATGCCGCCTCGTAATCCGGCGGCGTAGCCGCGAGCCGGTAGCGACAGACTCCGCCGCCCGTGTTCGTCGAAGTAGACAAGGACCGCCACCGCGACGATGATCGTGACGCTCGAGCGGGCGCTCGGAGAGGTCGGCGTCAGCGTCGTCGGCGCTTCAGAGCCCTAGGTGCTTGCATCTCTCCGATCGACAAAATGTTGTCTATGCGGCTGCTGCGGCCGACGTGATCCCGAGGTCGTGGAAGAGGGTCTGCATGCCGATGCGAAGGGTCTCGTAGTCGCGGTCGATGCG
>Ga0209240_1000942_pt1 | contig 11742 bp, 7 predicted proteins | sample GraSoi_2013_80cm_FD_185828 | JGI IMG/M metagenome (GOLD analysis project Ga0209240, IMG submission 185828) | Grasslands soil microbial communities from the Angelo Coastal Reserve, California, USA - Sample 9_17_2013_80cm (SPAdes) (version 2) | ecosystem: Environmental > Terrestrial > Soil >...
CGCGTTCTGGACTTCCTATGCACTCGATACAACCAAAGGAGAACTGTTCATTCCAGTCGCCAATCCCGCTCCGAACTACAACGTGCAGCCTGGTGTACGCGAGGGTGTCAACTTGTACACCGATTCCTTGGTGGTGCTCGATGCGCACACCGGCCATCTGAAGTGGTATCACCAGTTCGCACAGAACGATCCTTGGGACTACGACGTTGGCGCAGCGCCTATGCTCTTTCCGGGGCTCAGCGGCGAGACTCGGGTGGCAGTTGGAAGCAAGGACGGCTACCTGTATGTGCTTGACCGCGGCTCGCACCAAGTGTTGTTCCGCACACCCGTAACGACGGTCTGGGACAACACCGGGAAGCGGCCGACGCCTGAAGGCACGCATATGTGCCCCGGTGCGCTGGGCGGCGTGGAATGGAACGGTCCCGCACTGGACGCGAGAAGCAATACCATCGTCGTGGGGGCCGTGGATGTCTGCATGATCTTCAAGTCTGCGGACCCCAAGTACAGGAAGGGCACGGGCTACTACGGTGGTTCCGTTGCTCCCGCAGGCGGCGCATCCGGATGGGTGACGTCAGTCAACGCATCTGACGGCAAAGTTCGTTGGCGCTACAGGGCTCAAGCTCCTGTAGTTGCAGGCGTTACGCCGACGGCAGGCGGTGTAACGTTCGCCGCGGACTTGCAAGGCAATTTCCTGGTGTTGGATAGCGAAAATGGAAAACCGCTGTTCCAACAGAAGCTCGCCGGTGGCATCGCGGGCGGCATCGTTACGTATTCCGTGATGGGCCGCCAATATGTCGCGGTCACATCGGGCAATCTATCGCGTTGGACCTTCAAGACCGAAGGAACCCCGGAGCTCGTGGTCTACGGGCTCGACCTCGCGGCGGACGCGCCAAGGCTCGTCACGGTCGGCGAGCGGAAGTTGGCGTTGCCCGCGGCCTCCACGGCTGCCACGCCTGAAGTCGCTCGCGGCAAGGTCACATTCACGCGCAGCTGTGCAGTCTGCCACGGAGGAGCCGGAGAAGGCGGCGGCGTGGGACCCGCGCTGCTTGGGATCGGCCACCTAGGCATCGAGAGCATCGTCGATCGCATCAGGAATCCCTTGCCCAATATGCCAAAGCTCCCACTCAGTGAGCAGGAGATCAGAGACACCGCGGAGTACGTGCAGACTTTGAGGTGAAAGCGCATGAGCGCCACCACCGAGACACGCTACGAGTTCGCGCCGCAGGACCGGCCAACCTTTCCAGGTTCGCCCGCCGCGCCGGCCCATCCGGTCGGGCGGCGGCTGGGGTATGCCGCAGTAGCACTGCAGCTCGGCGACACGGCGACGTTGGGAAACGGACTCGTCAATGGCAACGTCGCCAGCCTATCGGGAGCGCTGGGTGTTTGCGTTGCTCACGCGAAATAGCTGGCCGCCATTTGCGTTGCCGCGAATGCGTCCGCGAACCAAAAATTGTGACCTATTTTCGGCGCCATGCCAATGTCGCCGACAATTTCAGTTTACACGACCTAACCAAAGGCTATACCCCTAAACCCTGCAGCTCTCGACGCCCTCAAGAAGGCCCGGCTGCGATCGCGTCGTCAAGGACAAAGCCAGCGGGGCTCGCTTGGCTCGGCCCGGTCTCGACGATGCACTCTCGCACTTGCGTGCCGGCGACACGCTGGTCGTCTGGAAACTGGATCGGCTGGGGCGGAGTGTCAAAGGCCTCGTGGATCTGTCAATGGTCTCGAAGCCCGTGACGTCCCATTTCCGAAACCTGACAGACGGGATCGATACCAAGACACCCGCCGGTCGCTTCTTCTTTCACATTATGGCCAGCCTCGCTCAGATGGAGCGCGAGCTGATCATCGAGCGGACCAGGCACCCCCGGATCTACCTACATTACTTCAGAAAATCAACCATGGTTTTAGTGACGAATTCCGGCTGCTCTTCTTGTATGAAGTGGCCGCTGTTCTCAACCTTAACTGCAGTGAAGTTGGTCGATTTCGATCCCACGATCGCCCTCACCCATTCATAGCCGGGACCGCCCATGCCGAGGATAGGCATATTCAGTTTTGCATAGCCTTTGTCGTCGATCACGTCTTGCGTGAAGGCTTGATACCACGCATTGCCAGCACGAATGGCGTCGGCGCTGTTGTAGGCCTTTTCATAGATTGCGCGGTCATGCGATCCGATTGCAGCGTCGTCCAGCAACAGATATTTGAAGAACCAGTCCTGCTCTATGCGAATGCGTCCTGTCAACATTTTTTCCGGCAATCCCTTGACCTGATGGAAGGCAAACCACCACAGGTAAGGATGGGCCGGGTCGATCTTGTCGCCGAAAGTGCCATGCGTCGGCAACAAAGGCCAAGACAACAGGCTTGCGTCAGGATGCGGAACGTCCATCATCACTAGCTTCTGCGTTCCCTGCGGGAAGTTGGCGCCATAGCTGAAGGCTACTTCCGAGCCGATATCGTGACCGGCGACGTTGGCTTTCTCGTAGCCGAGCGACCTCACCAAATCATAAATGTCCTTCGCCATGGTCTTCTTGTCGTAGCCATCCGCAGGCTTCGACGAGCTGCCCATTCCGCGCAGATCGACCGAAATCACCGTGTAATGCTCCGCCAGCATCGGCATCATCTTGTGAAATGCCCACCAGGTTTCAGGCCAACCCGGCAGCAGAATCAGCGGCTCGCCCTTGCCACCGATCACATAGTGAATCTTCACGCCGTTGACCGCGGCGTAACCATTTTTAAAACCAGGCAACGATTTCACCAGGGTTGCGTCCGACACATCTGCATATCTCGTAGCGTGGCCCCTTTTGGCGCCGCCATCGCCGACATCTTGTGCGTTGGCAATACCAGGCATCAACAGCGTGAGTGCCAGTGATGCTAGCAATGCTGGCAGCGCCGTCGAATTACGAACAAGGCTATGGAGTTGAGTAATACGTTTCATATCATTCTCTTTTATAACGGGATTAAAGTTTGAGTGAACATGGCAGATCCTTTAGATGGCCGGCACTGCCATGCCGCGCTTGACTGCGGGGCGTTTGCTTATCGTCTCTAGCCAACGCCGTAATGCCGGCTTGCTACCCATGCGGTCATCAGACCGCGCCCGCTTCCCTGGTCATCGGCATGGGGCTCACTCAGCTCGAGCCGCCACTTGCACGCCTCGTTCCGGTAGAGATGCTCGCTCTTGAGAGCTGGTCTAAGCATGCGCGGTGTACATCAAAACAATATCTGCATTGCGATCGCCCGTGAACTCGCCGGCTTCGTGTGGGACCTGGCACGCCGGGGTCTCCCGCACGCCTGAATCATTCGATTCATTGCCCACACAGACGGAGGTCTCTCACGTTTCATCACAGCCACTCTTGATTGGCAACGCGATGCGCGGACACGATGAGAGGAATCCTCAAAAATTTTACGTGGGCGTCCATGCGATGATCCCCGCTTATCAGACCGAGGCAGCCCCGCGACGGACCGATGCAATGCGGTAGCCAACCCGCGAATATCAGAGTGATCCATCGTCGCTCCAAGCTTCGCGTGTCGCGTTTTCCCCTCCAGAGTGAGCCACTACTTCTCCGCTCCCTACCTTCCAAGCGCGGCCTCGCGAGAAAACCCCTCGCGCCAGTTGACACGAGGAGGCCATATCAGAATTTCTTCGAGATCGTGATACCGTAGGTGGCCGGCATACCGGTGCTGCGCACGGTCGTGTCATAGATACGGCGGATGAAGTTGATCTCATAGTGGTCGGTGACATTGCGGCCCCAGGCCTGGAGACGCCAGTCCCCGTTGGCGCTTTCCACGCCCGCGCGCAAATCGAGCGGCGCATAGCCGGGAATGTGGAACAGCGGGCCGCCGCCGAAGGCGGCCTCGGTCGCCGACCGGTAGGTAAGCGTACCGCCGAGGAACAGCGTTTTCCCGTTGAACGCCGGGAAGCTGTACTCTGCGTCGTTTGTCAGCTGCCACGCGGGGGTGTTGGGGAACGGCAAGCCTCCGATCTGCACGGTCCCGGCGAGCTGATCGGGCGTGACGTAGCTCCCCTTCACCTTCGTGTTGATATAGGTACCTCCGAAGCGAACGGTAAATCCACTGAACGGGCGCACAGTCAGGTCGAGCTCTGCGCCTTCCACACGCGACTTGGGCACGGTGATGAGGCCAGGGAGGACGCCGAAGGGAAAGCCCGTATCTAAGAAGCTAAGGAGCTGCTTGTCCTTATAGTCATAGTAGAAGGCGGCGCCCGTGATCTGTCCGGTCCGCGGGATCTCGGCCTTGAAGCCGGCCTCATAGGCCCGGAGCTCCTCCTGCGGTGCGGGAGTCGACTGCGCGGCCCGCAGGATCGCACCGGTCGCGAATGCGCCGGCTTTATAGCCCTGGGTCACATTGGCATAGACCATGACCCGGGGCGTAAACTTGTAGGAGAGGCCCCCACGCCACGAAACATTGGTCTCATGGAGCGTGTGGTGAATGCCATCTGCCAGCAGCGTGTTATCGGCACCGAAAGTCGCGCATTGCCCGACCGAGAACGCTGCCGGCGTGACGACACCATTTGTGTCGACATGCCCGGTCGCGATGCCCGACAGGAGCGCAAGCACGAGGTCAGCCGTCCCGTCACCGCGATCGCCAATGCAACCATTGTAGCGGTTGCGCGAGTCGGTATAGCGGACCGAGCCCTGCGCGGTCAGCTTGTCGGTGATATTGTAGTCCAAGCTTCCGAATCCAGCTGCCGTCCGAACACGTTGAAAGTCCCGCTCCTCGATACCAGAGAAGCGATAGTCGCCAATCGGGATGCCCTTATAGGTGAGGCTGTCGAGGCCGTGGCCAAGCCCGGTGTTGGAACCGGTCAGGATAAATTTCTGCACGTCGTCGACGCTGCTGTGCTCGTAATTGCCGCCGACCATCCATTTCAGCTGGTCCGAGGAGCCCACGCTGCCGGCGAGCCGCAGTTCCTGCGATATCGATATGATCCGCCCGTTAAGGACTTGCCGCTGGCTCGGATAGATCGTGCCGTCGCCATCGCCAGGCCTGTTGATCTTGGTGTTCGCGTAGGCCGTTATCGAGGTGAGCGTCGTACGGTCATCAAGCTTCAGGTCTCCGCGCAGGGAGGCCTGGTAGAACCAGTCGTGGCGCTGGAAGCTGACGCCAGGATCCCAGTCGGCTGCGCGGTCGTTGTGGGGCGCCACGGGATAATTGGCGAGGTCGTGGGCGAGATTGGGAAACCCCGGCGCGTCGGTATAGCCGCCCTGCACGAGCGGGGTGTAGGCTTGGAATTGCAGCGCCTGCGCCTCCGATTGATTACTCCAGCCATTGAGATTCAACTCGATCTTCAGCGTGTCGGTCGGCTGCGCATCGAGCAGGATGCGCGCGGTCTGGAAGTTGCGGCTCCCGAGCGAGTCGTTGTGGGTATAGCTATATTGCCACGCGTCCCTTCGCTCCTCGCGCGCGGCAACTCTGACGTTCACGCCTTCCGCGATCGGTCCGCTCACGAAACCTTCAAGGTTCAGCATGTTGAAGCGGCCATAGTCCCCGGTAACGCCGGCGGTGAAATGGTCGGTGGGTTTGGCCGCAATATAGTTGATCGCACCGCCGGTGCTGTTCTGACCGAACAGTGTGCCTTGCGGCCCCTTCAGCGCCTCGACCCGTTCCAAGTCGAGAGCCGCGCCTTCGGTCATGGCGCTGTAGGGAAGCGGCACCTGGTCGACATAAACGGCGACGGTGGGCGACACGCCAAGCGATTCTTCGAAGAAACCGATGCCGCGCAACGTGTAAAGGGGCGCGCCATATGGGCTTTGCACGGCGGTGAAACCCGGCACGATCTTGGCCAGGTCGCTGGTGTTGGTGATGCCGAGATTGCGCATGCTCTCACCGGTGACGGCCGTGATTGAGAGCGGCACGTCGCTGAGTCGCTCCGAGCGCTTCTGAGCGGTGACGATGATGTCGTCAAGGGTGGATTGAGGCTCGGATGATGCCTGATCCAGGTTGGCGGGCGCCGGCGCTGGCGTTTCCAGTTGGGCGAAAGCGGCAGTCGCCCAGCAGGCTAAAAACGCGCTGACCGACGTATATGTAAGTCTGGCAGACCTCATCACATCATCCCCCCCGGTGACGTCCCTGCGCAAACGCGAGGACTGCGAACGACAACCGATATTGAATCGGTGACGAACAATTGATTCTTCATGGTTCGGTGCCGGGCGCGACCGTTATTGCTCGCGCTCTCCACCCGCGAGACGAGCGCGTGGGCTACCTCGTATGCGAAGTTCGCGTCGATGATGTCCACGTCGCGCTCGACGAGCTGCACGCGTCCCGTTCCGATCGGCGGGAGGCCCGCTGAGCGTGGGGCGGTGTTTCGGGATGATCGCCCGTGCAGCGCGTCGGCCATCGGCGAATATTTTGGCAATTTTATCCCCCCTCTTTTTTTGACCCGAAACGGCTGTGACGCCGTCCCGTGGGCGCTTGGGACTCTTTGGTCCGACGCGTCCTCGGTGAACGTTGTCTATTGAATCCACCAACGACGACGTCGGCCACGTCCAAGGCTGCCAATATTCCAGTCGGAAACTGCCAAGTGATCTAGTCTCAGACTTTGGGCCAACGCGTGCATCTGAGAAGCTGCTCGAGCGTCACGGCATCACGGTGTCCAATGAGACCGTTGGCAAACTCATGATCGAAGCTGGGCTCTGGCGGACCCGTGCTCGGCGTAAACCTAAAGTCCAACAACCTGGGCTTCGTCGGCCATGATTCGGCGAACTGATCCAGATCGATGATTCGGAGCCACGGTGGTTTGAAGACCGAGCGCCATCCTACGCACTGCTGGTATTCGTCGATGATGCTACCGGGCAGCTCGTGGGCATGCATTTCTGCGAAGTTGAGTCGAGGTTCGAGTACATGAGAATCACGCAGCGATGTTCACTCGAGTACGGCAAGCCAGTCGCTCTCTCTAGCGACAAGCACGGCGGGTTTCGCCTCAACAAGGCTCGCGTTGCCCGCGGCGAAGGCATTACGCAGTTTGGAGGAGCGCTGCATGATTTGAACATTGAGAGAATCCTGCCAACCCGGCGCCGGCGGCCCGGTTAAGGAACTGCAGCTCGCCTGCGTCTCATCAATAGTTGACCGCAAAGCGTTTCTCGAGGCCCTCCGGCGCGACTATAACGCCCGCTTTGGCCGTACCTGGGCATCTGATCACGATGCGCACCGCAAACCGCTAAAGCCGAGCGTGCTCGGTTGGATGATGTGTTTTGTTGGCAGGAATCTCGCGCGATAATCCGAGCGCTCACGATTCAATACGACAAAGTCATTTATCTAATCACGCCGGGTCGCAGACCAATGCGATCTCGGGTCAGCAGGTCACAGTGTTTGATTACCCGGACGGACGCTTAAAAATTCGATTCGAAGGTCGTAAGCTACCCTACACTGGGTTCGATCGACTGAGTCAGATTCGATAAGCGGACATCGTCAACAGCAAGACCCGTGCTCACGATGGCGCGTCAGGCAAAGCTCACCAACGCCAAACGGCGTAGCAAGAGCTGTCCATCGCGACCTTTCCCCCGTACAACCAGCATGCAGTGAAAGAGCTTCTGCCGCGCGAGCGGCAGATTCTCCTTGGGTCCGATTAAAGCAAGAACCGTATGGTGCGAGGATAGCAACGCCTCACTCGTTTCCCGCTTCGCCGTCGTGCGCGTTCGCCATACCCCGTGCACTCGGCCCGGACACTGCCTCGTTGCCCTTCTTGTCAACAGATGAACACCATTCATTGTTATGACACAGCCCAGCCAAGCCGGGCTTCGAAACCGAACCCCGACCGGACTGCGATCACCGATTCGGCCAGTAGCGCTCTAAGTCCAATTGGCAGTTTCCGACCCGAACACTGGCAGCCTTGGACATTGTCGTCGTCGCCGCCGGTCGATTAAATACACGACAGTTCGCCGAGGACGCAGGGCTAAGAATCCCATGCGCCCAGAGGCCGCCGTCACGGCTGTTTCGGGGCAAAAAGGAAGTGAAATTGCCGAAGTACTCGCCGATGGCCGACGCGCTGCACGGGCGATCACGCCGAAACACGGCCCCACGCTCACCGGACCTCACTGCTGCCCGGCCGGGCGTCACCCAGGCGGACTTACGCGACGCTTTACGGTCCGTCCGCACGATCGCGAATAACCGGCGATCTCGTCGCAACCTCAGCCTAGTTCTAACCGAAAGAGAATCTCAATGACGACCGTAACGCATGAAATAGACGGGGCCGTGGGTGTCGTGACCTTGGCCAAGCCACCGCATAACCTGATTGATGACGCCATGATCGAGGACTTGCTCGCCGCTTACCGGGCCGTACTTGCTGAGGGATGTCGTGCGATTCTGCTGCGCAGCTCGATGCGGCATTTCTGTGCTGGAGCTGAGCTCAAGTCGTTCGGCGAATCGACCTTCATCCAGCACGATCAAAAGCGGATCACAGAAATGCTGGACGTCTTGGAGGGAGCGCCCGTGCCGACAGTCGCCGCGGTCCATGGCGCCGTACTGGGCGGCGGACTGGAGCTTGCGCTGACCTGCGACATGATCGTGGCCGCCGATACTGCCTCGCTCGGCCAGGTCGAGGTGACCGTTGGCCTGCTGCCGCTGCTCGGTGGCACGCAGCGGCTGGTGCAGCGGGCAGGTCTCGCCCGCGCCAAGGAGATCGCCATGCTCGGGCGCCGGCACACCCCGGAAGCCTTCGAGCGCTGGGGAATCATCAATCTCGTCGTGCCCGAGAGCGAACTGTCGGTAGCTTCAATGACGTGGGCCCGGCAGCTTGCCGCCGGACCGACTGCCGTCATCAAGGGTATTAAGCTGCAGGCGCAGCTCGCCGCTGGCGGCATTGCGGCAGCCGATGCGCGCCAGGCTGAGATCAATGACATGATCTGGAAAGCAGCCGATCGGCAGCGTGGCTTTGACGCGTTCTTCGCCACCGGTCCGGCCTCCGCCATTTTCAAAGGAGACTAAAGATGTCAGCTCCCCTGGAAGGATTGCGGGTGATCGACTTCACTCGTGTGCTTGCTGGCCCGCACTGTACCAAGACCTTGCGGGATCTGGGTGCGACGGTGACGAAGATCGAACCGCCGTCGGGCGATCTCGGTCGCGTTGGGCTGCCTCTCGTCGGCGACATGGGCCTCTATTTCGTCCAGCAGAATGCCGGCAAACGCAATCTCAGCCTTGATCTCAATTGGGTTGAAGGACGCGAGATCACGATGGAGCTCTGCCGAGACGCAGATGTGATTGTCGAGAACTTTCGTCCGGGCACCTTGAAGCGGTTCGGACTGAGCTACGAGGACGTGCGCGAGCTCAATCCTCGGGTCATCTACGCCTCCCTCAGCGGCTACGGGCAAGCGACGTCGTGGCGGAACCGTCCCGCCTTCGCGCCGACCGTCCACGGCGAGACGGGGCTGACCGCCATCGTCCAGCGGCATTTCGGGGAAGCGCTGTCGGAGCCACGCAACGACGCCTGCAGCCACGCCGATGTCTACACGGGGCTTCAAGGCGTCATTGGTATCCTGGCGGCCCTGCACGACCGCAACCGCACGGGCAAAGGGCAGTATATCGATGTCTCGATGGCGGCGACCATGCTGGCGGTGAACGAGCGTGCGGGGGCTCTACTGTCGGGTATCGATACCGACGGTGAACCGATCGCGCTGTCCGCCAACGAATCGCACATCTTCGAGCTGCCGGACGGCCGCAGGCTCACGATTGCCGGCAGCCCGATCTACACACCGATGTTCACGCGCTACTGCGCAATGATGCGACGTAACGATCTGCGAAAGGATCCTCGCTACGCCACGGCCAACTTGCGGCGGCAAAACCTGCAACCCCTACTGACCGAAGTGCGCGCGTGGCTGATGACCTTCAATGACCTCGAGCAGCTGCAGGCGCAGGTGAGTGAGGCCGGTTTGGCCGTTGGCCTAATCCGCAGCCTCGCCGAATTTGCCGAGATGGACTGGGTCAAAGAATGGGGGGCGGTGGTCGAGGTCGACGATCGCGCAGGCGGCACCACGCGCATGCCCGGGAACCCGTGGATCTTCAGCCGCTCAGTGTTGCCGCCGCCCGGCGTCCCGGCGTTCCAGGGCGAACACAATGAAGAGATCCTGGCCGAGCGTAATATCGCGCCCGGCCGGATCAAGGATCTTCAGCTACGCAAGGTCCTATTGAGCCGTCGCAGCCCGACCGGCTCCTTCGATTGAGAGAGGATCAGATGGAAGCCTGGCTCAATCATACTCACGATGAGCGCGCACGGAGCTGGCTGGCCTCGGCTAACAATGTGGCGACGGACTTTCCGATCCAGAATCTCCCTTTCGGCGTCTTCCGCCGGCGACAGAGCGGCGAGTCGTTCCGCGGCGGCGTCGCGATCGGCGACCAAGTGCTCGACCTGGCGGCGCTCGCGAACGCCGGCCGGCTGCAAGGACTGGCAGCTGAAGCCGCCGCGGCCTGCGCTACCAGCTCGCTCAACGCCTTCTTTGAACAGGGGCCAGTGGTTTGGCAGGCGCTACGTCACGCGCTGTTCGACGTGTTGCACGTCAGGAACGCCGCGCAATATCGCGAAATGGTCGAGACCTGTCTTGTCCCACAGAATGCGATCGATACGGTCCTACGGGTTGCAAGGTGCTGCTTGCGAGCCTGCCGAGGTGCCTGATAAGATGATGCACGACATTTAATAGACGAGGCGCGATCGACGCGCCCGGGTTCGGACAAGGGCCGCACGGCTCGGGCAGGGGGGACGTTGGCAACGGTGAAAATAATTACCTCGCTCGCAGAGGATCTGGACGCCCCGACGCAGAGTCTCTTGGGACTGCGGGCTTTAGCGGAGGAGCTGGCTGCAGAGGATGTCTCGATCGCCGAGTTATTTGCACGAACGGGTGTGCATCCGAGACAGCTCGAAGACCCCTATGCCTGTATCTCGCCGCGCCAGCGCCTCGCAATCTACCGCAACGCACGCGTTCTCGCGCATCGTTCCGATGTTGGGCTGCTTGCGGGTGCTCGCCAACGGATCAGCGACTTCGGCATCTATGGCTACGCCATGATCAGCAGCTCCACCTTTGGGGAGGCGCTCAAATTCAGCGTCGAGCACGTCGCGATGGCCGGGCCGGTCGTCATGCAGATCAGCCTGCGCGTCGAGGACAACACGGCGATCCTGCGTAGCGACGGTGTACAATCTCTGGGCGATCTTCTGCCTTTTGTCGCGGAGTTCTGGCGGAGTTCCATGACCGCGCTTTTCGGCCGGGTGCTAGAGGCGCCCTTCCCGACCAAACGCATGGTGTTCACCTTCCCCGCGCCTCCCCACTGGCGCGAGTACGGACGGATGTTCAACTGCCCGATTGATTTCGGCAGCGACACCATGGAGTGGCACTTCGACGCGAGCGTCCTGGACCGACCCTGTCCGAACGCCAATCCAATCACCGCTCGGATGTGCCGGCAACTCTGCGAGCGATCGATGGCCGAAAGCCCTGGCGGCACCGAATTGACGCGGCAGATTCGATCCGCTTGTCTCAACAATCCCGACCGTTTCCCGACAGCCGAAGAGGTAGCCGAACTGCTCGGCCTGTCATTGCGGACGCTCCATCGGCGGCTTGCCCGGGACGGCCTTTCGTACCAATCCGTCCTCGACAGCATGCGCCGTCGGGTCGCGACCGAATTTCTGGAGAACACGCACCTCTCGATGGACCAGGTGGCGGAGCGCGTCGGTTTCGCGGACGCGACCAGTTTCCGCAAAGCGTTCCGAAAATGGACTGGTCACTCGCCGACGCACTACCGGCGGGG
>Ga0209240_1000943_pt1 | contig 11739 bp, 10 predicted proteins | sample GraSoi_2013_80cm_FD_185828 | JGI IMG/M metagenome (GOLD analysis project Ga0209240, IMG submission 185828) | Grasslands soil microbial communities from the Angelo Coastal Reserve, California, USA - Sample 9_17_2013_80cm (SPAdes) (version 2) | ecosystem: Environmental > Terrestrial > Soil >...
CAGGCCCGCTACGGTCGTCTCCACGCGAAACTTCTCTTTCACCACCGCCAAACCGTTTTGTCCGTAGCTCCTTCTAAGCTCGGCCTGCTCGGCCAGGAAACCGATGGCGGTAGCCAATGCGTCAACGTCGCCTTCCGGTACGATCAAACCATTGGCTTGGTGGCTCACGATCTCTCCGATACCGCCTAGCCCGGTTGCTACCACGGGAAGGCCGCTGGCCATTGCTTCGATGATAACGGTAGGCAGATTATCACGGTCGCCAGAGCCGTCTTCGACGGCCGGAAAAACGAATAGGTTACTTTGGGCCAGCAGGTCGACTATCTCGGGCTGAGCTTTCGGCCCTGTGAGTTCAATGACCTTCCCTAGTCCTAGTCGGTCGATCAATTGGCGTAAGGGAACATGCTCCGGACCAGAACCTACGATTCGGCAGTGTAGTTGTAAGCCTCTCGACATCAACACGTTGCAGGCATTGACCAGTAGCTCAAATCCTTTCTTAGGAATCAGTCGTCCGATCGAGATAATTTCTAGGGAGCCGGCGGCCGGGTTCGCCATACGAAATGGGTCCAGGTTCAGCCCATTGTAAACTCGGTGAATTTTGTTAGCGGACTCCGGGAACTTCGATTGGAGGTAGCCGGTGCTGAAGTCTGTCTCGGTGGCGACAAACTCCGCGGCTTTAATAAGCTGTTTCAGTGATAACCGTTGATCCGGTCTTTCGACGAAGATGTCGTTGGCGTGGCCGGTGAAGCTATACGGGATTCCAAATAATCGCTTTATCCACCAGGCAGTTCGCGCTGCCAGACCCGCAAAATGGGCGTGTATCGCCGTGATGCCTTCCTTTTCCAATCGCGGCCCAAGATGGATTGCCTCATAGAAGCGATGCTTGTCTCTTGGGTCTTCTTTTGGGTTCGAGATATGTGAGAATCGCCTGGCGGCTATGCGGGTTAACATCTTGAACCGCAAGCTATTAGAATCGGGAAGATACCGAATATCGACCCCGTCCAGAGAGATATTGAGCGGTCGATCGTCGTTCGGCCTTCGAATCGAAAACACCGGAACCCGAAGCTTCTGCCGATAAAGTTCTGCCACTTCCCGGGCACAGAAAGTCTTGGTAAAGGCAGGGAATCTCTCAAAAAGATAGGCGAGCCGGCGTGGCACAGAAGGTTTTTAGTCTCGGTTCCGGGAGAGGACAAGGGGGAGTTCGGGGGGACAGGGGCAGGGGAAGGGGAAGGAGTCAGGAGCCAGAATCCAGGAGCCAGGAGGGCGGCGGTGAAAAGTGATAGGTGATAGGTGAAAGGTTGAGGGGGGCGTCGCGTCATTTGTCATTCGCTTCGCGGACCTGCGACGCCGCTTCGCCGGCAATCACCTTTCACCTTTCACTTTTCACAGTCCCCCTCCTGGCTCCTGACTCCTTTCCGACGCCTTCCTTGTGAAAAGTTTCACAAATTACTTGCCATAATGGTCAGGTCTTGCTTTTTTACCGGGCCTACCCCTCCGGCCTTAGGCGTTCTTTGTCTTTTGCTGTTTAAAGATGCGGGATTATTGTCTTCAGGCCGGTGAAGCACCCCTAGATTATGCAGGCCACCATTATCCTTGCCGCCGGTGAACTAACGGTCCAGCCGAACGCGTTATTGCCGAGTGGGACCTGGTTCACCAACTCTTTCGTTTTCACGGTCATCGTGACGGTGTTGATCATCATTGCGGCACGGAGCGCAACGCGAAAAATGGAGCTGGTGCCTACCGGCCCGCAGAACCTGGTCGAGGCGCTGGTCGAGATTCTCTACAACACCTTTGAGATGATCGTCGGTCGACACATGCTTTCTAAGGTGTTTCCGGTGCTCGCCACTCTTTTCATTTTTATCTGCGCCGCGAACTGGTTCGGGCTCGTCCCGGGAGTAGGGACGATCGGGTTTGGCAAGCCCGGGCCTGGTTTTTTGAGTCTGAGTGAAATCGATAAACCGATTTTCCGGCCGGCAAACGCAGATCTTAACATGACGCTGGGAATGGCTCTCACATTTATGATTTTGTGGCTGGTGTGGACGCTCCGGGATGTCGGCCCATTCGGTTTTGCCAAAGAGATTTTCGGGCCGAAGGGCGATACCAAAGGGTTCCTGGCCATCGCGTTAATGCCGATATTTTTCTTTGTTGGACTTATCGAGATCCTTTCGATTCTGCTTCGGCCTGTCTCACTATCGCTTCGACTTTTTGGTAATATTTTCGCCGGCGAGACCCTGCTGCACACGATGACAAACCTGGGCATTTTGTTACCGCCGCCTTTGAATTGGGTCACGATGATCCTTTTCCCCCTCCCGTTTTACTTTCTTGAGCTGCTAGTCGGAATCCTACAGGCCTTGGTCTTTTCGGCGCTATGCGGAGTTTATATCCGGCTGTCGACTGGCCATGCCGAACCCAGTGGAGGCGCGGCCCATTGAAATCCCTTTCTTGCTGAGACCATCCAAGAGCGTGGGCGGCAAGATAAACCAAAAAAAGAACAATCCAGAAAGCAAGAAAGTATGACACTAGAATTACTTCCAATGTTGGCGGACGCCGCTAGCAACGGGAACATTGCGGCCACTTTGCCTCTCGCGTTTGCCGGAGGCGGAGCCGGTATCGGTGTAGGTTTGGTAGGCGCGAAAGCGGCGGAAGCAGTAGGACGTAACCCGGGCGCATTCGGCAACATTTTGACGATGGCGATTATCGGTATGGCCTTGGCGGAAGCCATCGCCATCTACGGTTTGATTATTGCCTTTGCATTCAACAAGTAAATAACAACTGTATTGCTGTGGGGAAAACTTTCCCCACAGCCCCCCGAGCTTCGACCTCTTCGACCTTTTCTACTTATGGACGTTGGTGAACAATTCGGAGTCTACTGGCCCAATCTCATCGCTCAGATCATTCTTTTCTTCATTGTGTACTTCGTTTTAAGCAGGTTCGCCTTCAAGCCGATCATGGCGATGCTCGAAGAAAGGCGTCGTCGAATTGAGGAAGGCCAGATCAACGCAGAAAAGATCAAGCAACAGCTGGCAGAAGCTCAGGCGAAATACGAAGAAACGCTGGCTCGGGCGAACGCTGAAGCGCAGCGGCTAATTGAAGAAGTGAAAGCCAGCGGCGAGAGACTGGCGGACGAGAAACGGCAGGCTGCTCTAGCTGAGGCCGAAGATATTATTCGGAGGACTCATGACTCTCTCAGCTTGGAGCGCGAGCGCACTATGGCCGAACTGAAAAAGGAACTGGGCCGCCTGGTAGTCGAAACTACCGAGAAGGTGACTCACAAGATTTTAACCCCGCAAGATCATCAGAAAATCAACGAAGAAACGGCCCGGCAAATCGCGGCCTAATTGCCATGAGAACGACTAAAGAAGCTCGGAAAACTTCCCGCCAGCTGCTCAAACTTAGTTTCACCGATGGGAAATTGGATGAAGGAAAGGTTAATCAAGTGGTGCAATCTGTCTTAACGGAAAAGCCTCGACATTACGGGGAGGTATTGAAGGACTACCAACGGCTCGTACGCCTGGAAGTAGCGAAGCGTCACGCGGTGGTGGAAAGCGCGACCCAGTTGAACTCAAATTTGAGCAATCTCTTGATCACCAAGCTGAAATCTCGGTACGGCGATGATCTGACGATCGAGTTTAAGACTAATCCAACCTTGCTGGGTGGTCTGCGCGTAAAATTAGCGGACGATGTTTGGGACGGATCCGTCCGTAACCGCCTGCGTACCCTCCAGGAACAGATCTAATCGGGTAAGATGAGCACTATCCTTGAAGAGCTAGAAACCACGATCGCCGGACTCAAAGCGGACACCACCCGTTCAAACGTCGGGACCGTTCGAGAAGTGGGTGATGGAGTCGCGAAACTTGAGGGGTTAAGCGACGTGATGCTGAACGAGATGCTCGAGTTCCCGGGCGGCCTGTATGGTCTAGCTTTAAACCTCGAGGAAGATGAAGTCGGGGCGATCCTGCTGGGAGACTATCAAGAGATCACCGAAGGCAGCGAGGTAAGAACCACTGGAAAGTTGTTATCTGTTCCCGTGGGCAAGGGGTTGCTGGGACGCGTGGTCAACGCCCTGGGCCAACCGATCGATGGTAAAGGACCGATCAAGTCGGATGTTAGCTACCCGGTCGAGAAAATTGCGCCCGGTATTATCAAGAGGCGCAGCGTGACTGTGCCGGTGCAGACTGGGATTCTGGCCATTGACGCCATGATCCCGATTGGGCGAGGGCAGAGGGAGCTGATCATTGGCGACCGTGCCACCGGCAAAACTACGGTGGCAATCGACACGATTATCAGCCAAGCAAAGCTCAATCGCGCCGCCGAAGAAGGTAAGATTAAGAATCATGCCCCGCTTTACTGCATTTACGTCGCGATCGGGCAGAAGAACATGAGTGTTGCTCGGACGATCGATGTTCTGGATAAAGCAGGAGCGATGCCTTACACGATCGTCGTGTCAGCGCCGGCATCAGACAGCGCTACCACTCAGTACATTGCTCCGTACGCCGGAGCCGCCATGGGTGAATGGTTTATGGACAACGGCATGGATGCCCTCATCGTCTATGATGATCTTTCGAAGCACGCGGCAGCATATCGGCAGGTTTCGTTAGTGCTGAAGCGGCCTTCAGGTAGAGAGGCGTATCCGGGTGACGTTTTCTATCTCCATTCCCGGTTGTTAGAACGAGCTGCCCGGCTCAGTGAAAAGGCCGGAGGTGGTTCGTTGACGGCTCTCCCGATTATCGAAACCCAAGCCGGCGACGTTTCGGCTTACATTCCGACCAATGTTATCTCGATCACTGACGGGCAAATTTATCTGGAAACGGACTTGTTCTACCAAGGAGTGCGTCCGGCGATCTCTGTCGGAATTTCAGTTAGCCGCGTCGGATCAGCGGCGCAAATCAAGGCCGTCAAACAAGTGGCCGGGTCGACCAAGTTGGATTTAGCCCAGTTCCGAGATCTACAGGCCTTCGCTCAATTCGGTTCCGATGTGGACCCGGGCACGAGAAAGAAGTTGGATCGAGGCCAGCGGGTCGTCGAGCTTTTCAAACAAGTCCAATACCACCCGTTGGCGGTGGAAATGGAAGTGGTCTTAATGTTTGCCATGCAGAAAGGCTACTTTGATGATGTCCCAGTCGACAAGGTCAAGGATTGCCAGGAAAAGATGGCGGAGTATTTCCGGACGCGGAAAGAGGATGTGCTGACAACGGTGACGGCGAAGTTAGCGATCGATAAGGATCTCGACCAACAACTTCACGCGGCCCTCAAAGAATTTAAGTCCTTCTACAAGCCTTAGCGATTAATGGCTAACACGCTGGACATTCGGCGCCGGATCCGGTCAGTCAAAAACACTGCCCAGATCACGAAAGCGATGCAGATGGTGGCTGCATCTAAAATGCGACGCGCCCAAGCGGCCGCGTTAGCGGGCCGGCCTTACCAGGAGGCGCTCGATCGAGTTCTGCGCGCCCTGCACGGTAAAGTCGATCCCCTGGAAAATCCTCTTTTGGAAGAACGGCCGGTGCAGCGGGAGTTAATTCTCGTGATTAGTACCGATAAAGGTCTCTGTGGACCACTAAATACTAATCTATTTCGCGAGCTGGCCACGGTTGATTCAAGCAAAGCCGGCTTCGTAACGGTGGGGAAAAAAGCCGTCCAATTTCTGGCCAGAACTCGCCGGCAATTGCTCGCCGATTTTCCTACCGGTGAAATACCTCGGTTCCGCGAGATCCGGCCGATCGCCAGCTTTTGTTCGGAAAAGTTTTTGAACCGCGAGATTGATCAAGTGCGGGTGCTTTATCCGAAGTTCGTTAATACGCTGAATCAACAAGCGACGTTTTATCGATTGCTACCGATCGCTCCGGCGGAGATCACCCGGGAAGAGAAAGGCCCGGGCGGCGATTTTGTTTTTGAACCGAACGAGAACGCGGTCTTGGGTGCCGTTCTGCCTCATTATCTCAGTTATCAGATCTACCAGATGGTCCTTGATGCTCGTGCGTCGGAACACAGCGCCCGGATGGTCGCGATGAAGAATGCAACTGATAATGCGAAGCAGATAGTGAAAGACCTCACCCTAGAATACAACAAGGTCCGGCAAGCTAGTATCACGACTGAGTTGCTCGAGATCACAACCGCCCAACTCGCACTGCAATAAAAGTCAGTTCTTATGAATGAAGGTAAAATTGTTCAAATCATCGGACCGGTAGTTGATGTCGACTTCGAGGCCGTTGAGCATATGCCGAAGATTTTCGACGCTCTGGAGCTTGATTTCTCGGTCGATGGCGCTTCGCACCATTTAGTCTTCGAAGTTCAACAACATCTCGGTGAAGGTGTGGTTCGCGCCATCGCCATGTCGTCCACTGAAGGTCTGAAGCGAGGTATGACTCTGCAAAGCCCCGGTTCACCTATCACCGTGCCGGTGGGAGAAGGCGTACTCGGCCGAGTTTTCAATGTAACCGGTGATCCGGTCGATGAACGCGGTCCGGTTAAATTCGAGAAGCGCTATCCGATTCACCGAAAGGCGCCCACGTTGCTGGAACAAGACACAAGCGCCAGCATCTTGGAGACCGGCATCAAGGTTATCGATTTGGTTTGTCCGTTCTCCAAAGGCGGCAAAGTGGGCGCTTTCGGGGGAGCTGGAGTGGGGAAGACCGTGGTGATCATGGAGCTGATCAACAACATCGCCAAAGGGCACGGAGGTTATTCGGTTTTTGCGGGTGTAGGCGAACGGACGCGTGAAGGTAACGATTTGTACACTGAAATGTCAGAGGCGGGCGTCATCGTGCAGGAAGACTTAGGTAAGTCGAAGGTGGCCCTGGTTTACGGTCAGATGAATGAGCCGCCTGGCGCTCGCTTACGCGTCGGTCTCACGGCGCTGGCCATGGCAGAGTACTTTCGGGATGAGAAGAACCAGGACGTGTTGCTGTTTATCGACAATATCTTCCGTTTTTCTCAGGCTGGTTCCGAGGTTTCGGCGTTGCTCGGTCGTACTCCCTCGGCGGTCGGTTATCAGCCGACGCTGGCTTCGGAAATGGGCGACCTGCAGGAAAGAATTACTTCTACTAACAAAGGATCGATTACCTCGTTTCAGGCCGTGTACGTGCCCGCAGATGACTTCACCGATCCGGCGCCCGCTAACACTTTCGCTCACTTGGACTCGACTATCGTGTTGGAGCGCTCCATCGCTGAGCTCGGCATTTATCCAGCCGTGGATCCATTGGCGTCCACGTCCAAAGCGTTAGCTCCTGATAATGTCGGTGAAGAGCATTATCAGGTTGCTCGGGGCGTACAACGGGTTCTGCAGCGCTATAAGGATCTACAAGATATTATCGCCATCCTGGGCATGGATGAGCTGAGCCCAGACGATAAATTAGCGGTTTATCGCGCCCGCAAGATTCAACGGTTCTTAAGCCAGCCGTTCCACGTGGCTGAAGTGTTTACCGGCAAATCCGGTAAGTACGTCAGCACGGCAGATACGATTCGGGGTTTCCGCGAGATCCTTGACGGAAAACATGATGATGTTCCCGAACAGAACTTCTATATGAAGGGTTCGATCGAGGAAATTCATCAAACCGAAGAATAGCCTAGTGTCGTCATGGCCACGCTGAAGCTGGAGATTGTCACGCCGGAAGGTCGAGCGTATTCCGATGATGTTGCGATGGTGGTACTTCCCGCCATCGAAGGCGAGATCGGTGTGTATCCTGCACACGTGCCCTTGATGACGCAGTTGCTACCCGGTGAACTGCGCATTCTCAAAGACGGCAAGACCACCGAACTGGTGGTTGGATCGGGGTTTATTGAAGTTACCGGTGATAGCGTATCTGTGCTTACCGACAGCGCTCTCGGTGACGAGGAAATCGATGAGACCGCTACCGAGGAAGCAATCCACCGAGCAGAAGCGGCATTGAAGGATAAAAGCCTTTCTTCGGAAGATACGGCCGAGGTGGAAGCGGCGTTAGCGCGCTCTTTGGCGCAAATCCGTTTCAAGCGCAGACGGCGCGGCCATAGTTAAGAAATTTCACCACAGAGACACAGAGGTCGCGGAGGAGGAATGAGGCGGGAGGTTTGTTTTGCCTCCCGAAGGGGCAGGGGATCCGCTTTCTAACTTTCTAGATCTCTCGGTTCGCAGTGGGCGCTCCCACCGGCCAGCGGCTATGGCCAAACTCTTGCCTATTTTTCCCTCAGTGAACTCTGTGTCTCTGTGGAGAATCGAATCTGCACTGAAGCGCCGTGTGCATCCAGGCGTTCGGCTTTGCTGAACGACAGAATATACGGGAGCGATTTGCGGAGCGATTCCCGATCTAACTCTACGATACTTGTCCGCCGCTGAAATTGGTCAGCGGTCAATCCCCCGAAAGATTTAGCTGCCCCACCGGTGGGGAGCTCATGGCTTGGACCCGCTACAAAATCTCCCGCTGCAACCGGAGAATAGTTGCCTAGAAAGATCGCGCCGGCGGTTGTGATCTCGGCGGCCAGATCGAGAGGTGTTCTGGAGCAAAGGCGTTGGCGAAAGCAACCGCCTGTTCCCGATCATGCGTCAGGACGGCGTAAGCTCGTTCCGCTAAGACGTCCTTGAGAAAATCTTGGCGGGATAAGTTAGGTAAAGCTTTATCAATCTCGCTTTGCACGCGCTGTAGGGTTTCTCTTTCCCAAGAGGCGATCGCAATGACACTACCAGGACCGTGCTCTGCCTGAGCCATCAAGTCAGCGGCAACCCAAGCAGGTACCGATGTATGATCCGCTAAGACCAGAATCTCGCTAGGCCCGGGAAGGAGATCTACGGCGACGTAACCGAAGACTTGCCGTTTCGCTTCGGTGACGAAGGCGTTTCCGGGGCCGAAGATTTTATCGACCTGGCGAATTGATTCGGTACCGAACGCCAAGGCGGCGACAGCATGGGCGCCGCCAACTTTGTAAATTTCCGTCGCTCCTGCCATATCCAGCGCGGCCAAAAGCGCGCTGTTCATTTCAGTGGAGCCTGAAACCGGCGACACCGCGACGATCTCCGGCACACCTACGGCGCTGGCGATCGCCACGGTCATGATAGCGGAGGAGACCAGTGGAGCGGTTCCTGCGGGCACGTAGATACCGACTCGACGAATCGGATCAAAACGTTCTCCGACCGTACCGCCTTGAACGTTTTCGGCTTGCCAGTCTGTTCTCCGGCTGCGTTGAGCGAATTCTTGGACATTTTTCTTAGAAGCAGATAAGGCGTCGAGAAGCTCGGGATCTAAATGACCCAATGCCAGGGTGATTTCCTCCTGACGAACCCGGAGTTCCTTGGTTGTCATTTCCGCTTTGTCGAATTGGCGAATGAAATCGATCAGAGCCACGTCTCCTTCGGCATGAACCCGGGACAGAATCGCCTGTACCTGTTGAACGAGCTGGTTAGACGGCAGGTAGCGTCGGTCGAACCGCTTGCGCCAGGCTGTCTCGCCTTCTGACGTTAGATCGATAAAATCCATTTGCACCGAAGCTGTAGCCCGCGTCGGTTGTGAAATCACCTGGAAATCGCCCGTTGATTTACCCGAACTTCCGAGCGTATCGTCACCAACTTCAGACTTTAAGCAGGCACTTAGAGCCGTTGGCCCGTCTTGGCAGCTTCCCGGGGCAGGCTCGACGATAACCAGCACAACGTGAACTCGCCCCGATTACGAGCCCATCTTTAAGACGTCAGCGCATCGATGAAGAAGGCTCTCATCCGTACCGCTCAAGCGATCTTTACGATTGCCATATTGATCTATCTGTTCAACAGCCCGGAGAAACGGGCTCAAATGGGTGCGGCTTTCAGCCGAGCTGATCCGCATTGGATGTTGATTGGTCTGCCCGTGGCTTTCGTGGGCGAAATCGCCAACATCATTCGCTGGAAAATTCTTCTCAGAGTCCAAGGCATGCGGATCGGCTGGCTGCGTCTAGCACAGTTATTCTTTGTCGGTCTGTTCTTTAACCTTTTTATGCCGGGTTACACCGGCGGCGATTTTGCTCGACTCTTTTATTCCATGCGGGAGTTCCCTGATCGCAAGAAAGAGGCGGTTCTAACCATCGTAATGGATAGGTTGATCGGGATGCTCGCTCTCGTGTTGACCGCGGTTGTCACCACCATTTTGCGCTGGCAATGGCTCCAACAGACGCCCCAGGCATCGTTCTTTGCTTGGGTCTTAATCTTCATGCTGATCGGCTTTTCTGCTTTGGTGGGTGGATCTTTCCTCATCAGCGGATTAAAACTGGCAAACCGGCTGCCTCGACATTTTCCTTTTCGAGAACGGGTGATCGAATCTTCTGAGGCTTATCATCTATTTGCCAAGGAAAGAGTCTCGTTGGCCTGGGCCTTCGCCCTCTCTTTCCCGGTACTTTTCTCGTTTTACGGCGCCTTCTATTGCGCTGCCCAGGCGGTCCACGCCACCGTATCTTTCCTGGATGTATTCACGATCATGCCGATCGTGACCTCCATCATTTCATTGCCTATCACTCCCGGTGGACTGGGCTTTCGAGAGTCGCTTTTTGAAATCCTGATGCGTGATTTGGCCGGGGTCCCGGGCGAAGTGGGGATCTTAATATCGTTGCTGGGTTTTTCGTACTTCTTCCTGTTCGGGCTGATTGGCGGCATCTGCTACTTGTTCTACTCGCCTCAGGGTAAGACCGGAACTAGCAGCCGAGCCGGTTGGAAACAGATGCAAGGTGAAGTCGAACGAGCGTCGCATAGTCAAGAAAATGACGGGGAGGCTGAGAACGCCGTAAACGAGCGAGAACGAGCGACAACGAGCGAGAACGCCTGGAAAGGGGTGATTTCGTAGCGTTGGTGGGGCGAAGATCTCGGCGCGCCGAGGATTCGCCATTTGCTAGCGTCGAATTCGCGCCGGATTTGAGCCGTTCCGTGGGTGTGGCAGCAATAGCAAGCGTGAAAGGATGCTCACGCGCGTTTCCGCTCGTTGTCCCGTTCTCCTTGCGCCTTGAACTCCTTTCGCTTTCTTGAGCCATGGAATTTCTTCTTGGTCATTCTCCGGATCCTGACGACGCTTTTATGTTTTACGCGCTAGCGGAGAAGAAGATCGATACCCGCGGCCACTCTTTTCATCACATCCTGCAAGATATCGAAACGCTGAACCAAAGAGCGGCGCGAGGTGAATTACACATATCGGCGGTGTCGATCCATGCGTACGCCTATCTCACAGACCGTTACGCGCTCTTGCCGTGCGGCGCTAGCATGGGAGACGGCTACGGACCCATGCTGGTGTCTACGGTCGAACCTCCGTTGCAGGCGGCTGAGATCCGCCAGTGGCTTTCCAAAAAATTAGTGGCTATTCCCGGGCTACGAACTAGCGCGTATCTGGCTTTACGATTGTTCGGGGTACCGGTCGAGACCGTAGTCGTGCCTTTCGACCAGATCTTCGATTACGTGCGCGCCGGAAAGGCTGAGGTCGGTCTACTGATCCACGAAGGCCAACTCACCTACGCACAAGAAGGGTTTCATTTGATCCTCGATTTGGGTGAATGGTGGAAGGCGGAAACCGGGTTGCCGCTTCCTCTTGGCGGCAACGTGATTCGCAAAGATATTCCGCCCGCCATCCGGAAGGAAGTCTCCGAGATCCTCAAGGAAAGCATTCGATACGGGCTGGAGAACCGCCTGGCCGGGGTGAAGCACTCGATGCCCTTAGCCAGAGGGTTAGATTTGAATCAGGCCGATAAATTCATCGGCATGTACGTAAATGACTTTACGCTCGACTACGGCGAGGCTGGCCGCGAAGCGATCCGGCTGTTCCT
>Ga0209240_1000944_pt1 | contig 11737 bp, 10 predicted proteins | sample GraSoi_2013_80cm_FD_185828 | JGI IMG/M metagenome (GOLD analysis project Ga0209240, IMG submission 185828) | Grasslands soil microbial communities from the Angelo Coastal Reserve, California, USA - Sample 9_17_2013_80cm (SPAdes) (version 2) | ecosystem: Environmental > Terrestrial > Soil >...
TCCTTGTCAGCCGTGCCGGTCACGTGGCCAGTTTCGGCAGTATGAGTCATGTTCGTTGTTGTCCCTTCCCGAGTCGGCATATTGCTGCTGCTCAGTTACCCCGGCCGGTCACTGCGTCCCTGGCCCTGTCCGCGGCAGCGGCTGCCCGGCCGACCGACTTCAGAACGCCTGGCGAAGGCCGCGTACGCGGGTGCGGCCGAGTTGGCGCGGATTTCTTGCCCTGCTCGATCTTGCGGCCGAGCTCATTAGCTTCCTCAGCAGTCAGTGCGGTCCGCAGCGCTGGCCAGGCCTGCGTCTCCTCGTATGAGATGTGCTCGCGGGCCGCTTTGATGAGCACCCTGACCAGATTCTCGAACTCCGGCGCGTTGGCGTTCAGTTTGTCCAGCTTGTCGAGGACCTCCTTCCCTTCCTGTTCCTGCTCGATGGCCGTGTCTGCGAGCTTGTCCCCGCCGGCGACCTTGTCGCGGACCGTTGGCCAGAAGTACATCTCCTCCACGGCTTCATGCTTAGATTCGGCGATCACGAGCTGCTCAACCACCTTCTTCCGCTGTGAGAGGTCGCTGGTGCTTGCCCCGGAGGACGCCGTCGGACCGGACTCCAGCTCAGCCAGCATCTGCTTGACCTCGGCGTGGTCCTGGCTCAGCACGTCGAATGCCTGTGCCACTACTACCCCCCAGCTCGTCGGCAATGTGGTGAGAGCGCCCTTCCCCGGCCGGCCCGAACAAACCTGGCCGCCGCGCCGCCTCAGCTCGCTCGCCGGGGCTTGGCAGACGGAGAATCACTCGCTACAGCACCAGGGCTGGTGGCTATCAGGCCGCCAAGCCCGGCTGCTCATGCGCGATGGCCGCGCAGCACCCCCGATTCATTCCCTGCTCAGCAGCGGGCCAAGCAGCGAATAGCCTGGCGCTCCACCGACCTCGATGGATCATCAGATCAGGTCGAGGACGATTGAAGCAGCCCGGCGGTAAGCAGCTGGACCATGCGGCGTGCGTTGTAGCGCGGGTCGTTATCGACGCCAACGCACAGGCTGCCAATGCCACGCATCAGTTCGTAGGCATCGAGGTCAGAGCGGATCTCGCCGGCCTCCGCGGCAGCATCGAGGAGCTGAGCGCACACAGGCACGAGGCGGTCGAGAAAGTAGGCGTGCAGAGCATCGAAGCCGGCGTTGTCGGACTGCATAACCGCGGCGAGTCCGTGCTTGGTGACCAGGAAATCAACGAAGAGGTTAATCCATCTCGTCAGCGCAGCGTACGGTGTGACGCTGCTTGCCAGCAGGGCCGGACCGGCCTCGGCGCAGGCTTCGACCTGGTGCCGGTAGACGGCGATTATGAGGTCTGCTCGCGTCGGGAAGTGGCGGTAGATCGTGCCCATCCCGACGCCGGCCTTGGCTGCGATGTCGCGTACCGGCGCCTCCACGCCGGAGGTGACGAAGACGGCGGCGGCGGCGGCGAGCAAGGTCTGCTCGTTACGCCGCGCGTCGGCCCGTTTCCGCGGCGACGCTTGCCCTGCTCGCCCGTCGCGGTCGGCCACCCTGCCACTCCCCCTATCTTTGCTCGGGTTGCCAAACGGAGCAATGCTCCGTATCGTTAGTGGAGCAAGGTTCCGCTTGGTCATGATGTCATAAAGCACGGCCGACGACCAAGTTGCCGTGGCGTCGACAGCTCACCCCGCAATGGAGGAAACAAATCATGCAATACCGTCACTGCGACGCCGCTGACGCAACGGCCCCATGACGCACACCACCCGGCCCCGTTTCGGCATCATGACCGCCCCATCGCAGGTTGGCTACGACGACGTTCTGCGGGTCTGGCACGAGGCGGACGCGATCCCGCAGATCGAGCATGCGTGGCTGTTCGATCACCTCATGCCGATCGGCGGCGATCCCGACGGGCCGACCTTCGAAGGCTGGACACTGCTCTCGGCCCTCGCCGCGCAAACCGAGCGACTGCGCCTCGGGCTGCTGGTGACTAGCAACCGCTTCCGGCCGCCCGCGATGCTGGCCAAGATCGCTGCGACAGTTGACGTCGTCTCCGGCGGGCGGCTCGAATTCGGCATCGGCGCAGGCTCACGGCCAGGCCACCCTGTGGCCCGGCGCGAGTACGAGGCACACGGCCTGCCCTTCCACGACTCCGCCCACGCGGTCGGGAGCCTCGCCGAAGCGTGCACGGTTATCCGACGGTTGTGGACCGAGGCCGAACCGTTCGACTTCGACGGCACCTACCTCAACCTCACCGGAGCGTTCTGCAACCCCAAGCCCGTCCAGCGCCCCCATCCGCCGATTCTCATCGGCGGACGCTCTGCCGCGACGCTGCGCGTGGTCGCCGAACACGCCGACGTGTGGAACATCCCCGGCGGCGACATCGACGACGCCGTCCGTCGCGGCGCGCTGCTGGACCGCTTCTGCGCCGAGATCGGTCGCGACCCCGCGTCGGTCACCCGCTCGATCGTCCTGCCGCTCTCCTACGACCAGCCCAGCACCACCCGGGACGCGGTCGGTCAAGCCATCGCCGCCGGCTTCCAGCACATCGTCCTGGGGCTGCCAGCGCCCTACCCCACCAACGTCGCACGGTGGGTCGCCGAGGAGATCATCATCGCGTCGGCCTAAGGCGGGCTACCCCCGCTCCGACGGCGACCGATCGCTTCTCGATCAACCCGCCCACCGCCTGGCCCGCGCGCTGCGGCTCAGGCCAGTTCGCAGGTGAAGGTCAACTGCCGGAACTGCCGTTCTGGGCGCGTAACGAGGCAGCGCGGCCTGGAAGGAGCGGGGGCTGGAGGGGATCTGGCACCGGGCAGGTGCCGGGCTCTGTGGTGGGCTGCCGCGGGCACCCGGCTCTACTGGTCCTTTAGCTCGGTCAGCAAGCGCAGCAGCGAGGCGCGTAGCGCCTGGAACTCCGATGGGCTTGTCAGCTGTGCCCAGCGCTCTTCCACCCGCTCGGCGGCCGCGTGCGTGACTGGGGGGACCGACGCGCCGCGGTCGGTGAGGAACACCAGCCGTGAACGGTGGTCGCGAGCGTTGGGGCGACGCTCGACGTAGCCGGTGCGCTCGAGCTGATCGACCGCCTGGGCCATCGACTGCTTGCGCACCCGGGCCAGCTCGGCGAGCCGCGAGACCGTGATGCCTTCCGGCGGCACAAACGGGAATACGTTCGCGGCCGCCGGGCGGATGTCGCCGAACCCCGCCTGGCGGAGCGCGGCGTCGATGTTCTGAGCGTAGTGCTGGTAGACCAGCCGGAGCAGCAGCCCGATCAGCGGGCGGTCAGGGAAATCCGCTTCCATGGATAGACAGCCACCTGTCTATTAACTATGGTTGACAGGTACCTGTCGATCTTAGCGGAACGGAGCCCGTCATGCCCAGCGCGACACCAAACACGAGACTTGGTACGCACTCAATCTGATCGCTGCAGGCGGGCCAGGGCTTTCCCGTCAGGCGCTCAGCCGCGACCTGGAGGGCTCGCGGAATCTGAACGCCGACTCCGCACGCGAGCTTCTCGCCCGACACCCACGTTGACCTGACAACCGAGGGGGAAGCCCTGCACCGCAGCCTGCGCGAGTACGTCGCCGGCCCAACCGCACGGCTGCTGAGCCAGTTCGACCTCCACGACATCGAGACGACCGTCCGCACGCTGCGAGCCATCACCGAGCGGACCACCGCCTACTCGTCCGCCTCCGACGCGGTGTGCTGTCCTGCCCGTTCGGCGTCGTGACCGCGTAGATGCCCTTGTCTTGCCTCACATCCGATGAACCTGAGCCGGATCGTGCGGCGGTGCCGCAGGGCCGGGAAGTGTCCGTATTCTCGGTCATTGCGCTGGATTTGATGGCGGGAGCGGTCATGACTGGTGAGCTGGTGGCTCTGCTGCACCGCGCGGACTGGACCCGGCTGAGCATGTCCGCCCGGGTGAGCGACGGGTCGACGGTGCTGGTCGCGCCCGGGCGGCGGTACCGGTATCAGGCCGGGGAGTACGTGACGGGATGCGACGGCGGCCGCCCCTGGGACCTGCCGGGCGAGGATGTCGATGACGAGGATGGGTCGGTGCACTGGATCAGCGGACCCGAGCCGCCCATCCGCGAATTGCTGTGCCCGGCCTGGATGCTGGAGAGCTCCCGGCTCGAGGTGCGGGGGCGGGTCCGCGCGTGCGGGCGGGACGCGCTGGATGTCGTGGCGACGAGAAGGCCGAGCGTCCGGCGCAGATCCGTGCCGGCTGGCCTGAGGGCCGGGCCGACAGAGGTCCTCGTCGATGCCGAGCTTGGTTTCCTGCTCCGCGTGGCCGAGATGGCCGGCGCCGCGGAGCCGGAGGTGACCGAGTTGGTCAGCGCGGACTTTGACCCGGTCATCGACCCGGCGCAGTTCCGGCCGCCGCCGGGAAGCCTGATCGCCGAAGGCTTCGGCGACGCCCTCGGCGCCGGCGGCCCGGTCTGGTGGGCCGCCAAGACCGCGGCCGGGCTCGCCGCGGGCGGTCTCGGCGCGTGGATCAGATACGGGCCGCCCCGCAACCGCCAGCCTGCGACCGACGCCATGGACTTCGAAGCCGCGATCCAGGCCGAGGATCCGGCGCCGGACCTGACGCCCGACGGCCGGCCCGCCGGGCCGCCCGTCAGCGACCACGTGCTGGCCCTGCTGCATCAGGGCGGCCCCGCCGCGTTCACCGCGACGCTGCACGAGTGGATGGACTTGGCCGCCATGGCCTCGCAGGCACCGGCCGCGGCGCGCCGGGCCGGCTTCGGCGGCCTGGGCCTGCTCCTGGATGCGGTCAGCGAACAGCCCGCCGCCTCCCGCCTGATCTCCGCGGTCCGCGTCGCCGGGCCCGGCAGGTACCAGATCGACCACGCCTACCAGCCGCAGCGCGGCCCGAAGACGATCGCCTGCGACGGGCAGCACCGCTGGCAGGTCTACGACGACAAGATCACGACCGGCCCGGCCCAGCCGCTGCCCGGCGACATCGCCGACCTCGCGGACCCGTCCTGGCTGCTGGGATACCGGCTGTCCGGCGGCACGCCGGTCATGGCCGGCGACCGGCCGGCTTACCGAGTCAACGTCGCTCGCGGCCAGGCAGGGTGGTCGTTCTCGCTGATGTTCCCTGCCGCAGTAGCGGTTGTCGACGCCGAACTCGGAATCGTGCTGCGCCTGACCTACTACATCGGCGCGAAGGCCGTGCAGCGGCAGGAGCTCCGGGACAGCACCAGCGAAACCGGCGGCTTCCAGGTCGACCTTCCCGCGGGCCTGCCGACCGTCGAAGAAACCGGACCCTTCGATGACTTCAAGCAGGCCGGCGCACCGCGCCCGGCCAGCATTCCCCTCAACCTCGCTGGCCTCGTCGCACGGCACGCCGCAGCCGAAGCGGCGCGGGCCGCCCGGAACCTGTGGCGCCGTGTCGACACTCGCGGACCACACAACGACGTCTAGCGATCTTGCCGACTGTGCCTGATGCACAATCCGCCCGGCTGCTCCGGTGTTAGCGTCTGGGGTCATGAACGGCAGCGCGTCTCGCGCCGGCCGGGAGCCGCCGGGCCGGTACCTGCCCGCGGCCGGCTGGTACCCGGACCCGGCTGGGTCCGGGGTCCTGCTGTGGTGGGACGGGCATGGCCGGACCGCCCCGACGCTGTGGCCACAACCCCCTCAGGTGCCCGCGCCGCCCCCCGGGCGGCTGGTGTTCTGGCTGGTCAGCCCGGCTGCGGCGCCGCTGCTCGTGGCCGTGGCCGCCGTGACGGCCGCTGGCTGGGTCACCGCTGCCGCGGTCATGGCCGCCACCGTGGCGGCCGGGCATCCCATCGCTGCAGCAGCGGCCGCGCCGAGCGTCTCGGCGTTCGTGCTGCCAGCTCTCGACCTTGTGACAGCGATAGCCTCGCTGGCCTTCAGGGCCAGCCGGCCTGCGCCGCCAGCACGACCAGCCCGAGCCGTGAGAAGGGCGGCCCAGCGCGGCCGCAACGCCACCCTCCGCAAGCCCGTGGGGAGACCAGCCACGAGCCGTTGGCTGCGCCGGCTGCGCAGCCCAATCTGGTTCGGTTCGCTGCCGCGCCCGCTCGGCCTGGCGTTCACCGCAGCGTGGTCATCGAGCGTGCTCGTGTTTGTCTGGCTGACAGTTTGGGCCTTCCTGCACGGCGGCTTTTCTGCCGGGGTGACGGTTCGCGGCCAGCAACTCGTCGCCGCGGCCTGGATGATGCACTTCATACTTTGGTGCGGCATCGCCTGTAGGCGGCTGAACCGCAACTGCGCCGCAGCGGGCATGTGGTGGGCGGGCCACGCGAGCACCCGCACGTAACACGGCAGCGCGCGCAAGGCCCGGCCAAGATCATCACCTGTCAACATCTAGTTCTGCAGCCAACAAGGTCAGTGCGTCCGAGTTCAGCGTCGGCGCGATTGCTCGGCTGTCCTGCCAAGCGCGACTGTCTGGAGGGCGGGGGCGAAACGCAGAGGACGAAGTGTCAGGTGCTCAGGATGAGAGCTTGGCGAAGCAGTTCCGGATCACCTGCTGGGCCGGGCGATCCAGGAACGTCATCCGGTCGGACTTGAACGGGCCGGGGTCGGCGGGATTTGCGTCGAAGTTGACCTCCCACCAGTAGATCCCTCCGCCGATCCGCTCGGCCAATACGGCGTTGCACGCCGCCTTGTACCAGGCGGCCTGCACGCGCGTGTTAATGGGCGCGGTCCTTGTCCTGCGCCAGGCCCAAGGCTCCTGATATGACCCGGCCACCGCGTCAATGCCGATCTCGCTCAGGGTCAGTTCTCGGCGCACTGATAGCGGATGTGCCCCTAGCCAGGTCTCCCAGGACCGTGTCAGGCGCGCTACCGACGCACTGTCCGGGAGGCTGAACTGCGGATAGGCGTCGACGTTGTGGCTCGGCACCGGCGGGTTCGCAGTGTACGAGGCGAACTCATCGTGGTTCTGGTCATAGGTCAACTGGCCGCTGTAGACGGACCTGACCGAGCGGACGAGGCCTTGCCACCGCGGGGCACCTTCCAGCGAAACGAGCTCCGTGCCCAGCACGAAGGTCGCCGCATGGCCTGCCTGCGCCGCAGCGGCGTAGGGCAACAGCAGCTTGTCGTAGCTCCGGAACCAGGCGGCGCGATTCTGCGGCTCGATCGAGCCGCGCCAGGCCTGCGGGTTCCGCGCGACCAGCGCATTCTCGTTGAGGACCGGCCGCAGAGTGACCCGGATGTGAGCCTTTGCCGCCACGGCCAGGAAGATCGCGATGCGCCTGGGGCTGGGCGTTACCTTCGGCTTGGCATACACGGTGTCTGAAGCGAGGCCGTAGGTAAAGAATGGGAAGGTGAGGGCTACCGAGTTCGCGTTCAGGCTGATTGCGTAATCAATGATCCGCCGAGCCTTCGCCCGGATTACGGCATCTGAGTCACTGCGGTTGGCCGCCCAGTACACGTGGATCCCGAGCTGTCGCATGCCCTGATGCCACGGATTCCGCACGGTCGGCACGCCGTGTGCTGCGTGCTTTGGATGCGGCCACCACAGCGGCCTGGCCGGGATCGAGCACGCCGCCACGAGCGTGAGCACGAATGCCGCGCCCGCCAGCAAGACGGGGGTCAGGCGTCTGGGCGTGGTCATGACGGCTTCGCGATAACGACGAACTTGTTCTCGACGCGCCGGGCGAACTTCACGAATCCGCGCAGGCCGCCGAAGCCCTCCATCATCCCGAAGACCGGGATCAGCAGGATCACGGCCCATGGCTCCCACCACTTGCGCCGGCCGCCACCGGATACTCCGGCATTGAGCCGCAGGCCCTCCCAGTACATCCAGATCACGTACGCCATGTTTAGCGCCCAGAGCGGAACGATGAAGGGCGCCACCGGAGATGTACTGCGATTTCCGACAAGAATGGCGACAAGCGCAACTACTCCGACATTCTGGATCGGGCCGACTACCCATGACATCACCGAATAGCCGAGTAGCAGCCGGTTCCGCAGTTGCAGCGACCGGTTGAATACCAGGCCTGACAGGCCCCAGGACCAGCGCTCGCGCTGCCGGACGAAATCGCGGAGGCTGGCAGGCGACGCGCCGTAGGACCGCCCCCCGAACCAGGCGCTCCGACCCTCGTAGCGAGCACTGAAGATCAGTGCGAACTGGGCGTCCTCGACAATGGTCCGAGGGCCGAAATCCCAGCCTATGGTCGCCTCGATCGAGGCCCGCACCAGCAGTAGTTCGCCATGCAGGCCGGCCCGCGGGGTGCCACTGCCGGTCCAGGCTGAGAAGCGCGCCGCGTCTTCAGCGGGCCGGGCCGAGTCCGCGAGCCAGGTGAGCCTGTTGCCAGCGTACTCGCGCGGGTACGTCAGGATGCCCTGTGCCATGTGCTTGGCATCGCGGCCAGCCTGAAACTGCTCCTCGATGAACCTGGCCATGGCCAGGGCGGTATCAGGGCCCACACCAGTGTCGTCATCCATGTGCAGCACCCACACGTCGTCGCAGTCCTCGTGCTCGCGGATCCGCAGCTCATGCGAATAGTGGCTGGCGCGCGCCTTAAATCTCGTTCCGTTAGCAGTGCGATACCGCATCGGCACTGTGACAAGCCGGATCAGCTCGCTTGCGGCGGCCAGCCTGGCGATCCGGCCCGTTGCCTCGCAGCCCTCGTCGATGACGATGTCGATCCTGAGCCGGGGGAAACACCTGGGGAGATAGCCGATGTAGGACAGGACCGAGCGCTCGAGCGCGGGGTAGGTGTCGTGGCGGCCGATGGTAGAAACAACAACGATCAGGAAATCATCGCTTCTCGTCAGCCCGTAGTCAGACCAGCGAGCCGCTGACTTGCGCAGTGTCCTGCGAGTTCGTCGTATGCCGACGATGCCAATGAGCGAAGTGAAGACTGGCCATGTCCACAGCACCGTCAGCGGCCAGCCAAGAGCGCCGCCAAATGGTTCGGTGAACCAGCCGACAGTCACCAGATCGACCAGAAAGAAGAGAATCAGCGGCCAGTACGCCGGCCTCCAGCGGGCGAGCCTGCCGTGCAGTTCTCGCGCCTGCCGCGGGCCGAACGAGGTCAGCGCGACCTGGAAGTGCCCCATGCCGTCCGGCCAGCCCGGCTCGCACAGTTCCCGGGCCGGCTGTTCCTGCAGCCACTCTGCCGCCGTCGGCTGGGGAGAGCAGTCGCTGGCGATGACCTTACCGCCATGCGCCCCGCTGGCACCCTGCTGCCGTGACCCTGCCAGCGCTTCCGCGCCCGCAAGCCGGGTGTCCCAATGCGGAGGCATACCTGTCGGTTCTCCCCTGCCTGCTAAGGTACGTCGGTCAAGGGCGATTCACGAAATAGTAGTGCAACGGACAGTCGCTAAGCGACGACCGTGAGTAGGCGACGACCGTGACTAGGTACCCGTAGACCAGTCGGCCAATCCGAGTGCGGTCGCCGAGCACCGCACCTGCTTGGCCAGCGTTCAGGTCGGTCGCCCGTTGCAGGGGGCAAACTGCAGCCGTCGTTGTGCAACAACGTGGAGCTTCCGGCCTGAGCCGAACCGGATCCTGTTGCCCTGGCCCGGCACAATCAGTGCTCAGACGGGCGGGCAGAGTGAAGCCGAGTTGGTCGATGTCGTACTTCGCGCAAAACGCCCAGATCGGCAATGTCAGAGGGTATTGCGAGCGCTCAATCGCATATCGCCATATCGGGCGTCACATCCATGCGCCTACGGGTTCGTGCCAGTTGGGCCTCACGACGGTACGTGTGGCCGGGCGCCATGCTCGCGACCCTGCTCCCTGCATGGTCATCCGGCCTCGTCGGGGACGTGAAGTCGGGTGGGCGGAGCGCATCAGCTTGGCGGTGGCGTGCCGGCGGGTGCGGATGGTGGCCGTGGCGTGGCCGAGGGCGGCCATCCAGTCCTAGCCATTGCATAACTCATCGAGAAGATCCGATGGAGCGCGGGAAGGATCAGCTATGGCGCGGCGATGCTCGCCACGTTGGAGAAGGCGCCGCAGTCGGCACCCTTGCAGGCCTGGAGCTTGAAGGCGTAGGTGTCGCCCGAGGTCAGCAGGCTGACCGTCCACGGCTCCTGGGCTGGGGACAGCGGCCAGGGCAGTTGCCTGAACTTGGTTTCCCTCCGGGTCACGTCCTTCAGGTAGACCTTGTAACCGTTCGCGCCGGGCGCGAGCGACCACGACAGCATTGCGTCGCCGGCGGTACCGGACGGCGTCACCAAGAGCCGTGTCCGGCTCAGCGGGCCGGTCGGCAGGACCGGGAACGGCCTGGGGTAGGCGCGGCCGAGGTGGAACCTGCCTGCGAGAACGTCAGCGAATGCAGCCGCGATTTTGACCTCGCCGTTCGCGTTGGGATGAGTGCCATCCCATAGATCGGCGGCTATGTTGATGCCGGTTGCGTCCCGCGCGACGGCGACCGGCGACCCGATCGTGGACAGCTGCAAGGCAGTCGAGGAGATCGTGTGATTGTAGCTGGCGATTCTGGCAGCGAACGCGGGATCGGTCTGCTGGTGGATATCCGGTGGTATAAGGCCGAGCACGATCCGGATGTGAGGCCGGGCGCCCCGGGCGGCGGCGATGAAGCTCGCCAGGTTCGCGGCCATGTCGGGCTGGCTGATGCCGAACCAGAAGATGTCGTCAAGGCCGAGTAGTACCAGCAGGTAGTCCGGCCGGTAAATGGCCACCTTAGCGCCGATTGCGTCTTTCTCGCGGAACAATGTCATGCCCCAGCGGGTGTCGTTCGCATGCTCGAACCTGGGATCGGCGTAGCTGCGGTCTCCGTCGACCTTGGTCACGTTGTTGAACAGCGTGTGGTGCGGGCCGACCATACGCGGGCTGACGCCGTCGGCCCGCAAGTGCTCATAGAGCCGGTACTGCCAGGTGTAATCACCGGAGCTACCCTCGCTGATCGAATCACCGACGATCATGATCCGCGGAGATCCGCCCGACGGCTGGCCCGGCGCGGTGGGGGATGGCGCGGGCCGGGCCGCGGCCGGGGAGGACCTCGCGGGCCGGACCGCGGTCGACGCCACCCTGTGCCCGGCGGCACCGGCGGCCGCCGCCTGGCACCCGGCCACCGCGACGGCCACCACGGCCAAAGCAGCCAGGCGACGCCGGCCGTGCTGCGCGGTGCCCAGCCAGCGTGACCCTGATCGCCTCATCCTGACCTCCAGTAGCACAATGGCTACCGCAGACGCGCCACCCGCCGCAAGGCCTGAGATCACGACCTCCCGCGCGGAACGCTCCATGGTACGACCGAGCACTACATCAAGCGGTAAACCTAGCCGATGCGTGCGGAGGGTCCACTTTCTGCCACAAAAGCGCGCGGGTGTGCGTCCTCAGGCTTGGCGCCTGGCGAAATGCGCCAACGGCGCAAGTAGGACGTCCAGGCGGCGGTGACCTACGTCGCCGAGCCCGGCATGAAGGCCGTCAGCGAGGTCATCAGCGTCACCGTGACCGGTCCCGCCACCGATCCGTGCGGCTCGATCACGCCCGGCACGCCCATCGTGTTCGACAAGATGCGGGTCGGCTGCCCGACCAGCACCCTGGCAGGTCCGACACCCGGCAGCACCGGATCTGACCGGAAAATAACCCAGCCATAGCGCGGCAGCGCCCGGCGGAGCGTCAGCGGAGCAGGGTGAATGTGGTGACCTGGGTCAGGCGGCCTGGGTGAGGGTGACGGTGTAGCCGAGGGCCTCGAGCGGGCGGATGTGGGTGCGGGTCTTGCGGTTCTTGTCGATCCGGCTGGCGTAGTAGCCGGGGCCGAGGTCCTGGTAGCGGGCGGTGCGGTCGGCGAGCAGGTGCCAGACGATCACCAGGATGGAGCGGGC
>Ga0209240_1000946_pt1 | contig 11718 bp, 9 predicted proteins | sample GraSoi_2013_80cm_FD_185828 | JGI IMG/M metagenome (GOLD analysis project Ga0209240, IMG submission 185828) | Grasslands soil microbial communities from the Angelo Coastal Reserve, California, USA - Sample 9_17_2013_80cm (SPAdes) (version 2) | ecosystem: Environmental > Terrestrial > Soil >...
GGACGAATTGCCTGCATTGGCGAGTGGTTTGCAGCACGAGCCGTGACTCCAGTCACGGACACGAGAGCAGTGATGAGATATGGTCGTCGTCCTCGACGGCCCTTAGCGCCGATAGGGTGTTGGGATGGGTGGGTCACTTGACCACCCTTTCCTGGCGCCGTATCTTCGGTCGATTGCGCGTCGAAGGCACGAAGTGTCTGCGGTTGAGGGGCCGGGTGGTTTCCCTCGTTGGTCCGCCGAGTGAGGCGCTTCTGTGTGAATGACTCCGCCGATGTGGGCGGTGTGGGACCAGGCGGGAATTCAGTGTCCGTAGTTCCAGTTTCGTAGTTGTATGTCCACGCACCATTCCTCAGGGGGAAGAATGCAAAAGGTTTCTCGTTCGCTACTGCTCGCCGGTGTGCTGGCGTTCGGTACGCTCGTGGCGGCCTGCGGCGACAAGGTAGAAGTCGCTGCACCCGTTCCCGCGCAGACCGGCGTATTCAGCGTCACGGTATCGCCGTCCAACGCGACCATCAATGTCGGCGCGACGATTCAGCTTGCTGTTTCGGTCACCGCCGATGCCACCACGGACAAGTCCGTGACGTGGAGCTCCAGCAGTCCCGCCGTTGCCACGGTCGATGCGGCCGGCAAAGTGACGGGTGTTACCGCCGGAACCGTGACCGTTACGGCCACGTCCAAGGCGGATGCCTCGAAGGCGATCTCGACGCCGATCACGGTGCCGCCGTCGATCGCGATCAACAGCGTCACGACGTCCGCGAGTGGCATTTCAGTCCCGGTGAACCTCAGCAACGTCGCTGGCCAGATCGACATCACGGTCAACACGTCGGGCGGCGGTCTCATCGAGGTGTTCCTCTCGGCGAGCTGCAGCACGAACACGATCAGCGCATCTGACGGTGCCGCGGTTGCGTCGCAGACGGCGACGTCCGCGCAGGCCGGCTCGATCACGCTGAGCGTGAACACGGCGCAGTTGACCTCGGCGAACGTTCCGCGTTTCCCGAACGGCAACTACTGCGTCAAGGCGCGTCTGACCAATGGCGCCACGGTGGTTGTTGCGACGAACACCGTTCCGCTGACGCTGAACAACCTCAACGTCTTCAAGGCGACGCAGTCGTTCGCTTCGCAGACGGGCGGTCCGACCACGGCGGTCAGCTCGATCAACGGTCTGAACTACAACCAGGGCACGCTGACGGTGACGATCACTCCGGTGATCTTCACGAGCTCCACGCAGGCGGCACTGATCTCCGGCTACTTCACGCGGAACGGTGAGCAGAACTCCGTGGCGCCGCCAACGGGCAACGCTGCATTCACGAACGTTGCGGTGACCAGCGGCACGGCCACCATCGCAATGACCGATACCGGCTCGTCCGCCGGCGTCCGGTCGATCTTCGCATATCAGTCGCTGCCTGCTGGCGACACGCTGTACATCACGTCCATCACGGACGCGTCGGGCAACCCGATCACCGTTACCCCGACGCCTGGCTTCCCGGCGTTCTCGGTCATCGGTGTGCAGGGCGTTCGCATCGACAACGATGCGCCGACCCTTGCCGCGGCGTACGCGGTCACCGCTCCGAACGGCTACATCGGTGCGGCCTATTCGTTCGCGAGTGGCATCACCGCTCCGGCATCGTCCGACGTGAAGGCTGGCGTCGCCGGCGTCGGTGGCGTGACCACCACGTGGTATGTTGGTGCGGCTGGTGCGGCGGCGTTCGCGCCGGCCACCTCGTGCTCCACGACCGGCCTGACGGCCGCCGCGGTCGGCACGGACCTCGCCAACACGACGGCTACCAATGCCGATCAGGCGAAGGTCGTCGTCTCTGATGCGCTGGGCAACAAGATCTGCACGAACGTCGCGAGCACCTTCGCGGGCGGCCTGTTCGGTGTCGACAAGATTCCGCCTTCGGTCGTGTTCTCGACCAGCAACAACGGCGCGTCTGACCTGACGGGCTACAACGTGTCGAAGAACTGGAGCTTCATCTACAACGACACGATCTCCGGCTTCAACCCGGCGCTGCCGCTCAAGGGCACGCTGACGCGCAACTTCTTCACCGCAGGCTCGGGTGCAGCGGTTGATTGCGTCATCGGTACCTATGCCGCCACGCCGAAGACCTGCGCGGCTGCCGCGTTCGGACCGACCTCCACGTTCGGCACGCCGCCGACCGCTGGTGGATCGATCGAGTTCACGAACGGCACAGCAGTGGTTGGCTACTACCTGATGAGCGCATTCGCAGTGGATCAGGCTAGCAACGTGAGCCCGACGATCACGCGTCAGGCTGCGTTCGACAACGTTGCTCCGGCTGTCAGCGCCTTGACGCAGTCTCCGGCTGCGGTGGCCTCGCTCGGCACCGTGACGGTCAGCGGCACGGCGACGGACAACTTCGACCTCGCATCATCGAAGGGTAACCTGCAGTATTCGCCTGCTGGCTACGTCCTCGTGACCGTTCCGTTCGCCAGTGTGGCGGGAACGTCCTTCGGTACGAAGTTCGTAGCAGCGAACATCGTGACGAGTGGCGCGGTATCGGTGGCGCTCTCGAACGTGTACCGTGGCCTCCAGGGCACGGACGCCGCCAACAATGTCCTCGCCGGTGGGTCGGCTCCTGCAGCCCAGGTTACCGTCACGGACGTTGGCACCAACACGGCGACATCAGCTCCGCTGACGATTGCTACATCGACGGCAAAGGCTGACATCCTGCTCACCAGCAACACGTTCTCCGGCACGCCGACCAGTGCGGCTCCGGCGACGACGCAGGCGTCGACCACGATCACGATCCGCGTTGGCGGTCTGGTTGCCGATCCGGCCTTCCAGAGCCAGCCGTTCGCGCAGATCGACGTCTACAAGTGCACCAACACCTCGGCGAACTGCGCGACTGGTCAGCTTGCACTCGTTGCAAACACGACGCTCGCCGCAGTAACTGATATCGGTGCCAACCGCACGTACACGTACTCCGCCGGTGGTCTGGCCCTTACGGCCACCGCGGTGAACACGTTCTTCCTCGTCGGCCGCAATGCCGCAGGGGATGCGGTCATCTCGCAGCCGATCACCGTCACCAACCCGTAATTCTGGGTTGTAGTACGGGCAGCACGTAGAACAGGAAGGCCCCGTCGAAAGACGGGGCCTTCTTGTATTCACGGCTCAAAGAACGAAAAAGCGGCGGGGACGCAGTTCTGCGTCCCCGCCGCCTTTCCCTTCTCACTCTTTCGAAGAGCTATCCTGTTTATCGCTTCTTGACCGGAATCTTGTGCGACGTGTAGAGGCTGTCGATGTAGCTCCAGCCCTTGCCCACCACGCGACGATCGATCATCGCAATCGGCGTCAGGTCCTTCCACGGGATCGTGTCCTTCTGCACTCCGATGAACGCATGGCGGCCCGTGGGGGAGAAGTACATGATCTCGTAGTTCTTGCCATCGATCAGATACCGCTCCTGCATGTAGACGTTGGGCAGCGAATCCACCCCCGGCGCCTCCTTGCCGATGACGGTGAGCAGGGAATCACGCGTGATCCCCGTGTCCACTCCCTTCACCCGCTTATCCGTACAGGCGCCGAGCAGCATCATGCCGCTGAGCGCCACGAGCGCGTGCCTTCGCCCTCTGACGAAACTGTTCATCGATGCTCCTGGTTGGTGGGGGCGAGGACGGCTTGGCGCAATGGTTGGCGGCCCGCCGATCGCTCGCACCCCCGAAATCTAGACCGACCCGACGGAGGCTGCTACCCGCTCGAGGGCGGCTGGGTCCAGTGGCGTGACGTCGAGGGAAAAGACCTCGCCGAAGGCCTCTGCCACATGAGCACGCGCCAATCGGCCCAGATTGCCCTTTGGCGGCACATCGGTGTGGACCCCAGCCTCGGCCCCTCGCTCGAGCTCAGCGGCGATTGAGGTCATCGTAACGGCATCGATGCCGCACGGCACGATGAGGTCGAACCAGTCGAGGTCGGTGGTCACGTTGAGAGCGAACCCATGCCAGGTGACCCAGTCCCGCGCATGAACGCCGATGGACGCGATCTTCCGCCCGCCAGTCCAGACGCCGGTGTAGCCGGCGCTCCGTCCCGCTTCGATCCCCATCGGCACCAAGGCGCGAATCAGCGCCTCTTCGACCTGCCTGAGATACCAGTGCAGGTCCTGCCGATGGCGCTTGAGATCGATGATCGGATAGCCGACGAGCTGCCCGGGACCATGGAAGGTGACGTCTCCTCCGCGCTCCACCTCATGGAGCTCCACGCCGCGCGCGGCGAGCAGCTCGGGAGACGCCAGCAGATGCTTCTCCTTCGACGATCGACCCAGGGTGACGACCGGCGGATGTTCGACGAGGAGCAACAAGTCCTCCTCGAACGCCCCGCTGATCCGTCCGCGAGCGGCGGCGCGCTGAAGCTCCAAGGCTTCCGCGTACGCCATGGTGCCCAGCTCGCAGACGGAAAGCCGGGGCATGTCAGGCGTGAATCATCCGTCCGAGCGAGTCGAGGGTAGCCTCGGCGATGGCCTCGGACAGCGTGGGGTGCGCGTGAATGGCGAGGTCGACTTCTTCGACGGTGAATTCGTTCGTCCGCGCGACGACGAGCTCATGGATCATCTCCGTGGCGTGCGCGCCGACGATGTGCGCGCCGAGGATCTCTCCGTATTTCGCGCCGCGGATGATCTTGACGAATCCGTCGGTCTCGCCGGACGTGCGCGCGCGGCCGTTCGCGGAGAAGGGGAACTTGCCGACCTTGTAGTCGAGCTTCTTCTCCTTGCACGCCTGCTCGGTGAGGCCCACGGAGGCCACTTCCGGATGGCAGTAGGTGGCGCCGGGAACGTTCGAGTAGTCGAATAGGTGCGCGTGCTGTCCCGCGATCGTCTCTGCCGCGATGATGCCCTCGCGCTCGCCCTTGTGCGCGAGCATCGGCGGGCCGGCGACGTCGCCGATGGCATAGATGCCCTTGACGCTGGTCTCCATCTTCTCGCCGATGCGGATGAAACCGCGCTCCGTGAGCTGGATGCCCTGCTCCTTGAGCCCGATGTCCTCGACGTTGGGCGCGCGTCCAGCCGCGACGAGCACGATGTCGGCCTTGAGCTCCTTCTTCTCGCCTGCGGACTCGACCGTCATGGAGACGGAGTCCTTTCCGACCTTCACGTTGGAGATCTTTGCGCCGGTAAGCACGTCGATCTTTCGCTTCTTGAAGGCACGCTCGACTTCCTTCGAGCAGTCGGTGTCCTCGACGGGGAGGATGTTCGGCAACACCTCGAGGAGAGAAACCTGCGAGCCGAACGCCGCGAAGACGTCGGCAAACTCGCAGCCCACCGCGCCTGCGCCGACGATGATGACGGACTTCGGCGCCTTCTCGAGGACAAGTGCCTCGTCGGACGAGATTACGGTCTTGCCATTCAGCTCGAGGCCGACCTGCGGAAGGCCCTTTACGCGCGAGCCGGTAGAGATGACGACGGCCTTCTTCGCATCGTACTTTTCTTCTTTTCCTTCCGCAGTCTTCACCGACACCGTGTTCTTGCCGGTCAGCTTGGCCGTCCCCTTGATCCACGTGATCTTGTTCTTCTTGAAGAGGAACTCGACGCCCTTGGAATTCTGGGTGCTGACGCCGCGCGAGCGCTTCATGGCGACGCCGAAGTCGAGCTTCGCCTCGCCCACGTCCACGCCGAAGTCCTTCGCCTTCTTCACCTTCTCGGCGAGCGATGCCGCCTCGAGAAGGGCCTTGGCCGGAATGCAGCCCCAGAGGACGCACGTGCCGCCGAGGCCTTCGCGCTCCACGACGGCGGTGTTGAGCCCCAACTGCGCGGCGCGGATGGCGCCGACATACCCGGCGGGACCGCCGCCGAGGAAGATGACATCGAATGAAGACATGGCGGAGAAAATGTTAGAGCGATCGAGCGGTCATGTGTCTCAGTACACGAGCATCAGCGGGTTTTCAACCAGGCGCCCCAGCGTCTGGAGGAATTTCGCGCCGACGGCGCCGTCGATGACGCGGTGATCGCAGCTCATGGTGACGCGGACACGATTGCGAATGACGGTCTCTCCCTTCACGACCACGAGCTTTTCCTCGCTCCGGCCGATGGCGATGATGCCGGCCTCGGGCGGATTGATGATGGCGGTGAACTGGTCGATGCCGAACATGCCGAGGTTGCTCACGGAGAACGTCGAGCCGGTGAACTCCTCCGGCTTGAGCTTCCGTTCGCGCGCGCGCTTCGCGAGCTCCTTGGCGTCCCTCGAGATCTCGCTCAGGCGCTTGCCGTCGGCGTCCCAGATGACAGGGACGATGAGTCCATCGTCCGTCGCCACTGCCATGCCGAGGTGCACGCGGTTGAAGTAGCGGATGTGATCGCCACCCCAGTGCGCGTTGACCTCCGGATGCTGCGACAGGGCGACGGCGATTGCCTTGAGCAGAACGTCGTTCACCGAGACCTTGAACTCCGGTCCCATCTCGGTCATGGCCGCGCGCATCTCCATTACGCGCGTGAGGTCGAACTCCGCGGTGAGATAGAAGGTCGGAATGGGTCCGATGGACTCGGCAAGCCGCTTGGCGATGACCTTGCGAATGTTGGTGAGCGGAACGTCGGTGAAGTCGCCCTCGGCCTTCAGTGCGCTCGGCTGACGGGTTTGCGCGGCGGGAGCTGCGGTCGCCGCCGCTTCGATGTCCCGTTTGATGATCCGACCGTTTGGCCCGGATCCTTGCACGGAACCGAGATCGAGTCCGCGCTCCGTAGCCATGCGCCGCGCGAGCGGTGACGATCGCGTCGGTCCGGAGGGTGCCGCGGGTGTCGGTGGCGCCGCAGGCGTCGGCTTGGCGGGAGCGGCAGGAGCAACAGGTGCTTGAGGCGCCGGGGCCGGCGGAGGCGCTGACGGTGCGGGCGGAGCCGAGGGTGCCGGAGCGGCGGACGGAGCTGGTGCCGCCGCGGCGGGTGCTGATGCACTCGCGACGAGCGAATCGATGTTCTCGTCCGCCGCCGCGATTACGCCAACGAGCGTACCGACCGGCACCGAATCGCCCTCGTTGACGAGCCGCTTGCGAAGCACCCCGTCGCCGCGTGCGACGAGCTCCATGATGGCCTTGTCCGTCTCGACTTCGCCGAGCGGCTCGCCACTCTTTACGGCGTCGCCCTCGTTCTTGAGCCACTTGACCAGCTTTCCCTCCTCCATCGTGGGGGAAAGCGCTTCCATGAAGACTTTGGTTGCCATGGTGTGATTCGGCTCAGTCGAGATACATGACTTTACGGACGGCCGCGATTGTCTTCGGCAGGTCCGGTTTCGCGGCCTTCTCGAGGCTCTTGGTGTACGGCATCGGGACGTCTGCCTGATGGACGCGGATTACCGGCGCATCGAGGCTGTCGAAGCACTCGCGCTGGATATGGTCCACGACCTGTGCGCCGACGCCGCAGACCTCCCATCCTTCCTCGAGCACGACCGCCCGGTTCGTCTTGCGCACGGACGTGGTGATGGCCTCGACGTCCATCGGCCTGATGGTTCGCAGGTCAACGACGTCAATGGCGATTCCATCCTTCGCGAGCTGATCGGCCGCCTGCATGGCCACGAGCACCATCTTGCCGTGCGTGATGATGGAGCAGGCGTCGCCCTCGCGCTTCAGGTCCGCCTTGCCGAGCGGAATGATGTACTCCTCGTCGGGGACGTCGCCCTTGGTGTTGTAGAGCATCTCGCCCTCGAGGAAGCACACCGGGTTGTCGTCGCGGATGGCGCTCTTGAGCAGGCCCTTGGCATCGTACGGCGTGCCCGGCGCGACGACCTTCAGTCCGGGGATGTGCGCGAGCCAGGACTCCCATGCCTGCGAATGCTGCGCGGAGAGCTGGAGCGCCGCGCCGTTCGGACCGCGGAAGACGATAGGGATCTTGTACTGGCCGCCGGACATGTAGAGCATCTTGGCCGCGGCATTCACGACCTGGTCGAGCGCGAGAAGCGCGAAGTTCCAGGTCATGAACTCGATGACGGGACGCAGGCCGACCATCGCGGCGCCGACGCCCACGCCGGCAAATCCGAGCTCGGTGATGGGCGTGTCCACGACACGCATCTCGCCGAACTCCTGAAGGAAGCCCTTGGAGACCTTGTACGCGCCATTGTAGACGCCGACTTCCTCGCCCATGAGGAAGACGCGGTCGTCGCGCTGCATCTCCTCGCGGATGGCGGCGCCGAGGGCATCTCTGTATGTGACTACAGGCATACGGTAGGACGGTAGGACGGTAGGTCGGTAGGCCGGAGAACAAGAGCCAGAACAGTCATCGTTTTCAGGTGGTGGTATCGACGTAAACGTCCTCGTACAACGCCTCGAGGGGCAGCTCGGGGGAGGCGTCGGCGAAATCCCAGGCGTCCTGCACGACGGCCTTGATGTCCGCGTCCATCTTCTGCAACTGCTCTTCGTTGAGCGTGCCGTCTTTTTCCATCTTCGCGCGCAGGAGCGAGATGGGATCGCGCTTCATGTACTCCTCGAGCTCGGCCTTGGTGCGATAGGTGCCGCTCACGGCGTCGGACATCGAGTGCCCCATGAAGCGGTAGGTGCGAACCTCGAGCAGCGTGGGCTGCTGTTCCTTGCGGGCGCGCTCCACGGCTTCGCCGACGGCCTGGCGCACGGCGAAGATGTCCTGCCCGTCGCACTGCTGGCGCGCCATGTTGTACGCCGCACCGCGCTCGTAGATGTCATGAATGGCCGACGCGCGCTCGAGCGACGTGCCCATGCCGTAGCGGTTGTTCTCGATGATGAACACGCACGGCAGCTTCCAGAGGGCGGCCATGTTGAGCGCCTCGTGGAATGCGCCGGTGTTCACGACGGACTCGCCCATGAAGCACACGATGACCTGGTCGCCGCCGCGGTACTTGATGGCGAATCCGACACCGGTGGCGAGCGGCACGTGGCCGCCGACGATGCCGTGTCCGCCCAGGAAGTTGGTGTTCTGGTCGAACAGGTGCATCGAGCCGCCCTTGCCGCGCGAGCACCCATCCTGACGCCCGAACAGCTCGGCCATGACCGAGCGGGACGAGATGCCGCGGGCAAGCGCCTGGCCGTGATCGCGATACGTGGTAATGATGTAGTCGTCGGCGCGGAGCATGCTCAGCGTGCCAGTGCTCACCGCCTCCTGGCCGATGTACAGGTGGCAGAACCCGCCGATCTTGCCGAGCGCGTACGCCTCGGCAACGCGCTCCTCGAAGCGGCGCTGGAGGAGCATGGAGTGCAGCAGCTCCGCGTCGTTGGCGGAGGATTTTGTTTCAGCGTCGGACTTTTTCTTCGAGACCATAACGGACGGTGAATGGCGAACGGTTAAGACTGCACTGGCCTAAACGCCGGCGGCCTGGACCTGCTCCCAGGCGTGATAGCTGGAGCGCACCAGCGGGCCGCTCTCGACGTGCCGGAATCCCAACTCCATGCCGATCTCGCGGAACTGGCGGAACTCGTCAGGCGTGACGTAACGATCGAGCGCGATGTGGCCGTCGGACGGCCGGAGGTACTGGCCAAGGGTGAGGATGTCGACGTCCACCTTGCGGAGGTCCTTCATGACCTCCACGACTTCCTCGTTCGTCTCGCCCATGCCGAGGATGATTCCGGTCTTGGTCGGGATGTGCGGCGCAAGGCGCTTGGACGTGGTGAAGATGTTCATCACGCGCTCGTAGCGTCCGCCGGGCCGGCAGCGCTTGTAAAGGCGCGGGACGGTTTCCGTGTTGTGGTTGTAGATGTCGGGCTCCGCCTCGAGCACTTCGCGAATCGACGCCTCGCGCCCCTGGAAGTCGGGAACGAGCACTTCGACGGAGGTCTCCGGACTCCGCAGCTTGATCTGGCGGATGGTCTCTGCGAAGGCCCAGGCGCCGAAGTCGGGGAGGTCGTCGCGATCCACCGAGGTAAGGACCACGTGCTGGAGCGCCATCGTCGCCGCGGCCTCCGCGACGCGGTCCGGCTCGGATGGGTCGAACTTGGGCGGACGTCCATGCGCGACGGCGCAGTAGGCACAATTGCGCGTGCAGACGTCGCCCAGGATCATGAACGTGGCGGTGCCATGCTCCCAGCACTCGCCGACATTGGGACAATGGGCCTCCTCACAGACGGTGTGGAGGTCGAGGTCGCGCATGAGCTGCTTCAGCCGGAGGTAGCCGGGCCCGCCGGGAGCCCTGACCTTGAGCCAGGACGGCTTCCGCTCGGGGAGCGCGGGCGCCTGGTGGCGACCCATGATCTGGTAGAGAGTTTCGCTCATGACGGCCGGTAAAGCGGTGGAATCGGTGGGGGTGAGTGCATTTCCGAACCCCGCGCCGGTGCCGCGCAACCCATTGCAGATGCGGAAGGTAGCGGGGGTGTGCGCAAGAGGAAAGTGGACGTTAACCCTCTAAAACTCACTTCGAGGGTTAGTATCCATCGAAGCGGTTGACGCCGAAGGAATCGATCGACTTCCAGGTGCGTTCCGCGACGAGGCCGGCCGCGATACGCTCGGCCGCCCATGGCGCGAAGAGGATGCCGTTTCGGGAGAAACCGGCTGCGTAAACGAGCGACGGGCACGCTGGATCGGGGCCGAGAATGGGCATTCCATCGGGCGACACAGGGCGAAGACCGGCCCAGTGCGACAACACGGGAGCGGCAACGAGTGCTGGCGCGGCACGTCGCACGACGTCGAGAAGCCACTCTCGGCCAGCGGCCGAGATGTCGCAGGCTAGCCCGGTGTTCTCGCTCGTCGCGCCGACGATCAGTGCATTGCCGCGAGGGACGAGATAGCCGCCGGCAGGAGCATATGCGACGTGGTGGAGCTCATTCGTCCCCAGACTCAACAACTGGCCCATGACGGGGCGCACAGGCAGGCGGCGTGGCAGGCCCGAGATTGCATCCGTCCAGCTTCCCGCCGCCAGCACGATCCAGGGTGCGGAATGTCGCACACTGCTGGCGCAGACGACCCGTGGCGTTTGCGAGAGCTCGATTGAAACAACCGTGTCCACGACGCGACTGACATTGGCTGCCGCCTCGACCGCGGAATTCAGGGCGGACATGAGCGCAATGGTGTCCACGGCACCGTCACGTGGATGCAGCACTGCGCCTGCATTCTGGCGAAGAGCCGGTTCGAGCGCGGCCAACTCCGAGGCGGAGAGTCGAGTGGCCGCGGGCGAACGTGCCACGAGCTCCTGGAGCACCCGATCGTCTTCCGCGAGCTCCAGAATGCCACGCCGGTCGAGCGGCACGTCCCAGCCACCGAGGTCGCGCAGCCTCTCGAGATAGCCGGGATAGAAGTCGCGCGCCGCGACGGCGTGCTCGCGGGCGGCTGAAGGCAGTCCCTCGATCGATGGCGCGAGCAACCCGGCGGCGGCGCGGGAGGCGGCACCGGGCCGCGGTACGTCGATCACGATGACGCGAAGTCCGCGATCTGCCGCGGCGAGCGCGGTCGTCAGCCCGGCGATTCCGCCGCCGATGACGACGAGATCCGCGGAGGTCATGACGGGCTTGGGGCTCGGCTCAGGATCTTGCGACGCGACCGGTCACGTCGCCAATGTGTGCGTAGCCGGCACCCGCTTGGGCGGCGCGGCGTGGAAATGATGAAACCGCCTCGTGAATCCAGCGTAGGGAACTCAGACCCGCACACAGAGACAGCACCATGCTCCGCACCATCTTCATGATCGGCTCGTCCGCGCTGGCGGGGCTCTTCGTCCTCAAGCTGGTCTTTGGCGTGATCGTCGTCGGCTTCGGCATTCTGGGCTGGCTCTTCGGCCTGGCGATCAAGGCGGTCATCTTCGGAGCGCTGGTCTATCTCGCCATCAGGATCTTCA
>Ga0209240_1000950_pt1 | contig 11675 bp, 12 predicted proteins | sample GraSoi_2013_80cm_FD_185828 | JGI IMG/M metagenome (GOLD analysis project Ga0209240, IMG submission 185828) | Grasslands soil microbial communities from the Angelo Coastal Reserve, California, USA - Sample 9_17_2013_80cm (SPAdes) (version 2) | ecosystem: Environmental > Terrestrial > Soil >...
AATTTGCTATAGAAACTCTCTGGAACGCCGTGTGGTACTGGTACGGTTTGGTTTTGCATCCTCCATTTTTACCGAACCCACGGCGTTCTAACACCCACCACTTTTGGTTGCGGCTCCGCCGCGCTGCTACCTTCTTGTTTAAAAAGTCCGTCTATGTGTTCTTCTGTTCAATTCTGTCTCCCTTTGCGTCTTGGCGTCTTTGCGTGAGATTTCATTCTCCAGGAAACCCGCGATCGCCCGGCGAAGATCTTCGAGATAGCGGGCCTTGCTCACGGCTTTGGGGGTGATCTGGAACAATTGGGACCCGGGAATCAGCTGCGAAAGTTTAATGGCGTAGGCAAGCGGGTGTATGTAGTCGATGTCACATCCGGCGATCAGCGTGGGAATTTTCAGTTGGCACAGGTCGGCTTCTGAAACACCTGGTCCATCGGTTGCGATGGCCTGCAACAATGCGGCGGTGATTGTCAGTGGTTCGCGTGAAAAAAATCCTCTCAACGATGCGAGATTATCCGGGGCTACTTCAGCCAATTGCCGGGCCGTCTCGCTTGCTTCGAACGCTTTTCTGGCGTCCTCGGGACCGAACTGTGACAGGAGTTGTGCGACCAGTGCATTTGGATAGTTGTTGGGCGGAGCCGATTCCGTGATCCATGCCGGACGTACTAACATTAAGCCGCGGACCAGCTCGGGGCGATGTACCGCCAGGTGCAAACTGATGGCTGCTCCCATCGAAATGCCCCCGATAACAACCGGCGCCGACTGATAGGTTTCAATGTAGGCCGCGATGTCCGCCGCGAATGTTCGGATGGAGAATAGCAGCGGATCGCCGGCTTCAGAGCTGCCGTGACCACGTGATTCAACGGTAATCCGGCGGAAGCGCGAGTCACTGGGGAAAGCCTCGATTGTCTGATGGGCGTCACCACACAACCCGTGTTGAAAGATGACAGGGAAGCCGCTCCCTCCGTTGTCATAAACGCTCAGAGTGGGCGCGTCTGGGCGACAGAATCGAGGAGAGATCGCACTCATCAAAGGAGACCGGCGAGAAATTGACGGGAGAACGCAACTTCATCTTCCTCGAGGCCGTGAAGAATCAGTGGACCGCTAAATCCGCCCTGCTTGAGCCATTGGACATAATAGGGAAAATCTAGAATCCCTTTACCGGCGGCGCAGGGATTGAAATTCCGGTCACGATCCTTCGCGTGAGCAAGTATGATCGCATCGCTTAACTGCGCAAAAGCATCATCTAGGATTTCGCGTTGATTGGCCCCCGGAAAAATCAGGTTCGCGGGATCGATTATAGTTCGTAAGCGTGGATTGGCCAGGTCATCGAGGAGCTTTCGAGCTCGGCTGGCGGAGTTAACGATGTTCTCGCGCTCAGGCTCGAAAGCCAGGACCAGCCCAAACTTTTCAGCAGCAACGAGGGCCGACTCGATGGTGTGAACCATATCGTCCCAGGCCGGTTTGGAGTCGTTGTCCGGATGCCATTTCCACATGTTATCCCGGTTCCGGGTTCCCGTGCAGAGAGTGATCACCGGGATACGAAGCAGGGCAGCAACTTCACACAGGACTTCGAATTTTAGTAGATGGTTCCGCCGGAATTCAGGATCGGGATTCCCCATATTGAATGTCCCGGAGATGGCAGATAGTTCGACTTCAGCCTGTTGGGCGGCGGCGGAGATCGGTTGCAGCAATTCGTCGGAGGGTACTTCAAGGGGCAGCGGCTCAAGCCCGACACACGAGAGATTGAATTGCACAGAATAAATTCTGTAACCGGCAATCGCTTGAAATAAGCCCCGGATGGCTGATCGATTGAACGTCTTGGCGAAAATTCCGATCTTCATCAGATCGCTCCAGTGACATCGGCCAAAGTCACGGGTTGCCCGGTCTGGACGGATAGCTGGATGGCGCGCAGAGTTTTCACTCCCGCTACACCGTCTTCAATACCGGCGGCGGGAAAACGGTCGTCTCCACGCACAGCGTCTGCAAATGATTCAACTTGTAACCGATAAAAATGGGCGTCCTCCCCGAGAACCCGCTTAAATTGTCCTTCTCGAAGCGAGAAACATTCGACTTCGGCTGATTTCAGATACCAGGGATTAAAGATTTTACCAAGCACACTCCCGAACTCGCCGTAGATCTGGAATCCTTCATGCCATCCCATCCGCACCGCCAAGGTCAGATCCAAATGGCCCACGCTACCGTCGGCGAAATCGACGGAAACAAACCAGCAATAGGCGTCATATTTCTGCACCAGCTTCGCATCGACCCGCACAATCTCACCGCCCAGGAAGCGCGCAGTATCAACCAAATGACTGCCATGACCCAACAGAAAATAGGAGGAGCGGTTCGCCTTTGGGTTTCCTTTCGGCCGCACAGAACCAGCACTTTGCACCACCACAGGCTGCAGATTTGCCGTCTCGGCGTAGCGAGAAGTCGAGTCGCAATACCAGGCTTTCAAGGCTAACCGGCTTCCCATCTCTTCATCAATGAAGCGCCGGGCAAAAGCGATTCCGGGATCGAACCGTTTCATGGAACCGACCCGCACAATCAAGTCCGGAGCAGCCTTTTTTGCGTTTACCAGTTGGTTGCATTCCTCGACGCTGACACCGAGCGGTTTTTCGACCAACACATGTTTACCGGCTTCAATGGCTTGAATCGCAGCGGGCACATGGAACTGATCCGCAATTCCGATTATCACTGCTTCAACCTTGGGATCGGCCAGGAGATCTTCGTATCGGGCGTAGGCGGTTTCCGGTTCCCAGATCTGGGCCATCCGGTTGCGTAAATCGTCTGCTGTATCGCAGATAGCATAGAGACGAGCGTTGCGCGCTTTTTGGCAGCTCTCAAAATGCGCAGCCTGCGAGATCATTCCGCAACCAAGAACACCGATTCTAACAGCGTCAGCGGCCTTTTTCATTTACTTTCGACATGGTGCGGCAGGCGGGTGAAAATGCAATAGGCTATTTTCGTTTATTTACGATTGACAGCGAAATACTTTCACTTTATTGCTGTTTTCGTTAACGAAGCTGCCTATGGCAAAGGAAGCTACCCCACCGTTTTTTGCTGCTGAACGCCAGGAGAAGATTGCAGCCCTGATCGCAACTCGGGGTCGGATCCATCTGGATGAATTGGCTTCCGTGTTCGAGGTCAGCCAACCCACTTTGCGGAAAGATCTGAGTATTTTGGAACAGCAAGGATTGGTGAAGCGGACCCATGGCGGCGCGATCAGTACCCGGGCGCCGGCGGAACGCGATCTGATGTCTCGGTTCGTTCAGAATGTTGAGGCTAAGCGCATGATCGGCCGGGCTTGCTGTGATTTAGTTGAGGAAGGTGAATCTGTATTTATCGACTGCGGCACGACGACACATCATGTGGCGCAGCAACTAGCAACGCGGGGTCTTCACCTCACGGTGCTCACAAATTCGCCTAGTGTGTCAGAATATTTCGCCGACGTAGGCGGAATAACTCACATCTTATTAGGTGGACAATTGCGGCGAAAAAGCGGCGGTGTCTCCGGACCGCTCGCTTTAGAGATCGTCAATCAATTTGCGATTGCTACCGCGTTCATTGGCGCCAGCGGGATCACCGACGAGGCGATTTCGGTTGCAGACTACAACGAAGCTCAGCTCAAAGCGGCCATCATCAAACGCGCGCAACAAGTGATTGTGCCGATGGACCGTAGCAAGGTGGGGGTTACTGATTTTGCGAAGGTATGCGAGCCGCGAGATATCGACATCATCGTGACTGATTTCGCGACGGATGAGTTGAGACGAATTTGCCGGGCCCATGAAATCAGGTTGGAAGAAGCTGCCTCACAGCCCGGAGGATGAGAGCCGACGACATTGTCCCCCCTGGAGCCGGGCAATTGTGGCGTGATTGTCTCGATCTCTTAAGCTTGACTCGTCGGACTCGGATCCCGCCGGTTGTGGCCGGGTTCGACGGATTCGTTGACACGATTGTGCATGCGGTTTCGGAGCGCCATTCCGCCACCGAGTACACCAGATTGCCCACTTTGCGGGCCTTCTCCGAAAAAATCTTAGCCGCTGCCGAAGGACGCAACATGAATATTGAGATGGTGCCTAAGCTCACCAAGATAGGCGGCAACGGCCCCATTTTGGCTAATGCTTTGGCGCACTTCGGCGTCCCCGTCACCTATATCGGATGCCTAGGCCTACCTGAGCTGCACCTGGTCTTCACTGAGTTCTCCAAGAAGATAAGAACGTTCTCGATCGCTGAGCCCGGTTACTCGGACGCGATCGAGTTCAACGATGGGAAGTTAATTTGCGGTAAACAACAAGCGGTCAGCGACGTTACTTGGCAATCGGTTCTCCAACAACTGCCAGTTGAACAACTAGTCGATTTGGTCAGGCCGGCTGGTCTAATCGCGTTTTTGAATTGGGGGATTGTTTTTTCGATGACGGATATGATGAACGAATTCCTTCATCACATCGGGCCGCATCTTTCCGAGCAGCGTATCCCTTTCTTTATTGATACTGCGGATCCTTCGAAAAGGTCGGAAACCGATACTCGGCGATTTGTGGAAACGCTCCCGAGATTAGCCGCAAAATTCAAGGTCTATCTCGGATTTAACTTGCGGGAGAGCGACTTCATTGCGCGGGCGGTTGGGTTGTCCATCCGCTCGGATCGCATCCAGGACGTTCTGACTTATACGGGAGAGCTCAGGGAACGACTAGGGATCGATGCCCTTATCATTCACTGGTCACGAAATGCAGTTGCTTGCGATACCAACTCTGCTGTCTGGGTCGAAGCGGAGCATACGGAAAATCCGCAAATTAGCACAGGAGCCGGTGATCATTTTAATGCTGGTTTTTGCCTGGGGCTGCTGTTGGGCGGTGGACTATTGGTCAATTTGCGGCTGGGAGTGGCGACCAGTGGTTATTACGTGCGCGAAGCTAGAAGCCCGAGCGTAGAAGATCTGATCAGCTTCATCAAAACAGTCTCTGCCGTTAGTTAGTTTCAGGTGCCAGGAGCATCCAAAAGAACAGAAGTTTAGTCCCAAAATATGATAGCGCAATATAACATCGAAGTGAATAAACCCGGTTTGAGAACGAGAATTGGACGTGCTTGGGTAGCGGCATCAATTCTATCGCTAACCTGGGTATTCGTACCCGGGATGGTGCGAAGCCAGACGATCACGTTTGCCGGTGACGCCGATCAAGGGGAGGGCGGCCGCTGGATGAAAAGCAAGGTGGAAGAATGGTCACGCGAGACCGGCGTACCCACGCGTTATATTACGCGCCCACTATCGACTACCGAGACCCTAATGTTATGGCAACAGGATTGGGCGGCACAAACTCCGGATATCGACATTTACTTGATTGACGTCATTTGGCCGGCGATTGCGGCGCCGCACGCAGAGGACCTCAATAAATATTTTACTCCCCAAGAGGCCGGTGAGTTCTTCCCGCGCATTGTCCAGAATAACACAGTGAAGGGGAAGTTAGTGGCAATCCCATTCTTTACCGATGCCGGTCTCCTTTATTATCGATCAGACTTACTGGAGAAGTACGGGTTTAAGAACCCGCCTAACACTTGGAATGAGCTTCAGCGGATGGCGCAAGTGATTCAGGATGGTGAGCGTAAAGCGGGTGATCAAGATTTTTACGGTTTTCTATTCCAAGGTTCATCTTATGAAGGACTGACCTGTAACGGATTGGAGTGGTTAGCTAGTAGCGGTGCGGGGAATATTGTAGAAACGGACGGCAAAGTTTCGATCAATAATCCGCAGACTAAGTCGGTGTTTGAACATGGTGAAGAGCTGGGTAGGCACGATTTCGCCATCAGGCGTAACCAATTATCAGGAAGAAGAAAGTCGAAACGCTTTCCAAGCCGGTCATGCCGCGTTTCTGCGGAATTGGCCTTATACGTATGCATTGGCTAATGGTCAAAACAGTCCCGTGAAAGGTCACGTCGATGTAGCTTATCTGCCCCAAGGAGAGGGCCAGAATGTTAGTCACGCTGCCACCCTGGGAGGTTGGCAGTTAATGCTGTCAGCGTATTCCAAGAATAAGGAGAACGCTGCGAACTTGATCAAATACATGGTTTCATTCGCCACGCAGAAAGAACACGCTATCAAGCTTTCGCGGTTACCCACTCGCCCTGCGGTGTACGAGGATAAAGACGTGTTAGCGGCCCAGCCCTGGTTCTCGCGTTTGCGACCTGTTTTCGACAATGCCGTGGCCCGTCCTTCGACTGCGACCGGCGCCAGCTACAACAAAGTGTCTACGGATTTTTTCCAAACCACTAATCAGATTCTGAATGGTGAGGTACCGGTTGATCAAGGAGTAGAAGCGATGGAATCGAAGATAAAGCGCGATTTGCGGTAGGCGGGAAGGGTTTAGTCTCTTCGCTATATCTTGGGGGACGCTGAGCCTTCGTCCCGTAGGGACAGAGTGATGGTAGCCAGGCAATTCATTGCCCGCAACACCGTAAGCCATGTGACCCGTCCCGGAGCGGGTTGTCGGACTTTGTCCCGCAGGGACTAAATGATCGTAGCCAGGCAATTTATTGCCTGGAGTGTGTCCAAAAAGGGGACCGTCCCGTAGGGTACGGTGTGATTGGGTCGGATAGGCGCGCCACGATTCGGACGATTAATCAACCGGGGTAGGGATCAGACCGTTCCCTACGGGACGGATTCTCAATTGGACGTGTTCCAGGCAGTAAATTGCCTGGCTACGATCATCTAGTCCCTCCGGGACAAAGTCCGACAAGTCCAGGAGGGGACGGTATGCTACCATCACTCTGTCCCTCTAGGACGAAGGATCCCGTTTCAGTTTTGCTTTATTCCCGTGGAACTCCCGTCAACGTTTCTCCAAACCGAGTCAAAGAAAGGACAAACCCTATGAAGCGACCCAAAATGTTGTTCTTCGATGTAAACGAAACCTTGTTAGACCTGAACGCGATGAAAACCGTCATCGGGGACGCGTTAGGATCTCGGCCCGATCTATTGCCGCTTTGGTTCAGCACGATGCTCCAATACTCGCTGGTTGTGACAGTGGCAGATCAGTACCACCATTTTGGCGAGGTGGGAGCTTCCGCCTTACTCATGGTAGCGCGTAACCACGGTCTGAGCCTTTCGCCGGAAACCGCTAAAGAAGCGGTGTCCTCCATTCTTTCTTTGCCGCCGCATCCGGATGTTCGTCCGGCCTTGGAGGAGTTGAAACGAGCAGGCTTTCGTATGGTGACGCTGACGAACTCGTCCCAAGGTGCGGTTGATGCCCAGATTGAGAATGCGAACCTGACGGACCTTTTCGAAAAGCGCCTCAGTGTGGAAGAAGTGCAAATGTTCAAGCCGCACCGCCATGTCTATCAGTGGGCGGCACGAAAAATGGGGTTCGCGCCGGAAGAATGCATGTTAGTGGCGGCTCACGGGTGGGATGTCGCCGGCGCGATATGGGCAGGTTGGCGAGCCGCCTTTATTTCGCGGCCTGGAGCCCAACTTTTCCCGTTAGCGCCGGTACCCGAGATCGTGGAGCCGAATCTGAGTTCCGCGGCCAAGCGGTTGGTGGCGATGGAGGGATAGTTGCCGCGAAGGCCAGACAATCGAGAATCGCGGAAAGACGAGAGATTAGCGCAGATGTGGAGCGTGCCTCGCTTGCGAGGCCGAGGTGAACAAAGATAAACACGAGGCAGGCCTAACGTTCTGTCTGCGCTCTTGCGTGTGTTAAGCACATACGTCGACGAGAGAGAACCCCTCGTCGACGTCATAGAGCGCGGACACAAATGGGCTTTCCTCGCGATCTCGCCCTGCTTACCACGGCCTCGCAAGCGAGGCACGCTCCACGGCTCTCGCGACACGAAGGACAAGGACGATTATCGTGCCCCAGGTACCAACACAAGCTTGCCCACATGTTCGCCCTTCTCCATTCTTTCGTGGGCTTGGGCAGCCTCGGCAAAGGTGAACACGCGATCGATCAAGGGACGGAAATGGGTGCGGCTCGCTAGACGAGGCCAAACTTGTTGGCGCAAATCGGCGGCGATCACGGCTTTTTCAGCGGGCGACCTGGGACGCATATTCGAGGCGAGAATAGTTCCTCGTTTCTTGATTAGCGATGAAACGGAGAAAGTCGCCTCATCGCCACCTTGAGTCGCTAGCAACGAGATCCGTCCGTCAATGGCGATACAGTTAATGCTACGTTGGACGTAGTCGCCTCCGACAATATCCAGAACAACGTTTAACCCGTGTTGATCAGTGAGACGTAAAGTTTCCGCTACAAAATCTTTCGTCTTGTAGTTAATGACCGCGTTTGCGCCGATGGAAAGACAAGCCTGACATTTCTCGTCGCTACCGGAAGTGGCGATCACGGTGGCACCAAATTCGCGGGCTAACATGATGGCGGTGGAACCGATTCCGCTGGTCCCGCCTTGGATCAGGATGGTTTCGCCTGCTTGCAACTTAGCCCGACGAAACGCGTTTTCCCATACCGTAAAAATGTTTTCCGGGAGGGTAGCAGCTTCTTCGGCCGACCAACCCGCTGGAATGGGCAATACTTGGCCGACCGGCGCTACACAAAATTCTGCATATCCACCTCCGGACAATAAAGCACAGACCTGGTCACCAATTTTGTATTCGGAAACGCCGGGACCGCAGGCGGCGATCACACCGGCAACTTCAAGCCCAGGGAGATCCGATGCCCCTGGCGGTGATGGATAGTGCCCTCGCCGTTGTAAAACATCCGGGCGACTGACTCCAGCTGCTCCGACCCGTATCAGAACTTCACCCTCCTTTGGCGTCGGAATTTCGCGTTGCTTTAGAGTGAGCACATCCGGCGGTCCAAACCGGGTGATCTCAACCACAGTCATCAACTTCTCGGTGGTCATGCCCTGAATCTCACGCAAAGACGCCAAGACGCAAAGGGGACGGAATTGAACAGAAGATCACAAAAAACCAACCGCAGATCGACGCAGATAAAATACCAAACCGCGAATGGACGCGAATAGACGCGAACTAAAAGCAGGGTTCAGATGGGCGCGGCAGGATCTCGGGAATCACCATCCCGGCTGATTTCGTTCCTTCGACGGTGCCGTCCATTCTCATTCGCGTCAATTCGCGTCCATTCGCGGTTGGTTTTTTGGTGCTCTTCTGTTGAATTCCGTTCCTGGACTTTCGGCCTGACCTGCCTGTATCTGTTTCGACTCGTTCTAAACCAAGGAAACACTATGGCGATTGTGGCAGTAGTTTATCGTAGCGGATTTGGGCATACGAAACTTCAGGCGGAGGCAGTCCATCGCGGGGCGGCCAGCGTAAAAGGGATAGAAGCGAAGCTATACACCACCGACGAAGCGACGAATAAGCTAGACGAGCTCGATCAGGCTGACGCGATCATTTTTGGTTCACCGACTTATATGGGGAGTATGTCGTCCGAGATGAAGAAATTCATCGAAGTGGCGGTCCAAAAATGGTTCACGCAAAGCTGGAAAGATAAGGTGGCCGGTGCGTTTACCAATTCGTCGTCGTTTTCAGGGGATAAGTTAAACACTCTGATAGGGTTAGTGATCAATGCTATGCAGCACAGTATGATCTATGTCGGGACCGGAATGTTGCCGGCGGCGAGCCATCCGGAATCGATGACCAGCGTGCAAGGGCCAGGGCCGGAAGTTCAAAATCGGCTTGGTTCCTTTGTGGGACCAATGTCCGCAAGTTTTCAGGTGCCACCGCCGAATCGTACGGCGCGAGAGTCGCGCAGATTACGCTTCGGCTGAAAGGGTAGGGAGACAACTCGTTCTTCCGACTTCGCTCGCTGACGGAACCGCCAACCAACGAGCGGAGAAAGCTACGTCGGACAGGACTTCGGCGAGCTCAGTCGAGCCGCTGTCCTCGTCTTCGTCCTCGAAGATTGTGGGTGTTCTGGCTCGGATTTCGTGGACAGCTGTTGAGGTTTTATCCCGAAGGGATAACAGGACTCAGCCCGGGGTTTTAACCCCGGGTATCTATCCATAAAATGATCCGCCCCAACGGGGCGGTAGAGTCGGTATTCGCTAACCAAATGCCGAACGAAATGTCGGAACGAATCATCTGCCGCCCCTTCAGGGCGGGTCTATGATGTGGATTTACCCGGGGTTAAAACCCCGGGCTGAGTCCTGTCATCCCTTCGGGATTAGTCCCTACCGCGCCGATAGATCATAACAACGCAAGAATATGTGTTGAGAATCTTCCTTGCGTGCCTTACCATCCTCAGCCATGGCCCGCCGAGCACTTACAGAATTGCCTTCTCAAGCCGGTGCGCCGCCGGTGCAGGAGCTCGCGGTGGTCGATCGGATGAGCGGGAGCTCATCCCTATCGGCAAAGAAGAAGTCGCGACGCCGGTTGGCTCGGATCGTGGCGGATCTGCCGCAAGCATCCTTACAACTCATTGCGTCCGGAGCGGCAGCTATTATTCCGATCTCGACCTTTGCGATGAGCCACACGGAACTGGCCGGTCTTGAGCCAACCCGGGAAAGCATTCTCATGCATCTTCCCACCATCCTCCTGATTCTATGTGGGTTGGCCTATTCAGCACCGACCGTTGCAGAATGGGCGTTCCTTTGGACTTTCTCCCGGGCGAAAGCCTGGGCGTTTACCTTGCTGTTAGAAGGGGTAATGACTCTTTCCCATGTGCCGATCCTTCCTGTCGTCTGCCTCTGCTGGTTGGCCGGGATCAATCTGTTAGTCGCGAACGTCAAAAGCGGGAAACGCAAATATAAGTTAGCGAAGTGAGTTTGCAGTTTGCAGTTAACAGTTTGCGGTTTGCAGTTGGTCGCTCCAAGACTGCAGGGCGTCGCTCGGTCTGGGGCTATGGCACACTGTGGGATGACGAAATAGATGGGGCCAATGGGACACATGGATCCGCGCCAACCGCTAACCGCTAACCGCTAACCCCTACGCGCGTACCGTCGACCCTATCAGATCTTCGATCCGTATCGGCAACTCACGGACTCGGAACTCGGATGCCCGTGGCATGATAAACCGCTGCGGCAATAGCGGGAGCAACGCCGGCGAGACCAATTTCTCCAATCCCGCGCGCACCGTACGCATTGAGGTGAGTGTCAGGATAATCGAGGAAGACCACGTCAATATTAGGCGCATCTGCATTCGTGCTGACAACGTAGTCTGCGAGGTTGCTGTTAATAGGCGCACCATGATGTTGATCATCGTAAAACGTGTACTCAAAAAGAGCCATGCCGATTCCCATTACCACCGCACCTTCGATTTGGTTCCGCCCAGTTCTCGGATTAATGATGCGCCCGGCATCGATCACGGTCAGAACGCGACTTACACGCAACCGAGCGATCTCTGGTTGCCAAGTGACCTCGATGAATTGGACTCCGTACGAATGGCTGGAGAGCTTAGGTTTCGTAAGTCCTAGCAGGTCGGTGAAATCGCCCTGTGATCGTCCCGTTCCTGAAACACTGTTAATGTTCGCCGACTTGAGAATCTGGTCGTAAGGGACACCGTCCGCTGCTGATTGATCTTTTCGGTGAATCCGGCCGTTGCTAAAGACGAGGTTGTCTGCTGATTGGCCGGAGAAAGGGGTGGCGGTAGTCGCCATGAACTGGAGCTTCTGAGTTGCTTTCTTGGCTGCTTCCAGAAGAGCCGGAACTAATGAGGCGGTCACCATCGAGCCACCGGAAAGGGGTCCGGTCGGCAACGCACTATCACCCAATACAACCTCAATTTT
>Ga0209240_1000951_pt1 | contig 11675 bp, 8 predicted proteins | sample GraSoi_2013_80cm_FD_185828 | JGI IMG/M metagenome (GOLD analysis project Ga0209240, IMG submission 185828) | Grasslands soil microbial communities from the Angelo Coastal Reserve, California, USA - Sample 9_17_2013_80cm (SPAdes) (version 2) | ecosystem: Environmental > Terrestrial > Soil >...
CCGGTGAAGGTACCGCCGATAAAGAAACTCCAGCCATATTTTTGATAGTAGAGGCCTGCATTCCACACGAGCCCAGCCTGGCTGGGCAGGGGTCCTGCCGGTTGTCCGGCGTGCGTCACCCCAGCGGAGAAGATACGAGCAAAGCTGCCCCTTACGCCGAAACCATCGAATGGCCGAGGCAAAAAGGTGAATTGCTGTTCGTACTCCATCTCAAATCCGTAGATCCGGGAGTGGTTGATTGAGGAAAAGGAGACGTTAGCTCCACCCGCCGAATTGATGAAATAGTTCTGTACGACGTAGTCGCTGATCTCCTTATCAAAAGCGGAGAGACGCAAGATAGCGCCCGGCGCCGGGTAATATTCGATGGAGGCATCGAAATTATGTGAACGAGTCGCCTTCAGGTTCCCATTACCAAATGTTTGGCTGGAGAAGCCTTCGGTACCAGGGATCGTCGCCTGCAAGTCACCGTTTTCGATGGCGGGTACACCTTGTTGGAATGTGGGCCGAGCGACGGACTTCGTATACGACAGACGAGCAACCCACTGGGGATTGATATTGTAAGTCAATTGCAGGTTAGGCAATATGTTGACGTAGTCGTTAGATCCACTGGCGGGATGGGTCGCGAGCAGCGCTCCGCTATTCGGGTCAAAGATTCCTTGGTTATAGTCAAAGGCGAAATTCGTGCCTTCGACGCGAACGCCTCCTTCAATGGTTAGTTTATCAAACGTAACCGTGTACATGATATAGCCGGAATAGACATTCTCGTTTGCCGACCAGGTTCCGATCGAATTTGCCAAGGATTCATCCGTTGGTGTTGAGTATTGCGGATTGCTGGCTAGTACGCTGCCGGTGTTGAATGAGATCTGCGGCCCTAATGGATATCTTCCATAATAGATGGTCGCTAAGTTGCGACTGAGCACCTGACTCAGAAAAAGCGAGTTACTCGAGCCGGTGGTATCAGTCGCAGTACGGCCCGTATAAGTTTGGTCAAAATTCCTCCACCGTAGTCTCGCGCTGGCGCCTAATTGAAGCACACCAGGATTATCGCCAATCGGCAGTGAAAATTTAACATCGCCTTGGATGTTAAATATCTTGTCCGCCGAGGAAAAGCTCTGGTTGACCAAATTGTTGAACACATAGTTCTGAGGATTGTTCTGACCGGTCAAATGACTCAAATCAATCGTCGGGCTGTCTCCGCCATTGTGCTGGTTGTTATAAATGACGCTTCCCTGAATCGAGTTGGGCAAGCTGGTGAACGCGTATTTGTTATAAAAAGGCTGATCCTGGCTGGCTTGGGAGTAGGCCGCTTTGTAGGTCAAGTCCGCGTTATAGAGCTTATTGTCGCCGCCGGCGATAATGGTGAAGAATCGATTTTCCTGGAGCGTGTCCTCCATGGTCTTTGTAACACTGACTCCATTGTTGTTTGAGACATAGCTCCCGTTCGGGAGGATCTGGGCCTGATTAGTCACATCCAGGCCGCCATAGACAGTTTCAAAACGTGGTACCCGCCGCTCGTTGTAGCCGCCGTAGGCGAAGTCGAGATAGAACCGGTTATCCGGGTTCAGCTGTAAATCAATATTGGTTCCAATGCCGAACCGAGTCCGTTCGTAGGTATAGTAGCGCAGAGTGTAGTTGCTGATGGATTTGTCAACAATAGCGGTGCCAGGTGTCGAATAAGCTTCCTCCACATCATCGATGCCGAATCGCTTAAAATCGTACAAACCGGAAACCAGGATCCCTAATTTTGCTTCGTCCCCCAGCTTGAAAGTATCCGCCAGGGTAAAGCTACCGTAAGCAATGGGCGAGCTGCGGTAAGGTACATATCCACCCTCACCAGTAACCTCAGCATGGAGGCCGCTGTAATCAAAGGCACTTTTGGGCTCGAGGTTGAACTGTCCTCCAATTCCTTCTGCATCCATGTATGGAAGTAGTGTCTTAACCACATCGATGTTTGAAATTAAACCGATCGGAAGGGAATCCACCGGCACAGCCCGGTATCCCGGAAAGTAAGACGGAAGAACCACCCCGTTGTAGAGAAGGGTGTTCAAGTTTTCATCGGTACCCCGAATCTGCGCGAAGCGAGGCTCGCCGGTATCGTGCTGAAGGCCAACACCCGGAAGCATAGCGACTGCTTGTCCAACGGTCTTGGCTGGTGTCTGCTGGATGGCCTGCTGGGAAAGGACATTTAGCTGATAGGTAGCTTGTTGTTCTGTGTCGTACGCGGCCGCTTGATCAAGCCGCGTCTGTCCACTCACGACGACGGTAGTAAGCTGAAAATCACCCCCCTTCTTTTTCTCAGTGGTGCTTCCGGCGGTCTGATCGGAAGAGGTAGTGTCGGCCGTCCCTGATGGATTGGTTGGATTAGCAGTTTGAGCCCGGGAATTGAATCCGGCTAGCGTGAGTGCCGCCACGGAAGCGATATAAATCTTGCGGTTAGTTGCTAACGCGATGAGACCAATAGCCTTATTCTTGCCAAACATTCCGTTTATTTCCCTTTTCTAAAGTGTTGTGTTTCTAGAAGCGGTTCCGGCGGGTTAGTCGCTTTTTGCAGAAAACGCGTGCACCTTACAGAGGTGATCCTGCGTCCCGCCAGTTTAAGTGTGTGCCTTTTTCTTAACGATTGGGGGACTTTTGTAATTCTAATGAGAACGTTTTGTAATCTTTGTGGCAGCGGATTGATCTACTGGCACTAACTAAAAAAACTATAATTGCTGAAGGTCGACAGCTCTCCGCGGGCGGGGTGGGGCGAAAAACTCGGCGCGCCCATCATTCGTGTAACCGTCGACAACCGTCTCGCGCCGGTTTTGAGCCGCTCCGTGGACGTGGCAGCGTCTGTTGTTCACCACTTATGATATCAACTGCTCCCGGCGTTATGTAACCTTGGCGGCATGGCGAACGCACGGAACGGCTCAAAACCGGCGCGAAGCAGCCTGGAGGAGCAACCTTATCTCGGGCGCGCCGAGTTGTTCGCCCTACCGGTCAGGGGTTCTTCGGGACAAATATGGTCCAGACTAATCGCGTGTGGACGCAGGGATCCCACAAATGCCAAGAAGCGATTTTGCCACCGGCTATTGCTACCAGTTGGTATTGTCGGTGGTAGCGATATCCGGATCGACCGGTCTGATTTCCATGAACAGGCCGTATTCGGCGCAGGGGTTACCCGCGGCGATTTGGGCAGCTTCATCGAGGTTATTCGCGACCACGAACCAGTAGCCACCGATCACTTCCTTCGATTCACCGAAAGGTCCGTCGGTAATTACATTGCGACGACCGACGGTTCTACCTTCGTACGTTAACCGTTGTCCCGGCTTCATTTTCCCGTCCGCTACCAATCGATCGAGCCAGACGTAGAATTGGTCGATCGCCTTCCCGATTTGGTCTCGAGAAGCGTTTTTATCCCATTGGCCCCTACAAATTACAAGGTATTCGGATGGAGAAGCTTTGGCGCTCATGATCATTTAATCACTCGAAAATTGGGGATCGAGGACGGCGCAACAGCTTAAGATTCGACTTTTCGAAGTCAAATTTTCCGGGCGCTTTAGGTACAATATCTTATTCACTCCTCCGCTTCGTAGAACGAATCGGTGGTTCTTTGCAGGAAGGTAACCAGATCATGAATACCAGGGATCGGACCACAGAAAGTGCGATCACTTTGCACGTTAACTATTCGCCAAGATGAATCGATGAGGCTGAGTTTAACGAGGAAGTGCTGAAATCCTTGATCCCCGCCGGTGCGATCGAGGTAGTGGTCGGTCACGTGGATCCAGGTCTCGGATCCGTGAAGACTCTCGGATGAGACTTTGACTCTTGTCGGGTATTGGGTCCGATTCGTTAATGGGTCTCCCGGTAAATTCGAGTGGTCTAAGATGAACTCCTCGAGCTTATTGGTTGGAAATCCGAACTTCGACGCCAGTTGGGTCACTTCGGGAAGTTCAGTCACTGAACCGCTATGCTTGCCTTGGAGTTTTTCGATCTTTTGCACGAGAGTCTGGAAATGGTTCACCGTCTCCATGTAACGCTGCACTTCAGCTTGTAATGCGGGACTAAGATAGGGTGAAAGTTTCTGAAACGTAGCAGCATCCAGCCGCCGCACTTGGGCTCGATCTTCTGGAGAGATTTCGTCGTAACCAAAGAGAGCCCGGACCGCATCGGTAGCAGTCCAAGTCGGGGCGATGTTGGCCGCTCCCAGGCACATGACCATCAAAAGGAAAATGAGTATACTACGGAGCATTCGAGGATTTCGTAGCATAGCGATACCGACTATCACGAAATCCCGCTAAGATCGCACCCTTAGAGCCGCTTTTTTCTAGAACTTGTCGAAATATTTTCTTCCAAAATGCGTTTGATCTCGGCCACGGTTTCGGGATGGGCTATTAGGTCGTGCCCTGCTGAAACGATCTTTTCTGAGGCGGCTCCGTCTAGATGGGAGCTTTTATAAGCGACAACTCCATCCGAGCCGCCGGGTCTGCCGTCTCCGCCGAGGTGGCCAATGATGCTGTGAAACGGGACCTTGATCGGTAAGTCGGCGAGGCGGTCTGACAAGGGGTTTGGCGCCAGTGAAAAGAGGCTGGTTGGACCACCGCGCGTGTTCACTCGAGCGAAATAAGGATTCAAAATTCCCGGATATTGCGTGGCTAATTCTTTCAACAACTGAGCCGGTCCTCGCGAATGCCGTATGAGCTGGTTACCAAGACCCCCGACGATGCCACCGGCTAACCAGCTTCCTCGGTGAGGAACCGCCAAAAAAATAACCCGATCGATGGCGGGCTGATGTCGGAAGAACAGATACTCTAAGATTAATGCCTTTTCATCCGCCGTCAGAGCCAAGCTGTTCAGAGGTCTGTTCGCGAGTACATTCCAGAGCGCGTCGCCCGAATCGGAGACTAAAGTGTGGCCCAGCAACCCACCCATACTATGGGCAATAATGACAACATGATGCGAGGCGATCGCCTGGCCGCTTGGATCAAACAACCGCTGGATTGTTAGCAGGTCTTCTCTGAGTTGCGCTGCACTTTCCAGGATCGGCTGACCGGTTGGATAGAGAAAAAACCAGGGTTGGTAGTGTTCGAGAATCTTGGGGTCGGAACACAAGTCGTTGGTCAGGTTTTGCCATGAAATTGGAGAGGAAAGCAGGCCATGAATAAACAGGATCGGAATTTTGTTCGGATCGTACGGATGGATCAGGTAGATACCGGTCGCGAACCTGGGATTGTCAGGTCTGATGAAAGACGAAAAGGAGCTTCCGGCGACTTTTCCTGACCGTGAGTAAAGGGCGGCCAGCGTGGCGGTGTAATTCGCGGCGATAGGATCGTGGCTTGCGGCGGAGCGCACCACTTGAGGGTCAAACGAATCATAGAGTTTGAGCCGAGGTATCTGTCCTGGCCGTTGCTCTTCAACGGCCGTTATTCCAAGTACAATGCCGCTGCTTGGATAATGTTTCTCTTGAGGTGTGCTTCCCGGGTTATGGTCATAAACTACCAACGGAGTTCCTTTCCCCGCGATTTTGTATTCGTGACGAAGACCTCGCTCGTGGATGGAGTTTGCCAGCCAGATCCGGTCGCATTTAACCAGATATTTGTACGACTCCGCATGCAGAGAAGGCGTCCAATCGATCTTTACGCGTTCTCCGTTCCAAACCGCAAAAGGCTGGTCTAGTTCCAGATGGGTCTCAGATCGCGAGGAATAAGAAACCTTCACGGTGTGGGCGCATCCGGTAACCAGTGCACAAACGAGGAGGCCGGCGAGGCAAGTTCTAGGCGAGCGTTTCATTGAGACTTAGCAGAAACTTTTAATCTAGACCTGCTACTCCGCGGCAACGTGCTGGCCTTTCTGCGCAGCCGACCGTTTCATTACTGGGACCAGCGCCGCCAATCCAACTGCCAATACTGCGAAAATTAGGAACGCGTCGAAATAGGACAGCGATGAAGCTTGTTGTTCGCGGAGATTCTCCAGCGATTGTAACGCCATTTGCTGGGCAGCAGCCGGGTCCCCGGTCTGTTGCAAAAACGTGGATTGTGCGTCGGCGAAATAGGAATTCACCGCTGGGTTGAATTGATCAAGATTCTCGTTTAACCGCAGAGCATGAAATATTTCCCGGCGCTCGGTGATAGTTTGGCCGAGCGAAGTTCCCACGCTGCCGCCTTCGTTGCGCAACAACGCTAACAGACCAACCGCCGAGGCTCGCAACGATTGCGGGATGTGGAGGAAAGCAGCCACATTCAACGGAGCGAAGATCATGCCGAGGCCGGTTATCATGACCACTCGCGGCCAAACCACCTGCCAAGCCGAAATCTCAAGGTTGAGTTGCGACATCCAAAAATTACCGGCCGCAAGAATTAGAAGGCCGATAGCAATCAACCACCGGGCGTCGACGCCGCGCCCTAACAAAGCACCAACGACGACTAGCGCCAGGATCGTAAAAGCGCCGGCCGGCGATAGCACTAGCCCGGCATGGAACGCATCATAACCGAAAAGCGACTCCAGTAGAGCTGGTAGGAGGGTGCTGGAGCCATAAAGGACACCGAAAGCGCAGAAAATGATGAGGCAGGACAGAACAAAGCTCCGGTCGCGTAAGGGTCGGAAGTTAACAATCGGATTGGTCTGGCGGGTTTCCCAAAGCACCAAGCTGGTAAGGCCGACAACGAAGAGGGTCGCCAAGATTTGCACCCGGCCAAAAGCGTCACTAAACCAATCCCATTCTTGCCCTTTGCTGAGCACCACTTCCCAGCAGACCATCGTAAGTGCGAGAAGACTCAGGCCGATGAAATCAAAATTCAGGGGCTTTTTCTTCGACTCCCTCCGCTGATCCTGCAGATATTCCGGGTCCCGTATCAGGATCGAGCAAAAAACAAGGGCGACAAGGCCGACCGGCAAGTTGATATAGAAGATCCAACGCCAGGAATACTCGTCGGTGATATAGCCTCCCAAGGTTGGGCCGACCACGGGAGCGAGCAACGCGGCTACTCCAAAAAGAGTCTGAGCTGCACCCTGTTTTTCCGGCGGGAAGCTATCCAACAGGATGCCCTGGCTGGAGGGTTGTAGTCCGCCACCGGCGAGACCTTGCATGACGCGGAAGAGAATCAACTGGCCGAGACTCGTTGCCATCCCGCAGAGCAATGAGCTGAGCGTAAAGATAGCGATTGATAACAGAAAATAATTACGCCGTCCTAGGTGCGCTGCCAACCAACCGGAGATGGGTAAAATTATTGCATTGGCCGCGAGATAACTGGTAATAACCCATTCACTATCGGTGACGGCGGCCGAGAGCCCGCCCGCGATGTAACGCAAGGCCACATTCGCGATGGTGGTGTCCAGCACCTCCATGAAGGTCGGTACTACTACGGCCAGCGCAACGATCCACGGGTTAAAAACTCGTTGTCTGGGCGCAGAGGCTGCCAATACAGCAGATGCGCCGGCGCTCATGGTGTCGGACTGACTGAGGCGGCAGTCTGCTCGGGTTGTTGCAGATATTGGCCGGCGTTTGGTCCCGTGGGCGCGATTCTCAAGTCTACGGTTGGAGTTACAGAGAGGCCGGCGAAAAGCGGCAGTTTTTCTGGCTCATAATTCAGCACGTCAATCCGCACCGGCAGTCGTTGTACCACTTTGACGAAATTACCGGTGGCGTTCTGGGCCGGTAACAAGGCTAGCGTGGAGCCCGTGCCATAGGTGAAACCGGAGATGCGTCCCTCGAAGACATGCTTACCGCCGTACATGTCCAGCTCCAGGTCGACGTGTTGTCCGATACGCAGGTTCCGGAGCTGAGTTTCCTTGAAGTTGGCGTCTATCCAAATATCGCGTAATGAGCGGATCGCCATAACACTTTGCCCGGCTTGCAGGTTGTTGCCAGGATTTACGTTACGCCGGGTAATAACGCCGTCGATCTCGGCGACCACTGTGCAATAACGCAAATTAAGGTTTGCCTGGTCGAGATCACGCTGCGCCTGCATCAAGTTGGTTTGAGCTTGCTTTAGACTCGGCGCGTTTTTGATCACCTCGGCATAGATGCGATCCAAATCTCCGCTCGGATCGCGTCGGTAGAACTCATCTAACATTTGCTTTGGTGACAGAGTATAGGACGAGGGCACAATGCCGAGCTGGGCAGCGGTTTGCAGGAGGTCGGCCTGCGCTTGGCGGACAGAGGAAAATGTCTGATCAAGATCTTCCGGCACGTCAGCTAGGTTTTTTCCTTCGGGTGCTTGAGCCGGTAACCCCAGAGCGACGCGTGCCTGATAAATATTTTCTAGGGCTTGCGTTACCTGAGCCTTGGCGACGTCTAGTGCTGCGCGCCGCTGGTCATATTCTTCTTGGCTCACCACCCTCGTTGAGAGCAACCGTTGGGAGCGATCAAACTCTTGCTGGGCGAGTACTAAGGTTGCCTTTTCCTGTTCCCAAGTAGCGACTCGAGCCGCGATCAACGCGATCTGGTTGTCAACGTCCTCAATGGCGCGTGAGAGCTTGAAGCGGCTACTCCGGGTCTGACCTAGCACGCCGCGGACATTCGCTTGAGCTACCACCAGGTTAGCCTGAGCCGCGTCGACAGCCGCTTGCTTAATTGCTACCTGCACCTGGTACGGTTCGCGATCTAGCTCCACCAGCACGTCGCCTTTCTTCACTCGATTGTTATCATCGACCAGGACGCGTGCCACTTGGCCGCTGACGCGCGGCGCCACAAAGGTTACGTAACCGTTCACGTAGGCGTCATCTGTCGAGACGGTATTAAATGCTTGGATGACCCGCGGGATTCCAAAGAATAGCAGTAACATCCCTAACCCGATGGCGGCTAGAATTAGCATACGACGACGTTTACTTGGCGCCTTAGCGGTTGGTTTTGGGCGCTCAGCTGCTGGTTTTTCGACTGATGCTGGGGGTGATTGGTCGGTTTCCACAAGTTGATTCCGATGTTCAAGCTCGACTTGTCGCGAAAATGGGGATTGGCGCGGCAACGACTTCCTGGGTCGACAAGAATGCGTAACAGGTTACGTGCCAACCTATTATGTTCTGATGCTTGTCCTTCCTTATCAAATGGTTATGTGGCAAAGCAATCCTTGGGACTGTCCGTACGAGATTTCGGACATATGTTTTTTTCGTATACATCTCGGTCCTCCGAGCAATGATGATCTTGAAGAATCGTAACCGTCCAGGCACTACTTTTCTGATGCGGACTGCGTTGTTTGCCTTTCTTATTTTGGTGTCCTGGGGATTCAGCGAGCGAGGGGTCGCGGCGCCCGCTCCTTTTGCGGTATCCCTCGATGGTAATATGGTTCATGTTGCCTCCGGTTTTTCATTTCCGAATAAGATCGGAGATTTCCAAAGGGTCATGGCTCGACAATACGAAGCGACCGGAAAAGATGTTTCGGTCGGGTACAACGACGAGAAACCTCAGGTCGCTGCGACTATCTTCATTTACCTAAGCCGCGGGCGGTTATTAGAAACCGAGTTTGTGGTTCGAGAGAACGAGATCGTGGCGCAGCATCAAGGAACTAAGCTAGTTGATCGGGGGACGGCGTTGATCACTCCAAAGAAAACATCAGCTTTGATGGCGAACTATGAGTATACGGATACTTTCGCCGGACGGGTCCAGCTGTTACGGTCGCGTTTAGTGGTAGCCCAAAGAGGTGAATGGGACATCGAGTACCGCTTTACCTATCCGGCTTCAGAAGGCGCCAGTGCAGCGGCTAAGGTGGAATTCCTTCAGAACAGTTTCGTTTGGCCCGAGACGATTCAGAAAGGGAAGGAGTAGGCTAACGCGAATACCTGCGAGTAGAGACTCTACTCGGAGAGTTTGATGGGCTGGCCAAGGACCGAGCTAGTCGCGAAGCCGAGTCGGAGGGGGGCCGCAATACATGAACTTCTGCCGGTCGCAATTTTTTTTGCGGCGTGCTATAACGGTTTCGCTCCTACTGAGCTTACAAAAGCTTGATCTCGTACTGCTCTAAGACCGAATACAAATCGTCGGTATCAATCAACGGGAATGTATCGGCGATCTTGATCGCTGCCTGAGCAGACTCCGTTTCAAAGAAAGCGTAGTTGAGCAGGCGCGGGTTCTTGCGTGAATGATAGAGTATCCCGTCGAAGTTTTGCGGATGTTCCATGAAAGCCCGGCCCCAGGCCTGGGTCTTCTCGTAGTCGGTTGATGCGAATAGCCGGGCATCAACGCCGGCGGATACCAGGTTCGGGCCAAGTGTGTTTACCATCCAAAGTCCTGGTCCGATGCTGAGCTTCACTAGATTGTACGAACGCAGTAGTTGTTCTGAAACGGCCCGATACTCGATCCAGCGGTCGCCAAATACTTCCAAGATAGCTCCCTCGAAGGTGGCGGCAGTGTAAAGCACGCCGTACCGGGCAGTGGGAGAATCGAACCGGTATTTACCTTTTGTGCTCCAGAAGATCGGGTCACGAAACTCCTGCCGGCTTAGCCGGATTACGGTCTTGGGCGGCTTTCGTCGAGGAAGCGTTCGCTTAGAGAGTTCCGGACTCGGCGCCGGGAGATCGGAGCTCATTCCCCATGACGGCCGTAACGTTCAGCCGATTTGATCACTGCCTCTGTTCGTTCGCCCCGGCGTAGAACGTCGATCGGTCGCTCTTTCTTCGATAACACCTCGTCGACACTGAGGAAGAAAAGCATCCGGCTCCATTCATCGTCCGGTAATTCTCGAAGACACTCAGTAATTCCCGGCAGCAGAGTTTTTTTCTCCAGATCAAACTGCCAAAGCGGGAACTGCCAATGTCCACGCTGATCTCGCCAGGCAATGAGCTTACCGCTTTTACGGCGCCCATCGATCGCTTGTCGCCGGATACCAAGAAATTCGGCCAGCGCTTCGCTAGAGAGAAAATCGCCGTCCTGTTGTAACTTGGCCTTAAGGGCTGCGCCCCGGGCTCGCGCCCTTTGTAAGAGCCGGGCACGCTCGGCTTTACGAGGTAACTCCTGGGCGATATAATTTTCGGCAACGGCCTCGAGAAAATCATCTGCCGCCTCGCCGGCCGGGCGCAGCTTAGCAATTTGCTCGGCCGCGGTCTTCGCTAGGGCTGCCGTGGTCATAGAGGCAAGATACGCGAAAGGCTAAGCATAGCAACTTAAGCAAGCAAGTAGAGCAAGCACGGTAGGGCGAACATCTCGGCGCGCCGAGGATAAGCCACCTTTAAGCGTCAACTTCGCGCCGGATGTGAGCCGCGCCGTGAGGGATGGCAGCCGGCGAAAATGCTCGAACCATGCGTTGAGGTCTATGCGGACCGGGGCGAAACCATCCGCACGCTGCTTGTCGGAGTTTGTCCCGAAGGGACTAAATGATCGTAGCCAGGCAATTTATTGCCTGGTAGCCACGGGAAAACGGAAACCGTCCCGTTAGGGCACGGTATGATTGGGTCCGATAGGTGTGCTACAATCAGGACGACTAAATCAGCCCGGGATAAGGATCAGACCGTCCCTACGGGACGAATTCTCGATTGAACGGGTTCCAGGCAATAAATTGCCTGGACTTCGGCGAGCTCAGTCGAGCCGCTACGATCATTCAGTCCCTAAGGGACAAGGCCAACGGTCTCCGAGGAAAACCGGAGACAGAGCCTTATCGCCTCACCTGCCGAAACATGCTTCGCGCTTCGGCTAGAAACGTCTCCATAATCGGATTCAAGTGATCGCTGCGGCGGGCCAGCTCGATATTGGTTAGGGTCGGACATTT
>Ga0209240_1000952_pt1 | contig 11666 bp, 12 predicted proteins | sample GraSoi_2013_80cm_FD_185828 | JGI IMG/M metagenome (GOLD analysis project Ga0209240, IMG submission 185828) | Grasslands soil microbial communities from the Angelo Coastal Reserve, California, USA - Sample 9_17_2013_80cm (SPAdes) (version 2) | ecosystem: Environmental > Terrestrial > Soil >...
AACGCTCGTCGGCGATCCACGGACGTTCCAGGTCTGGGCGATCCGGCGCTAGCCCGGGATCAGCGACGTGCCGGCGCCGGGATGCCCGGCCGGTCAGCCTTCCGGCCTGAGCCGACCGTAGGACACGAGGGTGCGCAGAGCATCAAGGCTGACTGCACCGCGCCACTCCAGACGGGCCGCCTCACTCGGCGGCTCCCAGCTGATCGGCCAGCCGCCGTCAGGCTGCTGATCGCTCTGCAGCCGGTCCAGATGGGCGTTAAGTACATCTTCGCTGAACAGGACGCGCCACCGACTGTCGGCAGCAGGCGCGATGCTGAGCGGCGACAACCCATAGCCGGAAGCGTCGGGATCGAGCCGGAACCAGGACGCCGCGGCAAGCTGGTCCCGGACCTTGTCCGCGGCCGCGTCAGCCCGGTCCCGTTCTGGGGCGTGCTCGAGGAAGACCAGAACCTCCCGCAGCGCGTGCGCGTCGGCCGGGAGCTCAGCTGCGGCGAGCTGTTCCCAGCACCAGCCGGCCGCCTCGTCTACCCAGGCGTGATCCACCCTTAGCCGACGCAGCAGCCCGACCAGGCCAGCGGTGGGATTCAGGCCCGGCGCGTAGGTCCAGTCGGTCCAGTGCTCGGCCCTCGGATAGGCCTCGATCACCGGGAAGGCCAGCGGGACGGCCCCGCCCCGGTTGACGTCTGCCGCGACCTTGGCCAGGTAGTCACAGGCCGCGACGACCAGCGGCTGGTCGACGGTGCCGGCCGCCGCGAGCGCCTGCAGTGCGATCTCGACGTCTATCGGGAGGCTGGCGGGACAGCGTTTGTCTGGCTCGAGGCCGTGGCCGAAACCGCCGTCGTCGTTGCGGTAGCCGCGCAGCGCGTCGATGACCCCGGCGGCCTGGGCTCCTTCGAAGCAGGTAGCGAACAGCCGGCGCTCGAGAAGCCGGCCCTGGCGCAGAATGAAGTCCCGCGCCGCAGCGAATTGGTTATCCATGCGCGTCAGGCTAGAAGCGACTGAGCCGGGCCGTCTTGAACAGATCGGACGGTGTGGTCCCTGCCAGGCCCCGGCACTCGCGACTCAGATGAGCCTGGTCGGCGTACCCGGCCAGGGCGGCCACGAGGGCCAGCGACGTAGTGCCGCGGGCGATCCGCCTGGCCCGCTGGAACCGCAGCACCCGCTCCAGCATCTTGGGTCCGTAGCCCACGGCGGCGCGGCAGTGCCGGTGTAGCCGGCGTTCTCCGACAGACATGGCGCGGCTAGCGAACTGCACGGCCCTGTCGGCCGCAGGCGGTGTCGTCTCGTACATGGCGACTAGCTCGTCGATCAGCGGGTCGGGTGCCGGCGCCCCGGAGGCCAGGTCCGCGACCGCGTGATCGAGAATACCGGCGGCGGCCGCGGGGCTCGCGGCGGCGGCCAGCTGCTCGGCCAAGCGGTCGGCGGGAGCCTTGCCCCACAGGTCGGTGAGCGGAACGCGGCTGTCGAGCAGCTCGCAGGCGGGCACCCCAAGGAACCTTGGTGCGCTCCCGGGCCGGAACCGCAGGCCGGAGAAGAACTGGCCGGCCCCGCCACGAACAGTGATGCGCCGTCCCAGATGATGTCGATGCACGCATCAGGCAGGACGCGTCCGCCGGACGTCTCGCTGGGCCGCGACGCCCACAGGCACGCCACACTGCTGCGCGGGCTACACGGCGCTGGCCATTCGGCGTACGGCTGCTCGGAGGACATGGCTATAGCGTTCCACTTGGCTCTGACAGAGCTACCCCGGAGAATTCGGTGGCCGTCCGCAGTTCCCCGGCCGCCGAGGTCGGCTTCCTGGCGAGCCTCGGACAAGATGGCCGCCAAGCTTCGCGCCAAGCCGGGCGGCGACCGGCGGCCATTCGGCGCAGACAGCGCGGACCATGTCTCGGTCTCCCGGCTCAGCGGCGGCTGCCCCTGAAGCGCGACTCAAGCCGTTCGCTAGCAGCCTTCACAACCGACCTGGCGCGTCGGCATGTGGCACCGCGGGCTCAGAGCTTGGTCAGCTTGGCGGACGGTGTCATGATTCGCTGCACGTGCGAGCCGAAGTCGATGACCAAGGCGATTCCCGGTTCGACACCCTTTATTGTGCCGAGACCGTACTTGTCGTGAGTGACCATCTCATCTACGGAGAAGGTCTCGGGCGGCGGCTCGGGATCGCGAAAGTTGAAGGGACTGGTTGCGAGATGGCGCTGGCGGACGGCGCGGTACTGGCTCATTACCTCAAGTATGCGGCCTGGGTGCGGTGCGTGTCTTTACCACCTGCCCGATTGTCTAATCCGGGCCAGTTTCTGGCAGGTGCCGGGGACACTGTCCGCGGGGTCTGGGCGGCCAAGCCGCCCCTTGACAGGCAGCCGATCGGCTGCCTATAAAGGAAAGGCAGCCAGATGGTTGCATGATGACGCAAGAGAGGGCCGCACCTCGCGGCGACGGAAGGACGAACCATGCCGGAAGGCACACTTGAGCTTACGAAGGTTCCCTCGGTCAAAGTCGGCATGCGCATTCGCCGGACGCCCGACGACGTGTTCCAGGCCATCGTTGACCCGGACATCACCAGCAAGATCTGGTACACGAAGAGCAGCGGGAAGATGATCCCAGGAGCCCAGCTGGTCTGGGAGTGGGAGATGTACGGGGTGTCCAGCCGGGTCTCTGTCAGGGAAATAGAGGAGAACAGCCGGGTCATCTTTACCTGGAGCGGCTATACCCCCGACAACCCGACGACGGTCGAGTTCCGTTTCATTCCCATGGCCAGCGACACCACGTATGTGGAGGTCAGCGAATCCGGATTCACCGGCACCGGCGACGAACTGGTCCGGTACGTCGCCGACTCCACCAGCGGATTTACCTTCGTGCTCAGCGCGCTCAAGGCGCTGCTCGAGCACAACATCGCCCTGGGGCTTGTCCTCGATGCTCATCCCGCCGATCTGGAAGCCCGAGAAGAAGACCAAGCGTCGTTGTGACGATGCGGTTGGCCCACGATGGTGCGGACGTTACGTCGCTAGGCACGAGAGTCTTACGGAGCGCCGCCTCGTCCAGGCCCTCGACGATCGCGAGGACGCATTCTCGTTGCGCAGTGAGGGATTCCCATAGTTGCCTGTGCTCGCCCGACGCGGAGTCCGCACCGTGTCTGTCGATCATCCGAGGCGGATTTGCTGATCACGATAGGCCGGGGCCAGCTCGGTCCACCGCGTCCGCCAGTCCGCGGTCGGCATGCCCGCGAGATATGCGGCTAGGTCCTCGACGTGTGCCTGCCATCCCGCGCCGTGCGCGGCGGCCTCGTCGAGTGGAAGGCCGCGCTCCTCCAGCACCAGCCGGGTGTGGTCGCCGTCAGCAACGAGCTCAGCCTCGATGACGGTCTGGTCGTCCTGCCCGGGAGACATGGTCACCAGCAGCCGGCGGGGAGGCTCGCACACGTCGACCCGCCCTGGGCCTTCCCACCCGCTCGTGAAGCTGGCCCGGAATTCGCCGCCCAGCCGCAGGTCGCCTTCTACCTTTGCGATCCAGCGCGCCAGCCGCTGGGGATCAGTGACCGCCGACCAAAGGTCATCGGGGTTAGTGCTGAAGCGATCTTCCATGCGGACGACCGCCTTGCCGTCTACGGCATGCAGCGACCCCACGAGAGAGTTGCTGGCTCCCGTGCGCGGAAACGTCATCTGATGCTCCTTCGCTGTTTCTTTCCTCGGGCGACTTCGGTGTGCAACGCGTTCAGCCGCTGCTCCCACAGCGATCGGTAGCGCCCGAGCCAGTCGTCCACCTCGGCCAGCGGTTCAGGCCGCAGGCTGTACACCCGCCACTGAGCCTCTTGGCGTACCTCGACCAGCCCGGCCTCACGGAGCACCCGAAGGTGTCGCGAGACTCCGGGACGAGCGATGGGCAGCAAGGCGGCCAACTCACCGACGGTGGCCTCTCCTTGGCTCAGAGCGTCCAGCACCGTCCTTCGGCTGCTATCAGACAGCGCGTGCAGAACAGCATCCACGAATTCAATGTAACCGATTGGATACGTACCTGTCTAGGTACATAGCTCCGCCACTGATGGTAGTGCTGGGCGGGGCGGCACCGTGATCGCGGGTATCGATCTCAGCGCTTCTGGTGAGAACCCTCCGGCCGTTGACGGTGTAATCAAGTGTGTGCTCGGTTGAGTGAGGAGAGCAATCGACGACGCGGAGGCGGTAGACCGGGCCGTTGGTGGTGACCTTGACGCGTATGGCGTGCTGGTCGCCAGGTACACGCTGCGCGCACACCGGGCTGCTTTCCTGCTGGGCGCCGGGGAGGACTCCGACGACGTCGTGCAGGAGGCGTTTGTGAAGGCGTTCCGGCACCTGTCCCGGTTCCGGGTGGGGGAACCGTTCGGCCCGTGGCTGCTGCGCATCGTCACCAACGAGACCAAGAATCTCACCCGTTCGCGGCGACGCCGAGCAGCGCTGGCTCTGCGGTTGCCGAGCGCGGAATCTAGCGGCACCGCAGCGGCCGGCCCCGCCGATGAGCTCCTGGCCGCTGAACAGCGCGCTCAGCTGGTTGCGGCTGTGAGCGCGCTCCCGCACACCGAACGGCAGGTGCTTGTCTGCCGCTACTTTCTGGACCTATCCGAGGCGGAGACGGCGCAGGTGCTCGAGTGGCCGCTGGGATCGGTGAAGTCACGCACGTCGCGTGCGCTGAACAGGCTGCGCGGGCAACTTGTGCCAAGAGAGCAGAACCAGGTCCTCGATGGCTGACCGGACCGAGTGGCAGCGCGCGGTGGAGCCCCAACTGCGGGCGCTGGGCCGCGAGATTGAGGTACCCCCAGCCAGCGATCTGACCGCGGTAGTGCGGCAGCGGCTCGAAGGGCATGCAGGCAGGCGGCGCCGCGTACCTGCCCTGCGGGCCGGCGCCCTTCGACGCAGGCCGGTCTGGCGTGCTGCGCTGGTTGTAGGGGTGGCTGTCCTGGCTGTGCTCGTGGCTACCCCGCAAGGACGCGCCGTGATCAGCCACGTCCTCCGTTTCGCCGGCATCGAGCTTCGCCAGGCGCCAGGCCCGGTGCGCTCGCCGGGTAGCAGCGCGTCCTTGCCCGGCGAACGGCAGATGTCGCTAGAGGAGGCCCGCCGCCAAGTCTCCTTCCCCATCCTGGTTCCCGCGGCGCTTGGCCGGCCCGGCGAGGTTGTGGTCAGCGATGGCGGGCGGGTCGCGTCCCTGGTCTACAGCCGGACGCCGTACGGCAAGGTCCTGATTGATGAGTTCGCCGGCCACCTCGACCCGATCCTCTTCCAGAAGTTCGTCCATTTCGGCGACGTGACACCGGTCGAAGTGAACGGCACGAAGGGCCTGTGGATAAAGGGACCGCACCTATTGATGTACGTCACCCGTGACGGCGTGCCGGCCACGGCTTCGGCCCGGCTTACTAAGGGCAACACCTTGATTTGGGGGACCCGGCAGGTCGCACTGCGCCTGGAAGGCAAACTCGGCCAGCGAACTGCGCTCAGCATCGCCGACTCGGCGCACTGACATCGCGCGGGAACCTGCCGGTGGGTTGCGGTGTAGCAGGAGTGAACCGCCTACGGAAGGACCCGCTCATGCTGCGCAGGCTGATCGCTGTCACCACTCTCGCCACAGGTATCAGCATCGCCGCCGTGACGTTGGCCACGCCGGCGTTTGCGAAGGGACCGACCCAGGCGCGAATCACCGGCCCGGGGCTGGTCCACCCGATCGTCCTGTCCGGTGCCGGCGAGCCGGGACAGCCGGGACGGCTCGCCGCCCTGGCTGAGCAAACCAATTTTTTCAGCGCATTGTTCGGCGCTGGCGGCACGCTGCCGGCGCCGACCCGCCTGCGCACCCCGCCGCCGAAGGCTTCCCTCGGTCCGCGGTACACAGTCATCTACACCGTGCCCGGCGTTACCCCGCAGCCAGGCGAGCAGTTCGGGCGGATCCGCCAAGATCTCTATCCGCGTGCGGCCGGCGGGCCGATCATCTACACGCTCCCAGGCCAGCGCGGCTTTGGGCAGCCATTGCTGGTTACCGGATGGCTTCGGGGCAGCCGTCAGCTGATTCGCACCCTTGCCGAGCTCGGCGTTCCACCAAGAACGGACAACCACGCAGCGCAACGGAACCGCCCACCTGCTGCCGCACAACCTGCGCCATCGCATCAAGCGGGCCCAGGAACACTTGCCTGGCTGATCGCGTCAGCCGCAGCAATTGCGGCCGCAGCGCTCGCCGGCGGCGCGTTGTGGCTGCGTCACCGCCGGCCAGCCGCTAGGCGCCGTTCGGGTCAGGAACGGGCGCCGACGTAACCCTCTTAGGCCACGCCGCTCAGGCGACCCTTATCCGCCGAGGAGGCCACGAGCACCGGGCACGGCGCGCGCAGGAGCACGCGGAGCGTCACGCTGCCGAGCAGCCGGGTTGCCAATTCGCCGCGGCGCGGCACGCCGAGCACGATCAGATTCGCGCCCCAGTCAGTGGCGTCGGCGACGATCGCCTCGGCAGCCTTATCGACGAGAGCGTGGCGAACCTGTCCTGAGGCTCCGATGCCCAGCATGCGAAGTTCGAAGACAGTCGCCTCGACTGCGTATGCGGCAGCGGAATCCGACTCGAGCGCGTACCGGCGGCCTCCTATACTCTCGCGAAGATTGAGGTGCAGTACGCGGGCCTCGCTCGCGCCCGCTCCGCGCGCAAGCTCCACCACCTGCTTGACCTGGCTCGCATCTTCGACTGCCACGAGCACTCGTCTGAATATCGGCTCCGTCCTCGTCTTTGTGTCGCTTGCCGGTGCCTTCTCGCCCACGTGCATTCTGTCGCCGGACCTCATCGCGGCTGCTCCTTACTCGACCGCCCGGGCTGGATGAGCCAGGGCGGAACGTTATGCCTACCGAGACTGTAAAGCGTCTGAGTCAGATCACGAACTAGCTGACAGCAGTGCTGTATGTCAGGTCGTGGCTTCTGCCATAGATCCACAACCTGTTAAGAGCCGACAATGGCTACACTTCAAGTACTCTCGGGCTTCTTTCTGGCCGTAAGCTTGGAAGCATCGCTAACGAATCTGTCGGCACTGGTGTTGCCGAACTAGACGACGCCCTCGACGGCCTGTACTGGGGCGACAACGTCGTTTGGGTGTGGGAGGGCGGCGGCGAACTCTCATCCCAGCGGATCTTCTACAACGCCATAGCACTGCACCACGAGGACTTCGGCAGGACTGGGTACATCGTCGTGTCGAGCGACCCCGCCGAGGTTAAAGCGCGGTGGCCGTGGATGGAGATTCTCGACGCGCGGATGGGCGCCCCGATCGCGAACCCGCGCAACCTCCTCGATGCGATCAGGCAGTTCTGTGTCAGTGCGTCTCGCCCGCTCCTGCTTTTCGACTCGCTGGATGCGCTGTCGGACCGATGGGGGATGCGTATCGCCAGCGACTTCTTCGCACATTGCTGCCCGATGCTGCTCGACCTCGGGGCCATCGCATACTGGTCAGTTCCCGGGGCGAGCCATTACCGGAGCATGCACCGCGAGATCGAGCAGATCACGCAGTGCATCATCGTGGTGGGGGAGGGTCGCCTTCGCATCAGCAAGGCCGAGGGGCGCCCACCTGGAGTCCAGGGTCAGCTGTTCCGCTACTCCATCAAGGACGGAACGCCTGAGCTGAAGCCTGCTCAGGCCGCGGCGCGCGTCGGAATGGCTCTGCGCGCCTATCGGCTCCGACGGGAGCTGACCCAGAGCGATCTCGCCCGTCTCGCGGGAGTCTCCCCCAGCGCTATCTCGCAGGTGGAACGCGGAGAGAGGGGGCTCTCACTCGAGACGCTGATGGCCCTCGCGAAGCGCCTCAACATCACCCTCGACGAGTTGCTCGGCGGCGAGGTCACACCCGACTATCGGATTGGCAGGCGCCACAGCCTTGGCAACACGCCAGCCGGATCGGTCGTCCCGCTGCTCGACGACGCCGAGGCTGGCATGCGCGCATACCTCGTTTCTTTGCCTCGATCAGCGGCAATCGAGCGCCCTTTCACCCACAAGGGCTCCGAGCTCGTCGGGGTGGTCAGCGGCCTCGTTCAGGTTCTGGTTGGATCAGGCCGGCCGGTGCTACGCCGCGGAGAGACGCTGCTTGCCTCCCGCCGCGGGATCGATGGGTGGCGCAACGTCGGTGAGACCGAGGCGCAGTGCTTGTGGGTGCTGCGGGACTGAGCGCCGACACCTTTCACCCTTATGAGCGCCGCCGCAATCTCAGGTGCGCGAGTCGGTGATGGGCTATGGTGGCCAGCATCACATACCGGGGCAAAGGCGCCGCTGTTATTGGAGGTTGGCATGCACGTCAATGCTGGTGACACTGCCTGGATGCTGACCTCGACCGCGCTGGTGTTTTTCATGATGCCGGGGCTCGCGCTCTTCTACGGCGGTCTGGTAGGCGCGAAGAACGTGATCGCGACGATGGTCCAGTCCTTCGTGGCCATCGGCGTGATCAGCTTGCTATGGGTAATTCTGGGCTACTCGCTGGCGTTCGGCGCCGACCACTGGGGTGTGATCGGCAGCCTGCAGAACGTGATGCTGCGCGGCGTCGACGGCACCCCGAATACCTATGCCCCGACTATTCCGTCGCTCGTGTACATGGCGTTCCAGATGAAGTTCGCCGTCATCACCCCGGCCCTAATCGCGGGCGCGTTCTCTGAGCGGATGCGCTTCCGCGGCTACCTGGTCTTCATCGGCCTATGGTCGCTATTCGTATACAGTCCATTCGCGCACAGTGAATGGGGCGGCGGGTTTCTCGGTTCCGGCGGCCTGCACGCGATCGACTTCGCCGGCGGTTCGGTGGTCCATGAGCTGGCCGGCGCGGCGGCGCTCGCCACTGCTCTCTACCTGAGGCGACACCACCAGCTTGAGCGGCCGCACAGCGTGCCGCTCGTGCTACTGGGCGCCGGGATCTTGTGGTTCGGTTGGTTCGGCTTCAATGCGGGCAGCGCGGTGTCGGCGGGGCAGGTCGCCGGCTATGCACTGGTCAACACCCAGCTGGGTGCGTGCACTGCCATGCTCGCCTGGATGGGCATCGAATGGTGGCGCCGGCGCAAGCCTTCCGGCGTGGGCATTGCCACCGGTGCGGTTGCCGGCCTAGCCGCGATCACCCCGGCGTCGGGTTATGTGCAACCGTGGGCTGCGATCGTCATTGGCGCCGCGGCCGGGCTGCTCTGCTACGGCGCTGTCCACTTGAAGGACATCTTCCACTACGACGACTCCCTCGACGTGGTCGGCGTCCACATGGTCGGCGGCGCGATCGGAGTCTTGCTCACCGGTGTTTTCGCTAGCCTCGCCGTGAACGCGGCCGGCGAGGCCGGGGGGTGGACCCAGTTCGGCCGACAGGCAGTGTTGGCCGTCATCGGAATCGTTTACCCGTTCGTCATGACCTGGATCATCTTGTGGGTCACCGACCGCACTGTCGGGCTGCGGGTGACACCCGGCGATGAGGATGCCGGTCTCGATTTCAGCGAGCACGCCGAAGTCAGCTACCAGCAGCCTGAAGCGGCGCTGGACGGGATGAGCGCCAACGTGGTGCCCGTGCCTAGGCCGCCGCAGCCAACCGAAACCACATAAGCGGCCGCGGCCCCCACCCCGTGGGGCCGCGAAGTCGCCGAGCTCGAGTACGCCGTCGGTCACCGGCCAGGCAGGCTCCTGCCCTGGGCTCGTCCAAGGATCCCGGTGGGCAGGATGGCGTGGACGCCCCAGGTTTGGTTCGCCACCTGGGTAATGCGCAGGTCGACGCAGGAGCTAGCGAGCGCCAGCGCCGCGCCCTTGCCGAGGCCGAACAGAGCCTGCAGCCAGCAAATCATCGCATCAAGCGCATCGCCCATGGCGGCATTGAGGTCCGCGTCGAAGCCGAACGTGATCCGCCCGGCCGGCGTTTCGGCGTGGATTGAGCCGAGTGGCCGGTCCGCCGCCAGGCCGATCACCGCTTCGGTGGTCATGGCGCATTCGATAGCCGTGCCGCCGACCTCGCCGTCTCCCTGCGCGGCGTGGCCGTCGCCTAGGTAGAGCAGGGCTCCCGGGACGGTCACCGGGAGATACAAGGTGGACCCGGCGACCAGTTCCCGGCAGTCGATGTTGCCCCCGCCGGCCGATCGCGGCGGGATCGTGGAGTGCTCGCCCGGCTCATCCGGCGGCATGCCCATTACCCCAAGGAACGGGGCCAGGCTTCGGGTGAAGCCTGCGTCGCAGGTGGCCTTGCCCGCATCGGTGTCGAGTTCCCACAGCAGCCAGGACGGCGGTCCTTCGGCCAGGCCGAGGCGCCGGGTAACCGGGGTATCCAGCGCAGCTGCGACGGTCCAGCCCCAGGGGTCTGGCTGCAGCGATACCAGCCGCAGCGACAGCACGTCGCCGGGCTGTGCCCCGCGTACCACGATCGGCCCGGTTAGGCAGTGGCCGCGCTGAGCGGGGAACATCATGGGCTGCTTCTCGCCGGGGTAAGTCTGTCGTGCCAGGTACCCGGAGGCATCCAGGGAGCGGGCCACCACCGTGTCGCCCGGGTCGATGCCTAGGACCGGGGCGTGGTCGCCTGAGAGCACGTCCGCCGTGGTGTCGGGGGTGGGATCCAGCCGGTGGGTCGTCACGCTCGCGCCCTTCTCACCGCGCAGGCCGGCTGCGCGGGGTCACATTGGCTCTGCGGTTCTGTTCCATCTCACTCGGCCGTTCCCGCTTGCGCCGGAGCCGGACTGGCGAGCGGGTAATGGCACGCCACAGCGTGCCGGCCCGCCGACGCCGCGAGTACCGGGGTCTCTGCCGCACGCCGGTCGGTGCGCAGCTCCCGAGGGTATGGCCCGCCAGGCCGGGCACCGTCACCGCAGTGCCGCGTCAGGTGGGCGCTCGCGCAGCGCGCCGTAGGCGAAGAAGTACGCGGGCACCCGCCTCAGCCACGGCACTGTGGTGAGTATCCGCACCAGCCGGGGCGGTCGTGTCCGGTCGGCCCCGGCGCCGAAGGCATGGCGGCCCGCCAGGACGGGCTCGATGACCCGGGCATGGACCAGCCGCTGCAGCGCTTGCGTCGCCGCCGTGGTCGGCCACCGGCGGCGCTGGACGGCGCGTACCTCCCGCGGCCTGACGGTGCCCGCGCGCAGCGGATCGGCGAGGTGGCGGGCTGCAGCGACGGCGTCCTCGACCGCGAGGTTGATGCCGATCCCGAAGACCGGCGACATGGCGTGTGCCGCGTCGCCGATACACAGCAGGCCGGGACGGTGCCAGCGGCGCAGCCGCTCGAGCCGCACGTCTAGCAGCTTCACCTCATCCCAGGAGCGCAACGTCCGGGTACGGTCCGCCAGCCACGGCGCCACGGTGGCGAACTCGGCCATGAAGCGCTCCAGCCCGGCGGCGCGGCGCCGGGCGTCCGTCCCCTTGGGAATGAGCACGGCGCACTGCCAATATCGGCCGCGGTCGATCATGGCAGTGATGAACCGGTCGCCAGCGTTCCCCACCAGGCCCTGCGGGTCGTCCTCGCGCCGCGGCAGCCGGAACCACCACGCGTCCATCGGGCACGCGAAGCTCCGGAGCCGCAGCTCCGGCAGGTCCCGTGCGAGCGAGTCCCGGCCATCGCAGGCCACTGTCAGGGTGGCCCGCAGCTCGGCAGTCGTGCCATCGGCGGTCTGGTAGCGCACTCCCGTCACCCGGCCGCATTCGCGCAGGAATCCGGTCGCCTCGGTATTCAAGCGCAGGCTGAAAGTCGGCTCGCGCCC